>Ga0209666_1002892_pt1 | contig 12702 bp, 6 predicted proteins | sample SaaInlV_125m_DNA_FD_184679 | JGI IMG/M metagenome (GOLD analysis project Ga0209666, IMG submission 184679) | Marine microbial communities from expanding oxygen minimum zones in the Saanich Inlet - Saanich Inlet SI037_S3LV_10m_DNA (SPAdes)... | ecosystem: Environmental > Aquatic > Marine >...
CATTCGCCGCGTCAGCAGCAGCGCGTAACAACGCGTTCGATGCACCATCCTTGTCACACGTCCCCGCGCGCGGGGACTCGACGAACGCCTCCGGTCGATCGCTCTCGTCCGCGATTCCGTGCATGCTCGCCGCCGTTCCCGCCCTTCGCGTTTTCGGCGACGCCTCGCGTCCCCCGCACCGGCGGATGGGGAACACACCCGCCAGACACAGGAGTCATCCGCGTGGAACGGTTCCGCCCGGCGACGCGTCGCGTTCGCCGGGCGCTCGACGCGCCTCGCGTCGGTTGTTCGCCCTCGCGGACGGCTCGGCGCTCGCGCCGTCCGGCTCGGACGCCGTCCCAGAGCAGGCCGAGGCGCGGACGGACGCGTTCGCCGGGAACTACGGCGCCATCATGCTCCAGGGGTTCCACTGGCGCTCGTGTTCGTTCCGGGACGTCTCCCCGGAGGCGGACTGGTCCTGGTACGAGGAGTGCCGCAGGAAAATCGCGGTGATGCGTTCGCTGGGCGTGACGGCGGTGTGGCTGCCGCCGCCGTCGCACTCTGTGTCCCCGGAGGGGTACCTGCCGCAGCGCCTGTACGACCTGGACACCAGGTACGGCACGAAGGCGGAGCTCAAGCTGCTGACGCGCGAGCTCCGCGACGCCGGCATCGCGCCCGTCGCGGATGTCGTCATCAACCACCGGTGCGCGGACACGCAGGATACCGAAGGGAGGTGGCGCGTTTTTTCCAACGTCACGTTTCCGGACGGCCCGCCGGACGACGCCGCGCCTGGCGCGCTGCGGGACAAGAGCTGGGGGCCGTGGGCGATCGTCAAGGACGACCCATACTTCGAGGGCGAGGGCAACAGCGACACCGGCGAGAGTTTCGCGCCCGCGCCGGACCTGGACCACAAGAACGACCGCGTGCGCGCCGAGCTCACGGCGTGGCTGAACTGGCTGAAGGACGACGTCGGATTCGCGGGGTGGCGTTTCGACTACGTCAAGGGCTACGGCGCAAACTACGTTCGGGAGTACGTCGAGAACTCCGTGGGCACTGCCGCGCTGTGCGTCGCGGAGTTTTGGCCGGAGGCGTCGTGGGAACCGGACGGGAGACTCTCTCCGAACCAAAACCCGATGCGCCAGGCGCTGTGCGACTGGATCGACCGCGCCGGCGGTTTAACGCCCGCGTTTGACTTTGCCACCAAGGCGGTTTTGCAGGAAGCTGTCGGGAAGACGGAGTACTGGCGGCTGCGAGACGAACAAAACAAGCCACCCGGTTTGATCGGGTGGTGGCCAACGCGCGCGGTGACGTTCGTGGACAACCACGACACGGGCGGGAGCGGCGCGAGCGCGACGAGCGACCAGGGGCGCATGAAGGATGGCTCGAGCGACGCGTACGGGCAAGGCCACTGGCGTTTCCCTCCCGAAAAACGCCTCGTCGGCTACGCGTACGTGCTGACGCACCCGGGCGTGCCGTGTCTGTTCTGGCCGCACTGCATGTGGCTGGACGAAAAGCACAGGGCATTGTCGGACGGCGTCAAAGAGCTGTGCGCCGTGAGAAGAGCCGCGGGCGTGCGCGCGAACAGCGAGGTGAAGATCCTCGTCGCCGAGGCGGATTGCTACGTCGCGCGCGTCGTCGGAGACGAAAACGAACTCACCGTCAAGCTGGGTCCGCGGTACGACCTGCCTCCGGACCTGATCCCGCAAAAGGGACACGAGTGGGAACTCGTCGCCGCGGGGAACGAGTACGCGGTGTGGGCGAGGCCGAGGAACGCGAAGGGAAACGCCGGAAGTGCGAGGTGATGCGACGTAAGTAAGGCGTTCGACGAGCTGAGCTCTCGCGTGAAACGCGTTTTAGATAGTTTTTGTGACGCGTAGTACAATCTTGGACGCGAAACGCGTTTTTTTTTTTTGTACGAGTCGCGCCTCACGCCTCGGGGAGGTCCCGGAACCTCGCCCCGACGACCCCCCCCCTCCCCCGCTGGTGCCGGATGTGCCGCACCGTCGCGTCGTAGTGCGCGCGCACGTCGGGAGGGCACGCACCCTGCGATCCGAGCTGGCTCAGCTCGGCGTCGGCGCGCTCGAGCAACTCCGCCACCGCCGACGCCGGCGCGCCCTCGCATCCGTTCTCGAAGAACCACAGGTAGCTGTTGAGCACCGACACCAGCAGCCCGGTCGCCTCGCCCGCCCCCGCGCCTGTCGTCGCAGAGGCTTGCAAGGACGCGTTCGCGATTTTCAGAGCTTTCTGCAGACACGCCGACACGCCCGCGGCGTCCCCGGAGCCGCCTACACCGCCTTCGTCGTCCTCCCCGGAGGTCTTCGCCGGAGACTTTCGCCAGTGCAGGTGCGCGCACGCCGCGAGCGCGGCGACCCGGTCCGTCTTCTTCAGCAGGCGCGCGGCGTAGCCCACCGCGCGGTCCGCGAGCTCTACACGCGTCTCCTCGGAGAAGTTCTCGCACGTGCGCAGCGACCCGACGATCAGCGACAACGCCGTTCGCTGTTTTTTGCTGTCCACGATTTCCTCCTCGTACGAAGTCATCGCGCGCTCGAACAAGTCGCCCGCCGCGTGTTCGGCGCCCGCCGAATCCGCCAGCCGCGCGCTCTCCAGGCACAGGCGCAGCGCCAGGTCGTGACACGTCGCCTGCTCCAGGTTAGACACGAGCTGGTACAGGAACTGAAGCACCTGCTTCAACAACTCACTCTCGTGGGTTTTCGTCGACGAACTTTCGTCCAGCGATTGCTCGGCGACGACGGCGCGTCCGAGGCGCAGCGCCTCAAACGCTAAGGGCGGCGCGGCGTGCCTCAGCCGCTTGGCGCCGCCCGTCGCGAACTGCGCCTTGGCGGTGGTTAAAATCGCGAGCTGCGTCTTTGTGTCGTCGCTGCGCAGCCTGTGCACGAGCCTAGACATCAGCAGCTGCGCCTCTTCGAAGTCCTCCTCGTCCTCCTCCCCGGCGTCGCGCATCAGCGACGCGACGAATTTGAACAGCGTCTCGACCCGCCGCGGGTCGCCCACCGCGGTGGAGCCCTTGAGCACCGACTTGACCACCGCCACCGCCATGTCCCGCGCGTCCGCGGGCTGAAGCAGCGACATGCAGCGCGGGTAACTCGACAAACGCAACACGTCGTCCGTGTCGTACGTCTCGAGAGGCACCGTCAGCAGCGCGACCAGCTGCTTCACCGCCTTGGGGTCGGCGACGATCATCGCGGGGGGCGGCGGCTCCGACGACGCCGACGTGCCCGCCTCGCCCGCGGCGCCGTCGCGGGGCGAGGCGGGCGGGAGAGGCGCTCCGAGCGCGGACGCGCACGAGGCCAGGATGCCGTCCACCAGCTCCAGCCGGTCTTTGTGCGCCGCCACCGCGAACGACATGAGCGACGCGTGCATCAGCAGACGCTCGCGCGCCTCCAATTGCGGCTGCGCCTCCACCACCGCCGCGACGCACTCGCGAAACTTTAATAGCGCGTCGGCATCCGCGAACGCGTCCGCGAGCTCAGGCGCGTCGATCGCCGCCTGCGTCAAGCGGTCCATGAGCGACGCCAAAACGTCTCCCGCGCGCACGGAGGGTTTGAGCTGCGGCACCGCGCCGAGAAGCGTCTCGAGCGTCTTGAGGTGGAAATCATCCGGGAACACCTGCGTGACGGCGTCCATCAGGTACGGTTGCGCGATGTCGTCTTTGCACTGCACCACCTGCTCCAGGACGCGAGGCAACACCACGTCGCGGTACAGGGAAAGGTCCAACCCCTCCAGCGACGAGAGGACGTGCAGGTTTTTCCCCACCAAATCTCGCAGCTCGCGCCGTTCCTTCTCGCGGCGGTCCACGTCGCGCGCCGGTCCGCCGTGCGCCATGCGCACCCACAGCTTGTTCATCTCCGTGAAGTTCTGCAGCACAAAGTCCACCGCGTCGCGCGTGTCCCCGCCCTCGCCCTCGAACGGCGAGCCCGCGTCCGGCAGGAGCGTCTTGCTGGCCTGACCGAGGTACGCGCGGAGGAACAGGCCGTGGATGGGATGCTGCACGCCCTTTGCCATCTCGACCAGATCCTTCAGCACATCCTTCGCCGCGCCCTCCCCGCTCTTGACGTACACCGAGCCCACGGTGACGAGCAGGTACAGCCGGGGCAGGATGTTCCCCGCGTGCTGCACGAGCTCGTACAGCTCAAGGTTGGTGCGGCCGTGCCTCGCGGGGTCCGCGAAGAAACTCTCCAGGTGGTGCAGCTCGGACCACACCTGCATGTACAGCTCGTAGTACTTCTGCGGGGACAACGCCGTGGTCCGCAGCTCGCCCAGCATCAGCGACCCCTGCTTCAGCGCCTCGCGCAGGTTGTTGTCGTCCAGCGCTCGTTTCATGTAGAACGCGTACTGCTTCACCAGGTTCTGGGCGTCTGCGGCGCGAGCGGAGGCGGGGGGAGGCGGTCTCGGGGTCAGCGGCGTAGCACTCGGGCGGGACGAGATCTCGCGGGCGAACAACGACGCGCCGAGCGCGACGCGTGTTTCGATTTCGATGATCGGTAACGCGGGGATGCCGCGTACGCACCCGCGAGCCACTTGTCCTGCTCCTCCTGAGCGGACAGCGGTGCCATGCGCGCCGCGGACATGGTGGCGCGCGCGCCTGCTCCCGCGGTGCGCGTCCGGTCTCTCTGGCGAGCCCGCGGCGGCCAATCGCCTTAGGCCGCGGGCTGAGGCGAAAACGAAAACTCGCAGACACGCGGCGAAATGGGCACTCCGCGACGACACTGGCGAGGAACGACGAGTGTCATCAATATTTCGAGTCGGAGGCGATGTGCGTAATATTAGGAATCGCGTTCTCACGAGTGCTGCACGAGCGCCTCCTTGATGACCCGGTAGCTCTCGTCGCAGCACGCCTGCGCGTCCTCGCACTTGATGGGCGGGTGCACGATGACCTTGATCCCGCCCGCGCGCAGCATCCACTCCTTCCCGTTTGCCATGCGGTCCGCCGTGCCGACGAGCGTGACGGGCACGACGAGCGCCTTCTCCTTCGCCGCGACGCTGAACGCGCCCTTCTTGAAGTCGCCCATCTTCCCGTCGGGCGACCTCGTGCCCTCCGGGAAGAACAGCACCGGGCAGTCCTTTTGTAACAGCTCCCGGCAGTCCTTGAGCGTCTTCATCTGCGACTTGCGGTCCGTGCGCTTCAGCGCGATGTGCCCGGTCATGTACATGGACCAGCCGATGATGGGGATGATGAAGTTGCTCACCTTGCTGATGAACTTGAACGGGCGCCGTAAGTGGAACAGCGAGTAGATGTCCAGGTAGGACGCGTGGTTCGCGACGTACACCGCGCCCGCGTCCGCGGGAGGCAGGTTCTCCTTGCCGATCACCTCCACCTTGAAGAACAAACTGGTGGAGACCACCGCCCAGATGTCGTTGATGAACGAGAGCGCGTACCGGCGGTACTTGTCCGTGAGGTAGGTGAACGGGAACATCGCGCACATCGCCGCGAACAGCGGGAGCGCCAGCGTGAACGTCACCAGGTAGAAGCACATGGCGCGCGCGATGGCGATCACCGACACCTTCTCGTCGCGCGGGCTGCTCGCGCCCGCGTCCGCCGCGGCCGACGCGGACGCGCGGGGCACCACGGACGCGCGGTCCGCGACGCGAGCGCGCACGCCCACCGCGCCGAGCCTCGCGGTGGCGCGGAGCCTCCCGGCGACGGAGACACGCGCGGGGATCGCAGCGGCCGCGACGGGCGCGGCGCGGCGCGCGCGCGCCGGCGGGAGCGCGCCGGCGCGGGCCGCGATGGGCGACGCCAGGATGGCGTGCATGTCGAGTCTCGGGGTAGGGCGCCTGTACCTTTTGCCATCGACGGTGGTTCGGAGCACGCTATCTACTTTCCGGGCAGCCGATTTGTCGCTTTTGTGACTCAAGAACAGACCGTGAACGCGCCCGCGCAAGACCAAGCGTTTTCGGTGAAGCGGATGGTGTTCGCTCTTCACTTTCTCGCCTCCTCCCCTGAGGCGCCTGCTTCAGAGATCCGCTCGCGGAGGCGTCGGGCGCGGTGGAGAGGGTCGCCGAGTGCGTCGGGGTCGGACCGCGCGCGACCTGCAGGCGGTTGGAATGGGCGACGCGATGCTGGGCGGGGCGCCGGGCACCGCGGCGACCGTGGCGGCGGCCTCCATCCTGGTGGCCGAGGGCGGCACCGTCGCGCTCATTTGGGGCGCGGCGTGCTACGCGCTGCTCGGCGCGCTGTGGGTCCTGGCGGACGTCGCGCGCGCGTGGTGGTCGCTGCGCGGGCGCCTTCCGATCGTGCCGTGGCGCCCCAACCTGCTGTTCCGCGTGTACCCGGTGAGCAAGCGCGACTTGCTCGACCGCGTGTCCCGGCGGATGGACGCCTCGGCGCGCGTCGTCGTCGCCGCCGCCGACGCGGCGCCTCGGCGCAAAAAGTCGCGCAACGGCCATCCGCCGCGCGCGTTCGGCGCCGTCGTGGGCACGTGTCCTTTCGCGCACATCGGCGGTGCGTCGCTGGCGAACGCGGCGCTGAAGTCACAGCCGGTGAAAGCGCCTCTGTACCGCGCGTTCGAGCCGTTCGCGGGGGGGGGGATCTTCACCGCCGAGGGCGAGACGTGGTCGGCGCGGCGGACGGAGGTTCTCGACGCGTTCGCGTCCGCGGGCCTCGAGCCGCTCGCGGCGGCGTCCGTTCGGAACGCCAGGGAGACGGTGCGAACGATGCGGACGATGACACGCGGTGCTTCGGACGCACAAACGGAATCACTCTCGTCGGACATCGAACCGCCGAGCGGAGGGAACGCCTTCACTCCAGTCTCTGCGTTGCCTCTGCTGCAGCGCGCGACGCTCCGGACGACGTTCGAGTACCTGGCGGGCGTCTCCGTCGCCGACGCGGCGGCGGCGTTCCCCGACGAGAGAGACGGCTCGACGCTCTCGGCGCGCGAGCTGGAGGACGAGTACCTGGAGGCAGCCACTGCGCTGAGACACCTCATACCGGCGAGGGCGAGGAGTGTCTGGATGCTCAGCGACTGGGCGTACCGATTGTCGCCGGTGGGGAGGCTGGAGACGCGAAGCGTGCGAAACGCGCGCGTGCTTCCGACGCTCGCCGTGCGCGCCGCGCGGCCCGGCTCGCCGCTCGCGGCGCTCGCGGAAGGCCGCGCGCACGGCGGCGCGGGTCGTTTCGAGGCGAAAGCGAACGCGGAGCCGATTACAAAGAGTCTTTGGGAGTCGTACATGGGCGGCGGCGTCTTCGCGTCAAACGCGGGTTCGTCTCGCGACGGTTCCGCGCGCGCCGAAAAAAACGCGCGCGGCGATTCGCGGAAGACGCGACGCGAAAAAATACCGAAAGCGCTCCTGGACGAGGCCGTGACGCTTCTCTTCGCGGGGCACGACACGCAGTCCGCGACGCTGTCCTGGGCGCTCCTGCGGCTCGCCGCCGATTCTGAGATGCAGAAAGATCTGCGTTTAGGTCTCTCGCGAAGCGCGGACGTCGAAGACGAGCTCGGCGTCGAAAAAGTCTGTCGAAAGTCTCCGCTCGGCGCCGACGGGACGGAGACGAAAACGAAAACGAAAACCGCGCGGGTTGCGAAAGACGTCTCGACGCACGCACCAACGCATCAGCCCGCGTGGCGCACGTCCGCGGCCGCGCCCGAGCTCGAGGCTGTGCTCCGCGAAACCCTACGTCTGCACCCGGTGGCGCCCCTGGTGGTGCGCCGCCTGACTTCAGACGCCGCGGACGGAGACGGCTTCCGGTTGCCGGAGGGCACCGCCGTCGGCGTGTGGCTGCACGCCGTGCACAGGGACCCCGAGTTTTGGGACCAGCCGGACGCGTTCACGCCGCGCAGGTGGCTGGTGGACGGCGACGGGGACGGAGGCGGCGCGGATGACGAGCTTCCGCAAGTGCGCCGCAAGGGCTCCGCGTTCATGCCGTTTGCAGCGGGGCCCCGCGCGTGCGTCGGCCAACACCTCGCGTGGGTGTTCATGCGCGTGATGCTGGCGCAGCTCGTGTGCGCGTTCGAGTTCGCGCCCGGGGACGAGCGCGACCCGATGACGCCCTCGGTGGGGTTCACGGTGACCCCTGCGAACGGCGCGCGCGTCAAGGTGCGGAGTTTGGATGAGCGCGCGTAAGTGAGAGGAGAGGGTAAACCACGGCGACCATTTTTTACAGCGATTTATTTATTTTAGCGTTTCGTATGAACGAACAGTCAGAAGTTTATGTGTCGATACGCTTTTTTTCCCTGCGCGACTCGCGAGCTGAAAAGCTTTTGCGCCGACCTTCTCCTCGCCGCGACTGTCTCGACGACGCGCGCCTCGCGTGGTCTCGGACGCCGGCGTCCGCGTCGCGATGGTGCTTTACTTCACGCCCTCGGGGGCGGAGACCACGAAGCACAAGCTGTACATGGGCAAAGACAAGGTGGAGAACGAGGACCTGATTAAGTACGGCTTGCCGCTGGACGTGTGGTTTCACGTGTCGAAGATGAGCAGCGCGCACGTGTACGTGCGCGTGGCGCACGGGGAGACCATCGACGACATCACCCCCGAGGAGCTGGAGGATTGCGCGCAGCTCGTAAAGGCCAACTCCATCGCGGGAAACAAGGAGAACAACGTGACGATCGTGTACACGCCGTGGTCTAACCTGAAGAAGACGAGCGACATGGCGGTTGGCCAGGTGGGGTTCTTCGACGACAAGCTGGTGCGAAAGGTGCGGGTGGAGAAACGGAAGAACGAGATCGTGAACAGGCTGAACAAGACCAAGACGGAGCTGTTCCCGGACCTGGCCGAGGAGAAGGAGGCGTACGAGCGCGCGATTCGCGAGGAGAAGAAGGCGCACTACCGCGAAGAGGAGTTCAAGCGTCTGGAGGAGGAGCGCATTCGCGAAGCCGACCGCGAAGCGCGGAGCTACGACTTGATCATGGACTCGGACAAGATGACGACGAACAAACAGAACGCTGCGAAATACGCGTCGTTCGAAGAGGCGGAGGACGATTTCATGTGATGCCGACGCGGGGGAGAGGTGGCGCGCGACGACGACGACGCGGGGGTGTTTTTGAGGTGACGCTCTTTTCGTAATAAAAAAGCGAAGTGAGACGCTCTAGAGCGCTCGCAACTGTCTCGGCAGCGCTGCCGAGACGCACTAAATGGCTTACTCCCTAAGGGAATCTCTCCTCTCGACGAAAGGAGGTTTTCGGAGAGTGCGAGGTCGTATGACCCCACCCTCGCTTGTTAGGTCTGTGGGTCGCTTGAATCATCGGTGGTGAAAGAACTTCCTTGATGCTCGATGACTGACGGCACGCTCTGGCACAACTGCTGGAGCAATCAAAAGTCTTAGATGAGGTCGGCGACGTTGGAGGGGAGCTCCTCGATGACGGTCTGGTAGAAACGCTGGACGTCCTGGAGGAGGCGCTCATCGTCCTTCGTGACGAAGTTGATGGCGACACCCTTACGACCGAAACGGCCGGAGCGACCGATGCGGTGCAGGTAGTTCTCGGGCTGGGTGGGGAGATCGAAGTTGATCACGAGCGACACCTGCTGGACGTCGATACCACGCGCGAGCAGATCGGTGGTGATCAGCACGCGGGAAGAGCCGGAGCGGAACTCGCGCATGATGATGTCACGGGTGTTCTGGTCCATGTCACCGTGCGTGGCGGACACGGTGAAGTCGCGGGCGCGCATCTTGTCCGTGAGCCAGTCCACCTTGCGGCGGGTGTTGGCGAAAATCACCGACTGCGTGATCGCCAGCGTCTCGTACAGGTCGCACAACGTGTCGAGCTTCCACTCCTCCTTGTCCACGTTGACGTAGAACTGCTTGATACCCTCGAGCGTCAGCTCGTCGCGCTTGACGAGAATGCGCACCGGCTTCGTCATGAACTTGCGCGTGATCTCCAGCGCCTCGGGGGGCATCGTCGCCGAGAACACGCCAACCTGCAGCTTGCTGGGCAGGAGCTGGAAGATGTCGTAGATCTGGTCCTTGAATCCGCGGCTCAGCATCTCATCCGCCTCGTCCAGGGAGAAGATCTTGATGTAGTCGGGCTTCAGCGCGCGGCGGCGGAGCATGTCATACACGCGCCCGGGCGTGCCCACCACGACGTGCACGCCGCTCTGCAGGATGCGCTGATCCTCGCGCACCGACGTGCCACCGACGCAGGCGTGGCACTTCACGTTGAGGTAGTCGCCGAGCGCGCGCATCACCTTCTCGATCTGCTGCGCGAGCTCGCGCGTGGGCGCGAGCACCAGCGCCTGGCACTCCTCCTTTTCGTAGTCGAGCTGCTGCAGCACGCCGGCGCAGAACGTCGCCGTCTTACCGGTACCGGACTGCGCCTGCTGGATCACGTCCAGGCCCTTGGTGAAGGGCACGATGCCGCGCTGCTGGATCGCGGAGGGCTTCTCGAAACCGTACGCGTAGATGCCGCGGAGCAGGTTCTCGTGCAGGTTCATCGCGTCGAAGGACTCGTGCACCTCGGTCCAGTCGGTGATGGTCATCTCGCCGCCGGCCTCCTTGTCCTCGGCCAGGATCGCCTGCATGCCGCTGTCGTACGCCTCATCGTTGAAACCACCTTCGCCAGACATATTCTGCTCGTGTCGACGATCGGGGGAAGAGGGGGCGCGAGGTCAGCGGCGCGTCCCGAGGCTGAAAGGAAACGCCCGAACGACAACGCGACAGTCCGAGTCCCGAAGACGATGGCGCGCGTCGTCGGAAAATGACGCGCCGCGACGCGCGCGACCGTCGCGCGACCGAGCGGGGGCGCCGCGCACGTCCCCGCGCGTCCGGGATACCGCGAAATCGGCGCGCGGCGCGGGTCGGCGCGTCCGGAAGCGGCTCTGCTCGGTTTCCCGCCAACGCGCGTCGCTCCGAAGAAAAGGGTTTGCCAGGCGAGACGCGAGGCGGGGGGGGGGCGATCGGCGCGTGCGCCTCGGGCCGAGCTCCGCGGTGCGCACCTTGGGAACTTGTGAGAGTGTTGAGAGAGCTTAAAACTAAAGGCACCTGCAGTTTCGCGGGGGAGAGGCGGCGCGGTCAGCCGGCTGCGCACGCGGGCGGCTGGCGCATCGCGCAGATGTCGGCTCGTCTTCGCGCAAATCTGAGGCGTCGCCTCGCGATGAAAAAACCGCGAAGCGCGCGCTCGCGCGTCGCGCTCGCGGTCCCGGCGACCGTCACACGCACCTGGAGGTGGGCCCTTAGGGAAACGGGGTAGTGAGCGGGTAGTGAGCGGGTTCCAAGACGCACGGGGGCGACTTGTAGAGAGGGATCGGGCGCTCGGCCGGCCGACGTTTTATAGTCCGCCGCGCCGGCCGGAGCCGCGCCCGCCGCAACGCCACAAAGTATCGCCGCCGGAAAGATCTGGTGGCGTGACAAACCGTGTGAGAATTCAGTCTGTGATTTTTTTCCGCTCTGCTTGGAGTTTGGAACTCTCCGTCGCTTCGAAGCGAACGAGCCGAGCAGCCCGGACCGCCGCTCGCCGATTCGCGAGCAGTGGCCCTGACGTTCTGTATTCCCATAATTTTTCGACTTTCAGAAGCGCAGCAGCGCGTCTCCGCCGTCGCGCGGCTCGCGCATTCCGCAGCGCGCGCGACACCTGTCGACGCCGCCGATCACCGCACGAGGCGTCGGACCTTTCCGGAGCCTCTCGGCGCGCCCCTCGCGTTCGGGCCGCGAACGACACCGACTCGCGCGCTCGCCGGATCGCGCCCACGTTTCTTCGCGGCGTCGAGCGGCTAGCTGTTCGTGTCGAACGCGATGGGCTTCGAGGAGATGTCCGCGGATGAGAACCCCGCGACGAAGCGCATGGTGGACGCATTCGCGTGGTCTCTGAACATCTTCACCTCCGTGGCGATCGTGATGGTCAACAAGCAGCTCATGGGCGGGTCCGGGTACGGCTTCTCCTTCGCCACCACGCTGTGCGGCCTGCACTTCATGTGCACCGCGTCCATCGGGCTGTGCACGGGCGGCAACCGCAAGGCGGACGACAAAAACCCCGCCGGGGAGAAGATGCGCATCCCCCAGCACGACATCGCGATGTTCGTGGTGGTCGCCGCGACGTCCATCATCGGCCTCAACATGTCCCTCATGCTGAACACCATCGGATTCTACCAGGTGTGCAAACTCGCGCAGATCCCCACGATGTGCGTCTTGGAGCTGGTCTTCATGGGGAAGAAGTTCTCGCGGCGGGTCATCCAGGCCATCGTCGTCGTGCTCCTGGGCGTCGGCGTCGCGACTGTCTCCGACCTGGAGATGAACCCCGCGGGCACGGTCGCCGCGATCGTCGGCGTGGTCAGCACATCCGCGCAGCAGATCCTGGTCGCGCACCTGCAGAAGAAGCACAACGTGACGTCCAACTTCTTGTTAGCCAAGACGAGCCCGTACATGGCCGGGTCTATGTTACTCTTCGGCCCCGCGCTGGACGAGCTCATCACGGGGAAGTGGGTGTTCGACTACGAGTGGTCCTCCGTCGCGACGTTCGCGCTGCTGGTCTCGTGTTTCTTCGCCGTCCTGGTGAACGTGTCGTCGTTCCTGTGCATCGGCCGTTTCAGCGCGGTGTCCTTCCAGGTCATCGGCCACGTCAAGACGTGCCTGGTTTTCTTCTTCGGGTGGGTCATCTTCGCCGCACCCATCACCAGCAGGAACGTGCTGGGGTGCGCGCTCGCGGTCGTGGGGATGATCTACTACTCGCACGCGGTCACCAAACCCGCGCCGACGATGACGCCCTCGGGCTCGCAGAACGGCATCGCCGCGGGCAAGGCGTAGCGCGCGCGGATGAGGTTCCGACGCGCCCC
>Ga0209666_1002893_pt1 | contig 12701 bp, 7 predicted proteins | sample SaaInlV_125m_DNA_FD_184679 | JGI IMG/M metagenome (GOLD analysis project Ga0209666, IMG submission 184679) | Marine microbial communities from expanding oxygen minimum zones in the Saanich Inlet - Saanich Inlet SI037_S3LV_10m_DNA (SPAdes)... | ecosystem: Environmental > Aquatic > Marine >...
GTGCTCCACCGCGAGGAGCTCACGGCTCCGACCCGAGGGGGGAGCGGAGCCGCCGTCGCGTTCGTCCGCGTCGCCCGCCATGCCCGTCGTCGCGCCCGTCGTTGTGAACGAAATTACGGGCACATCTGAAGAAAGCGCGAGTCGAAAAAGGCTCGGAAAAAATCTCGCGTGGTGTCGTAAACCCTCTCGGGTTCCGTCTCGGATGGTGAATTCCTCGATCGCCGTCCCGTCACTCTCAGAGGCGCACTCGTCCCCGGACGCGCGCTTCCTTCGTTTGCTTCGAGCTCACGGCGTCGGCTTCGTGCGGACGCTCACGCCAAGATCGAGTCACTCTTGCTCCGGAGCGGGATCGCATCGTCCGTCGATCGTTCCAAGGTCTCCCAATTCCCATCCGCCGAAAAGCGCATCGCCCGAGGATCGACACGCGCCGCGCGTCGACCGCAGGTTCCCACCACCCGTAAGCCCGCCCGCCGAACGTCGACGATCCCGATGGCCGCCGCCGAGCCCACCGAGGCGACGCAGCAGCACGTGTACCCCCCTCCCGCGGCTCTGGCCAAGGACGCGCACGTCAAGTCCCTGGACGAGTACAAGGCGATGTACGCGGAGTCCATCGACAACCCCGAGAAATTTTTCGGGGAGATGGCTCGGTCCAACTTTTACTGGGAGAAGCCGTTCGACAGCGTCGGCCCCGTGTACAACTTCGACATGACCAAGGGCCCGATCAAGATCGACTGGTTCCAGGGCGGCAAGACCAACATCTGCTACAACGCGCTGGACAAGCACGTCGCCGAGGGGCACGGCGACGAAGTCGCCATCCTGTGGGAGGGCAACTCGCCGGATGAGCAGTCGCGACACACGTACGCCGAGATGCTCGATTCCGTCAAGAAGTTTGCCAACGTCCTCAAGAAGAAGGGCGTCGGTAAGGGCGACACCGTCACGCTGTACATGCCTATGGTGGTCGAGCTCGCGGTCGCCTGCCTGGCGTGCGCGCGCATCGGCGCCGTGCACTCCGTGGTGTTCGGCGGGTTCTCGCCCGAGGCGATCCGCGGCCGCCTGGCGGATGCGCAGAGCAAGGTGATCGTCACGTGCGACGCCGTGATGCGCGGCGCGAAGCCCGTGGAGCTCAAGACGCAGGTGGACAAAACGCTCGAGCTCGGCAGCAAAGCCTCCGGCGACGGCTCCGCGGAGTGCGTGCAGAGCGTCGTGGTGTTCCGCCGGTTACAGGGTGAGTGCCCGATGGTGGACGGCCGCGACACGTGGTGGCACGACGAGATGGACGCCGTCTCCGCCGAGTGCGACTGCGAGTGGATGGACTCCGAGGCTCCTCTGTTCATGCTGTACACGTCCGGGTCCACCGGGACGCCCAAGGGCATCCTGCACACCACCGCGGGGTACATGCTCGGCGCGTGGGCCTCGTTCAAGTACACGTTCGACTACAAGCCGGGCGAGGTGTTTTGGTGCACGGCGGACATCGGCTGGATCACGGGGCACTCCTACATCGTGTACGGCCCTCTGTTAGCGCGCGCGACGAGCGTGATGTTCGAGGGCGTGCCCACCTTCCCCGACGCGGGGCGGTGCTGGGCCATCTGCGAGAAGCACAAGGTGAACCAGTTCTACACCGCGCCCACCGCGGTGCGCGCGCTCATGAAAGCCGGCGACGAGTACGTCACTAAGCACGACCGCTCGTCGCTGCGCATTTTAGGTTCCGTGGGCGAGCCCATCAACCCCGAGGCGTGGCGCTGGTACCACAACGTCGTCGGCGAGGGCCGGTGTCCGATCGTGGACACGTACTGGCAGACGGAAACGGGGAGTTTCATGATCACGCCGCTCCCCGGCGCGACGCCGCTCAAGCCCGGGTCGGCGACGTTTCCGTTTTTCGGCGTGCAGCCCGTGATTTTGGACGAGAACGGAAACGAGCTCGAAGGTGAAGCGTCTGGGTTTTTGGCCATCAAGAAGCCGTGGCCGTCGGCCTCGCGCTCGTGCTACGGCGACCACGCGCGATTCGAGAACGTGTACTACTCCATGTTCAAGGGGTACTACGTCGCCGGCGACGGGTGCCGCCGCGACGCCGACGGGTACTTCTGGATCACCGGGCGCGTGGACGACGTGATCAACGTCTCCGGCCACCGCATGGGTACCGCGGAGGTGGAGTCCGCGCTCGTGCTGCACCCCTCGTGCTCTGAGGCGGCCGTCGTGGGCATGCCGCACGAAATCAAGGGCGCGGGCATCTACTGCTACGTCGTCTTGAAGGATGGCGAGACGGCGTCGGACGACCTGGCGAAGGCGCTGAAAGCGGTGGTGCGCAAGGAAATCGGGCCCATCGCCACGCCGGACGCCATTCAGTTCTCAGAAGGGCTTCCCAAGACGCGCTCGGGGAAGATCATGCGCCGCATCCTGCGGAAACTCGCGGAGAACCCGGGAATCGACATGGAGGAGTTCGGGGACATATCCACCCTCGCGGACCCCTCGATCGTGAAGAACCTCAAGGAGGGCGCCATGAAGCTCGCGGGGAAGTGAGGAGTTTGATCAAAACGCGAAGAGAGCGAAGAGAAGAAGACGCGAGGGATGCAATCGTAAAAGTACAAAGTACGCGAACGACGACGAACCTTTTATTTTCTCGCGCGCGTCGTCACGACCCACCCCCTCCAGAGACTCCTCCAGAGACTCCTCCAGAGACTCCTCCAGAGACTCCTCCAGAGACCCCTTCAGAGACTCCTCCCGGCGTCATCTCCACCCCCCCCTCCGCGTCGCCCTCGTCGTCGCTCTCCCGCATCACCCGGAACGCGTCCAAACGCCCGTCGCTCCCCGGCCCCCAGCCTCCGCGAATGCCGGCGGCGCCGTACCACACGTACAGCGCGGAGCATAGCACGGTGTACACGCCAAACCTCGCCCAGGCGAGCGCGCCGAGACTCGCGATGAGCTGCGTGGTCGCCAGCACGCCCAGCGCGGGCACGTACGGCACGAAAGGCGTGGCGAAACCCTTCGTTGGTTGGTGGTGGCGCGGAAGGCTGTTGAACGAAACCGTCGCGGCGGCGGCGCCGCCGAGCGCGACGCCGCGCGCGACGAGCGACGAAGAAAACGCCGCGAACGCGACACACGCGAGCGTTAAACACGCGACACGTCGTAACGCCGGTTGTCGTAACTTCAAGCTCGTGTCGTGCGGTTCGTGAATCGCCGTTTCAGGCGTGTGCCGCCGAACGAGCAAACCGGCGCAGACGCCGGCGAAGATAACGAGCGTGCCGATGGACACTAACTGCGCGAGCGTCTCGATGTCCACCGTCAACGCTAGCAGCGCGGTGGAGACGCCGGTGAACGCCGAGGCGTTCACCGGCGTCCCCAGTCTCGAGTGTACCGTACCGAACCACATAGGCAGCAGCCCGTCCCTGGCCATGGCCATGTACACGCGCGGCTGCCCCATCAGCGAGGAGAGCAGCGCGGTGGTGATGGCGGCGACGGCGCCGAACGAGATGAGACTCTCCGCCCACGGCATGCCTCGGTCGCGGAACGCGACGGCGAAGGGCGCCTGCACGTCGATCTCCGAGCTCGGGACCATGCCCGTTATGACCAAAGACATCAAGGCGTGCAACACGGCGCAGATACCCAGGCTCCCTAGAATACCGATGGGCAGGTCTTGACCGGGATCGCGCGTCTCCTCCGCGCACGTCGCGACGGTGTCGAAGCCGACGAACGAAAAAAACACCACCGACGCGCCCGCCAAAACGCCCTCGACGCCGCCGGGCGCGAACGGTGTCCAGTTCTCCTTCTCTACCCTCGCACCACCGAAGGTTATGACGAAGAAGATCACCATCAACGATATCGCCGTGACCGACGTGTTGAAACGCGCGGTCTCCTTCATGCCGTACGCGAGCAAAGCCGTGACGAGCGCGACGAGCGCCGCCGCCGCAAAGTCGAGCTCGACAAACGACGAGCTCGATCCGCGTTCTTCGTCGTGCACGCCGCGTCCGATTCGTATCCTGAGCGCGTCCGGGGAGGCGTGGAACAGCGTCGCGACGTAGCTGGTCCAGCCCCGCGCCACCGCGGCGGCGGCGATGGTGAGCTCCAGCGCCAAATTACAGCCGCAGAGGTACCCGGCGAACTCGCCAAACGCCATGCTCACGAAGTTGTACGCCGAGCCCGCCACCGGGGTCTCCACCGCGAACTCGGTGTAGCACAGGCCGGTGATCATGCTGGTCAGCGAGGCGAGCACGTACGAGATCACCACCGCAGGGCCGGCGTGGTCGTGCGCGGCGGCGCCAGTAAGCACGAACACGCCGCCGCCGATGACCCCGCCCACGCCGAGCAGAAGCAGGTCCGCGGCGGTCAGGCACTTCTTCATCGACGCGTCGGACGCGGCGAGCGCGGCGTCGGCGCTCTTCAGGCGCGTCGCGCGCTTACCGAGCGCGCCGCACGCCTCGCGGAAAGACATCATCCCGCCGTCCGCGCGCGGGGACTCGGGGCGCATCATGCCGATCCCGACCACGCGCCGCGCCGGCGCGTCCCTCGGGTCTGCCAAAGGCCGTTAGAGATGCGTTCAGAAAAACACGAAAAAAAACACGAACACGCGTCCAGACCCCGTCCATCACACGCGCGACATCGAATGATCCGTTCGTTCGCCGTTCGTCTACGTCTACGACACGCGCTCGGTGGTCGTTCACGCGTCGGAGAACACGCATCATACATATGCATAGTTTCTCTATTAACTCTAAATCGGCGGTAACAACAGCCCCCCCAGCGCGTCGGCGTCGAGCCCCGCTTCGAGTTTCTCGCGCTCCTCTTTGTTCAACGCCGGCGCCGTGAGTTTCTCAACCTTCCCTTTGTACGCCTCGGGGAGCATGCGATTTGCGTAGGGGTACATGTCCTCGTAGGACACCCGGATGGTCCCCTCCGCCATGCCCGACACCTCGGCGATCTTCGAAATGTCCACGTCCTTCGCCGCCTCGCCCTCGTACAGCTGCACGCACAGGTACAGCGCCGCCGCCGCGACGGACGCGGGTTGCTTCTCCGAGGTGTGCCCCTCGGAGTCTCGCAGCTTTCGGAACGCGCCGACGACGGCGGTGGCGAGCTTGAGAAACTCCAAGTTCGCCAAACCGAGGTTGCCGCAGAAGCGGTTCACCAGCTTTTCCGGTGTGATCATCTGCTCCATCATCTGCGTGTTCAAACCGTCGATCGCCTTGACCACGTGCTTGTAGCACTTGCCAATCTCTTTCACCGTCGTGCCCGTCGCGCCGCCGCAAATCTCCTTGAACGTGCGGTTCGTGCCCTCCTGGCGGCAGGAGATGTACAGGCACGCCGCGTACATGGCGTTCAGGGACTTGCCGAGCATGGGCTGACCGGGCTTCACCACCATGCGGAAGATGTCGCAGGCGCCGTCTTTCACCACGCTGGTCATGCCCAGGTGGTCGGCGAGCTCGTTGATCTTGCCAAACGCCGCGAGCATCGGGCGGTCGGGATTGCGACCGGAGTTGTGCAGACGGGTGAGGGTCTGGTTGTACGTCCCGTCGGGGTTCTTGCCGATGGACGTGCCAAGCCCGCCGCCGCTTAGCATGCGGTTCGTGGGGCCCGCCGTGCGGCTCGGGTCCGCGCCGCCCTTGTCCGAGTCGGAGAAGGTGCGCCACTCGCTGGATTCGTCGATGACGCGAGATTCCAGCACCAGCCCGCATTCCGTGCACACCAGGTCGCCCTGCTGGTGGTCCTCGATGATGGCCGTCGGGACTTTGCACTTCTCGCAGATCTGGGAGAACTTGGTGATCTCCTGCTGCGAGGGCGCGGGGGCGGTCGCCATCGTGACGTGCGGCGCGCTCCTCCCGCGCGCGGCGAAGTGAGGTTGGGGAGGGCGACCCGAGTTTTTTGCGGTCGCGGAATTTGGCGACGCGACGAGACTGCGCGTCGAGTCATTCTTGGCACGTCCGAAAGGAAACGAACCGAGGCGACCTCGACCTCGGCGGGAAAACCTTGGAGTGACCCCGGCGCGTCTCCCCTCGGACAACGCGCGACGCCGCGCACGCGGGACGCGGGGAAGTCACGGATGCCGCGCATGCGCCACGGGCTGGAGGCCGCGCTGGACGCGGACCGCCACGAGCGCGTCCCCTCGCTCGTCGACCTCGACAGACGCCCCGCGAAAAAAGGGAGGAAGACGAAGGGGTCCAAAAGGTCTCCCGGCTCGAAGGCCGCGGGGGGACACGCCGCTCCCGAAGCGGGCGACGCCGACGCGGAGATGCGCTGGGGCGCGGAGCTCGTCCTGCAGCTCGCCCTCGGCGGCCATGTCCCGCCGAGCGCGTCGCGCGACGCGCTCGCACCCCCCGGGAAAGCCCGGAAGGGTCGCGTCGACGACCCGAGCGAGCGAAGCGCGGGCGCCCCGTCGGGCGCCTCCTCCGAGCCCATCGGCGCGGGGAGACACGTGCTCGTGGGCGACCCGATCGTGGTCCCCTCCCGCCGCGCCGCGAGCGACGGAGACATCGTCCGGGGACCCGCCGACCTGCGCCTCGCGCGCGGCGCGGGGACCGACGCGAGCGCCCTCGGACTTCCGACGGGACCCACCCTCGCGAAGGAACGACGCGACCAGGCGTCGGACGCGTTCAACTCCGTCGCCGCCGCGGCGAGCCAACACGCCCCCTTGGCGCCCCTGCGCCTCGCCGCGCGCGCAGCGTTGCCACAGGCGGCCCTCCAGACGCCCGACAACACGCACGCGGGTTCGAAGCCCGGAGGCGACGCCAACTCCCTCTGCGCGCGCATACTCGCCGCGCGCGCCGCCGCCGACGACGACGACTCGTGCGCGCCCCGCGGGTGCCCGTCCCGCGCGTCAACGCAGACCGCGCACACCGCGCCGGGATCCCGCTCGCACTTCCCCGCGCTGGAAGACTCGTTCGCGCAGGCGTTTCGCGTGCTTCAAAACGCCGCCACGGCGCTCGTCCGCGCGCACGCCGAAGCGGGCGCCGACGGACAATCCACGGAAGCGCGGAGGTCGTCTTCGCTCGCCGACCCCGCGTCTCTGCTCGCGCTGCTGGATTCGGACCAAGCTGCGGCGGCGCGCGCGATCCTCGAGCAGCTCGCGCACGCGGGCGCAGGCGCGGGCGCGGGCTCGGACCGAGGAGCGGAGGGCCACCGAACGGCGCTCACGGCGCTGGACGCGCCGACCGCGACGGAGGCGGCGCACTCTCCGGAGACGACGCCGGCGAGACTCCGGGCGCCATGCTCGCCTCAGACTCGAGTCGAACGCGATCTCTCCCTGGCGCCCGCCGTGGCTCGCGCGCTGGCCTCGGCGCGCGGCGCGGGCGTTTTCGCCCCGCCGCCCGAGGTCCTCGCGGCGAGGTCCTCGCCGCTCGAGGTCCTCGCGGCGAGGTCCTCGCCTCCCTCCGCCGCCGGTCGCTCGCCGTTCAAGCGCGGGCGCTCGAGCAGCGCGTTCCGCGGCGTCACCCTGCACCGTCGCACGCGGCGCTGGGAGAGCCACATCTGGGTCCGCGAGACGGGCAAGCAGCTTTACCTGGGTGGTTTCGACCTCGAACGGTCCGCCGCGGAGGCGCACGACCTGTGCGCTCTGAAACTGCGCGGAAAAAGAAACGTGCGCGGACTCAACTTCCCGCTCTCGACGTACGCGCGCGCGAACGACGCGCTCGACCGAATGTCGCACGAACAAGTCGTCGCTGCGGTTCGCGCGGGGAGACTCACCGCGCGAGGGGGCTTCGAAGGCGCGCGAACCGTGGACGCGTGAAGTGACCGCTCTTATCCATCGCGAACGACGGACGTTTGCGTGATGAAGAACGTTTCGTTTTTGAACGACGCTCGTCGCGAACGAACGGAGGTCCTCCGACTCGGGAGCGTCCGCGCGCGAGGTTCCGTGAAAATCGGGAGACGGGGGTGTGCGCGCAGTCTTGAAAAACCGCGAATCGACTCGCGACTCCGAGTCGATTCGCCAGCGGCGTGTATATAGAGAGTGATGTGACGTGAGAACGAATATGACGTGCGTTTCGGATGATCCATTACCGACGCGCACTCCCGGAACCGCCGCCGTCGCTCGTGTGACGCGCTCGGTCCCTCGCAAACCGCGCGGCCCCGCCACGCGCGCGACCCATCGCACACCCATTCGCGACCCTCTCGACGTACCATTTACTTCTCGGTGTTCTCGCGGAGGCGGCGGATGGTGGAGCGCACAGTGACCGCCGCGGAGGTGTTCAGCACGTACGCGCCGCCCGCCTTGGTCTTCTTGCACCCGGTGCACGCCCAGATGCCGACCGCCTGGCGCTTCATGGCGTACTTACCGCAGAAGTCACAGAAGAACTTGGAGTGCTGGGACACCTCCTGCTTCTTCACCACCTTGCGGAGGGAAGCTCCGTAACGGGTGCCGTACTTGCCGACGATCCCTGTATGGTCGAGGACGGGGGAGGGACGAGGCGCGTCAGCGATGGCTCGAGTCGACGATTTCGAGGGAACCTCGGACGCTCGAGGCCGCGCGGGAAGGCGGGCGCGGAAACCAGCGGAGAGACGATGATCCTCGCTTCGCTGCAGCGTAAAAACCCTAAAAACACGCGCACGCGCTCGGTGACGCGGGGCGGGCGTGGCGCGCGCTGTCGCTGCACGTACCGACTTTCTTGGTGCGCTTAGCCACTTGTACGAGTCTACGGGGATGAGGGGGTGGATGGACGCGTCAGAGGCGCTCGCGGTGTGCGGTACCGGCCGTCGCCCGGCGATGGGAAACACGGATCGACTCGCGGAAACCGCGGTCGGGATGCGAGAAAACGCGAACACGCCGGCTGCCGGGGGCACGCGGCGCGTGCGACGCGCGAATCGTCACGCGGTCGCGCGCGAGGGCGGGACATGCGCGTCCGGGTCGCGTCGGGGAGGTCGCGTACCTGTACCGACGCTGACGTGCGGCTAGAAGAGGGACGGCGAGCGAGCGACGAGCGGGTTTTACGCGAATGGCGACCGCACTTCATGAAACTGGTATCGGACAACAGTCGAGAAACGAGGGACGGATGGCGCGTTTCTGCGAAAAAAGAAACGCTCACCGCGCCCCGAGCCGGGGCTTCGCGACGCGCGCGTCGCTCGAGGAAGCGTGCGCGTCCCCTCGCCCCGCGGCGCCCATCGCCTCGACCGCCTCGTCCACCCGCGCCTGCGCGAGTCGATACGCCGCCTGAACGGCGCGCTTGTACGCCAGGCGCCACCGCGCGGCGAGCCACGCGTTGGACTCGTCCGCGCGGAAATCCGACGCGTCGTCGTCGTCGTCTTCGTCGTCTTCGTCTTCGACGCCGTCGCCGCGCGTCCACTCTCTCGGCGCGCCGTTCTCGTCCAGGGCCGCGTCGGTTTCGTCCGTTCGCGCCTCAGCCCCCAGCCCGTCGGTCAATTCCAAAGCCAAAGCGGCGCTTTTCCTCGTCTCATCGCGCGCGGCGGCGATTGCCTCTTCGTCCTGCGCGGCGGTCGTGGCGAGGCTGAGGAGCGTCCGGCCCGCGGCGTCGCGCACCGCCTCGAAGACGCGCCTCTCGACGGCGGGGCTCACCGCTTTGCCGCGGCGGCACACGTCCCGCGCGCGCTTCGCGAGCCCGAGCCGACGCACGTCCGCGTCCGCGTCCGCGGCGTCCGCGCGCAGATCCGCCAGAGACGTCCACGTCAAGCGCCCGCGCGCGTCCGCGGAGACGCGATGGTGGATTTTTCTAAACTCCCCCGCTTCAAAGCCGGGAACGGGCGCGAGCGGCGCGGCGTCGTTCGCGTTCGTCGAGCCCGGCGGCAGGAGGAACCCGTAGTGCTCCAGTAACGACAGGTTGGTGTGTTTGCCGTAACACAGCATGATCTGGTCCCCTCTTTCGTATCGTCGGCGCGCGTAGAAAACGTACGCGTCGAGCGCGGCGTCGTACGACCCGTCGCCCGCGGAGAAGTCGACGCTCTCGGCTCCGTCGTTTTCGTCCTTCTTCGTACTACTCGGCGCCGCAAAGTTTTCTGCCCCGCGCGTTCGTCCGCCCAGGAGCGCCGCGAGCTCCTCGGTTCCCAGCGGAGTCCCGAGGACGTCCACGGAGTGCGAGGCGGGCGGCGGGGCGTAGTTGAAGAGGTCCCCGACCGGACACAAAGCGCCGGCGTCGTCGAAGGGCACGAAAACCGTGCGCGACGAAACCGTGCACCGCGCCCACGTCCACGCGCGCGCCGCGCGGAAGGGAGGGGTGAGTCCGAGGTGTTTAAGCACGGTTAGGGCTTTTATGTGCGACGCGCGCATCTCTGCCTTGGCGCGCTCGGCGACCGCGATCGCATCAGGCGCCTGCAACGCCTCGATTTCAGCGGCGGTCCAGCTCGCCAGCAGATTGTACCGGCGTGGTAGTTGGCGCACGTACGCACGCCAGCGCGAGTGCGCACCCTTGGACGCCTCGTGAAGCAGGTGGCAGCTCAGGCGCTCGGCGGGGGTGAGCGCACCGCCGTGCGTCTCAAGCGCGGCCGCGAGGTCGGGGTCGAGCGCGGCGCTCCGCGCGCTCATCAGAAGCGACCCGGGGACGCGCAGGACGACGTCGCCGGGGGCGACGTCGCCGGTCGCGGCGACGCCGCGCCATCCCTCCCGGAAGAGCGCCGGCGCGCACGACACAGCCTCGACACCCTCCGCGGTGGCCCACGCCCAGAACGCGTCGTCCACGGCGCCGGCGCAGTCGACGCCGCCGAACGTCCTCGGCGGCGCCATCGCGTCCGCGCGGACGCGCGTCGCACGCCCTCGTGTCTGGCGCGGGCGGCGGCGGTGAGTGCGCTTTTCCGAAACCAACACGTAAATATGCTGTCAGAAACTCATCTTCGCTCACTGTCGCGATGCGCGCGGTGGTGCAGCGCGTGCAACGCGCGTCTGTGGACGTGGACGGCGCCACCGTTTCCTCCATCGGCCCGGGCCTGTTGGTGCTGGTCGGCATCCACGCGGAGGATACCCTGGAGGATGCGAAGTGGCTCGCGGGCAAGGTTCTGAAGGTGCGGTGCTTCGAGAACGCCGAAGGTAAATCGTGGGCCGACGACGTGTGCGCGTCCACTTCCCCGAGGCAGGTGCTTTTCGTGTCGCAGTTCACGCTTCACGGCAGCTTCGCCGGGGGAAACAAGCCCGACCTGCACAACGCCATGCCCCCCGGCCCGGCGAAGGCGTTGTACGACCGGTTCCTCGAACACGCCAGAAGCGCGTGGCCTGGCGGTGGGGATGGGAAAATTCACGACGGCGTCTTCGGCGCGTCGATGGCGGTGTCTCTCGTGAACGACGGACCGGTGACGTTCGTCTTGGACAGCAGGGCCAGAAAGGCGTAGGGGCGTGGACGGTGACGGACGGATGACGATGGGCGTGTAGTACGTAGCGGCTATGCGTATCTATAGATGGAGCAATTTAATCGCGTCTCGACGCGCGTCTCCCGCGCCGTCACCCGTGGTGGCCCTCCTCCATCTGCGCCGAGATGGGCGAGCTCCTGGCTCCGCGGTACGTCTCCAGCGCGTTGGGCTCGGAGAAGGGCGCCCACATGTCGCGCAGCGCGAAGTCCGCGATGGTCAGCCTTTGGTGTTTCCTGAACGAGCTCTTCAGCACGTCGCCGATGTAGTCCAGGATGTTGATCGTCGGGTCCAGCCGGAACTGCCACCCCTCAAGCACCATCACCGTCACCACCGCGACCATCACGTTAGGGTCGATGGTCACGTGGTGGTGCTGCACCGTCTCGAAGATGGCGCTCATGCAGTCGCCCGCGCGCGGCGTGCTCTCCGAGAACCGACCCACCGCGGCGGAGATGTCTCTTTTGAACCCCTCCAGGTCCAGCTTCGGGCTCAAGTTGGACGAAAACGAGATGATCTTCTCCGCCACCCCGACGCCGTCCCAGTCGATGATGGCCTGGAAAAACTCCGCCAGAGACGCCTGCTGGTGGGGGGTGAGCTCGGTGGCGAGCCCGGTGTCGAGAATGACAATCTCGGGCTTCACGAGTCGTTTGGGGTCGGTCGGCGCGGAAGCGTGCGGTCGTTCCGACGTCGGCGACGCGTCCGCCTCGCCCTCCTCCTTCTCCGCCACGCCCCCCACGACGCCGCCGCGTCTCAGGCGCACGAGGATGTTGCCGGGGTGCAGGTCCGCGTGCAGGAAGTTGTCGTCGATGAGCATCTTCAGAAGCGTCTTCACGCCGAGCGCGGCGAGGATCTTGTTTTCCTCGGGGACGCGCACCGCCTCCGCGTACGCCGCCGCCGCCGCCGCCTTGGTCGCCGCCTCCTCCACCTTGTCCTCCAGCGTCTTGGGACGCCCGTTCTCGCCCGCCCCCGACCCCACGCCAACGTCGGTGATCCCGGTGATGGCGCCGAGCGCCGCCGCGGCGTCCTCCGCCGCCGCCGCGCCGAGCGGGTCCATCAGGAACGACGAGATGGACACGCCGGACTCGAACGTCTCGATGAGCACCTCCTCCGTGGCTAAACCGCGCACGGGCGTCGGGAAGCTCACCGTGGGCCACAGGCTGAAGCAGTCCTTGAACCGGCTCAGGTTAGCCGCCTCCTTGGTCAGATCCACCTGCTGCAGCATGTGCGCGCCGAACTGCTGCACGGTGTGCTCGAGCTGGAACGGCTGCAGGAACGGCACGTCCTTGGTGGCGCTCGCCAGCCACATCAGGATGGCGAAGTCGCGCCGGAGCGCCTCCACCACGCCCGGATGACGAACTTTCACGGCGACGTACCGACCCTCCTTCGAGTCGCCCTCGGGACCCTCCAGGGGGTGCGGCGGGCGACCGTCGCCGTAA
>Ga0209666_1002895_pt1 | contig 12697 bp, 9 predicted proteins | sample SaaInlV_125m_DNA_FD_184679 | JGI IMG/M metagenome (GOLD analysis project Ga0209666, IMG submission 184679) | Marine microbial communities from expanding oxygen minimum zones in the Saanich Inlet - Saanich Inlet SI037_S3LV_10m_DNA (SPAdes)... | ecosystem: Environmental > Aquatic > Marine >...
CGCTTGACGGTCCGGCCGGTGGCGGGGCCGGGATATCGATTTCCGCAGTGGCGGCGGTTGAGGTGAGCCCCTCGCCGTTCGTGGCGGTTACAGTAACCGTGTGCGTCCCAACAGACAGGCCTGACGCCTGGTACGTGGTGTCCAGGTCGGTTGCCAGGGGCTGTGACACCTCACCGATCTTCAGCTTGTAGCTCTTTATTCCAGTTTCAGGGTCGTCAAATCCAGACCATGACACAGTAGCCGCCCCTGTGTCGTCCGCATCCGAGATAGTAACTGTACCGACCACCGGGGCGGTTGTGTCCGGAGTCCGGAACGTAACCGAAACATTGGCACTCTTCACGCCGTTACTGCCAACCGCTCTAACGCTAACGGTATACTCGGTGTAATCTTCCAGGTTCTCCATGACATAATTAGTGTTGGTAGTTTGCGATATCCCCTTGTAAGTGTCAACTAGGTAATAATCGATTGTATATCCTTCGGCAGGAACGAAACCGTCCCAGCTCACGACGGCATTACCACCTTGAAATAGATGCTCCACGGTCCCTGTCTGCGGGGCTTGGGTTGACGGCAGATTGCTATACGCGACCCCCTCGTTCCCGAACTCGTCCTTGGCCACCACCTTGAAATTGTAAGTCTTCGAACGGTCCAGGCCGGTTACCGTAGCCCCTGCCGGGGTCTCCTGGTAAGACTGGCCGCCGTCCGAGCTCATAAAGTACCTCGTGGTAATCTGAGTCAGCGCGTCTGACACGTTTGTCTCGATAGTAACACTGGAAGCGTCTTCGGGGTCCACTGCCAGGAACAGCGGGGAGTTGAACACGGGCTTTGTGCAGTCCAGCAGGGTCGACAGCTTGCGCTCCACCACGACGCCCCGGGACTCTGCTGTAACGGTAACGACCCTGGGGTCATCGGTGTTATTACTTTCCGGTACACCGGCAAATGCCATGGTAGAATTAGCCTCATAGAAAACTTTCGCGTCCTGATCACCCTCCTCGTCTATTTCGACAGAGATTTTGTCCAGAGTCCCGCCATTGGACACCTCTACCTCACCCAGCCCGGACACCCTAATGGTAGCCGTCTTCGCCGAGGTGCTAATGTCTGTGACTCGCAGTGTGATGCTTGAAAGGTCGATGGCGATTGCCGGGCTCAGGTCCGTCACTGGTCCCTATAAAATTACACACGGGTGTTATGTCGTTATTATTACCCCCACTTGGTAGGGTTTGGGACCGGGATCCCGTGGATGTAATACACGCCGCTAGTTACCTTGGTAGTTTGCAGTGCAAAGCTAAAGGTCTCGATTGCACTGTCGGCAGTAATTGGACCTCCGTCGGCAGAACGAGAAAGCTGCGCAACGGGAGTGGCCGAGAACACGATCTCGACATCCTCCGGATCCTCGGGGTAGTTAAGATCGATGAGAGACGTATTACCAATGAATTCGTAAAAAGTACCGTCCTCGGCAGTGTTATTGACAAGGGGAACGATGACACTGGCAATGGGAGCTCCGGCGGTTTTGATCAGATTCCCTTCTATGTCCTTGGGGATCTTGGTCACGGTGAGCTGCACGTCTACATCCGTCAGTTCGAATTCGGGTGCCGCTCTCGCGCCCTCGTTGGTTTGGAGCTGTAGGTCGACAGTGTAAGACTTAGGGGCCCCGGGGATAGGGGTAAATTCGGTCTCCAGGTTACTGTCCGGGACGACAATGGTCTTGATGTCCTCGATCGCCCTGACCTGCTTAAGTGCCTCTGCCAGGATCGACTGCATGCCCATAGAGTCGACGTACGCCTTAGTCGCGGCGTCGCTTGGTTCGGTTGGCTCTGTGAGGTTGACGATCTTATGCACAGAGTCGAAATCGATGTCCCCTAACAGCACAAGACGGTTGGTCCCTTCGCTGTCGGTTTTCATGCCCAATAGGTTTTCGGTCAGATAAGGCGGGTGTAAGTAATTCCCGTTTGCATCCGTGGCGGCTACCATGTCCGCCCAGGTGGTTGTAGTGTCCAGACCGTTAATCTCGCCGGTTATGGCGGTTCGGAGGTCCGAACCGCCGTCCACCAGTCCTGCGATCTTGGCGTCGAGACTATCGACCGCGGCCTGGATATTAGCGCCCGCCTGTGTCTTTGAAATGAGAAGGTTGGTCTGCTGGTCGACATAGCGCTTGGAAACCACTGTGTCCAGGGTCTTGGGGGGGTCTGTGGACAGATTCTTGATCTCCTTTCCGTTTGCATTGATTGTGTTCCAGAGCTTGAGGTTATCCCCGTCAGAAATTAGCATATCGATATGGGACGGGTAGTTATCGATCTGGCTCCAGTCTCGCCTCTGTAGAGTCGCCTCTGCGGAGGCGATCAGAGCTGATGCCTCCTGCACAGCTGCCTGCTTGACACTTTCGGCCTCGACAGAAGCCTCGACTGTTGCCCCCCTGACCAGCTCCTCGACCCACTTCTTGTTGGTTGCATGACTGTCAGCGGTGGGGTCCGGGAGCCCCCTAACAGGATGCTCCCCCTTAAAATTAAGAGGGCGAGCAATATACAAATCGCCGCCGGCCAGGGGGTCGTTGGCGTCGCTATACACCAAATTATCCACGAGCCACTTCGGTGCGCCCACGTCCTGGAGGCTGTTACTGGTATCGATGGAGTCCACGTCGGCCCTTAGCTGGTCGATCCCGGTGTCGATAATACCGATCTTAGTGTCATACGTGCTGACGTCCACCTTAGTAGCAAGGCCATTGTCCACGTAACTCTTAGGGGGGAGGATAGAGTTCATGTCCCCCCCGAGCACCTTGGAAGACAGAGGGTTGCCATTGGCATCCATCCCGGCAGAACCAGACTCCTCGATATGCCCCTCTCCCAGGAGCAGGGAAACGCCCACTACATCCCCATCGTCGTTCTTATGTTCCTTGACAAACTTAAGCCACTCGGGCTTCTGCATATACTCCCACACATCCGAGTTTCTAAAGAAGCTGGTGAGATTGGATTTGCTGATAGTGCTCATGTCAGTGTCGACGTGAACCATTGATTGTCTTACATAAGATATTTAAAATGTGACACCTTGTCAGCGTATATGTCCAGGGATATGGCCCAGTGATGCCTAGGGTTAAACGGGAAGTCCATGTCGTCTCGCAGGTGCAGCTCTATGCAGGTCAGACACCTGGACCCTATAGGGTGGCCGTCCTTGCACGAGGGCCTGTACCAAACAACGGGCCTGTGAGACTCTTCCTCCATGACTGGTAGCACCCGTAGCACGCTTCGCCGCCTCTCCATCCGCACAGGGTCCGGGTGGTTACCCGCCAGCTCGGTCGCGCATATGGTTATGGTACGGGTGCCTTGCGTATCCATAACCGAATTTGACACTTGGCCGTGCTCGGGGCCTGTCCAGCCGGAAGTAGCATGAAACCCGAGAGCCTCGGCTGCCATATGTACATTATCATGAACTACTCTGAATTCAGTGTCGCTCAAGGGCTGTGTATGCAGCAGTACCTCCTGCGTCTCGTGCTCGTGTAGGTCAGCGTCGTTTGCACGTACAAACTGAACCGGTGCGTACCAGTCAGGCATAACGGCTTCTTCGCCTTTCAGGTCCTTGTGTATGCGCTCTATAATAGCCTTGTTGATTGCTTTAAGATAGCCCTCTCTGTTGTATGACCCCTCCGCCACCCTGGCCGTGTGCTGCCGTATCTCACCAGACCCCTGCACCCGAGATTCCAACCGCAAGAGGGTCGTCCCCCGCTGATCGGTTATGCGTTTGTGGTCACAAGGGATTGTCGTGAAAGCGACATCAACAAACAAGCGGTGGTCATCGCCGGGTGATATTATAGGGTCTGGCAGGTACCACTTGCACGAGCTAAAATCCCCTGCGCCCCTAAGAGACCCGTGGCGGGTATTGAGAACGACGCGCACCGGCTGCGTCATGGTTGTTTATATTTTACATTAACTAATAATATTACAGCGGGGGGGCGATCGCCTGGGCGTTATCTATGCGCCTCTGGAACCTGATGGCGTCCAACCGCCACTCTTCATAGTCTTCCGGCTCGTCGGTTGCCAGGTACACCCCCAGGTCTCTCTCCAACAGACTATAGTTCAACTCGGCGTTTAAGTGTGTCAGGCGGCGGGCGCTTGGGTCTAACACTGTCAATATCGCCATAAGGGCGGTGCTGATACCACTCATCACTGCTGCCAGTCTGCCAATCCAAGTCGGTTCTTTAGTACCTCCCCCCGGTCCATCTGACGAGTACAGGACAGACAAGACGGATGACACAGAGCCGGACAGAATGCCCAATACACTGAGAGTGTAGTGTGTGCGTCTCAACACCTTGGACTTTGCGAGATGCCCTTCGGCACATTCTTTACACTCTTTCATCCACTTCATTATGACCTTGTGAACCTGCCTCTTGGAAGATATACGGGTCCATATATACTCTTTGGGGTGTTCCTCTAAGTCACAAGACAACCTGCGGTCTGATCGTGGGGACGGTGCCATTCTTATAACGCCCGTTAAAATGATACTAAGGCGGTTATTCTAGTCAAGGCGGCGCCTGGACCCCCTCCCCATGACAACTATCTTGATCTGCCCCCTGCGACGGGCGCGAGAGGCTGTCACGTACGCCTGGCACGGCTGCTCCTCCCCGTGCCACTCAGGGGCGTCATGAGAAGAGGCCAACACCCACAGAGTAGAGTCTTCTTCGAGGGTGACACCTTGCAGGGCAAAGACAGTGGCCCCTATCATGGGATTCACCATGTTCCCATCCGAGCTCCCTCCTTTGTAGGGAAACCCCCTTGCCATGAAGCGAGACCCCTGCAAGGCTTCCAACTCCTGCTTAGTAACAGTGCAAGTCACCCCCTTGTGTGCCCTGGGGTCCGACTCGAAGGGTGCCAGGGCCTTGATAGAGGGAGGGTCTGTCTCTTTCACCCTGTAAGGGGACTGGAAATTGCCCCGCAATTTCAGGGTGTCTTCTGCCCCCATTCGCTCCAACACATCCTCAGTCACACTCTCCACGTTGCGATGCCAAGGGTTGATAACAATGTCCTTGTCCGGCTTGATACCCAGCAGCATCGCCTCGTAAGAGACATGCTCGAACAGAGGGGATGCCTTCAGCACACCCCACCTCTCCCCGCCTTCTCCTTCGTGATTTCTCAGGGTGTCCAGCAAGGCCGCGAGCTCAGGGTCGCCCATCTGTCTGTACACCTGCTGCTCCGGGACCCAGACGATCTTCTTGCGGCCTATCTCCCCCTTGGCCTTGTCAAGGGCCATGTTCATCATTTCCGGCCCTCCGTCTCTCACGGCAGAAAGCTGGTAAAAACGGTCCTTGTCAAAGTCCCCCACGAGAAGCAGTTGCTTGTGATTCTCCTGACAGCACCTTATGGCATCCAGAATCATAGAGCCACAGTCCATAGTAACCTCGTCCCTCAGGATTGACGCAAAACCGTTAAGCCTACGACGCTGCTCGGAATTGTCTGTCACGTACCGCAGCCGTGCGTCTCTGACTGTCGAAGCGTCATCGACTCGGCGGTTGAAGGCCTTGAAGGAAGTAGTAGAAGGAATACCCTGTGACTTGAGCTGGGCCGCTAGGTAGTTAGTCAGGGGGGCATACAAGACCCTGTCAACCCGCATGTCGGTTGTGTCATGGACCCTTAGGTGACGCCAGGTCTTGCCACTGCCCGCCTTGCCCGGCACGATGTTGAACTGACCCAGGGAGTCTTGGTACTGACCCCATAACGGCCTCGACTTGTCAGGGGCAGAGAACCCCTGGAAAGCGGCCCTGGGGGTGTAGAGGGGCGTCAGGAGAGGGGTCCTGGTCTTGAAAGGGTTGGACACGAGCTTGTGTTCGGCGGGCTTGAAGGTGCCCTGGTAATCGTCAGAGTCAGAGATAAGCCCCCCCAGGTACTCAGTAGGGTCCACAAAGCACTTGATGCTGTCCAGGCTGAAGCCGGCAATGTGTTCCGGTGGTATGCGGAGCGCTGCGCAGTAGAGCCTGACAAAACAGAGAGAGTGAACGGCCCCTGATATATGTGCCATTGTCTTGCCCATGCCGTACATGTCAGCGTTGCAGCTCACGGTGTAAGGGGTGGTGTCTTCCTCCCCCCTCTTGAACATATACCCCCCACTGGACATACTGGCCCCGCTGATGGTCTTGGCTCCGTAAACATCAGCGTCTTCAGTGTAAAGCAGGGCATTTGCGGGGTGGCGTCTAAGCACCCCGTCAAAAACCACCTTGTCTGAATCACCCGCTGTGAAAGCAGAAGAGTGCCAAGCCAGTAGGTCTCTCGCAGTAGACTCGTCAGGGGTGATGTACTTGGTGCTAGAGACAGGCCACCTCCCTGCAGATAGCCTCCCCACACAGATGGCATAGGACTTGTTGGATATCATCTCCTCTCTGAGCCGATCCTCTGTCTCTGGGTCTGAGCAGGCAACCCAATCATCTACGCAGCCATAGCATACCCAAACGTGACTGGCCCGCCACTTAGCCCCTATGTCCTGCAAGAAATGCAGGACCGGGGACGTGAGAGACAGGACGGTCTTGCCAGAGTCAAAGTCCACAAACAGCCTGTCTCTGCGCAGGTGCTCCAAGGTATGCTCCTCGCATCCAGACAGGTCCAGCTCCTCCACCAGGAAGATTGCATACTTGCCATATTCAAAGGTGAAAGGGCGGTCGCCCCCTCCCATGTTGCCTATGTAAGTAGAGCTGGGATAGAACCTGCCAGTGGCACTGTCATAGGCCGGCTTGGTATCGTCCCCCTTGTACTCGCTCCAGGTGTCAGAGGCAGGGAATCCATGGAAGTAGGGGAAGTCAGGGATGTCGGCAAACCTAGTGGCATACCACTTCCTGCCGTCTACCTCCCACACACCCTGGCCATCCGATACAGGCTGCACCAGGGTGTGGGTGGTGGCCTTGTCTGCATAGGCAATGGCCTCGAATAGAGAAGGGGCCTTCTTCTGGAAGACAGGGCGTATGTTCCTTGCGTTGTAACCCTTCAACAGCATGTCCCAGTGTATGTCCGCCACACACATGACACTGGCAGTGCCTATGTCATCAGGATCGAGCCCGTTTTCTTCCAGCCACTGCTTGTAGCACTGGTGCTTGTAAACAACACTGCCCTCGCAAATCAGCTTGTCACTGTGAGAGTACTGCAGGGCATCGGCGGGCAAAGGCCAGCGCAGGCAGGAGCGAAGCACTGTAAAAACTCTGTTATCCTCCAAGTGCTCGGGGTCATAGCCAGGGGGGAATCCGGTAGAGTAAAGCTCGTTAAACCACCTGTCACTGACATACTTGATAGAAGAGTTGCCGGGAGACGAAGAGCGAAGAGCACCCTTATCACTCTCGTTTCTCGAGACTTCTCCAGGGGTGCAAAGCTGTAGGTGCTGGACGTTTGTCATCCAGAAGTCGAACCTGTAGCGCTTGTCCACCTCGGGCCTGTCAGACTCTTTCACATCATCGGTGTCCCAGCGCAAGAAGGTGACAGTCCTGGTCCTCATCCATACCAGGATACGGATGTTGCACAACTCGGCCAGCTCACACAGGTCTCTGACGTCAAAGCCGAAGGTGTCAGTGCAAGTGACGTCACGGGCCTTGAGAAAATCGGCCACCCCCTTCTTGATCTTGATATAAACCTTGTCCTGGGCCAGGCGCTTTGCGGCATCGGGGCAGTAGTCGGGACTCGAACGGTCAACAGACTTGCGCCTGCCGTCGGGCGTCCACATATACGAGCGCCTCTCGCCGCTTGAGGTATACCCCTCGACCTGCAAAGACGGGACTAGTTAGAAAATATATAACCAATATAAAACAAAACACTTATATATCCAAGAGGGCTGTCTTTATACCTGCGAAGACACCTGCTGGACCACGCAGTTGTTTACTTTGCCGAGGGGGCCCCAGAACCTGGAGCGGGAGCTGTTTGCCATAAAGTTGTAAAAGGCACCCCCTTGCAGTGGCACATTGGCCCTGGGCTGCATACGATGGACGCCAAAGTCAACGCGGAACGGAGCCCCCTGGTTGAAGATCAGGTCCAGAAAAGCAGAGTCCAAGCCCATGTTGTTCTTTATGTGGTTCAGGAACTCCTGATTGTTGTGGACCACCACATCGTTGTTGTGGTCGACGAAATCGGCTATCACATAGTAGTGCACATGGGGGTTGGCATTGGCCTGGACCAGGTTGTCTCTGAACTCGAAAGGGTCAAATCCACCGCCGATACCGTTATAATATTCGTTGAAGTTGGCATACTCGACACCGTACACAGGGACGAAATCAAAGCCATTAGCGGCGGCCTGGTTCAAGAGCTGATCGTATATACGAGGGATGAACGCAGGGAAATGATCCGCCATATCGAAGGCTTTGTACTTAGCATATAATGTTCGTAAAGTTGGTTGGTAATGGCCCGCGTGAGCGGCCCCCCCTCTTATATAAAGGCGGCACGGTACCAGGCTGCCGAGTGACGACTACGTACCACCGGTCATTTTATATTTCGCTTAAGTCATTTACGATACTCGTATAACATACCACCGGTCATTTTATAATCCTCGGTAACTATTTTTGATACTCGTATAACATACCACCGGTCATTTTATAATCCTCAGTAACTATTTTGCGTTACTCGTATAATATACCACCGGTCAGTTATAATCCTCATACTTATGATCTAGGAATAATCCTGAGAAATGCAAATTAATAACCGAAACAGAATTGCGCTAAGTGGTGATATTGTTACATAGTACCTAGAGAATCAGTGGTACCAAGACAGGTCTAACTGCCTAAGATCGTCTAAGCGAATCCGATCTCCCCGGACTCGAGGCCTTCATTCGCATCATCAGCGTCATCGGCTTCATCAACGAAATCGTAGTCAACAGGCTTGACCTGCTTGGGCGGGCCAACGGTCCTGACCCACTTGCCGCGCCTGAGCTTGACAGTGAAACCAAACTGATTGGTGTTGTGCCACACACCGGTGATCTCAAAGATATACTTAAAGATAGAATCCCTAGGGAAGTCCAGGAGGGTCTCCCCGCGAAGCTCTTCAGACACACTGTTATACATGTCGAGCAGCACGTCATAGGTGGCCTTGACCTTGATGGACTTGACTCCCTTGTTGCTGTTGTCAGAAAGGAGAGGCGAGATGGTGAGAGAAGACCCCCTCTTCTTCCCCTTGACAGCAACAGGGTGAAGGGTCTCGGTCACATACTTGGTAGCCACGTCCTCGAAAGCTTGCTGGAACTGATCGACTTCAGCCCCGTTGTAGCCCTCCACATCGAGATACATGATTGCATGCCTGCCGTCTGGGTTCCCATCTACGAACTTTTCCTTCAGCTCCTGCTGGTTCTCAGATGCACCATACTCGCTGGAAATAAAGAGGCGAGGGGTAGATCCCTGGATCTGAAGAGGGCCGGAAGAATACCAAGACCACCTGCTGCTGTTAAACACAGGTACCTTTCCATCGTCAGGGCGAGCGGTGTGGAAGAGCATAGTCTTGGGAGCTGCAGACATATTGATTGGATAAGAGACGGTCTTTAGAAGGTAATGGATATACGAATTACAATTGATATGACGCAGAGGCAGTGAATGCCGAACTACTTATAGCCCACTCAGATTCACTATGGCGAGGATCTGGCTCCAGTAACTCTCGCAAGCGCGTACTCTTGACTTTGTCTTGATGGTCGGAATAAGACCGGGGCTGTACGTCACGCACATTGCGTCTAACAGCTTCCGTAACACGAACCCGTACGACATAAAATTTTTTCGGTTAGGCGCCACTTTGAAAAACCCCTTGTACAGTACCGGGAATACGGCACGTATCTTTTCCACTGCACGGTGCGGTACATTTCCGTTCAACTTCGTCATATGCCTGTCCAGGTACTTGAGATAGTCGTACGCCTGTCTCCGTATTATGGTATGCGTACCACTCCAGACAGGAGGGGCTACCATCACAGGATCTTTGACCGTCCCACATACAGTACAGACGTACTGTCCGTCCTTGACCGTATCAGTGTCACCCTCGCACGAACATCCTCCAGGAGAAGTCTCACGTACCACCGGTCGAATTCGTTTGACCTTTGCAAGAAATTCTGTTAAGTCGAGTGGCACAGGGGACTGGACACACCCGTCATTCTGCCCCCAGTCTAACAGGGCTGCTTTCACAGCCTCGTCTATATAAGGGGGCTGCCAAAGGGGCCTTGGCAAAGCACCCCTCTCCAAAGCCTTTCTCGTTCTAACAGGCAGTTTGTATTTCATTTTAGCAATTATGACGCCAGACCCAGTCACTCGCCGCTTAAATACATCTGCCTTTATCGAGATTAGCCCTGCCCCGGGGGCAGAGCTGACCGCCCCGCCTGATGACGAAGGCGATCAGCTGCTGCGTGCTCTCTGTGATTCGTGGGCAGAATTTTCAACCCCCAGCCCCTTCAAGCCCAGCAGCAGGCCTATGACACCCGGGAGGTGGTCCTTGAACAAGCCAGTTGCAGAAGTCCATCAAGACGCCCCGTACAAGTCAAAGCGCCCCCCCATGCTGCACTTTGCAGAGGCGCAAGAAGGGAGCACTTGGCCTAACGACATCCCCATCAAGCGCAATGCCAACACACAGGACGTATGTTGGACGGACATAACAGGGGCTTTGCACCTGAACACTACTATGTCAGAGGTGGTCGACACTCGCAGTATCTGTGTGACCTGTGTCAATACCCCTTCCTCGATGCTCATCCCTCTGAGTCTCGCGTCTTCCGAACCAACGAAGCCAATTTACGTGCATTCGACCCACTCTGATGGGAGAGATTATCACTGCCTGGGAGAGTATCGTCTGATGGGAAACACCCCCTTTGTCATTAACAATCAGAAGCATCTCGAAATCAATCTGTATAAGATCCGGTCCACTGTCAAACCCACCAAGCTAGACCCATTCGACTCTTGCTCCTTTTTGAACAAGCCCCCGCTCTTAGAGTCCTATTGTTGCGTGGGATGCGGAGAGGGGGTCGGCTGTTTCAACCGATCAGCAAAGCGTCTTAAGTTCGGCCTGTGATAATCTTGTTTTACACAGGTGCTGGACATAGAAGAGTCATTTGCTATGAAGCTACTCCCTCTATGTGTAACAACAGAATTCTAAATCTTGGCAAAGCAAAAGGCCGGGACAAACTGTATTTCAACCATTGTGTTTATGCACTCTTCACATTCGCAATCTGGGAAGTGCATGAGCTCATCTTCCTCTTCAGCACAGGGGTTTGGCACGCGGGCCCTGTTGGAGTTGTTCTCAGAAGCAGAGCACCACCTTAGGTTGAGAGGGTTGTTGTTGGTAATGTCGCCATCCAAATGATCTACCATATTCTTGCCCTCTGGATTGGGGCCCAAGAAGGCCTCTGCAACAAGCCTGTGGTAAGCCCTCCTCTTGCCCTTGTTCCGGATGTAAACATAGGCACCCTTGGTACCAGTTTCAAACGAAATCCGCTTAGCACACGCATCAACCCCCTTGCGCTGAAACCTGTTGTTTTCACTGGAGATCCAAACATCCAGCTCTTTGTGAAGCTTCCACACCTCTCCACTGACAGGTTCTGGGTCCTTCAAAATATACTTCGTCCCATTAGGCAAACTCCACTTGAGCTGATTCACGTGCACTCTTCCAGGCCTGTAATGAGGGCTCTCGGTGTTGACCACTGCACGGTGCACCCGGACAGTATTGGGACCAGGCCCCCCCACGAATGTGGTAAGCAGTACATTGGCCAGAGTCACATCGGCAGTAGTCCCGTCTAACTTAAGTATGGGGATCTTAGTATCAAACGAACCGTAATTCTCTGGTTCATTGTTGATCCTGTAACCCCCGAACCTGTTGACGGTCAGGGGGCCGTAAGGCGTGACACAGGGTGCGAATTGCATTGGAAAGGCTATGGGTTATGAGTGTATACTGTTGAATTGTGAAGGGCAACATTCTGACCCCTTATACTTATACGGCCAAGGCACGAGCTCGACGAGTGACACTCTATCTTAAGATACGAGCCCCCGAAACGACTACGTACCACAGATTACATCTCGTACAATCCTCGATATGCAGAATCTTATAATCCTCGCAATTGCAATTTTCGGGGCCGCGGCCTTAATGACATTTATAATCCTTGTGATTACGAACTTCATAATCCTTTCACTGACAAACTCTATAATCCTTTACAAATTCACACGCACCGGGATATTTCGTGAAATATTCAAGCCCTGTACGAGTAGTAGCGAATAGTACGAAATGTACATTCACAGATTTTTTGTTATCCAGAGTAACACACTACGAGATCCAAAATGGGGTCACGCAAATCTGTCAAACGTGAAGACAATTGTCACAAAGTATCTTCGTACTCGAGATCGAACGGTTCTGTCAAAACACACGACCGTACAGATCACGGATCGAAACCCACGTGTCCGTCGGCGGGCAAGAGCGGCAAAAGCGGGACCAGTAAATCTACGGACGGCCCGCGGAGAAGCCAGCGCGCGAATAAAGGGAAAAAATCTTCCGACGTTACGTATAAAATGAAATAGCAGTAGCCACGAATCGCGCGCAATGCGATGACGTGTAATTAATTATACCGCCGCCGGTCGGCTATATTATACGGGCGGCACGCGCCACTCGAAAATCCCTGATTGCATTTCGTAAATATTTCGCACGATTAAAAAACGTGATTGCGATACAGTTGGCAGTCTGGACATTATCGTCGTAATTCTATGATTGTATCGTCGTCGTTTTTTCGTAAGCGCGTC
>Ga0209666_1002897_pt1 | contig 12690 bp, 7 predicted proteins | sample SaaInlV_125m_DNA_FD_184679 | JGI IMG/M metagenome (GOLD analysis project Ga0209666, IMG submission 184679) | Marine microbial communities from expanding oxygen minimum zones in the Saanich Inlet - Saanich Inlet SI037_S3LV_10m_DNA (SPAdes)... | ecosystem: Environmental > Aquatic > Marine >...
ATAATTAAAGAATTAAAAAGTGTTGTTAAAGATATAATTTAGTCCCTCAACATAAGTTGGGTACTTTAATTTGTGATTAAAAAATTCTTTCATTTTTTTATTATCCACTTTTTTTGAGTCTTTATAAAGATTTCTTAACATTTCGCTCTCTATCTCATTGATTTCTAAAGTTTTAGGCTTATCTATTCCCAGCAATTTGACTCCGTACATGGTGACTTCTTCTGCGGGCGCAGGTTGATTATCTGAAATGTTATAGATTTCTTTTTTTTTGAAATTATTTAAAGAGCTAGTTAAAACATTTGCAATATCTTCCACATGAATACGTGAAAAAAAATGATTTTTTTTATTTATTATTTTAGCTTCTCCTGACTTTAATCTATTTAAAATATTATATTGATTTGAGTAAATTCCTGACAATCTAAAAATCTGAAATGGTAAATCAAATTTTCTAGCTAGTTCCATCCATTCTTTTTCAACTTTAAGTCTTTCAATACCATTTGATGAGGTTGGTTTAGTCTCACTATTTTCATTAACCCATTCGCCATTATGATTTCCATAAACACTTGTTGCAGAAAGATAAGTTATCCATTTAAATTTACTTGACTTAAAATAATCTTTAAGATTTTTTATAACAATGTCAGTTCCATTAATTGGAGCTATAGATAGAAGAACATGATCTGCTTTCTTAAATCTTGATAAAAATTTCTTATCAAAACCTTCTTCTGAAAATTGAAAACTTTCATAATTTATATTTTCAAACTCTTTAGTTGTAGATTCTTCTCTTGATGTAGTTGTTAATTTAAAATCAGCACCTTGATCTTTTAATTTTTTAATAAAGTTTTTTGCTACTTGTCCAAAGCCAAAACAAATAATATTTTTTGCACTCATTTAACTAGCCTTCTTGACGCTTTGCTTAAGACTAATTGGATTGTCTAATTTATCTAACATTTCTATAGGGCAAATTTGTTTAAATTTTTTAAGTTCATTATTAAAATCATTTAATATTTTCTGAGCTATTTTTGAATTTGTTTCTTTGACAAAAATATTCAAACTTTCTTTTAAAAATTTTTTCCAGTAATCTGTCTCAACTTTTTGCCAAATTATCGAAACTGGGTTAGCAAAATCTTCAAATGTATTATTATCATCGTAAACAAATGCCATTCCGCCTGTCATTCCTGCTCCAAAATTGTCACCTACTTCTCCTAATATTATAGCTATCCCACCAGTCATATACTCACAACCATGGGCTCCACATCCTTCGACAATTGAAAAGCTTCCAGAGTTTCTTACTGCGAATCTTTCTCCCGCTTGTCCTGATGCAAATAATTTTCCTGAAGTTGCTCCATAAAGAACAGTATTTCCTATGATTGTATTTTCATTAGAAACTAATGAACTTTTTGAAGATGGATACACAACAATAGTTCCTCCTGATAATCCTTTTCCAACGTAATCATTACAATCTCCTTCAACGGTAAGCTTAACTCCTTTAGTTAAAAAAGCGCCGAGCGATTGTCCTGCCGAACCCTCCAGTTTAATTTGAACAGTATTTTCTTTTAATTTATTGTTACCAAATTTTTTATATATGTGATGAGATAGCCTTGTTCCTACAGATCTTGAAGTATTTTCTATCTCATATTTAAACTTGTTTTCTGATTCTGTTTTAATCTTTTCTTTTATCTCAGACCAAATCTTTTCATCAAGATTATCAGGAACAGCATTAATATGTTTGCCTTTACAGTATCTCAGGTTTTCTCCTGGATCTGCCTGAACTAATAAAGGATTTAAATCTAAATCATCTAAGTTAGATGCCCCTTTATTTACCTGTGTTAATAAATCTGTTCTTCCGATTATGTCGTTGATTGACTTAAATCCAAGAGAGGCGAGAATTTCTCTTACTTCGGTTGCGGCAAACTTAAATAAATTTACAACCTTTTCTGGAGTGCCAGTAAATTTTTTTCGTAAAGCTTCATCTTGACTACAAACTCCAACCGGACATGTATTTGAGTGACATTGTCTTACCATTATACATCCCATAGCAACTAAAGATGATGTTCCCATTCCATACTCTTCTGCACCCATCATTGCTGCCATCACGATATCTCGGCCAGTTTTTAATCCTCCATCCGTTCTTAGAGTAACGTTATGTCTTAAATTATTTAAAGTAAGAATTTGGTTCGCTTCTGTTAAACCCATCTCCCAAGGAATACCTGCATACTTAATGCTAGTCTGAGGGCTTGCGCCAGTTCCGCCAGAGTGACCTGAAATTAAAATGATATCTGCTTTTGCTTTAGCTACTCCTGCTGCTATTGTTCCAATTCCAGTTGAAGCAACCAATTTAACTCCGACTCTCGCACCTGGATTGATTTGTTTTAAATCATAAATTAGTTGCGCTAAGTCTTCTATAGAATAAATATCATGATGTGGTGGTGGTGATATTAAAGTTACACCTGGTGTCGAGTGTCTTAAACGTGCGATTTCTTTTGTAACCTTAAATCCTGGAAGTTGTCCACCCTCACCAGGTTTAGCTCCTTGAGCAATTTTTATTTCTATTTCATTAGCGTTATTTAAATAATCAACTGTTACTCCAAATCTTGCAGATGCAATTTGTTTTACTCTTGAGTTTGCGCTGTCTCCGTTAGATAACACTTTAAACCTTTTAGCATCCTCGCCTCCTTCTCCACTACAGGAAGCGCCTTTAATTCTATTCATTCCCGTTGCTAAAGTTTCATGAGCCTCAGCTGATAATGCTCCATGAGACATGCTTCCACTTCCAAATCGTTTTAAAATTTCTTCAATAGGCTCTACTTCGTTAACATCAATAGGTTTTCTTTTTTTTTTAAATTCTAGCAAGTCTCTTATATTGATTGGTGGTAAATTATGAATTCCAGCTGAATACTTTTTATATAATTCATATGAACCGCTACCTACAGCGCTTTGTAGTAAGTGAATGAGTTTTCCTTGGTATTGATGATCTTCTCCGCTTTTCCTATATCTATACAACCCACCTATAGGTAAAGTGAATACATTTTTTGCATTAAACTTTTTATGAAGTTCTTTAATCTTTTTCTCAATTCCAATTATACCAATTCCTGAAATTCTTGAAGACATACCAGGAAAATAATCTGAAACTATTGCTCTGCTTAATCCTACTGCTTCAAAATTACATCCACCTCTATAAGAACTAATTACCGATATACCCATCTTTGACATTATTTTTAAAAGACCAGCATCAATTGATTTTTTAAATTTACTTACGCATGTTTCAAAATCAGATTTACCAAATAGTTTCTTTTCAAATCTTTGATAAATACTATCTATTGCAAGATATGGATTCACAGTTGTAGCTCCTACACCAATTAAGATAGCAAAAGAGTGGGTGTCCATAGCGTCAGAGCACTCAACATTAAGAGAACAATAGCCTCGTAAACCATGTTTTACTAAGTGAGAGTGGACCGCTCCGACAGTTAATATACTGGGAATGCTTGCTTTTTGACTAGAAATATTTTTATCAGATAATACTAAGCAAGTACTTCCCTCTCTAACAGCTGTTTCTGCCTCTTCTCTAATTAACCTGATTCTTTCTCTGAGCGACCCCTCAATATCAAAAGTACAGTCAATTACTTTTATTTTTTTTGAAAAAAATTTTTTAAATTTTTTAAATTGTGAATTGGTAAGTATAGGGCTATCTAAAACATAAATATTATCTTCAGTTAAATTGTCAAAATCTAAAATATTTCCCAGATTTCCAAATCTTGTCTTTAGACTCATAACTTTATTTTCTCTAAGAGAGTCAATTGGAGGATTAGTAACTTGACTGAAGTTTTGTCTAAAATAATGAGAGACAGGTCTAAAGTGACTCGATAAAACTGCAACTGGGGTGTCGTCACCCATTGAGCCTGAAGCTTCTTTACCTTCTTCAGCCATTGGATGAAGTATCAACTCCAAATCTTCTATGCTTAGCCCTGACAAGTATTGTCTTTTTCTTAAGTCTTCGCTCAAAAAATTTGGCTTTTCATCTTCAGATGAAATTTTTTTCTCTAAATCAATAATTTGTTTATTATATTTTTTATAATCTTTTGCCAAAAGATCTTTTATCTCTTTATCTTTAAATAATTTTCCTTTTTTTAAATCAATTGCAATTATTTGACCTGGACCAAGTTTTCCTTTCTCAATAATATTTTCCTCTGGAATTTTAATCATTCCAGTTTCTGAACCCGCAAAAAATAAATTATCAGACGTGATTGTGTATCTAAGAGGTCTTAATCCATTTCTATCGGAAGAAGCCAAAACCCACTTGGCATCAGTTGCGCAAATGGCTGCCGGGCCATCCCATGGTTCTATCGTACTATTAAGGAAATTAAAAAAGTCTTGGTGGTTTTTTGGAACTGTTTTACTTCTCTTTGACCACGAGTCTGGGATCATCATCAATTTAATTAATGGTGCTAATTTTCCTGAATGAGTTAAAAGTTCAAAAACATTGTCAAGTGCGCCAGAGTCCGAAGAGCTTCTAATTACTGGCTTTAAATTTTTTACATCTTTAAAAAGAGAGCTAGACATATCTTGCTCGTGAATTTTCATCCAGTTTATATTTCCTTTAACTGTATTAATCTCACCATTGTGCGCCAAGGTTCTAAAAGGTTGGGCTAAATCCCAACTAGGGAAGGTATTGGTAGAATATCTTTGGTGAAATATCGCAAATCTTGAAGTTAGCTTTTCATCATGAAGATCTGGATAAAACTCGGATAACATTTCAGCTAGAAACATGCCTTTGTAAACAATGGATCTTGAACTAAAAGAACAGATGTAAAAATCTTTGATTTGCTTATCTCTGGAAACTTTTTCAATTTTTTTTCTTGTTTCAAATAAATCTCTTTCGAGATCATTAGTTTGCAGCGTCTCGTTTTTTTTAAACATAACTTGAGCAATTTCTGGACGATTTTGATCAGCTGTTTTCCCTAGAACGCTCGGATTAATTGGAACTTGTCTCCAGCCATATATGTAATAATTTTCAGCTAATAACGCAGACTCTATAATCTCTCTGCATTTTTCTTGTTCGGAATAATCTGTTCTAGGAAGAAAAACCATTCCCACACAAATTCTTTTATTTTCGTCAAGAGTATGTCCCGTCGATAAAATTTTTTCTTTAAAGAAATCTGGCGCTATCTCGATTTGAATTCCTGCTCCATCACCAGATTTTCCATCTGCATCCACGGCACCTCTGTGCCAAATAGCTTTTAATGCCTCGATACCGTATTCAACAATTTTTCTGGATTTTTTTCCATTCGTAGATGCAATCAATCCAACACCACAGGCATCGTGTTCCATCTCTGAAGTGTAATTAAAACTTTTTTCTAAAATTTTTTTATTTTTTTTATAAATTTTCATTAGATTTATGCCGCCACCACTGATTTATTTTTATTTACTTTTAATTGTAAATATTTTTCAATTTGAGTAGCAGCATCTCGACCATCTCTAATTGCCCATACTACAAGTGAGGCCCCTCTTACAATATCACCTGCTGCAAATATTCCGTCTAAATTAGTTTGCATTGATCTCAAATCAATTTTTAAAGTTCCCCATTTAGAAACCACTAACTCTTTAGCATTAAACAATTTAGGCAGATTTTCAGGATCAAACCCTAAAGACTTAATTACTAGATCTGCTGGAATGTTATATTCGGATCCCTTATCAATTTCTGGTCTTCTTCTACCCGATGAGTCGGGTTCGCCTAATTTCATTTTATTAACTTCCACTGCTTCAACTTTATTTGATCCGATGAAACTTTTTGGGCTTGTTAACCAAACAAATTCTACTCCTTCTTCAATTGCATTTCCTACTTCTCTTGCAGACCCTGGCATATTTTCTCGATCGCGCCTGTATAAACATTTTACTGATTTTGCTTTTTGTCTTACTGATGTCCTCACACAATCCATGGCGGTATCACCTCCACCGATAACAACAATATTTTTTCCTTCTGCATTTAAAGTACCGTTATCAAATAGTTTTACTTGATCACCTAAGCCTTTTCTATTAGATGCAGTTAAAAAATCCATCGCAGGAAAAATATTTTGAAGATTGTGACCAGGTATATCTATTTCTCTAGCTTTATATACTCCAGTTGCAATTAATATTGCATCATGTTTTTCTTTTAATTCATATAAAGTTTTATCTTTTCCAACCTCAAAGTTTTGAATAAATTTAATACCAGAGTCTTTAAGTAATTTTGTTCTCCTTTCGACAACAAATTTTTCTAATTTAAAGTTTGGAATACCATAAATTAAAAGACCGCCTGGCCTATCATATCTATCATAAATTGTTACTTGGTAACCTGATTTTCGAAGTTCTTCTGCACAAGCCATTCCTGCAGGGCCAGCACCTATAATTCCAACTGATTGTTTAAATTCTCTTTTAACTTTAAAAGGTTTTACCCATCCTTTATCCCAAGCTGTGTCAGTTATATATTTTTCTATAGAACCAATTGTTACAGTTCCATGACCTGATTGTTCTATTACACAATTACCTTCACAAAGCCTATCTTGGGGACAGATTCTGCCACACACCTCCGGCATATTATTTGTACTCTGTGATACTTCATAAGCTTCTTTAAGACGACCCTCAGCAGTTAGTTTTAGCCAATCAGGAATATTATTACTTAATGGACAATGAATTTGGCAAAAAGGAACTCCGCATTGAGAGCACCTACTTGATTGTTCGACTGCTTTATTAGTTATGTAATCTTTATAGATCTCGTTAAAATCGCTTTTTCTTTTATCAGTCCCTCTTTTTTCAGGCGTCTCTTGCTTGAGATCTACAAACTGAAGCATTTTATTTTTCATGAAACTGTAAATTAGTTGTGTTTTTAAGTAATGATAGTATTTAAAGGTCAGTAATAATTACCTATATTATAAAAAAAGCCCAAAAAACTAATGTCATTTTATGCATACCTGATATGCATTTGGAATTGCCAATAAAAAAACAATCTTTAATATTAATTTTAAAAAGTGATTGAAATACTAATTTTATCTTTTGTTCAGGGAATAACAGAATTTTTACCTATCAGTTCTTCCTCACATTTAATTTTAATTTCGGAGTTTCTCGATTTTAAAAATAAAAATCTCTCGATTGATGTAAGTTTACACATCGGTTCTTTTATCGCGGTTTTGTTTTACTTTTATAAAGATATCCTAAATTTCTTTGATAATAAAATTCTCCTTTTTAAAATTTTAATCTCTTCTATCCCTCTAATGATAATTGGTTTTTTTCTTGTTGAAACAGGTTTAATAGAAAAAATTAGAAATTTAAAAGTTATAGCATGGACAACCATAATTTTTGGTATTTTGCTTTTTATTTGCGATAAATTCAAATTAGAAAAAAATATTGAAAAAAATTTTACGATAAAATCAGCTATTTTTATAGGTTTTTTTCAAATTTTATCTTTGATTCCTGGAGTAAGCAGATCTGGTATAGCTATAACTGCCGCAAGATTATTGAATTTCAAAAGAGTTGATGCAGCAAAAATTTCTTTTTTGATATCTATTCCTATTTTAGGTGCTGTATCTTTATTTGGTCTTAAAAACTTAATTTTTTCTGAAAGTTTTTATTTTGCAGCATCAAATCTTATTGCCATCTTCTTTTCATTTTTAACTTCTTTAATTACAATTAAGTATTTTTTGATTTATATAAGAAAATTTAATTTAAATATTTTTGTTTATTATCGAATATTGCTAGGACTAGGATTGATAACTATTGCCTACTTATAAAATGAAAGTGAGTATTAATAAAAAAAAAATTATAAAAAGAAAAAAAAATATGACAGCTTTTTGAAGTGGTAAATTCAAAAGAAATTTCATTAATTATTTTTAATATATTTATAAAAAAAATCAAACAAAATTTGGTGCGCCTGCTAGGATTTGAACCCAGAACCTCCTGGTCCGTAGCCAAGCGCTCTATCCAGTTGAGCTACAGGCGCAATATATTATATTAAAAATTTTACTTAATAATATAAATAGCATATTTTGGTTATAATGTACTTGACAAAAAATAATTATCTAAGTCTTCTTCTGGCTCTATTTCCATTTAGTTTTATAGCAGGAAACTTAATAATTAATTTAATTACAATTTTATTAATACTATCGACAATTTTTTTCTATAAGCAGAAACCTTTCAAAATTAAATTTTATCTTTTAGATAAAATCATTATGATTTTTTTTCTTATAGTTTTGTTAAGTGGTATTACAAGCGCTATTAATTGGTATCTTGAAGACTCCTGGAAGAGTCCTTTTAAAACTATATTAAGATCAATATTGTTTTTTAGATATTTTCTTCTTTATATTGTTTTAAGATTTTTAATCGAAAATAAAATAATTAACCTAAAATTTTTTTTTATTACGTGCGCTCTTTCCTCATTGTTTGTAAGTTTAGATATTTTTTATCAATATAAATTTGGTCAAGATATTTTTGGACTTGAAGTTGTTTGGGAAAGAAAACTAAGCGGTCCATTTGGAGATGAATTAATAGCGGGGGGATTTATTCAAAGATTTTCACTATTTTCTTTTTTTGTTCTACCTCTATTTTTTGTGGAAATATCAAAAAAATTTTCAAAGTATTTGATACCAATTTTATTCATTATTTTTTTCGTCGCGATAATTCTTTCTGGAAATAGAATGCCTTTATTACTTTTTATTTTTTCATTAGTTTTAATAATGTTCCTAAATAAACAGCTAAAAAAATATATTATTTATTTTGCAGCTATTTTTACTATCATTTTTTCAATAATTTATAATTTAAACTCCGAGGTAAAAATAAATTTTGATAATATGTATAAAGAAATTTCCGGAATTTCTTTCACTATTCTTAACAAAGATTTTAAAGACGAAAGAAGTTCTCCATATTATAAAGAGTTTAGTAGTTTTTACGAAACATGGAAACTTAATAAATTTATCGGCGGAGGTATAAAAACTTTTAGATATTACTGTCACCTCAGAGCAAACATCGATAGAAATTCAGATTTCATTTGTAACATGCATCCACATAATTATTATCTAGAAATTTTAACTGAGACAGGTTTAATAGGGTTTTTAATTTGTTTGAGCTTTTTTTCAATAATTTTGTATATTTCTTTTTTTAAAAAATATTTTTCAGTTTCATCGCTACAAAACAATATTATCATTGTGCCATTCATTTTTTTACTTTTAATGGAAATTTTCCCTTTAAGAAGTAGTGGAAGTTTTTTTACAACAGTTAATACAACTTATATATTTCTGATTATTGGAATTTTGATCGGTCTAATTAGAAAAGAAAATTCAATTGAAAGTATACATTAATAATTATAGATTAGTTTAGATGAACGAAGTCTATATCACTTCAGCAATAAGAACAGCGGTTGGTTCGCTAGGTAAATCTTTAAAAAATGTGAAAGCTGATGAATTAGGTTCTACTGTGATATCAGAGTCAATTAAAAAATCTAAAATTAAACCCGCTGAAATAGATGAAATAATATTCGGTCAAGTTTTAACTGGAGGATCGGGTCAAAACCCAGCTAGACAAGCGGCTATTAAGGCTGGGGTTCCAAAAGAAGTTCCGTCATATATTGTTAATCAAGTCTGCGGTTCTGGAATAAGATCTGTGGCTTCAGGTTTTCAAAGTATAAAAAGTGGTGACTCAAAAATAATAATTGCAGGAGGGCAAGAGACTATGTCGTTAGCTCCGCATGCTATTCATTTAAGGGATGGAAAAAAATTAGGTGATGCTGAACTAATAGATACTATGATCAAAGATGGATTATGGGATGCATTCCACGGATATCATATGGGTATAACAGCAGAAAATGTTGCAGAAAAATTTCAAGTTACGCGAGAAGAACAAGACAAATTTGCTCTTAAATCTCAGGAGAAAGCTCTTAAGGCTCAAAAAGATAATAAATTTAAAGATGAAATAATTAATTACAAAATCAAATCCAAAAATGCTGAAATAAACTTTAATAAAGATGAACATCCAAGAGAAGGGATAAGCTTAGAGTCGCTCAGCAGGTTAAAACCTGTATTTAAAAAAGATGGCACGGTCACAGCGGGAAACGCATCTGGTATTAATGATGGATCTGCAGCTGTAACTTTAATGGGTAGTGAAGAGGCAAAAAAAAGAAAAATAGAAAAGCTAGTGACTATTAAATCATGGGCAAGCTGCGGTGTTGATCCAGCTATAATGGGAACTGGTCCAATTCCATCTGTAAAAAAAGCATTAGATTTAGCTGGATGGAAAATTAATGATGTAGATCTATTTGAAATTAATGAAGCCTTCGCGGCTCAAAGTATAGCCGTTATTAAAACCCTTTCAATTCCTGAAGAAAAAGTAAATGTAAACGGTGGCGCAATAGCTTTAGGTCATCCTATTGGGGCTTCTGGAACAAGAATTCTTGTAACTTTGATACATGAAATGATTAAAAGAGATGTAAACAAAGGTTTAGCGACTCTTTGTATCGGAGGTGGGATGGGTATTGCAATGTGTGTTGAAAGATAAAATATTGTCTTTAAATGGAACTACCTGTTGTAAATCATCCTGACTACGTAGCTAAAATTAACGATGATAATAAATTCCCTATCAAAAAATTTGGTGCTTTAGCTGAATACCTTTTAAAAGAGGATGTGGTAAAGAAATTTTATATTCCGAAAGAATGCTCAATTAAAACAATGCAAACTTCGCACTCTTTAGAATACATAAATCATATTAGAAATAAGAGTTTAGATATTAAACTACAAAAAAAAATTGGATTTCCAATAAATGATAGTGTTGCTAGAAGATCTTTTATTGCGACAGGCGGAACAGTTTTAGCTAGTAAACTTGCGTTAGACTCAAGATTAGCATGTAATACAGCAGGCGGCAGTCATCACGCAACATTCGACTGTGGTGCTGGTTATTGTGTCTTTAATGACGTGGCTGTTGCAGCCAACTATTTAAAAAAGAAGAACTTCGCTAAAAAAATACTTATAGTTGATTTAGATGTTCACCAAGGTAATGGAAATTCAGAAATATTTAAAAATGATCAAAATATTTTAACATTTAGTATGCATTGCGCTTCTAATTACCCAGCAAAAAAATCTAAAAGCGATATTGATATTGAGCTCAAAGATCAAATGGAAGATGAAGAATATTTAAACATTCTTCATAAAAATTTAAAAGAGCTTAACAAAAATAAGTATGATTTTGTATTTTACGTTGCTGGAGTTGATATTCATTTTGAGGATCGTTTAGGCAAGCTTAAGATTACTGATGAGGGAATAAATAAAAGAGACCAAATAATAATTGAAAATTTTTATTCTAAAAATACTCCCTTATGCGGTGTTTTAGGTGGAGGTTATAATAAAAGTTTTGAAAAACTTATTGAACTTCATTCAATGTTGCATAAAAATTGCGCGAATTATTTCAGCTGAGGAATATTTTCAAAATATTTTAAAGCCTCTGGATTAGCTATCGCCTCTTTATTGTTGATGGTTTCTCCGTGAATGACTTTTCTAACCGCTAGTTCAACTATTTTACCGCTTTTTGTCCTAGGGATTTCTGGTACCTTAATAATTATTGAGGGAACATGTTTTGGAGAGCAGTTTTTTCGAATTTTTGATTTTATTGAATTTATTTTTTCATCATTTAATTCCTCGTTATTTTTTGTCGTGATAAATAGGATAATTCTAACATCATCTTTATAATCCTGACCAACAACTAACCCTTCCGTGATAAAATCAATATCTTCAACTTGCTGGTAAATCTCTGCTGTTCCAATTCTAACTCCTCCTGGATTAAGTGTAGCATCAGATCTACCTCTCATAATAAAACCATTGTTTGAAGTTCGCTCGATAAAATCACCATGATGCCAAATGTTTTTAAATCTATTAAAATAAGCTTTATGATATTTTTGCCCATCATCATCACCCCAAAACTTAACAGGCATTGATGGAAAAGGCTTTTTAACTACAAGCTCTCCCTTCTCTCCGTCTTTTACACTTTCTCCCTCATTTGTAAAAACGTCTACATCAATACCCAAGCTCTGGCCTTGAATTTCCCCCATATATACATTTGAGTAAAGGTTTCCTAAAACTAAACAACCAACTAAATCTGTTCCTCCAGCAATGGATGCAAGATGAACATCTTTCTTTATATTGTCATATACATACTTAAAACTTTCCTCAGCTAAGGGTGAACCTGTTGAGGTTATTATTTTGATTGAACTTAAATCTAAATTTTTACTACTATATTTTTCATTCTTTAAGTGATCGATATATTTAGCGCTTACGCCAAAGAGATTGATTTTCTTATTTTGACAATATTCTAAAAGGATGTCTATTTTTGGATAAACAGGTGCGCCATCAAATAGGAAAATTGAAGACCCAGTAGCTAAGCCACCTACTAACCAATTCCACATCATCCAGCCAGTCGTAGTGTAATAAAATAATCTATCATTATTTTTGATATTACAATGAAGCATGAATTCTTTATTATGTTCAATTAAAACGTTTCCAGCTCCATGTGTTATACATTTAGGTTTTCCAGTAGTGCCGCTTGAATAAAGAATATAGACAGGATGATTGAATTCAAATTTCTCAAAAGTTTCATCCATATTTGCTTTTTCTAAAACTTGATCAAAGTTTATATGACCTTGTAAAGTCATTTCTTCTTTTTTATTATACGCAAATACTAAAG
>Ga0209666_1002905_pt1 | contig 12665 bp, 8 predicted proteins | sample SaaInlV_125m_DNA_FD_184679 | JGI IMG/M metagenome (GOLD analysis project Ga0209666, IMG submission 184679) | Marine microbial communities from expanding oxygen minimum zones in the Saanich Inlet - Saanich Inlet SI037_S3LV_10m_DNA (SPAdes)... | ecosystem: Environmental > Aquatic > Marine >...
CGAGGAGGAGGATCGAGTGTCCGCGACCGTTCCGCTTCTGGCGAGTAGGGGGGACCGCGAAGACGAGTCTTCCTCGAACGCCGGCGGCGTGTTCGGCTGGGTGTCCCGTTTGGCCGGCCGGAACCGCGCGGCGGCAGCGGCGGCGGAGATGGACGACGACGAAGACGACGACGACGACGACGCGGCTGAGCCGCCGTACGTCGCGCCGAGGGCGGTGGACGTCGAGACCGGGGGAGAGTGAGGGCGCTAAAAAATCGAGCCGCACAGAATGTTACGCAGAGGACGCGCGCGCCGTTTGTTTTCGATTTCGTCGCTAGACGGTTTTCCGCGAGAGACGAAGCGATCAATATGCGTGATTCATTTCGCCCCGGTTCTCTTCAGCGGCCCCTCCGCGAACGCGAAGTCCACCCCCAGCGTCTGGTCCAGCAACGACGACCCGTTCGCGGTCTCCACCGCAGTCCTCGCCTCTTCCTTCGTGCCGTACTCCACCAGCGCGTACCCCTTCACGAACCCGGTGCGCCGGTCAAGATTCAGATGGAGATTCTTCACCTCGCCAAACTCCGCGAAGTGCTCGTACACGTCATCCTCGTTCGCCTCCTCGTGCACGTTCGTCACGATCACCACCCACCCCTCCGCGGACTTGCAAGGCACGGTGCGGCTCGGTGTCTGCGCGAAGAGGACACGTTTCGGGAAGAGGAGTTGCGGCGGGTCAGTTCTCGGTCGTCGCGATTGGGGTTCCCTCGGAAAAATCGGCGATCCGATGCTCCTCATCGACGCGACGTGCGCGCGTCGGAAACCCGCCGTCGGGTTCGGGGGCGCACGTTTTCCCCCGCGGCCGCGTCGGCCTCCATCGCGTCGGGCATCGCGTTTCGGTCGTCTCGAAGCAGCACGGCGGAGTAGTGCGCGTTCATGGACTGACCATACCGGGAAGGCGAAAAGCGATACCGGTCACGATACCAGACGAGAAACCAAAAACTCGAAAAAAAACGACGCGATTCGAAATACTTGGACCGATCGCGGCTTCCCTCCGTCCGCATAACCGAACGCACACGTCGCGCGACCGTTCACGACCCCCACACAGGAATCATGTTTGAGGCCCGTCTCGTCCAGGGAAGCCTCCTGAAGAAGGTGCTCGAGTCCATCAAGGACCTCGTCACCGACGCTAACTTCGACTGCTCCAGCAACGGGTTCGCCTTGCAGGCGATGGACAGCTCGCACGTCTCGCTCGTCGCGCTGCTGCTGCGCAACGACGGGTTCGAGCACTACCGCTGCGACCGCAACATGACCATGGGCATGAACCTGACCAACATGGTACGTCCGGTGTCGTGAATTCGCGTTATTTTGGGGGGTTTCGCGTCCGTTGCCTGTCCCCTTTCCCCCTTCGACGGCACCTGGCGTTTCGGGATCGCGCTTGGAAAAAGCGTTGTTTGAAAGTGGGCACGCCGATGCTCGAGACCTCGCGACGAAGACACCCGTCCGGGAACGACCGAGGGTGGCGGTCTCGACCGCAGGTCTCGGGGACGCTCCCGTGGGACACTTCGCCGACAAGCGCGCTCGACGAATCGCGCGATGCGCGCCGCTTCACGCTCCCCGGTGCCTCGCGATACCTCGCCTTCGGTGCCGTCGTCCGCCGGCCGTCCCCGAAAACCACGCGCTGACCGCTCCGCATCTTTCGTTTTCACACCACAGTCCAAGATGCTGAAGTGCGCGGACAACGAGGATATCATCACCATGAAGGCGGACGACGCGGGTGACGTCGTGACCTTCATGTTCGAGTCCCCTGGTACGTCGCCGATCGCGCGCCGCACCTCGCACGCGACGCGGGACCCCGAACCCGGCCGAAGATCTCGCCACCGTCTCGCGTCGGGTTTTTCAAACTCGGCTGCCTTGCGACAGAAAGCACGAAGTTGGCACACCGAAACGACGAAAACGTTTTTCTCTTTCTCCCCGCGATCGCGCGTCGCCGACCGCCGCGCGCGACGCGCCCGCGTACGACGCAACCGCTGACGCGCGAAAACCCACTCTTCTGCTTTTCTGTTTACGCTCCAAACACAGACCAGGACAAGATCTCTGATTTCGAGCTGAAGCTGATGGACATCGACTCGGAGCACCTCGGCATCCCCGACACCGAGTACGCGGCGACGGTGAAGATGCCGTCGGCGGAGTTTGCGCGCATCTGCCGCGACTTGTCCTCCATTGGCGACACGGTGACCATCTCCGTGAGCAAGGACGGCGTGAAGTTCGCGACGACGGGCGACATCGGCCAGGCCAACATCACGTGCCGCCAGAACACCAGCGTGGACAAGGACAACCAGACGGTGATCGACCTGCAGGAGCCCGTGACGCTCACCTTCGCGTTGCGGTACCTCAACTCGTTCACCAAGGCGACGCCGCTGGCGCCCATGGTGCAGCTGCAGATGTCCAAGGAGCTCCCGGTGGTGGTGCAGTACCTCATCGCGGACATGGGCTACGTGCGGTACTACCTCGCGCCCAAGATCGAGGACGAGGAGAACGCCGAGTGAGACGCGCGAGTAGCGAAGTCGGCGATGTTAAGAAATTTTTCCTCCGCGGATGAACAAAAAACGAAACAAAAAACGCTCGTCTCCCTTCTCACGCGGTCTTCTGCGTCGCCGAGGGCACGCGAAAACCCCCGAACCCGCCCGCCGCGCTCGCGGCGCGTCGCCGCGCCTTGAGCGCGGCGACCGACTGCGCCGCCGAGGAGACGCGCGTGGACGACGCCGCGCATATCGGCGCCGGATCCGCCTTTGCGTTTTTTTTTTCCGTCGCGTCACCCGCCGGCGCGGAGACCCGATCGATCCGTCGCGTCTCTTCGGAGACGGACATCGGGGGATCCTTCGCGTCCTTCGTGTCCTTTCCTCTCAGAGCCGGCGCGCGTCGCTTCGAGAAGGAATCGCCGACGCGCGGCGCCGGCGCCAGCGTCTCGAGCGTCGGCGCCGGAGGCAGCGTCCGCGACGGCACGTCCCGTCCGGCGGCGAGGAACGTGCCGTCCCGCCGCAGCGCCGCCGCCGCCTCGCCGGGCGTCGCCGCGAGCGCCGCGCGCACGCGCGCCAGAGACGCGCGCATCTCCCGGTCGTGCGCGATCATCGCCGAGCGGAACGCCGAGACCACTTCGGAGGGGGAGGCGGTCGCTTTCTTTCCCTCCTTCCGCTCCAGGTCCGCTCCGGACTCGGTCCGTCCGTCGGCGCCGGCGTCGCTTCCCCGACGCACCGCGCCGTCGCGGACGCGCACCGCGTCGCGCGCGTCCGCCTCGAGGTCGGACAAGCCCGACACGTCCGAGAGCTCTTCGTCCGAGAGCTCTTCCGAGAGCTCTTCCGAGAGGTCGTCCTGCGAGTCATCGTCCTCCGAGCCATCGACCGAGACGACGTCTGACGATTTCGCCGCGCTTTTTTCCGCGCCGTCGTCTCCGCCGTGCTGTTTTTTCTTTTCGCGCGGAGGTTTCCCCCGCGCCGCTTTTTTGACCGCGACATGGTCCACGAACGCGACGCGGGGCAGAGCGTGGGTCACGGTTTGCAGGTACGTCTCGAGAGACCTTTTTGTCGCGTCGGACGACGCTGTCTCTCTCTCCGCGTCCTCTTCGCCAGAAAGGCCGTTTTCGTTTTCGTTCGTCTCCGGCGAATGAAAAGTCGCGACTTCGTCGCGACAAAAACACATCGGGTTCCCCGCGAGGACCACCTCTTTCAGTCTCCGCAGCGTAGACCCCGTCTCGAGCGCCGCGGCGTCGGCGAGGGCGTTGCGCGAGGCGTCCAGTCGCTCCAGTTTCGGGGCGACGTCCGCGAGCGACCAGCCGCTCGGCCCTAAACTCCGCGCGCCGCAGCGAGACACGGAGAGGCTGGTGAGCGCGGGCAGACGCGGCGCGCGGTGTAACGCCAGAACAAACGTGAAACGTTCCGGTTCTTTTTCTTTCGACACGTTTTTTTTCGTCTCGGCGTCGAGACGAAAACGACGCGCGTTTTCCGTCGCGACTTTGTTTTGATTCGCGGGCTCGAAAGCGTCCGACTCCGGCGCCAGCCCCGGGTTCCCGTCCAGCACCAGCGTCTCGAGCGTGGGCGCGAGCGCGCGCAGCCCAGCGAGTGACGCCGGCGTGAGGCGCGCGTCCGCGACGTGCAGCTCGACCAGCCGTTGGCAATTTTTCAGAGGCTCGAAGACGCTCGGCGACGCGAAAAAATTGCCGTCCAGGCGCAACTCCTCCAGCCGGCGCGCGGCGGCGGCGTCTCGAAAGCCGTCGAGGCTCGTCAGAGCACACCGGGACAGGTTCAAAGACGTCAACGAGCCCGGTAACGACGCGAACGTCACTCGCGGCGACGCCGAGAGCGACGGGTTCCCGTCGACGCGCAGCGTCTCGAGCGCGCGAAGCTTTTCGACGCCGGTCAAAGATTCCAACGCGTTGTTCTGCGCTCGCAACGACCGGAGCCTGTCCCCGACGCGTTCCAGGTTGCGGCTCTGCAGCGTCGTGAGCTTGTTGTCGCCCACGCGCAGGTCCTCCAGCGCGGGGAGGCTGGCGAACACGCCCCCGGACGCGACCGGCGTTCCGTCGTCGTCGTCCAACGACACGAGCGCGTTGAATGACAGATCCAGGACTTTCAACGAGGACGCGTCCGCGCTCGCGACCGCCGCGCGCACCAGCGCGGAGACGCCTCCGCGACCGTCCGACATGGCGCCTGCGCGCTCGCCGTCGACGCCGTGCGAGTGCCGACGGCGCACTCGACCACGCGCGCGGCGCGTGCGGGGGATGAATCGAAAGAAGGACGGTGCCTACCACGACGACCAACTTCGAACGACTTCTTGAGTCAGTCTCGACTGCTCGAGTCGTGATCCGCGACGGCCGGCGACGAGCGCGTCGCGGTTTCCGAGCGCGCCCCGCTGTCTCACACTCACGCGCGCGGCGATGCTGACGCGCGTCGCGAGCGTCGCGCGGCGAACGATCGCCGCCCCGGCCGTGCATCTACGGCAGGGCTCGCGCGCGGCCCGCTCCTCGTCGCCCTGGCGCGTCCCGAGCGCGTGCGCGCGTCGTTTCACGCGCACGCCCATCTCGGGAGCGCACCGCCGCGTGCCTTGTTCCGGCTCGCGGCGGCACGTCGCGGTCTCCGCGGCGTCCTCCTCCGCGTCGCCCGACGCGGTGGGCGCGGACGCCGACCCCGCGGAGACTGTGGGTGTCCTGCGCCGCCGCGTGGACGCTCTGGCCGTCGAGGTAAACGCCGCGCTCGAGGTGTGCGACGCGGATGCGCTCAAGGCGCGGCTCTCGGACCTGGACAACCGCGCGTCGGATGGCGCGCTGTGGGACAACCCCGCGGCGGCGAAGAAAGTGATGGCCGAGCTCGCGGACGTCAAGGCGCAGCTTTCGACCGCCGAGGCGTTCTCGGTGACGCTGGAGGACGCGAGGATGGGCCTGGAGATGGTGGGCGAGCTCGATACGACGAGAAGTATCGAGAGGGGCGAGACGAGCGGCGACGAGAGCGCCGCAGACGAGCGCGCATATTTTTTACAAGAGGCGAGCGCGGCGTGCGTCGCGCTTCGCTCTCTGCTGGACGCGTGGGAGACGCGTCGTTTGCTCGCCGGGCCGTTCGACGCGCGCGGCGCGGTGGTGTACGTGTACGCGGGCGCGGGCGGCACGGACGCGCAGGATTGGGCGGAGATGCTGGGCAGGATGTACGTGAACTGGGCGGGGAAAAAAGACGGCTTCTCGGTTACGATGACCGAAAAAAGCGCGGGTGAGGAAGCCGGGATAAAGTCGGCGACGCTCGAGATCGGCGGTTCTTTCGCGTACGGTTTTTTAAAAGCCGAGAAGGGCACGCACAGACTGGTGCGCCAGAGCCCGTTCAAGAAAGACGCGACGAGGCAAACCAGCTTCGCGGCGATCGATGTGGTGCCGAATCTGTACGGGGACGATGGTGATGGAAACGACGCGTTTGACGACGCTTTCGGCGGCGACGCCGCGTTTTCGAGAGACTGCGAAATCACCACGACGCGAAGCGGCGGGTCGGGGGGCCAAAACGTGAACAAAGTCGAAACCGCGGTGCGGGTGAAACACGTGCCGACGAATATTTCCGTGCGGTGCGACGAGGAGCGCACGCAGTCCGCGAACAAGGCGAAGGCCATCGCGCGGCTTCGCGCGAAGCTGGTGGTGGAGGCGGAGGCGCAGCGCGCGGCGACGTTCGCGGAGATCCGGGGCGACGTCGTGCGCGCCGAGTGGGGCCAACAGATCCGCAACTACGTTTTGCACCCGTACAAGCTCGTGAAGGACGTGCGTACGGGGGTGGAGACCGCGGACGTCGACGGCGTGCTCTCCGGGAACGGGCTGGACGCGTTCATGAACGCGTACCTGCGGTTCGCGGAGACGCAGAGAAGGGAAGCCGAGGAGGCGGCGCGGCGAGAAACGTGAAGTCAAGAACTGAAGTTCATCCGGTCGTCAGACGAGTTTTGTTCGTTTCATTCTCCAACCGTCGTGCCCGTCGTTCGTATGCGTTCGCAGTCAGAATCGCATGTTCGAATCGCCCGAATGTTTGCGCGCTTCGGCCGTGCACGGATGGGGCTGAGCTGGCGAATCGGCGCGAGCACTCGCGGCGGCGCGCCAGCGCTCGGGGACTTGGGGGTCACCATGCCACCGTGGACGTTACAGCAGCAGTCCAAGCGGCGCTTGCGCGTGGACGAGGACACGCTGTGGGGCGACTCCAAAACCACGCGCAGGCCCGGGCGCGAGAACAGGTCGAATCAGCCGGGGTCCAATTCCGGCAGAGGGACGGGCGATGCCGACAATTCGGACGACGCCCCCTCGAAAGACGAGCCCACGCATGCGCGCTTGACGGAGTTCGCCAACGCGGTGGGCTCGAACGGCATGCGCGCGCCGTCCGAGAAGGTGATCGGGGACGTCGACCGGTACCGCAAACGCTGGTACTCGATCGACCCGAACGCGGGATTTCGAGGCAAGTGGGACTTGTCGCAGGCGGCGATCCTGCTCTACGTCGCGATGGTGGTGCCGTTCCGCGTCGGGTACAGGCAACCCGCGGAAGGGGGGTGGTACGTGGTGGACCTGCTCATCGACATCTACTTCTACGTGGACGTCGTGCTCAACTTCCACACCGGCTACGTCGACCCGGATGACGAGGAGCGCGTGATTTACGAGCCGTGGGCCATCGCGCGGGAGTACGCGCGCACGTGGCTGAGCATCGACATCGTGGCGTGTTTGCCCATCGACTTCGTGATTCGCGTGAGCGAGGGGCGTTTGCTGTGTTCCATGGCCGCCGGCGGGTGCCCGGAGGACGTGTCGCAGCAGGACAGCTCCGGCCAGCTCCTGCGTCTGTTCAAGCTCCTGCGCCTGTTCCGGCTGATGAAGCTGCTTCGCCTGGCGCGCATCGCGCGTCTCTTCGAGCGGTACCAGGACGACCTGTTCCAGTACCTGCACTTCTTCGCGGTGTTGAAGCTCGTGGTGATCATGCTTTACGTCGGTCACCTGTTCGGGTGCTTCTTCCACTACTTCTCCGTGGACGAGTGGCGCACGGACGACGAGCTCGCGCAGATCGACGCCGGCGCGCTGAGCCCGTGGCTCAAGGAGTACTTCGACGACGCGCACTCCTCCTCGGGGGACGTGTGGGACCGGTACATCGCCAGCATGTACTGGGCGTTCACCACGATGACCACCGTGGGGTACGGCGACATAAGCAGCGTGACGCGCTCGGAGCGCATCATCGCGTGCTTCGGCATGCTCGTCGGCGGGTTCGTGTTTTCGGCGGTTATCGGAACCATCGGCGACGTCGTCGCCGCGCGCGACTTATCCAAGAAAGCGCACGCGCAGAAGATGGAAGCCGTCGCGGCGTTCATACGCGATAACCAGTTACCCCAGGAGTACTACAAGGAAGTCCTGGGGTTTTTCCGCAAGCAACACGTCGTCGGGTACGACCGGCGGGCTCTGCTCAACGACATGCCGTACTGGCTCCGGAAGAAGATTTTGTTTTTTTCGTACGCCGACGTCATCAAGAAGACGCCCCTCTTCGACGTCGACGACGACGGCGACGCGCACGTCTTCGTCACCGAGCTCTGCTCCCGCCTACGACCGGTGTCGTACCCGTCCGGGCAGATCATCTACCAGCGAGGCGAGATCGCGAGGCACATGTTTATTTTAACCGCGGGGCGCGTGGAGGTGCTCGACAAGACGGCCAAGACGGTGCTCACCACTTTGGCGCCGGGCGCGTACTTTGGCGAGGGGTGCGTGTTGGGCGACGTTCGGCGCCGCGAGAACGTACGCGCGCTGGGGCACGTGGAGTTGTGCCAGCTGGTGTCTCACGAGCTGGACGACCTGTTAGACACGTACCCGCACCTGCAGCGCTTGCTAAGAGCGGCGTACTTCAAGCGCAAGGCGCTGCTGGACCGATTCGAGACGGCGCGCGAGACGGACAAAACCCTCTCGCTCCGTCGGTTCACGCAGACGGAGATGCGGGGCGGGCGGAGAAGCATGGACGGCGGCGGAGGCGTTTTGACCGACGGTCCGTCCGGGTCGGACGGCGCGGACGGCGAGGACGATGCGGCGAGGACGTTTGACGAGTCAAACGCGACGTCGAACGCGTCCGACGCCCTCGGGAAGAGAAAGTCGCTGCGTGGTAAACATAGCGGAGACGTGCGCCTGGAGGACGTGAGCGTGGCTGATACAAACCAAGTCGAAGTCGAGCCCGGCGCGTCGCGAGACCCGACGCTCGAGTTTGATTTGACCGCCGAGGAGAAGAAGGTGGAGGAAGAGGCCACGCCGCTGTTGTCCCGCAACGCGAGCGCGAAGGCCAGCACGCGCGCGCTGGAGCTGAAGGTGGAGGAGATGGAGGGGAAGCTGGAGGAGACCCTCGCGGCGGTGCGGCGCGTGGAGACGCTGATGCAAGACTTGGCGAAAACATAGTGAAGTCTTTTTTATCCATCTAACAAAGTATCACATCGCGTCGCGCGTCAATCGCCGTGAACCCGCGAGGTTCTGCCGTCCCACCGCTTGATCAGCCGCACGATCGGCGGGCCGCCCTTCGTTGTCTCCGTCGTCACGGAGACGGGCTCGGCGTGGCGGAAGAAACGCGCGGCGGCGGCGACGACGGGCGCCTCCAGGCGCGCCGAGAAAGTCTCCGCCGAGCTCGCCGCCGTCTCCTCCGAATGGCCGTTCGCGCTTTGTCTCCTGAAGAACGCCGCCAGGTCCTGCACGCGTATCTTCGGCGTACGCGACATCGCCTTCCGCCTTCTCTCCGCGCGCTCCGCCGCCCTCCGGTGCCCCGAGATCTCCACGCGGCTCATCGATATGGCGCCCGCGAGTTGGTCCATCCGCCGTACCAGCGTCACGTCCTTCTCCCGGACGCGCCGCTCGACGTCCGCGTCCGCGGCGCTCGCGGCGAACGGCGCGAGGGACCCGTCGTTCGCGCGAAGCGGGCGGAAGAAGGTCGCGTCGGGGTCGAGGCCCGCGCGAGGGGAAGGCGACCTCGAGTCCTGCACGCGCCCTGAACGCGTGTCCAGCGACGTCCGCGACATGGACGTCGGGGCTGAGGTGGACGCGCCCTCTCGCGAACGCGAAGATTGGTCCGAGGCCAGCATCGAGGACGCCGAGGGGGCATCGGGGAGTCTCCGTCGCCGCACCGTCTTCGACGCGGCCGCGGCCGCATTCCCGGCAGTCTTGGATCCCGACGCACCCATCGAGCCCCACCCCGCGCCGCGGATAGTGAAGAGGGCGAGGAGATGGGAAGGCGAGAGCGTCATGATTTGTTTTGCGAAACAATTTTTGCCGAAATCATGACACTCCACACTCGACAAGCCCGGCGAGAAAACTCGGCATCTAGAAGCGTCCCACGCTTGGCCGGACTCGCGCGCAGTCGCGCGCGCGCTTTCGACGCGCGAGCGGACCGGCGACGAGTACCTCCAGTGCGACGCGCGTCTCTCGTCGGTGATACGCACCGACCCGCCGAACCCGCACGCGAGTCGAGGCGAGCCTCGGGCCTCTTCTCGGAAAAACCGCCGCCGCCGCCGCCGTCTCGACGTGTGATTTCGCCACACTCGCGTCGGGGGGCATCGGACGCGCGCGCCGAGTACCTTCAGGGACGCGTCCGGGTGTGTGCTCTTCTGGGTGACCCACTCCGTGCGTTTGTTTCACTGCCCTAAACCCACGCCACCGCCTAACGACCATGAAGTTCGACGTGAATATCCTGCGGTACATCGAGAAGGACGCGTGGCGCGTCTTGGTTTCGGTGGAGATGGGCATGAAGAACCACGAGCTCGTGCCCGTGGAGCTCATCAACGCCATCTCCGGGCTCAAGCACGGCGGCGCGTTCAAGTTGATCCGGGAGCTGTTAAAGCACAAGCTGGTGCACCACGAGAACCAGAAGTACGACGGGTACCGGTTGACACCTCTGGGGTACGACTTTTTAGCCATCAAAGCCTTCGTGAACCGCGGCGCCATTTGCGGGGTGGGCCGCCGCATCGGCGTCGGGAAGGAGTCCGACGTGTTCGAGGTGGTGACGGAGGAGGGCGAGACGCTGGCGCTGAAGCTGCACAGGCTCGGGCGCACTTCGTTCCGAGCCGTCAAGTCGAAACGAGACTACATAAAGAACACGACGACGCACACCAACTGGCTGTACTTGAGTCGTTTGGCGGCGCTGAAAGAACACGCGTTCATGAAGGCGCTTCACGAAAACGGGTTCCCGGTTCCCGAAGCGGTGGACGTCAACCGGCACGCCGTGTTGATGAGCCTGGTGGACGGCGCGCCGTTGACGAGAAAATACCGTCTCGACGATCCGGGCAAGGTGTATGCGCAGTGCGTCACGCAGCTCGCAAAGTTGGCGCAGTGCGGTTTAGTGCACTGCGACTTCAACGAGTTCAACATCATGTGCGACGAAAACGGCGACGTCACGATCATCGACTTCCCGCAGATGGTGAGCTGTAATCACCCCAACGCGGAGGATTTGTTCGTTCGCGACTTGAAGTGTCTGCACAAGTTCTTCTTGAGGAGGTACGACTACCGAGCCTCGGAGGACGAAAACGGCGTGCCCGACCCGAACTTCTTCGACGTCGCGAACGGCGGCGTAGGCCACGGCGCCGGCCAAGAAGTCGAGAAGAGCCTGGACGTGAGCCTGCGCGCGAGCGGGTTCACCGCCGCCGCCGGAAAGGACCTCGACGCGTACAACGCCGCGCGGATAGAGCAGAAGCGAAAGGAGACGACTGTGAACGACGCGAACGACGCTGAAGCTGACACGGATACTGAAGATGAGGACGATGGCGCCGAGCTGGGGGACGACTCTTCCGACGCGGACGAGAGTGTCGAGGGCCAGCGCGGGGGGGACGAGCGGAGCCGCTTCGGGTACGTCGAGCGCGGCGAGGAGGAGGTGGAGGAGGCGGAGGACGACGACGACGACGACGACGACGCGATCGAGGACCCCGAGGCGGACGCCGCCGCCGAAGCCGCGTTGGCGCGGCTCTACGGCCACGGATCGTCCGCGCCTGGCGTCCCGACGATCGACGAGGAGGAGGCTCTCGAGCCCCCTCAGGGCGACACGTCCGAGGAGGAGGATTCTTCCGAAGACGAAGGCGAGGGCCGCCGTTCGAAAAAGTGGGCGCGCGCGGCGGCGGCGGCGGCGGCGGCGGAGGCGAGTGGTTCGTCCCGCGCCAAAGGCGACGACGGGACGCGCTCCGTGGGAGGTCGGTCCTCGGCGTTCTCCACGCGGTCGCGCGCGGACATCGGCAACGACCCGGACCTGGTGCGCTCCAAGCTGAAGAAGCAGGCGGCGGGGAAGAAGACGAAAATAAGCGCGGTGAAGCCGGCGGGCACTAGGAACCACACCAAGGACCGAGGCGGGAAGCGCGGCGCGAAGGGGCACCAGTTCAAGTACGACGGGTACGGAGGGCAAGTCACGTTGTGATATGAGACGGTGTTATGTGTTAGTCAGACTATGTTACGCTCGGCCCGACGGGAGTACGATAGTACCGCGCGGTAGTCGTTAGTATTATAGCGAGAGTACGTAGTCGTTTCGGTACGGACGCGTCGAACGTGTTGTTCCGTCTGGTTTTTTTTTTTGTGAACACACTCGCGCCTTCGGACGGTGCGGGAGTTTTCGGGCGCTCGAGGCCGCGCGTCGTTCCCTGGCTACGTAGAGCACGTTCGTTCCGACCGTTTCCGCAATCTCGCGAGTCGAACGATCGATCGACGCTCCGATTCCCGCCGAACCCGATCGACGCTCGGCCCGACCTTCGTGCGTTCGGGTCGGACGACCGACGCGCGCCGGTTTCCGAAACAGAAACCGGGCTTTCACCCTCCGCCGGCGCGACACGCCCCAGACCGAGACGCGCGGAGACGCGCACGGGCATGGACCCGGATGCGCCCTCGCCCGCGAGCGTCCTGCTCCAGGAGCTCAAGGAACACGCCGCCGCGGGCGCGCTCGATCCCGCCGCCGGCGCCCTCGCGGGCGTGACCGGCGCGGGCCCCGACGGGTCAGAACTCGCGAGCGAACGACGCACGACGCGCGGACGCGACCCCGGTCCGCCCACGCACGCGGTCTCCCCCGAGCGCCTCTCTGACTGCGCCGAGTCCGCGGGCGCGTCGCGCGGCGACCACGAGGTTGGCGCGTGGACCAGCATGCTCGGCGTCGACGACGACGAGGACGTCGTCGCGTTGTTAGCGCGCGCGCTAGACGAAACCC
>Ga0209666_1002906_pt1 | contig 12662 bp, 8 predicted proteins | sample SaaInlV_125m_DNA_FD_184679 | JGI IMG/M metagenome (GOLD analysis project Ga0209666, IMG submission 184679) | Marine microbial communities from expanding oxygen minimum zones in the Saanich Inlet - Saanich Inlet SI037_S3LV_10m_DNA (SPAdes)... | ecosystem: Environmental > Aquatic > Marine >...
TTCAGCATTTTTGCGACGGAATGCTGCTTCCTCTTCGCCTTTATTTAGGTTTCTCTTCATCTTACTAGATCCGCATTTGGGTTTAGTAGTCTGACCAGGTTGCTTTGCACAAGGTTTTCCTGCATACTTACCACCAAGTTGCACCCAACCAGGTGTTCCATCAGATGACTTACTCTTTCCAAACCAGTCACGAAGGGAATTATCTCCAGACTTATTTGCTTCTCCAAATACATCTTTGTATGTTGGTGGCATTTTAGACATCTCTCCCATAGCCATCTTGTTTGCAGTCTTATGCATCACCTCTTTGGAGCGACCCCCATAGAGTTTACTCCACCTATCCTTACGCTTCATCATACCTCTAATGTATTTCTTAGCGGTGCCATTAACGGCAGGTGGAATATCTGACGCAAAACCTTGTGCCATATCAGGATCCTACGACCTGTACTTCTTCGACGATAATAGCACCAGAACCTGCTGTGATTTTTACACAACGCTTAACAACTGCCTGAGGACCACTGTAAGCATAAGTGTAATCTGCAGATGCGGCAGATGAATCAATATCAGTACTAATAGAATTAGGAGTTACTGCAGTAACTTTCTTACCTACTGTTCCTGCTGACAAGAAAGCAGCATTAATTGCAGGAGATGTACTAGCATCTTCTACAGCAATGAAGTCATCTACTGAGAATGGATGAGTGTTTGACAACTCACCAAGATTAGTTCCAAGTTGATAATCTGCCGTAGTATCATCGACGCCCTTTACAATTCTTGCTTGACCAGGTTTTGCTCCCGACTTCAATACAAGTGCTTGGTTTTGCACCAAAGTAATAGCAGGACCACCATTAAATGATACTGTAGATGCTGCTGCTGTAGCAATGACGCGGTAGAAACCAGTCTGAACTACTTGATATTCAGAAGCAGCACCAGTGATTGCGTTGGTGCTTAATACTCTTAATGTTGACATGTCGTGTAATTTTAATTCGTGTCCGTATTATTTATCTCCTTCTGCTTCTTTAACATTTTTTGTAAGTCCGCAGTACTACCAATAAACATCGTGTTATTGACAGTAGACGGCCCCGACTTTTTCTCATCAGCATCTAAATCCTTCATCTTCTTTTGTAAGTCAATCAATTTATCAGTAGTATCTGCTACATGTTTAATAAGTTGACCTGCAACTTCATAAGCACGAGGATGATCTGACGCTCGTGCCACATCAAGTATTCCATCTACTGCCTCCTGACCTTTCATTACTAGGTTATGTAGTTGAGAACGAGAATACTCATAGTCCTGTTTGATATCAGGAGTATCAGTCTTTTTCAAAGTAGGTTTCACTTTTTCCACATGTTTCTGGAGTTCAGTAGGTTCTGCTCCAAAAGCATCATTTAAACCATCAAAAGGAGTTGTCATTAGATTGCCTCATCAGCCCCGCTTACAGGATTACGTTTCTTATTATCAGTGAAGTCTTCATCAACGACACCGAATCCAAAGTCATCATCGGCATCTGCAGATAATGGATCTGGTTGAATAGTATACCGAACTTCTCTGGGTGCAGAAGAAGTGTTTGTATCGGTGTACATATCGGTAATAACTTTCTTGATAGTCTTGCTGTCTGTAATAGGACCGTATAGATATGTCTTTACAGTAAACTGTAGTGTATAAATGATTGCTCTGCGAGCAGAGAAGTCTCCCTCATATTCATCCTCATAGTCAACACTATTTAAAACTACAGGAACATCCTTAGTTTCATTTAACGTTGGTAAAAGTTTTACTGATAAATTGTAATGAGGTTGGAAGAATGGTAAAATTTGTTCTAAAATTTGTAATCCATCCTCTTGATTTTTAGAGATAATTGCTAATTCAAATGATAAGTTATAAGGAACGGGCATGTACACGTTCTTATTTTCGTCAGTATCCTTTGCAAATTTAATCTTCTGTGTAGGTGATACCTTCCTACTAGAATCATATGTGATTCCATTAATCTCGAATGAGATTCTAGGGAGAGTAATCTGAACTCTTTTGTTTGTAGGGTCTGGATTTTGATCAAGACGCGCCAGAAACTTTTGTTTTGGTCCATATGCCAAAGGCACTTTCATCACTTCAGTAGAACGACGAAGTTCGATATTATTAAATAGCGTACCAAACGCTACAATAGTTTTTCTAAAAATTTCGTTATATGAATATGTGCCTAACATCAGATTGTAGTATCAGTAGTGGACCCAACAGTACCGAATGGATTGCCTTCGGTGAAATCGATAATATCGTCGTCAGCAGTTTCAAAACTATAGTTCTGGTCAATGCTGTCAGCAGTATTAGTATTATTTAGAGTGTTATAAGATTCAGGACTCCAGAGAGCACCCGATGTCAATCCTTTAACTGTTTCTGAAGTATTGAAGGTTCCTGTTCTATTAATGACTTGGAGTTCTCTTGTCCCACTATTCCAGGACTTGACTTCTGCTCTAGAGTCTTTTGGAGAGTAGTCAATTGTAACAGATGGGGCACTAGTGTAGCCAGTACCACCACTTGAAACAGTGATACTGCTAACAATCCCTGTAGCCGAAACCACCGCTGTTCCTGTCGCTCCACTTCCACCGCCTCCTGTAATAGTAACTGTAGGTGGTAATGCTGTTTTATAATGCTCCCCACCATCAGTGATTGTAAAGGAACTTACTGCGTCCCCAGTGATTGCTGCTGTTGCTGCAGCAAGATATAAGTCACCAACAATTTCTTCACCAACTGTGAAGTCGCCAGAACCGCCAGCATCCATAACCAACTTGATAGAATTGGCAAAGGCAGTCTCGATAGCATCAATTGCTGCAACACCAGTATCAAGTTTTTCGTCACTGTACTCAAAGAGTTCACACTGACATTCCCAGACATAACCTTTACCTAACTGATAAAAAGGTCTTTCTGCTTCTACAAACTTAATCTCAAACAAATGTTTTGTTGTTGGAAACCAAATAAGGTCACCCTCATTAGGACGACCTTCTACATTTAATACTGCGTTGTCATCTACCTTCTCGGTAAATTTACTTCTAGAAAATATAAAGGTGGTCTTGTCTTCGATACGAACACCAAACTTACTCAGAAGTTCTCCTTGACCTTCCCATCCTTCTACGTTATTGACATATGCTCTGATAGCAAGTGCCTGTGTAAAATTACTACTTTCTACTTCTTGAAAAATCGTGTCTTTATTGACATATGTTCTGGGTAGATAATAGATATCCTGACCATAGAGTTCGATACTCTCAATGATCAGATTACCCATGAACATTTGTTCCTGAGAAGAACCGTTTAGATTTAGTCGGCAACTACTTGTATAGTCCGACTGAATGCAATTTTCTGGGGGATCGTTTCTGTAAGTCATATCAACCGATTAAATCCATTGGTGGGAGTTCGTAAGTCTTGCGAATATCTGCTTCAAGATCCTTCTTAAATTGACTTGCATCTTCAAGAATCTGGCGACCATTTAGAGTCACACCACCAAGCATTTGAATGCCATCATACTTACTAAGATTGCGACCCCATTGCTGTTGGAATAATGCCTCAACATAATCTTTCAACCAAGCATCATTATACATTGCAGTGTAAGTATCGGGGTCTTGACGCATCAAAACTTCTACTACAATTTGATCGCCAGATTGAAGATTTGACCAATCGAAGTCAAGATAAAGTTTTCCTTGATATTCATTGTATCTGACTCTACGATTTCTATCCGAGTTTGTAACCCAATCAAGAGTCTCCAGATATTGCGAAGTCATAAAGTAATGAAGGATATTCCCATGCGTCATCGCATAGATATCATTCAAGAAAATTTGATATTTAATATTGAAAATATTACCAGGAGTTACACTAGAAGCACCAATCTGACTATAAACATGATTAACTGCTAATACTCCAGGAGGAAGTGATACATATTCATTCCCTTCTGTCCAATCGGTAGCACCCAAAGCACTGCCAGTTTTAGCAGCAGTTTTAATAGCATCGGTCACTTCAATCTTGATGAATGCTTTATAACTACCGTTATATGCAAACTCTTGAAAGTAATCGATTGCTTCTTCAATTAGGTCATCCAATTGTTCATCGCATACGTTAATATCGATGGCAGGAAAACCTAATCTACGAAGAGCATAGTTTTTTAACTCTGTTTTAGTAGCGGGTCTTGTAGCGGACATTTGTTATCAGGCGAATGAAGTGATTGTTAATGTAGAAACATCTCCAGCAGATACAGTCTCAGTCTTCTTAAAGAATCCATCAACAGTATCTACAGTTACCGAAGTTGCACCAACAGCAGTGATAACACCTGTAGTGCCTGATGTACTGCCTGTGACAGTATCACCAATTGCCATTTCAGTAACGGCAGAGACATTAATTGTGGCATCTCCACCACCAGTAGAGATTGTAATCGTTTCACCAACTACATAACCAGAACCTGCTGCGTTGATAGCAACTGCTGTGATAGCACCACCAGATGCAGTAATATCTACTGTTAATCCAGTGCCACTACCACTAGAAGTAGTAGCAACTGCAGTCCCAGTGTTATATAATGTACCACCAGATAGTGTGCCATTATTCAAAGCAGTCACGTCACCAGGTGTAGGATCACCAGAGAGGTTCAATGTCAGAGTAGTAGCAGTTGCAAGGTTGTTAAGCATTGCACTAAGTTGTTCAAATGCATTATCAAGTTTGGTCTGTACTCTTGCCTCGGTGTAATACTGATTCGTACCTTCCGAAAGATTAGTAGTGGACTTACTGGAAAGATCCAGGTTTGCACCAGTCTGTAGGTTGACTCTTGCATCAGCACGAGAATTTGTATAATAAAGATTAGTAGAACCTTCTGACAGGTCATCAGTATCTGCTGCAGCAATCCTTGCGTCTGCTCTTGCATCCGTATAGTAGAGGTTAGTACCTTCTGCCAAATTAGCAGTATTCTTACCTGCAAGACTTGTATCGAAGCGTGCCTCAGTATAGAAGATATTTGTAGAACCTTCAGTTACATTATCGGTATTAATGTCTGCCTGAGTGACGCTCAGAGCACCTGCACCGCTAAGTTCAATACCTGTACCATATGTGAAGTGTGTACGGGTCCTAGCAGCGGTTGTAAAGAGGTTTGTGGAACCTTCGGTTACATTGTCGGTATCAATGTCTACCTGCGTTACAGTGAGCGTGTAGGTGCCTGCAGAATCGTTATATGCCTTAGTAATACCTGTGCCTGCAACAATCAGAGCATTAACTCTGTCATCAACACGCTCATTAGTGAAGTATAGATTGGATCCCTCGGAAAGGTCTCCAGTGTCATGATTACTAATATCAGATACTTGACCAGTGACATTACCAACTAATGCTGCAGTAATAATTCCAGCAGCAAAGTTACCAGATGCGTCACGAAGGACAAGGTTGTTTGCTGAGTTGCTTGCTGTAGAAGCAACGTTAATGGTTGGGTTACCAGCAACACCATTAGCATTTGTCAATGTAATACCAGAAGATGCTGTGACAGCGAGTGTACGCTGAGCATATGTGTTAGCAGCAGTCCTGGAAACAAAACCAGTTCCTGCCATAGCGGCGAGTGCAGTAATGTCTGCGTCGTTGTAAGTAGTGCTAATAGTAACATTAGCAGAACCATCAAACGAAACACTACCATCAACTACACCATCAACAGTAATCGTCCTTGCAGTTCTCAGTGCGTCTGCTGATGTCGCATTACCTTGAATACCTGCAACAGAACCAATACCGTTATTAACTGTGATTTGATTTGCAGCAAAGTCGGCATTAGAGTCACGAGCAACAACAGTAGTTGCAGTTGCTGCAGAAGCAGTTGTCATACTGTCCAGAAGGTCAGCATTCAGGTTGTTAATCTTAGTCGTGTTAGGAATGACTAGAGCAGCACCAGAAGAAACTTGAGAGATAATCTGACCATCTACAGTCAGGGTGCCATCAATGTTTGCATTTGCATCAACATCAAGAGATGTGCCACTGCCAGTAAGATTCAAACTACCAGCACGAAGTTGTCCATCAGTACCAGAAAGAACTTCTGATGAGTTAGTTGCGTCTACTACGAATGCGAATTGGTTGGCGGATCTATCGTATCCGAAGAAGCCAACTTTCGCAGAGCTGTCGTAATAACGGAACTCAACACCACGATCCTTACCGTCGTTAGACGCTGGTGCTGTGTCACCACCCACAGTAATAATAGGGTCATCGATAGTTGTGACCGTAGAGTTGACAGTAGTTGTCGTTCCATTAATAGTAAGGTTTCCAGTAACAGTAAGATTAGACTCAGCAGTTACATCACCACCGATGTCTAAGGTGCCACGAATATCAGTGTTACCGTTATCAGTATCAACAGTAAACTTATTTGCAGCAGATGCATTTTGAATAGCAAATGTTTTGTTATCTGCAGTGATAGTAACATCATCATGAGTTACTAAAGCACCAGAGATGTCTGCACTATTGTTAAGGTCAAGAGTACCAGTCAGTTCGGTGTTGCCATAGATTCTTGCAGCACCACCAACAGCGAGGTTTCTTTGGACAGCAGCACCACCAGTAAGTCTTAGAGCACCATCAGCACCATAACTACCTGTCAGAGTTTGCTCGGTGTTGTTAGTGAGTGTGACAATACCAGATGCACCCAAGGTGTCATTAATCTGAGTTGCATCACCAACAGTCAATGTGCCGATGATGTTTGTATTGCCGTTATCAGCATCAACACCGAACTTCTCAACCGCCGATCCATTTCTAATAGAGAAGACTTCATTAGCAGCATCAACAATCAGTGAATCATTAATAGTTGTTTGACCTTGAACAACCAATGTACCGTCAGTTGCGATGTTGCCTGATGCAGAAGCAACAGTCATCTTATCAGTGCTACCACTTCTAACAGCGAAGTTGGCATCAATATCAACAGTGCCGTTAAACTCGGAGTTACCTTGGACCAGAAGTGTCTGATCAAATGTAACCGCGTTGCTGACATCTAGAGTGTTTGTAATCTCGGTTGCACCGTTGACATCCAGAGTGCCTTGGATATCGGTGTTACCAGTTACATTATCAACAAAGAACTTATCAGTTGTACCGTTTCTAACAGCAAAGTCTGCATCAACATCCAGAGTGCCGTTGAAGTTTACGGTATCTTCAACCAGCAAAGTGCCTTGGATTTCGGTATTACCAGATGCACCAAGAACAGAGAACTTCTCAGTATCTCCAGAGTATCTCTTACCAACAAACAGACCTTCACCAGTTCCTGTGCCACCAACATGTAGAGATCTTTCAATACCAGCACCACCATGTGCTCTGATAGTTGTGGTATTGTGAGATGCATAAGAAGGAGTTGCCTGATAAGTGTCACCGAAACGACCTCTGTATCTGACTCTCAACCAGTTAAGTCTAGATTCAGTCTCTGTTGCACTATCCTTAACTTCAATAGCGCCGTTAACATGAAGTGTGCCATCAATCAGAGCAGATCCTGCAACATATGCACCACCATCAACTTTCAGCGAACCATAGTCATTAGACTGAATCTCCCAAACACCTGTTCCTGAGTTCTTAAGAACTGTGATGTCATTAGTGCTTTCGGAGTGAATGTTACCAGCGATTGCAACATCACCATTAGCATCAATATTATTAGAGAATGTTGCAACATCTGTGACACCTAATGTGCCAGCAATAGATGTATTACCTGAAGCAGCAATAACATTAAACTTATCAGTATTAACGTTAAGGTTTCCAGTTACATCTAGGATACCAGCAAGAGATCCGTTACCAGTTGTAGATTGCAATTCAATCTTGGTTGTGCCACTACCATTATTCAGTTGTAGAGTCTTAGAAGCACCTTGGATGACCATGTTGTCATCAAAGCGAGAGGTGCTATGGACACGCAGAGTGCTGTCGATATCAACTAAACCGCCGATATTAACATCTTGAGTAATACCAACACCACCAGCAACTACAAGGTCACCAGTTGTATTGGAGGTTGAATTAGTATTAGTAGTAAGTTTTAAATTACCTGCAATGATACCTGAGTCAGTACCAGTAAAGACTTCATTGGTATTTGTAGCAGCATGAAGGAAACGATATCCGCCAGCATGAGCAGCTAAATCAGAATAATTAGTATCCCAACCATAGAAACCTAATCGTGCTTCAGTATCATAATAGTTAAATTCGATACCACGATCTAAATTGTCATCGGTTGTAGGAACAGTATCACCACCAAGTAGAATGGTGACATCATCTACAGTTAGTTGTGTAGAGTTGACTGTAGTTGTAGTACCATCAATCTGAAGATTGCCATGAATACGAACAAGACCAGTTACTGCACGGTCATCGCCTGGATCTAGATGCATAGTTGCATCTGTAGTACCAAGATAATTTGTCTGGAATCGGTAATCTTCTACATGTACTTTACCTGCTGCTTCTGATGCACTAATCTGTATAGTATCTTCAGCAGTAATAATAATGTTGCTGGATCCAGAACCAGCATTAGTTGTCAGAATGTTAAAGTTTCTATTTGTAGCAGTATTCTGACTTAACTGGAAGGTAAGGTTACCATCCCCAGTCTTATCCAGTGTCTGATTAAGAGCGCCGTCAAGAGTAATATCAGCGTCAGAGAAGTACGACCGTACATTAACATCAAGTTCGCCAGCTCCGCTGTCCCCCGTATTATTAGCGCCAACGAGTAGATTACCGCTAACGTCATTAACTTTAATATAGTTAAGATAATTGAATCCTCTGTATCCAGAGGTTGCAGTAAGTTCTTGATCAAGTTCAAAATCTTCTTTTGTAGTTCCATCAGCAAAAGAAATTCTATTATTTTGTAATTGTGTATTATCTACGCCTAGGGCAGCAATAGTTACATGCCCGTTACTGTCAACATCGAAATCTTCCTGTGCAAAACTAGCCAGTCCCTTCTGCTCCGTTGCCTCAGCCGCGAGGTAACGCCATGATCCAGTATCACCACTGGAATGAGTAGGAGCACCAACACCAGCACCGATGTCTGCAATCGCTTGGTATACTTTCGATGCATTCTGAATGATTGCATATCTAGAATAAGCAGTGCCAGCATCATAGTCATCATACTTACTACCCTCGGTAGCAGTAGCAATAGGCACATTTGTTACGGTTGTTAAACGCCCTTTATCGTCAACAGAAAACTTGGAAGCATTAACAGTCTCTGTACCAAAAGGTTCTCCATTACTACCAGCTTGTGATACTGATGTAAGAGATTCTGTATTGTAATCTCCAGGAACAACGTTTGCTTGAATCGACAGTGAGATTAGAGGATTGCCACTAATACCACCACCATCAGTAATAACAATTTGACCAGCAGCACCAGTAATAAGTCTGGTCTCAACAACACCTGCTGCAGTTTTTGAATATAAACCAGTACCAGTTTCGTCTGAGATTGCTTCTAAGTTTGCATTCCAGGGTTGTGCTAAAGTTGTATCACTAGTTGCAGAACCATCAAGACCGTAATCTGTAAGATTTAGTTGAGCAGGAGTTCTAGCATTTATAACTCTACCCTTCTGATCAACAGTAACCTCAGTAAATGTTCTAGTAGTAGTGCTTAAACCACCTTCCAAGTAATGAGGAAGAGTATTGATCAGTGATAAAGCAGTACTTAAATTTAAGTTTTGGGAACCATCAAAGTTGCCCGTTGCCGTTACATCGTTAGATAACTGGATCTGTCTAGTCTGTTCAAGTCTAGTTGATGTTGAAGCATTACCAATAAGAGTTGATGTAATAGTACCCGCAGAAAAACTTCCATCTGCATCTCTTTGTACAAGAGTATTTGGTGTATTAGTGTTGGACTCTACAGGACGCTCATATCTTAGCGTGTTCCATGCTGTTGCACCATCACCGATTTTGAACCGACCAGTATCAAGTTCAATTCCAAGTTCACCCTGTGCAAGAGTTGGATTCGCGTTTGCCCATTCCTGAGCACCACCGCGTCTTAACTGTATTCTATTTGCCATTTTTTACGACAACTCGATAGTGATTATGCTTCCAAGTTATTTATGCGTAATAGAAAAGGGGCATTTCTGCCCCTCAATCTATCACTCTTCAGTTTCTTCTTCTTCTGGAGGTTGGGAAGAGGTCTCTTCCTCCTGAGGATTATAATATTCAAGTGCTTCAATAGCACCCTGAAGTTTCAGTCCCGTTGTTTCATTTTCTTTAATTTTAGCAGCAAGTTGCTGATTCTCAGTAATGATTGCTTGAAGACGCTCTTTAAATTGAGAGAGCATGTCAACCTGAGAGACTTGTTCAATCGTCATAATTTGTTCTCTTTACTTTGTACTAACGTTAGTAAAAGTGATTTGATATCACTTACATCTGATTTTAACTCAGAAACTTCGTTTTGTAAAGTGTTAAAGTCCTCCTGCTTCTGTTTATCTGATTTATATGCAGACATATATTTCTGATATGTATCAGAATCGGAACACAGTACAGAACCCGTTTCCGAGTTTCTGTACCAGTTATCTTTATTTTTTACAGGAATGTGTGACATTATACAGCAAGAGCAATCGCTCTCAAATCTTTGATAATAGGAACCAAGGATTGGTTTGGAGATACAAACAGAACCTTAACTTGATACTGATCGAAGTTCAGACCACTTACCTCGTACTCATATTCGCTGAAAATTTGAGTCTCTGATGTAACTGGTATATTGGATCCTTCTGCTGGGAAGAAGTTGAATCCCAATTCTTCAATGGGAGTCGTAGAACCAATCGGTCGTACTCTATATAGGACTTTAATCGTTGTGTTGGGGGGACGGTATCCTGTAAAATACAACTTAATAGAACCTGAAGGATTCTTCAAATCAGCAGTTCTTGTAATGTATACTGCCTCATGCTTATCACCAACGGCAAGGTTTGCACTGTTGACATCGGCAGGATTGTTAATCCTATTGGATACCAATGTGGCAGATAATCTATCAGTATCAATGACAGGACTGATGTTAGTTTTATCACTAATCATCGTTAGGTCTAGTCTGAATGACTTAGCGCCACTTAGTTCTGCAGATTCATTGACTGTAGAACAAATCAATGCAGGTTTTTCGAGATAGTTATCTGTTCCTAGGATAACATCACGGAATACTCCATCGTTGGCGAATGATGCTTGCGCTAATGATGTTCCATCATTGATTGATGTACCACTGATCGTATTGATTCTAGCAGTAATATCAGTCTTAGGTAGTAGCATTCTCTCAATCTGAGGAACGAGAACATTATACTGAACGTTTTGTGTAGCAGTAATATTAGTACCACCACCAATAATACCTAGTCTTGCAATAGAAGAGGTGCTCAATTCATAGTAATCGAGAGTGGGATTCAAGATTCCTGTATGAGTCCTATTGATCTGAGGTAGTGGAATACCATCTAAGTTATAGCACTCAACAACTGATTCATCTGCATGAGATACAGCAGTCGTACCATCAACACCTCTTTCGTATACAGTAATGGTTTTGTTATCACCACTGATTGCACTGTAGGAAATAACCTCATTACCAATCTTAATAAATCCAACATTACTTACAGAAATTGCAAGACCATTAATAATTTTATGGAATGCTGTAGCATCTGATACTGAAATACTAACATCAGATGCAGAAAGTGATGCAGTTAACGAAGTATCGCTAACCTCAGAGATTGCACCACTAATAATTACATTATTGGAAGTGCTGTGCATACAGTGATTACTGTGATAAACACGAACTTTTCTCTGTCCAGTACTGTAAGTAGGTGTAGCACTGACGAACGAATCGCTGACTGCAGAAGATTCAATAGCGTCTCCACTATAAGTGACGCTACTAACTGTTGCTGTAATAGCAGATGTTCCACCAGTAATAGTCTCTGTAGAGGCAGTAAAGTCAGTAGATACATAACGAAGTGTCAATGTATTGGTTCCTGAATTCCAGGTTAGAACTTCTGCAGTTGGTGCATCAGCACTATTACCAGTAATAGTTTCACCAGGAGTAAAGTCTCCTGTAGGAGTACTAACAACCATAGTTGCTAGTGTCTTAGATGAAACTACACGGTTAGTAATAACTCCACCAGTATTAGAACCTGCTGCCCAAGTACCACTAATATCGTTAATTGTCAGTAGAACTCCAGCAACAGTAGTTTGTACTGCCGAAATAGTGCCTTCTGCCAAAGTCGTTTTCTGGTAGATACGAGATCCAACAGTATAAGGTAATGTAGTCGAGTTTAATGTCAGAACCAATTCTGGAGTGAATGTCTGAATAGCATCTCTACGAAGATTCAACTCACCACCATTACCTCTTGATAATGCTGAGTTATTAACAACCAATCTAGTATTCAATGTATTGGTGAAGTCTGCTCTGTTAACAACAAACTTAAGATCTTCATACTGGTCAGCAGTCCATGTAGATGCGTTCTGTGATTTGAATAGAACACCAGCATAAGGTTGCTCAGAAATCGTTCTGTCGCCAGTAATATCTTGCTCACCCATTCTAGAAATCCAGATCTGATAAGAGTTGGAGTCTGATAGGAGAACAAAGCAATGCTCAACTGACTGAGGAATGAATACTGGAGCATCAAATGTAAACTTGGTTGCAACAGCAGCAGATTCTGATAACTGAACACTATCAGGTTCGAGGGTTACATCAGAGAATGGTAAAATAGTTGTTGTTGGATAACCATTTTCCATAGTTC
>Ga0209666_1002908_pt1 | contig 12655 bp, 12 predicted proteins | sample SaaInlV_125m_DNA_FD_184679 | JGI IMG/M metagenome (GOLD analysis project Ga0209666, IMG submission 184679) | Marine microbial communities from expanding oxygen minimum zones in the Saanich Inlet - Saanich Inlet SI037_S3LV_10m_DNA (SPAdes)... | ecosystem: Environmental > Aquatic > Marine >...
AGAAACGCCTAATATTAATTATAAAGATGAAATAAAATGGATAAAAAAAATTTACAATTAAATAAAAAAAAATGATTTAAATTATTCATTATATTATTATTCAATATGAATAAAATACTATTCTGTATCCTAATTATTTCTCTTACTTATGCTCAAACAAAAAAAATAGTATTTAAAATTAAAAGAACTGATGCTTTGTATAATTATAATAATTTAAAATTACGAAATAATAGCACTTTGTTACTTAAAAGATTTTAAATGTCTAAATATGTAAAATAACTATTAATAAGTTCTATATTTTCGTTTGTGAATTTATCTATTTTATTTTTTTTCAATATTTCTTTTAATTTTTTGTAAAATGAATCTTTTTTATTTAAACTTTTATCTTTCTTTTTAAAATAGTTCCACTTTGCTTTTTCTAAAATAGCTTTTTTATTAGTTTGTTTTTTATAAAATTTAGGACTTTTAATATTTGTTTCTATAAATTCATCTATATTTTTTTCTTTAAATACATCGTTATTAAATTTATATTTTCTTTTAACCTTTTTCAAAATATCATAAGGATAACTAAAATCATAACTTGGACAAGTTATTTGTTTTTCAGGATAATCATTTAAATTATCTTTAATATTATCAATAAAAACTACTTTATTTTTAAATAATTCTTTTATCATATTTTTATTATTTAAACTTCTATATTTTTTTACTAAATTTTTTACTATTATTTTATACACATTTGTTAATGATTTACTAAAATCAAAATTTGAATTTTCTCTTGTAAAATAAGGTTTATTAAATTTAACACCCGAAGCTTTTTCTATATTTTCTACAAGTCCCCCATGAGTCCAACTATAACTTGAATTAGTATAAACATATAATTCAACATTTTTATATTTTTTTTTTATAAATTTTATAAAATTTACAAAATATGGTCTCAATAATCCTTTTTTAAGTTCATTTACAAAATTGATAGTTTTTTTACATTTTTTTGTAATATTTTTACTATCACAAGACATTTTAATTATATCTAATAAATTAGATTCTATTATTGGATAATCTACATTACCAATGATACAATTATCAATATCAAATATAAATATATATGGTAATTTATCACTCATCTAATTTAATAAAATTATTTTTTTATAAAAAATGATATTATAATTTTTACAAACAATTTTAATGAATAATCATAATAAAGAAATCGCAAAACAATATGATACAATATCTAATAAATTTGATGTTTCTCGTGTTAGAATTTGGAATAATGTAAAATTATTTCTTTCTGAATATAATGATAATGATACACTTCTTGACAGTGGTTGTGGAAATGGTAAAAATATGATTTATGCAAATAGTTTAGGATATAAAACAGAAGGTTATGATATATCAACAAATTTATTAAATATATGTATAAAAAAAAATTTAAATGTTTATTATGCTGATGTATTAAATACGAGTTTAGATAAAAAATTTGATAAAATAATATCAATAGCTGTTTTACATCATTTAGAAACAATGGAGGAACAAATAGTTGCTATTCAAAATTTATTAAAATGTTTAAATCCTGATGGTAAATTATTAGTATCTTTTTGGTCAAGAGAAAAAAAATTTAATAATAATAATACTTATAAAAATGAAAAGGACTTAAGGGACTTTTTAAAAGGACCTAATTATGTTGATTGGAAATTAGATAAAAATACAATAATTAAAAGATATTATTATATACATGATTATGATAGTATTTTAGAATTAGTTAATAAAGTTAATGTAAAATATAAAATATCATGGGAGTTACAAAATTGGTTTATAATATTTTATAAATAATAGATGATAGTAACAAAAAAAAGACTTAGTTTTTTTTTAACAATTGCTTTTATTATAATAATAATTCTTGTCAGTTTTATAATATATTTTTACAATTCAAATAATAAATTAGTTCAAGGTTATAATAATAATAGTATAGATTTACGATTAAATGATATTGATAGTTTAATACAAAGACAACATCAAGATTTGGTTGATAAATATTCAAAATTTGATAGCAATAATGATAAAATTTGTATGACACAAAGTCAATTAGAAAATTTAACTAAAAAAAATAATCCATATGTAACTAAAAATGATACAATTGTTAGAGATTATAGAGTTATAAAAGATGATTTGTTTCCGCCGGTTAACAGAACTGATACTGTAAATCATACAAATTTAACAAATAATATTCTTAATAGAAGTATGTATATAAATACAAATAATGTAAATGATACTTTTAGATTAGTTGGATATGTTACGTGTAATGATATTAAAAAAGATACTGGTAATAATAGTTGGAAATTATTTGGAAGACAAAAAGATAGACACTTTTCTGAATTTTATATAACACCCACTAATAATAATAATGATGTTAAAATATTTTTAACTGATGATATCATTGTCGGTGACAGAATTAGAGATATGTATGCTATACCAAATACTATTAATTTTAAATCTCCCTTATTAAATGAAACACCTTATCAAGTTGTTGAAATTCCTAAACAAGATATTAGCTATGATTCATTAAATTATATGTAATTTTTATACTCTAACCCAGTTTGTAATATCACAATTAACAGTTTGGGCACAACCTATAGCACCAGTTAAATTACCTTCTTTCTTTCCTATTCCCAAATAATACATTCTTAAATTGCCATCTGGTTTTTTAATTATATAAGGACAAGATACACCATAATTATCCCATGCATCTAAATTATATCTTGCTTCAAATACTGGTCCTCCTAAATCTTTTTTATCTTTTATTTTTAATTTATCCCATGTTAGTCCATTATTTAAAGAATAAGCAATTCCTATACACCATTTACAAGACCCATCTATACGACCTTCGGAACTATAAAACATATAATATATATTATCATATTTTATAATATGTCTTACACCTACACCCCCACTGTCCCATGTATCTTTTTCACCTTCCTTAAGTATTATATCTAAATTTTTTAAATTATATATACCAAATCTATCTTCTGTTACGCTTCCCATTATCCTAAATTTTGCCTCTGTATTATTTTTTCTTAATTCTAATGTATGTAACGTTACAATATATTTACCATATTTATTATTTTCATCTAATGGTGTTACTCTAACATGAGAACCAAATATATATTTAGAATTATATTTATTAATATCAACTATAGGATATTTATAAGATACCCAATCCTTTGTATTATTACTAACAGCAACTAAATTTCTTATTCTTAAACCTATTGTTTTATGGTCTATTGTTTTTTCTTCTGTTCCACCTGAATAAAACATTAATAATTTATTATCAATATCATTTACATCTGATACAGATACATGAACGTTATCAAAAATTTCACCAGGTTCTAATACGCTTCCTTTATACTTATTGCCTTTAATTTTATTCCAATTTAAACCATCTTTAGATTCTACTAAACCTATATATCCGGACGGTAAATCATCAGGGGCTGTATAATTACCTTTCCATTTTGTTCCATCACGACCATAATAATACATTAACCATTTATTTCTATTTTTATTAGGAGGCAATACAACTGGACCGGATATTTTATATTTATCCCAATGATTAATGCCATTTTTTCCAGGATATAATACTCTACCACTTGTAATTGTATAATCAGTTGGATAATTATAACACATTAAATTTTCTAAACATCTTGATAATTTAAAACATTCTATTAAATAAAATAAATTAATTAATACAAAAAATTTAATCATATAAGTATAATTACGGTTATATTTCTTATATCTTATTATATTACTAATTATTAGAATTAAATAATATGAGTATTAGTAAAACAAATTTTAAAAAAGAAAAAGATATATTTAAAGACTTAGATAAGTTATATGAAAAAAATAAGGATACAATAATTAGTTGGTTATCGAATTCTGTTCATTCTGATAATAAAATAACTGGATTACTAAATAATACTAAAATGCAAATAATAACATCGGGAGAATATACTAATTATAATTTAATATTGAAATGGTTTATTAATAATAAAGATAAATTTAAAGAATATAGTAGTTTATTTGATAGAATACCTTCAACAAGTTTCACAGATATTTCATCTGCTATTATGGAAACTAAATCTCCAAAAAAAAATTCTCCTATGGCAGCTACTCTAAATCCAAAGATTTCACAATTAGATATTATGGATGCTTTAAAGAAGTGGAAAGAAAATCCAAATAAAGATCCATACGATGATAGTGATATTAAAATATCTGTTGTAAATACAAGTAAATATGGAATACTATATAAAAAATTTTGTGATTATTTAGTAACAACTTTAGATATAACAAATAAAACAGATTCAGAATTACAAGATATTTTTGAAAAAATAAGAAACCAGTTGCCAACAAGTCATATTTTTGTATTTAAAAATATTGATTATATTCAAAATCTTAAAAAATTATATACTGGAGATGATAATAATAAAATGTGGGTAGATTATCTAATTATTAAAAAAGATATAATATATAGTGATGAAGAAATTTTAAATATAAAAGGTTCAACAGTTTATGACCATTTATTTATGCATTATTTCTTTTTTAAAAATGAAAAAATACTTGACGAAACTACTAAAAATAATGTATATAATCAGTTATTTTTATATGAAACTATAAAAGAACAAATTAAATTAATTAATGCATCTGAATTGGATTGTTATGAAATTTTTAAAAGTATGTTAGATTTTACATCAGTTAATAATCCTGGATTAAATTTTAATAAACAAAAAATTAATAACGGTACTACTGATTGGCCTTATAAACTTCCACCACTTTTAAACTTATTTATACAATATATTAATGAATTAACATATTATATACTTCCTATGAGTAATTTAACTAAAATAATTTTTGATAAACATTTTTTATATGGCGACGAATATAAAGGATTTATTGAAGAATCACATATTGAATATACTAAAAAAAGTATTGAATATAATAAATATAGATTCAAAACTATATTAAATATAATATTTGGTTCTTTTTATGACAAAGATAATAAGACTAATATAAATATTAAAGATTTCTTAAATTTATTATGGAAATATACCGCAGAATCAATATTTGAATGTCATAAATGGAATAATGCTCAAGCTAATTATAATTCAAATATGAAATTATCAATTATTTTTAATAATATATCTGAATGGGTTAATGAAAATGATCACGAAAATAAAACTACTATACAACAATATAAAATGTTTTTAGTATCAGCATTATTTGATATAGAAAAAATGTTTATAGAGGGGGCAACAACAAAAGAGGAAAAATACGAATCCATTCCGGATCCATATCTCAATATACCAGAACCACCTGAAATACCAGAACCACCTTTTATTAGTAAAGCATTAAAAAAATATAAAATATCTTTAGATAAAACTAAAGATAAAGATAAGGAAATTGAATTAAAAGAATATGAAGAAAAACAAAATGAATATAAGAAAGAAATGAAAAGTTATGATAAAGATTTAGAAAAATATAATAAAAAATATTTAGATAAACATTTATCTCCATATTTTTCTGTTAAATTAAAAAGAACAACAAGTCTAATTAATAATAAAAGTAAATTAAAATATGATTATTCACCCGTAAAAGTTACAGCAAAATCATTAACAAAATTTAATAAAAATAAATCAAAAAGTAGAAAAAGTATTAGTATAACAGATTTAAAACTAAAATTAGCATTGGAATCTGATAATTTACAAAGAAAAATTAATTTAAAATTCGATAAATCACGAAGTAAATCAAAATCGCCAAGACAAAAATATATTGGTTGTGATTTAAATGATGCTGATCCATTAACAAGAGAAGCATTTAGAGATATGCATTATAAAAAAATAAAATATTTATCAAAAATAAAAACTGTTAATACAGATGGTAGTATTACAATAAATTGTTATGATACAATACCTTTATACAATTATATTTTAGGATGTATTAATGAAGGGAAAGAACCTCATAATATTGCTTTAGGAAGAATTCCATTTACATTAGAACAATTACAAGAAGTATATAAAAAAATAAAATTTTTTACAAAAAAACCAACATTAGGAAAAAATATAGACTGTGATAATAAAATATTCTTAAAAACACAATATTATGAACTTGATGAGGATGATGATACAGATTATTATAATTTATCGCATAAATTATATTCTCTAAATGCTCATTTAAGTATTGGTACAATTAATTTTCCTATTACACAAGATAATGAAGTATATGATTATATTAAATTAAGTTTATTTCATGGAGTAGATATTGAAAAAGATAATTTAACAAAAAAAACAATTTCATTAATTAATAAAGGAATTGAAAATGGAAGATTATTGAAAGTAACTACGTATCCTTATTGGCATGAAAATTTTAAATTAAATGTACATAATGATGATAAATTATTATCATTGCCTCAATTCACGCATTCTCATAATGATACTTTAAATAATTTGATTGAAAAAACAAATAGATTTAATAGAAGTTTACAAGATATTGTTGAATAAATTATTATTTTAAGTGGTTGCCACCATCTACAGGTAATATAACACCATTAATAACTCTACCACTATCTGAACATAAAAATGTGATAACATCACCTAATTGTGTGGGTTCTAAAATACCCATTGGAAGACTTTTATCAAAATAATTTTTAATAAACACTTTTATTTTTTTATAAAATTTGATACCTAAATTTCCACCTACCATTTCACATACTGTTTTTATCATTATATCAAAAGCATCTGTATTAACTGGACCAGGAACTATTATATTACAATTTATATTTTTATAACCTGTTCTTCTTGCTATATATCTCATTGAATATTCCATAATTGTTTTACCTGTTCCAGGCAAATCATATCCTGTCTTTAAATTAGGTACCGCAGGTTTATATAATAGGTTGCAACCAGGCGAAGAAATACCGATTAAAGAGCCACCATTTTTCATTCTTTTAATTGCTCTTTCACAAATATCAATATATGATATACCATATAATTGTAAATAGTAATCCATTTTATCTGTTATTAATTCATCATTAACAAGCATGGAACCATCTCCAAAAATCATTGTAGTATTGCTTTTTATTTTTTTATAATTATCTGAAGTAAGTCCAATATATTGCCCGGCGTTATGAACTACAGCTGAAAGGTGATATATAGAATCGTCAAAAACTTTATCATAATAGTCAAATATCAGTTTTCTATTATTTTTTAAAGCTAAGTCTCCTGAAATAAGTTCTACTTTGTTATTATAAACATATTCCAGTTGTTTTTTAGTTTCTAAAGCTTTTTCTTTATTATTATTATATGTTAATAATAAATCGTAATTTTTTTGTGAAAATGACTTAGCAATACCCAAACCTATACCGCGAGTTCCACCTGTTATAATAGCAACTTTATTACACATATATGGTATAGATAAAGAATATGATAAAGATAAATTAATAAATAATAAAGTAATAATATACATATAATTATTAAATAAAGATAAATTTTAAATAAAAAAAAGAGTACATGTTTATGAATTATAAAATAATTTTATTTATATTTTAAAATTTTTAAATTTATCCAAACATGTACTATTTTATATTTTACAAATTTATTACATAAAAAATAAATTATATTATATCATATAATGAAATATTGTATATTATTATTTTTATTATATAATATTGATATTATATTATCATTTTGTATATCTACAAATTTATATTATAAAAATAATTACAATGTTAGTATTATAGGTGGTAGTATTGTAGGTTTAGCAACATGTATTGCTTTTAAAAAAAAAGGTTTTAATGTTAATATATACGATAAAAAGATAAAATTAAGATCAAATGGTGAATCTCTTAGATTAACTGAGGATAGCGAAAAATCTTTAAAATTAATAAGTAAAGAAGCTTATGATAATATAAATTTAAATAGTGTCAATATAAAAAGAACTTTATTTAAAGATATTTATAAAAATAAAATTAATTATAATTATAATAATATTAAACTAACATCATCGAGAGATATACAAAAGTATTTATTAAATAATATAGATAAAGATAATATCAATTTAAATTATAATTTTAAAGATTACTATATTGATAATAAAACAAATTTAATTAATATTAATTTTGATAATAATATAACTATAAAAACTAATTTATTAATCGGTGCCGATGGTATAGATTCACTGGTAAGAAAATGTATGTTAGGTGATGTACAAAAATATTATTATAATAAAGTAATTTATCGTGGTATTATTGATAAAAAAAAAGTTCCTGATTATTTAAAGTTAAAAAAAGATACATCTGTAACTTGGTTTGATAGTAGAATTAATGGACAAATATTTAGTTGGAAAGAAATTTCACATAATTTAATGTGTTTTACAGGAACAAAAAATTTAGATAATCTAAAAATACATTATAATAATAAAATTACAACACTAAATGCTTTTAAAAGATTTCCTAATTATGTAAAAAATATCATTGGTTTAATTAGTAATGATTCTATTTATATTAAAAAAATTAAAGACATTGATATATGTGAAAAATGGTATGATAAAAATGTATTACTTATAGGTGATGCTGCTCACGCTATAAGAAATGATATGGGTATAAATGTTAATATTAATTTAGCAGATGTATCAGAACTTATAAAATGTATAGATAAAGACAATATAGATAATTCTTTAAAATTGTGGGAGAAAAATAGAAATTATTATATATATAAGAATTATTAAGTATAATTTATTATGAGTAATATACATTTAATTTCATTTGGTTGTGATAATTTTAGTAAGTCTAAAATAAGATTATATAATGAAGCAAAAAATACAGAATGGTTTAAAACTATAACTATATATACACCTGGAGATATTGATATAGAATTCAAAAATAAACATAAAAATATTTTAAAATACCCTAGAGGATATGGATATTGGATATGGAAAAACTATTTTATTAAAAAAAGATTAAACGAAATCGATGATAATGATATATTATTATTTTTGGATTGTGGTTGTACAATTAATAAAGATGCGGAAAAAAGATTTTTTGAATATATTGAATTAATAAATAATAGTGATAAGGATGTTTTATCTTTTCAATTATCATTTATGGAATCAGAATGGACTATTAATGAAATATTTGAATTATTTAATATAACAGAAAATGACTATATTTATAATTCTAAACAGATCATTAGTGGAATACGTTTTTTTAAAAAAACTAATAATTCTTTAAAATTAATTGATGAATTGTGTAATATCATTGATAATAATGACGAATTATTAACTGATAATTTTAATAAAATACAAAAAAATAAAATTTTCAAAGAAAACAGACACGATCAAAGTATGTCAAGTGTATTTTTAAAAAAAAATAATGCATCTATTAATATTGATGATGAAACATATCCATATAACAAAAACTATCCAATATATGCGGCACGATTAAGAATTTAGTTATTATTATTTTTAATCATATCTTTAATTTTTTTAATTTGTATTTTATAATTTTCCAAATTTTCTTTTGATAATATTAAATTAAGTAAATGTTCTATAATATCTTCATATAAATTCATATCAAGTTTAGAACAAATATTATTTTTATTTTTAATAGCAAAATCCTTCATATGTAAAGATTTTTCCATTATTAATTCATCAACTAATAAATTTAGATCTTTTAATATATATTCATCTTCTTTTTTTATTAATGAAGATTTATCATTTAAATGTATAATATTATTATTTTCTGGAAATTGTTTATTAAAATGTATTTCTTTTGTTAAAAAAGTAGGTATATCATAGCCTTTTTTAAAAATTTCAAACATTTTATCATAATTTAAATAATCTTTTCTCTCATTTCCATAGTTATTTACATAAATTATATTATTATTTGTAATATTTGTTATATTATAAGTTATATTTGTATCATTATCACTTGTTTTTTTTGCATATATAATACTCCTCGCTTTACAATTATTACTATTTATATGTCTTGATTTATGTTGTCTAGATGAAAAACTTATCATACATTTGGGACATGTTAAGTTATCGACACCTTTACATTTTTTTACATGTTCTATAAAATATTTATCTGTTTTATAAATTTTATTACAAAATTTACACATTTTTTCCTTTTGATTTACATTTTTTTCATTTGGGGGTACATTTCCTTCGGATGGGGGTACATTTCCTTCATTTGGGGGTACATTTCCTTCACTTAATAATTTCTCTAAAATTTCAACATTTACAACTTTATGTATAGCATTTAGATGACGTTTTAAATCATATTTCCTATTTGTACTATATAGGCAATTTACGCATTTGAACCTCTTATGCGTAATTATATCATTCATTACTGTAATAGGATATATTTTAACCTTTTAAATATTAAAAAAATACCACATTATTTGACCTTGCGTAAAGTGACGCACGGCAAAATCCATTTTGAAAATTTTTTTTAAGATTTTTTTTAATTTTTTTTTCACCCAATTTTTTATTAAAAATATAAATCAGTTTAATAATACCATAAATAGTGTAAAATAAAATTTTTTATCGTGAAAAAGGCCTTTTTTAACTTGCACACTTGGAAAAAAATTAGCTTTTTTTGGTATAGAGCTAATTTTTTATAAAAAATCATAATTTATAGAAAAAATACTGATAATAAAATATTATTATAATATATAAAAATAATACGAGAAAAAACCATTTTTAGCCTTTTTTAGTTTTTCAAAATCCTTTTTTAGTTTTTTAAAATCCTTTTTTAGTTTTTCAAAATCCTTTTTTTAGTTTTTCAAAATCCTTTTTTTAGTTTTTCAAAATCCTTTTTTAGTTTTTCAAAATCCTTTTTTAGTTTTTCAAAATCCTTTTTTAGTTTTTCAAATTATCTGTTATTATACCTTTTACACCTATATTTTTAAGTTCTTTATAATCTTCCCAATTATTAACTACATGACAATATATTGGAATTTTTGAAACACATTCTTTTATATCAAGTAAATTATTATTACTTACACTATAATTAGTATTTAAACTATAACAATTATTTATTTTAACAAAATCATACCAATCATAGGGTATATCATCAATAATTAATGATTTTTGATAATTAGGGTAAAATTTATTAATTACTTGAATTATTTTTCTTGAATAAGAACATAAAATAATACTAATATCTTTATAAAATTTTATTGAATTTATAACAATACTAACAAATTCTATTTCATCATAATCATGATTTTTTAATTCTAAAAATACATTTAAAGATAAATCAGAACATTTTTTAATAAATTGTGTTAATAATGGAATTTTTTCTTTTAAAAATTCACTTGAATATTTTGAACCTATATCAATATTCTTTAATTCTTTATAATTCATATCTTTAATAATACCTTTATAATGTGTAAGTCTATCTAACGTTCTATCATGAAATATAATAGGTATTTTATCTTTTGTTAATATTACATCAGTTTCAATCCATTTAAAGTTATTTTTTTTAGCTATATCAAGTGATATTAAACTATTTTCAGGAGCAATACTTGGAACTACTCTATGACCAATTAAAATACACATTAAGTTCTATATTAAAATAGACATATATAATCCAGATAATAACATAATAAATTTGGATAAACTAATTACTATTTTATTTAAAATTTTATCTTTTTGTATTGCTCTTAAATGTAATAAAACTAAAGGTAATTGTAATAATATAAAATTTAAATTAAATCCATATGGCAATAATGTTCCAATTAATAGAAAACTAAATGCTATTTTATTAGCTTTATTATAACCATATTTAACGGCTATAGTTTTAATATTATTTTCTTTATCGCCTTCTAAATCATTTATATCTAAAATTATTTCTTGCCAAATTATAAAATTAAATAAATAAATAATACAAGGTAAAACATTATAAATGTTACCATTAGCGATTAATGAACCAACAACAATTGTATTACATATAATATATGATACAATTAAATTCTTAAAAAAAGTTATTTTTTTAAAAAAAGGTGTATATAAATAAGTTAATATAACAGAATTTGATAAAATCAATCTTATATTTAAATTATTTATTAAATTAATTAAACTAAATGTTAAAATAGACATATATAAAGAAAAATGTAATACTTCCATTGGTTTCAAATGATTTTGATTTAATATTTTATCAGTTTTAGATATGTCTGTTCCGTCTATATAATCATAAAAATCATTTATAATCATTGAATTAGAACCTATTAATACACTTAATAAACCAATTAAAATAACATTTGGATCAAATAATATCCCTATATTTTTAGTTGCTAAATAACTACCTGTAATAGGTAAGGCAAATTCATATACTAAACTACTTGGTCGTGTTAATTTATAATAATATTTCAACTTATTATTATGAATAGGTGAAAAATTATTCACAATTTTATTATCTGTTTTCATTTGTAATATATTAAAATTAAAAGCATTTACATATTCAAAATATAATAATAATAAAATTAAATTTTTTTTTATCATAATCATATAATAAACATAAATTTTATATGATATCTTTATTAAATAATGATATTATATTAATAATATTAAATAGAGTTACAGATGATATTGAAAATAAAATTAAAAGATTAGA
>Ga0209666_1002911_pt1 | contig 12651 bp, 6 predicted proteins | sample SaaInlV_125m_DNA_FD_184679 | JGI IMG/M metagenome (GOLD analysis project Ga0209666, IMG submission 184679) | Marine microbial communities from expanding oxygen minimum zones in the Saanich Inlet - Saanich Inlet SI037_S3LV_10m_DNA (SPAdes)... | ecosystem: Environmental > Aquatic > Marine >...
CGCCGCCGTCGTCGTCGTCGTCGGAGTCGCCGTCGCCGTCGGACTCCCACTCGTCCTCCTCCCCGCCGCCGCCGCCCGCCAGCGCAGCCTCCTGCGCCTCCAGCACGGCATCCGCGAGAAGCTCCAATACTTTAGCCGTCGCCGGCACCGTCGTGTACCGGTCCGGGCCCGTCGCTCGAGCCTTGGCGCGCGTGCGAATAGCAGCCTGGCCAGTCTCGCCCGTCTCGATGACCAGCTCGCCCTTGACGCCGACGCCTTCCAGCGCCGGGTTGCCGCTCGCGAGGAGGGTGGCGAGCGCGGATGTCGTGAGCTTGATGTCAAAGGCTCCAGAAACATCCGGCTGGTATCCACACCAAGCGCGGAGGACGAGCTCGAGCGCGTTCCTGGAGGGCGCCACGCCGTCCTCGCCGCTCTCCGCCGTGCCGCCGGGAGGTACCGGCATCTGCGCCAGTAACCCGAGAAGCGCGTCGCAGTCACTGTGAACCAGACGCGCGAAGATGGACATCAACGACGCGACGAGGTTGGGCTGCTTAGCGCACGCAACCCTGGTCACCACGGCGGAGACAATCTCCGGAAGAAGCGGCGCGATCTCGCCGCGGAGCCTACGCAGCATCTGCCCGAGCAGAGGCGCCGCGAACACGCACGCGCCGTCCTCGAGCGAAGGCGAGAGAAGCCTCGCGACGGCGTCGAGGTACGAGCGGAGAACCTCGCCGCCGCCGCCGACGCCGTCGACGCCCCACGCGAGCGAATCCATCCCGCCCGATCGAAGAAACGCGCGGAGACACTCAGCGCATGACTGCAGTATCCCCACGTCGTCCGAGCTCACAACGAGCGCGACGACGTGGCGGAAGCACGCCGCGTGCGCCGCCCTCGCCTCGGCGACCCCCGCCGGTTTCAGAAGCCCGGCCAACAAATCCAGCGTGGACTCGACCAACATCGGCCCCTGTCCATCCGGCGACGCGAGAACCCCGCTCAGCGTGGGCACCGCGAGCTGGTGCAGCGAAGGAACGCACGCGGGCACCGCCGCGAGCGCCTCGAGCACGTCCCGCGCGTCCGCCGCGAGCAGCGGGTCCGCCACCTTCGCCGCCCATACCCGCAGCGTCGCGGGCGCCAACGCCCCGGACCACGCCGCCGCGGCTTCAGCGTCGGATTTGACAACCACGAGCATAGCCTCGAGCACCAAGTGGAGCGTCTCGCAATCGCCGTCGTTCGCTAGCGACGCCGACGCGCCGGTGCTCGCCGCCGCCTTGGACGCCTCGCCCGCGTTGAACTCCGATTCGAGCAGAGTTCCCAGGCCCTGATACGCCGGCCCGAGAAAAGGCGCCAAGCCGTCTTTCGGCGCCAAGGGTACGTACTGGGCCAGCGCCCTGCACGCGCCCACGCGAAGCGGCGCGGGGGCGCGCGGGTCCAGCGACTGGAGCGCCGCGCCGAGCACCGCGGTGGCCGCCGCGGGGGGCGCACCGGGCGCCAGCCTCGCCGCGACCCACAACGCCCGTCCCCGCAGAAACGGAGGAATCGAATTTTCACTCCCGGGCGCCAAGTCGCGATCGAGCACCAGACCGAGGAACCCCGGCGCGCTGAACGTCGCGTGCCGGCCACACTCCGCGAGCGCACGCGCCGTCTCCACGATGAAATCGTCCAACGTGCCCACCGCGAGCAGCGTCGCCTCGCGAAGCTTCCACCAAGTCGAATCGCCGGCGACCCTGGCGGCTTCCGCTTCGTCCATACGTCGCTTCACCGCGGCGGCCAAAGCGCCGGAAAATGACCCACCGTTCGCCGCCTTCTCCACCTCATCCCCGCCGAACGCGCCGGACATCTCGTGCAGCAGCATCCCGCACGTGGCGCGCACGGTGGTCATGTCGTCGTCCTCGTCCGCGACGTACGCGTTGGGGTCATCCTGTAAGAGTTGAACAAAAACACGCGTCAGTAAGTATAGTCGCCCGTGCGAGAATTAAGATGTAACGCACCTCCCACGCCTCCTCCTGCGCCGCCGTCATGCACATGTACCCGATCGCCCTGTGAATCGTGTCCTCCGCGCCGTTCGCGAGGAGCGAACGTAGCCGCGGGTGCTCCACGATGCACATGATGAGCTCGAGGAGTTGGGAGACGACGGAGTCCAACGACAGCGTCTCGCCCTCGTCGTCCCTAGGAGGTTCGTAGTCGTCGGCGTCGGTTCCGATCATAGACGCGTGATACACGGGCGCGATTGAATGGAAGAGCCTCGCCGCTGACGCCAGAGGTGTCAACAGCGCCTCCCCCGCGCTCTTGGAGAAGTACTGGACCACCTGCGTGAGGCACCGTAGGGTTTCGAGTTGCAAGCCGCACTGCCCCGGGTCCGACGGCGCGGGCGGTGTCGCGAGCGCGGACGTGAAGAGGTCGAGCCACGGTTGGAGCAGCGGCGTCATCAGATCACGCACCGCGCGTTGCCTCGCGCCGGACATGACGCCGAGGGTGAGGAGACACGCGTGGAGCACCGCGAGTGCCCTGCGTTTGAGCGCGAGCGTGTACACGGCGCTGTCGGCGGCGACGATCGCGGCGAGTTCGGGTAATAGGGCTGGTAATATTTCAGGCACCTGTGCTTCGTCCATGTCTCCGAGGATCATCGCGAGGCATCGCAGGGCGCCGACGACGGAATCTTCGCTCCTGCGCTCGCGGATGGCTCCGACGAGCTGCGTCGTGAGCTGCGGCCACTGTTGGGGCCAGTCCCATGTGGCGACGGTGGCGATGGCCATGCCGCACGCGGTTCGGATCTTCGGTAAGGGATCGGCGAGTCCGTTTGGGAGGAGCGTTCGAATGGCTTCCTTCTCGTCGTCGTTGGTCTGCGGCGGGAAGAAGCGCCCCTCGCCCTCCTGCCAGTGCTCCTTGACGTACTTCTTGAGCACCACCGCCGCGAGCTGCCTGGTGCCCGGGGCGCACAGCTGGTTCAGCGCGCATCGCACGAGCGCGAGCCCAAAGCCCGGCATGGTGCCGCCCTGCGTGAGCTGCTGCTCGGCGTTCACGCGCGTGGCCTCGTCGGGGCTCATGCTCGCCTCCAGCACGCGCGCGATCTCGTCCTCCATCTTGATACTGTACCTAGTCGGCGTGAATGCGTCGCGATACGGCGGGTACGACGTCCCCGGTGGGGCGCGTCCTTCTGTCGATCTCTCTCCGATCTACTCGGCACAACTCAAAACCTGCTCGAGACCAGTTTGAACTTCTCGTGCCGAGTGATAGATTCGCGATTTTCACTCGGGGGGGCGCCGGTGAGACCCGACGATGGCGGATCCTGAAGCCGAACCGTCGACAGCCGCACCCGTGGACAAGGTCGTGGTGCTGCTGAAGGCCACCGGCGACGCGCCGATCCTGAAGCAGAACAAGTTCAAGATCACCGCCAGCGATCGGTTCGAGAAGGTTGTCTCGTTCCTCACCACGCAGCTCAAGCCGCAGATTGGCACGGACGGGCGGGTGTTCGTGTACCTCAACAGCGCGTTCACGCCGAGGTACGACGAACGTGTGTCTAACCTGTACGCGTGGTACGGGGTGGAGGGGAAGCTCGTGGTGAACTACGCGCTGCAGCAGGCGTGGGGGTGAAGCCGCCTACGCACGAGACGCGTGATGACCTACAAAACTTTCGTTAGATTAGCTATAAGACTCTTACAGTAGCTCGATGTACAACAGCTCGAACGGCACTAGAACAGACCGAAGAACCGCTTCTTCTTCTTCCCAACCTCCGTCGGGTCCTCCAGTCCTTCCAGCCCCGCCAAGGGATCCTCCTCCTCCTCCTCCTCCACGTCGTCGAACCCCAAAGACATACCCTTGCGCTGCGGCTTTCTCGCCGAAGATCGCGACCGTCCTCGCGAAGCCGAAGACACCGAACTCGCCCCGTCGCCCGACGCGGACCCCACGTTGAACGACCCGTGCGGGAACATGTCGTTCGGTCCTTGCACCGGTAAGTGCGCCTGCCCCGCCCAACCCACTAACCCATCACGCAGCACGCCGCGTTCGTGCGGACCTCTTCGCTTACCCCCGACGCCGCCGACGGCGCCGCCGGCGAGGATGTATTCCGACGTTCGCTCGCGCCACGTGGGCCGCTCCGCCGCTAACGCCGCGCGTTCACGCGCGCCATGCGTCCCGCGCTCGGGGACGTACGCGGGTCCAGGGCCGGAGGGTTCGCCGGAGACGGCGCGCGTCGGCGCGGTCGGTGCACCCGCGGTCGGCGCGGAACGTTTCGGCATGCGAGCGCGGACGACTCTCGCGTTGAACTCGTCGCTCCCGCTCGGCCGTTTATAGTCCACGACGTCGCCGCGGCTCTCCCGGAGCTTATCCTGCGCCGCAGGTAACTTACCGCGCGTCACGACGAACGGCGCCCAGCGTCCTAAACCGTCCTTCGCGGTTCGGCCGGGTGACCGACGGCTCGCTTCCTCCGCGGCGGCGAACTCGGCTCGATGCTTTCGTTCGCGATCCTTCGGCCGGGTTCCCCGCCGGTATCGAACCGTCGGAGGGTTCTTCTCGCGGACGTATTCGTCCCACCTGTGCGCGGCGAACGCGCGGTTAGACGACTCGCTGCGCCCGTCGCCGTCGCCGCCGAGGGACTTGGGCGTGTGCCGCCCGGAGGACCCGCCGGAGGAAGTCGCGAGGTCGCTCGATCCCGGCCTTGATTTTCCACCGCCAGGGGTTGATTTGCCGGGGGTGTCGATGTCGGTGACGCCGCGGCCGCTGCCGTTCGGGGACGCGGGCGCGGAGCCGGACCCTCGAGGCGTCCGCGACCCGGACCCGCCGGACCGTGACGTTTCGTTTCCCCAAGCATCGCCCGTGTCCATTCGCGTCAAATCCCGACGAGTGGAACCGCCGCCGGGAGACTCCGGCTCCGACTCGGACCCGCGCGCCGACCGGTCCCTCGCGACGTCCAGAAGCGTCCCGACGCGCTCGTGCAGGTCACTCGGGTGCAACAGCTCCCGGGCCTCGTCGAAGGACTCCACCGCGGCGCGACCCGCGGTCTGCAGTATCCGCTGCACCAACAGATCCGCGTACACCGTAGTCGCCTTGTCGTCGTCTTCGCGAAGTGAAACCAATCGGGCGACGACGCCGCACCGCTCGAACACGCCGAGCCGCCCGTCGTTGACGTCGTTAGGGTCCTCGTACTCGAACTCGTCCAGGCCGTCGCCCCGGCCTTTAACGTCGGCGGCGAGGGTGTCCCAGACGACTCGGAGGAGCTGAAGCGCCGCGACGCGAACCGGCGCGGCGTCCCGGTCGTCGAGACACGCCGCCATGCGCTCGACGCCGTGCCTCGATAACATAGTCGCGACGCCCGCCAACTCACCCGGCGCGTGCTCCACGCCGGACGCGAGGTCGACGGAATCGCGACCGAGCGCGAGGTCCTCGTCGCCGCCCTGCAGCTGGAAGAGCGCGTTCTCGGAGTCGGATCGTTGCCGCCGCGCGGCGGGGTTGGCCTGGACCGCGGCTTCGGCCAGTTCCTTGAGTCGCCCTGCGATGAGCGCGTTGATCCACTCGATAGCCTTGACACGCCCGCGCCAGTCACCGACCGTCTCGAGCAGGTCCAGCACCCTGAACGCGATCGTCGCGACGGTATCCTCGGACGCGGTGGTCGTCAGCACTTCGTGCGCGGCGGATCGCACCTGCGAACTGGCGTGCGCGGTGCACATGACCAAGTTTTCGATGAGTCCCGGCGCGTCCAGGACAAAGTCCATCGGCGAAGGCCGCCTCGCGCCCTCCTCCCACTCGTCCTCCTCGTCCTCGTCGTCGTCCGTGCCGCGGCTCCCGCGCGAGCTGCGCGAGTCCCCGCTCCCCGCGCTGGACACGGACCCGCCGCTCGATCTGCTGTCGCCGGAGACGGTGCCGAGTCGTTCGTCGCGAGCCGCGACGGCGTAGTACGTCGCTCCTTTTTTATCGGAAGTGTTCTTCAGAGCGGCGTCCTCGTCCTCTCCGTGCTCGGGAAGTTTCCGTGCGCTGTAAAGCCCCGCCGTGCGGTACAGAGGGCCGGCGATCTTGCGGGCGTTGAGGAGCATGCGTCGCTCGGCTTCCTGCGGTAAACGTCGGCCGCCCGCGTCCCTCAAGCCCTGAAGCATGGCGCCGACGGCTTTCACGGCTCGTTCCACCACGAGCTCGTCGTCGTCGAGTAACAGCTGCGCAAGGCACTGCGGCACGGTCATCTCCGCCTCTTGCTTGGCGCGCTCCGCGGCTTTCTTACGACGTCGTTCCTTCCGCCGCTCGATCGCGTCCTGCCGTCGCGCCTTTTCCTCGTCAACCTTGCCGAAGAGAACCTCCTTGACGAGCTCCCACTGCTGATTCTTTTTTTGCCGCACGGCGTCCTCGTCGCCTTCGATGACGCCGTCGTCGATCATGCCCCCCCGGCCGTCGTCCAGCCACGCGCGCACGTTCCAGTCCACCAACGGCATGAATCGATCGGGCGGTAAAAACTTGTTGGCGTACATCTGCCACAGTCCAATCTCGTACTGGATTCTGGCCGCGTCCGCCGCGACCCGGTGGTACCGACGCTCGAGGTAAATAAGCGCTTCGAACCATTCTCGTTTCCGCTGGCGCTTACACGCGAGGTGGCAGTCGAGGTCGCGCTGGCACAGCAGCGATTGTCCCCGAAAGTTCTTGGCGAGCGCGTGGACCGCCTCGGCCGCCTTTAAGCGGATGGCGCTGTCGGTGGGGTCCAGGAGGAGCCGCTTGATGAGCGGCACGAGCTGGCAGCGTTGCGCGCACATCACGCCGTCGTCCGATTTTGCCAACGCGACCACCGCCTCGCACGCGTGCACCCTGACGTCCACGTCGACGCCGAAACCGGCGAAATGGGCCTGCAGCACCAGCTGCCACATCAGCGCATCCTCCGCGACGTCGTCCTCAGCCTCTTCCGTGAGTGCCGCGAGGCCTTCGCCCGGGGCGTAATTGACGCCGTTGGTGATGAGATGCGTGTTCCCGCTTTTACGATCCGCCCTGTCCTTCTCGCGTTGCTTTTCTAAGCCCTCCCAGTGACCGAACGCGCCCACGATGCCGTCCGTGGCGTTCCCGACCAGAACACCCATCGCACGAACCCGTGGATCTTTGTGTTTGCGCATCTCCCTCGGGCTCAGGTCCGGGAAACCAAACAGTGACCCGCGCGAGTGCGTCAGCGCCCAGCCCCCGTACGCGGCGGGGAACAACCCGAGGAACAGGAGGGTCAGCGCGCCGTTCGCGTCTGCGTCCGGGAGGATACCGCCGTTCGCCGGCGGCGTCGTGTCGCATGTGGTGCGGTACGCCATCAACGCGGTCCACAGCGCGCACGCGTACGCGGCACCTCGGCCGCCGTTGACCGCGGCTCCGGCTCGACCCCTCTGCGGTTGAAACGCGTAGTTCAACGCGAACATCGCGCAACACACCAGTATCAACCCCACGAGGTGCGCGAAATCTTTGGTGTAGTGCGTCGTGGCGCTCCACCCGTCGTGCGCCGCGCTCGGGATGCCGTACTCACCTCGCGGTTCGCGCCGGGTCATGTCCATCTCGCCTTGCGTGACGGAGAAGACCGCGGCGAACCACCTGGCGCAAACGCGCAACACGACGAAATGCGGAAGTTCCCTGGCGCTGAGGTCCTGCCTCGGCGCGATCGTCGTGCCGAACCACGTGGCGACGAGCGGGAGACACATCGCGGTCAACGAACCCACGAGCATCAAGTTCCCGTGCGTCCCGACGTAGCACCGCAGCTCGTCGTCCCGCGCGAGGTGAGGAAACGGCCTGGCGGAATCGACGTGGTTACACGTCAGCATCGACGCGCTGGCCGCCACCGCGGGCACGAACATCGGTTCGCACACCAGCCAAAGTAAGAAGACGTGGAAACCGCCGATGAAGTAGAGACACTGTTTGACAACTCCAGCCGTTATCCGAAACGGTCCGGCGACGGCTTTCGCGAGGATATTCGACGACGTTCGTTGCGCCGCGGCGTCGGCGTACCGCCGATGCGACTCGGTCCCACCCGGCGCGGCGGACGCGCTCCACGACCCCCGGACGCAGCATGCCCACGAGGGTAGGTGGCGAACCACGCGTCGTCTCCACGTGTGCCTCTTGTACGCGTCAGTGTGAAACCCGGGCCGCCCGGCGCCCTTCGTCGCGATACCTTTGCCGCCGTCGTTGCCGTCCTTAAGAACCCTGCCGTCCTTGTCCACCTTGAGACTCTTACCGACGTCGTACTTGTCGGACGATGCATTTCCCGTACCTTTTTTACCCGTGCCCTTGACTTCACGACCGTACGCGTCGACCTCTGGGTCACCGCGCGCCCTGCGATCCGCGTTGGTGTTTGCGAGCTCCTGCGCGGTGAGCTTCTTCCGATGGAAAAATATTCTGTACGCCGCGAGGGCCAGGCGCTGCGCCAACGGCGGCGATTGCCCGCGCCCCGGCCTGGCCATCTGAGACGAGACGAGCGCGACGACGAGCAGCGCGGCGGCGATATACGCGAGGTCGTACGCCACCGGGGCGTCGTGTATGATCCCCATCGCGCGACCGACGGTTCCCGCCGCCGGGGCCCACCACGTGTTTCGTAAGAACGAAAGCGAACACAGAGTCGCGCCCTCCGCCACGACGGCGAACGTGAGACCGGCCCGCCACGCGTGCACGCTGGACGGGACGAGGTGCGAGTCCATCTCCGTCGCGCCCGCGAGGTGTGCGATCGCGCGCTCGAACTTGCGCCGCGCCGACCGAACGGTGGGGTTGGGTATAACCACTTTCTTCTCACCGATGGGCGTCGGATCAGTCACGCCTTTCGACGTCTGCTTCAATCCCTTCGGGTCCTCGCCCCAGCCCTCGCGAGGCGGCAACGGCCGCTTCGCCTTACCGTACCGGGAGGTACCCTTCGCCGACTTTCCTTTCCGTGCACGTCGTTTCGCCCTCAACGCCAGCGCGAGCGCCTCCCTGTGCGCCCGTAGCTCCCAGCTCTCCCTCAGACGATCAAACTTGACCCTCATCTTGAACGCCTCCCACCGCTGCAGCCTCGCCGCGTCCGCCCTGAACGTGAGGGGCGAGAGCGGGTGCAGCGGCGTCCGCTTCAGAAACCACACACTCCACGCCACGAAGAACACGCACGTCAGCACCGGCAACACGGTCAGCAGCGTGTTCGCGGTGACCCCCAAGGCGGTACACTCGGGGGACCAGTCCACCGCGACGTCCACCCCGGTTGCCGTCACAAGGCACCCGTCCGTGACGGTCATTCGCAGCGAATACTCCCCAGGGACGTCCGGCATGAAACCCGTGACGTCGCCGGTGTGGTCCGTGAGATACAGACCGGCGCTCGCGTCACGCGCGCCGGTTGGGGTCCCGTCGTCGAACGTTTTACTGCCGTTACCCCGCGGCCCGAACGCTCGGTTCCACAGGATAAAAAGTGAATCACCATCCGCGTCGCTCGCGTTGCTCCGCACTTCCTGCCTCGCGAGGCACAGACCGACGTCCGTGGGCGTCGCCAACGCGCCAGGCACGGGCGCGGCGTTACACTCGAACGTCGCCTCGAAACGAAACGTACGTTCGTGGCACACGTTGCTCACGTCGAGCTGGAACTCGTACGTGCCCACGGCGTCGGGTCTGAACTGAGCGAGAAAATTCCGCGGATCCTCGATCGCGGGGAGGAACCCGTCTGTCGGCGCGACCGCGTGCAGGTACTGGTGCCCCGCGTCGTTGACGCGCTTGGGCGCCTCCGTCTCGTTACCGGTCCTGAAGTACCGTCGCCACGCGTTGCTGCCGTGCGGCGCGCCGCGTAAGCTCCATCCGTACACCAATCCGTCCTCGGGGTTAAACGGGGCTGTAAACAAAACAAAACACGACGTCAGTCCAATTGCCCTCATACGCGGAAATAGAAATAGGAAATAGACTCACCGTCCCAAACTGGCGCGCTCGTCCACTGCCTCCACTCCTCACGAAACCGTAAAGGGCTGTCACTCGGCGGCGGCGGCGCGGGAGGCGCCGGCATGCCGTTGTTGATGATCGTCACCTGCGTCGCGCCCGGTCCGCCGGGCGTCGGTCCTTCGAATATAGCCGTCGCGCTGACCAGCGCGTCCACCGCGATTTTATGGTTGTAGTAGTACTGCTCCCGGACGTCCGCGAGCAGCGTCGCGGATCCGTCCAGTTGGAGGGGCGGCCACCAGCCCATTGTATACGTCTCCGTCGCGTGCTTCATCGCCTGCGCTTGGTCCCAGTACCGAAACCCCGCCGTTTCGTTTCCCACGCGCGGCACCGGTTCGTGCGCGCAGAATACCGTGACGTTGGACACCGCCTGTTGAAGAAAAAACACATTGTCATGCACATTGCCCATACGGAAATAAAAAGAACTTGCCTGCGTGGTGACGTTGCACGAGTCCAACACTGTGACGAGGACCATGTAGGTCCCCGGTAGGTCCGGTTTGAGCACCGCGCTGACGTTCCCTGCGCTTGGCAGCGTGGTGAGAACGTCGGCGACGTACTTCGCGTCCGTCCTGTCTATCCACGTGTACGGCGTGGATGTCTTGCTGACCTCCGTCGGGTCTCCTCCCATTGACGGTAGGACTCTAAACATCTGCGCATCCACCGATCCCATCTCGTCCGTCATGTACAAGTCCGCGGTGGTCACCTTGGATCCGATCGGTGTGAAGACGACCTCGAAGTCCACGATGAGCTCCTCCGAGCCGGTCGGGGATGAGCCGCCGGTGCCGAAGGATTCGTCGGTGAAGTTGGCGCCGACGCTGAAGGGCACGTTACCCCACGTGCGCCCGGGGGGCAGGAGGAAGAAACGGTCCTCCATGGGCGACACCGATGGGTCGTCCCTCAGGAAGAAGTAGCACTGCTCCTCGCCCTTGGTGAACCGCGGGATCGGTAGGAGCTTCTCGGCGGCGCGCAGCTTCATCTCCTCGATCGTCAGCGCCGCGGGGGGCGCGGGCGGCGCGTTGGGATCCGTAGCGTTCGCGCCCGGGCCAGGCGGAGGATACGGAGCCTGCCCATCGGCGACGCGCGTCAGCGTCGCCATCACCGTGAACGCGACGAGCCACGCGCGCGGCGGCGTCGTCATGGATGATCTTTGTCGTATCCGATATCCCTCGCCCGATACCGTCGGGCGCGTCATGACGGGCTAGTCCCGGTGACACAGAGGCGCGCCCTCCGAAGTGAACGTCGTCGGCGGTGCCCACTTCGCTAACGGCTCCTCCGAGAAAAGCGCCAACAAATAGAAATCAAATACAAGTAAGGTTTTTTTCTCTGACTGTTTGCATGTGGTCTTCCTAATTCATAATGGGTGGCCCACAGCCATCCGCACCCAAAACTTTTCCACGTGTTTTGCACTTTTCCAACCGCGCACCGGCTGTGCACACACACGCGCGAGATGGTATCCGGGATCTTCCACGCGCTGTTCGGTGCCGCCGCGAAAACCTCCGTCCGATCCTTCTTCGACTTCAAGGACGTCAGAGACATCGACGGATCCGTCCACGACTTTGGCCAACATCGCGGAAAAGTCATCGTCGTATCGAACACGGCGTCGTACTGAGGCAAGACACGGTGCCACTACGAAGAGTTCGCCGAGTTGAAGGCAAGATTCGGAGATAAAGTGGTCATCATGGGGTTCCCGTGCAACCAGTTCGGCATGCAGGAGCCCGGCACGAACGACACGATCAAGGCGTGGTGCACCAAACGAGGGTTCATCCCAAACGTGGGCATCATGTTCGAGAAGGTCAAAGTGAACGGGTACGGGTCGTCGCCGGTGTTTGACTTTCTGAAGGTGCGATCCAACACGGGCGGGGTGATGTGGAACTTTTGCAAGTACGTGGTGGCGGCCGACGGGGTGACGGTGCACAAGTTCGGGCCGGAGACGGACCCTACGCACCTCGCGCCGAAGATCGAGGAGCTCATCGCAAACTCATCAGCCGAGGAGTAACGACGGCGAAGATGAGACGCGTAATAGTTGTTAGCAGACGTAGCGAATTAGCAGACGATGCGACGCGGTCGCGTCGGTCGCGGATCATGACGCCCGTGCCGAAAGTCGATGCGAATCGACGGCACGCGAGGCTGATCAAAATCCCGCGACCGGCGATGATTGCGAAGCCCGTAGTTGAAGCACGCAGTGATTTTATAATCATTAACACCCTCGTGTGGCTGGCTAGTAAGTACATTTGGTTCCCCGTCATCCCATGACCCGTGCGCGGAAAGGCGTTCACTTCTTCTCCTTCTTCGCGGACTTCTCCTTCTTCTCCTTCTTCGCAGACTTGTCCTTCTTTTCAGACTTGTCCTTCTTTTCAGACTTGTCCTTCTTCTGTTTCTTGGGCGTCTGCTCGTCCCCGCCGCTCGACGCCTTGCGCTTCTTCCCGCCGGCGTTGGCGGCGGCAAACTCCGGCCCCGCCGCCTCCAGCGCCGCCTGCATCATCGCGATGTTCTTCCGGGGCGCGGTGCCCTTGTCGTAGAACTCCAGGCGCTCCTCCACCTGCTCCTTGAGCTTCTGCCCAAAGGCATCCGTCTGGAAATCGGAGAAGCAGTCGATGCGGGACGCGATTGAGCACTTGTTGGCGAGGTATCGCGAGATGCGACCTTTGTTTCGCGCGTGAGCCTTGCCGATGAAGGAGGAGTGGAAGATTAAACCGTACTTGGGGGTGTTGCCCTTGGTCTTGAGCGCGCGGAACAGAGCCTTCTCGGCGCCGAGGATCTGGACCGTGGACGCCGGGTACTTGGCCA
>Ga0209666_1002912_pt1 | contig 12649 bp, 6 predicted proteins | sample SaaInlV_125m_DNA_FD_184679 | JGI IMG/M metagenome (GOLD analysis project Ga0209666, IMG submission 184679) | Marine microbial communities from expanding oxygen minimum zones in the Saanich Inlet - Saanich Inlet SI037_S3LV_10m_DNA (SPAdes)... | ecosystem: Environmental > Aquatic > Marine >...
GGGGCGGTGGCGGATGATTTTTTAGTCGAGCCGATCCTCGACGCGGAAAAGCGATTGGCCTCCGGCGCGTCCCTCGACTCGAGCGGGAGCTCGAGCCCCGGCGGCTCCGCGGACGGCGACGCGTGGGAGGCGTTCGAGATGCGCCGCAGGCAGAGGCAGCTCACCAGGCGGGACCCGGGGGAGGGCGCGTGAATAAAAAAAAGCGTTTTTTCTTCGAAGAGCTTTCGTCTCACAACACGTCGCCAATCACTGTCCATCACTCGGGGGGAACAAATCGCCGAAACTCGAACTCGAGACCTCGTCAGCCGACCGACGGTGACGAACGGCGACCGCGCGCGCACAGGTCGGGCGCGCGGCGACGGCGACGACACGCGCGGCGATCTTCGCGCGAGCGCGCGAGACGACCGAGCGGCCGCCGCGACGTGTTCCGGCGAGCGTCTCCCGTTTCGGTCCGCGGCAGTCATCGGCGCGTCGAAAGGAAACGCATCATCGACGCAACGTCTCTTCGGAAGTGCCGAGATGTTGGCGGGCGAGACCGTCGTGGCTTCGGAAGCCTCCGAGCCTTTGCCGTCCACCTCCGCCGCGACTCCGAAGGTGGACCCCCCGAGGAGCGCCGCGACGCCCTCGCGGACGCCCGCGGCGGGCTCGCGGCGCCTGGTGTTCTCCACGCCCATCAGCACGCCCTCGGCGCCGGCGTCGAGCATGCGTAAGAACCCGCGCACGCCAGCCTCCGGCTACAAGATGGGCAACGAGGAGATGTGCGCGGTGTGTTTCTCGCCCCTCGAGCGCGACCGCGACCGCCGCCGGGACTTCTTCGCGGAGGCGCTCTCGACGGAAGCCGACGCGTCCGCCGCGTCCGCCGCCGGGGAGCGGGGCGAGCCGCGGGACGGCGTCTCTGCGGTCGAGACGCCGAACGTTCTTTCGAGACGAGAAAAAAACCAACACGACGACCCGAAACGCGTCTTGTTCACCACCGACTGCAACCACGTGTTTCACCGGTGCTGCCTGGTGAAGTGCCGCGAGCAGGATTTCTCGACGTGCCCCATGTGCCGCGCGGCGCTGCCCTCCGGGCTCACGCCCGAGCACGTCCGCGAGAAGAACGCCGCGAAGCGCCTGGCGGACCAGGCCAACGCGCAGCACAGATCCATCGTCGGCGCCGCGCAGCGCGCGCGAGAAGCTGTTCGCGCGCAGTACGTCCGCCGGATGGTCAACAGGCCTGTTTCAAACGGCGCCGCCGGAGGACAAGGCCACGGAGCGCACGTCAACGTGCCCTCCGTGATCGAGGAGGAAAGCGAAGAAAGAGGCTCGCCTCTCGGAGAGATGCCGCCGTGGATGTCCCCGCCCAGAACACGGCCGAGAGGCGGGAGCGCGCCGGCGACGCCCGCGCGGACAACATCGTCACCCGCCGACCTACGAGGCGTCGATATCTCCGGAGAAAGCGCGTTTGTCCGTCGGGACCCGGACCCGTCTCCCTTCGTCACCGCCGCCGAGGAGCTCCGCGCGCGCGCGGCCGCGTCCGCCGCGGTGTCCGCGGCGTTCGCCACCGCCTCGGCGCCGTCAACGCCCGCGCGGACGCGCTCGCAAGAACACACCACCGGGACGGTGTCCAGCCTCGTGGCAAACGCGACGCGCGGCTCCGGGAACGCGGGGACGCTCGACGGCATCGCCGCGGCGGAGGAGGACCGCGCGCGAAACCGGGAGGGTTCCCTAACGGGCTCGGGCTCGTCTTTCCAAGGAGACGCGGGACGCGGTGGATCGGACGCGTTATGTGACACGCACACGGTCACGAGCCTCGCCGCGGCGCTGGGTGCCGCGCTGGGGGACGTCGGTGCTTCGGCGGATCGCGACGGGACCGGGACCGGGACGGACCCGCTCGTCCCCCGGGAAGAACGCAACAACGCGTTTCGCTCGGCGGCGGAGGAGCTTCGCGCGGCGGCGGCGCGTTCGGCGGCGGCGCGGGACGCGCTCGTCGCGCACGGCACGGCGTCCGCTCCGGCGACGCCGATGGCGCACAGGCCGGCGGTGGCGGCGGCGATGGCCGCGGCCGAGGCCGCGGCGGCGGAGGGCGACGAGAGGGGGGGGGAACGCGCGCGCCGCGTCATGCGCAGGCTCGCCGCCGAGTAGGCGCCTCTGCGTTTTTTTCGTTTCGCTTCGCCTGGCTTTTTTTTCCCCGAGCGCGACGGGGAGACTTTTCGCGATTCTTTTCTCGAGACGACGACACGGACTCCTGTGCTTCCTCTGGACGCTTTCAGACGCGACGTGGACGATCGACGACGCGCTGGAGGAGTTTGACACGAGCGACATCGACATCACGACATCATAATACATCTTCAATCACGGAAAAACCCTTCATCGTCTCTTCGCGTTCGCGACGGCCGCGTTGGGCGAGGGCGCCGCGTTTTCGTCCCCGACGGCGTCCTGATTTCGTTTCGCGCCCTCGGGGCTTCCGCGCGACCGCCGCTTCTTCTTCTTCTTGGGGGGGGTCACCTCCCCGCGCGCGTGCCTTTCGGCGCGCCGCGCCGCGTCGGACGCCTCGCGCCGTTTCTTCGCCTCCGCCTCGAGCGCCGCGGCGCGCTTCTTGAGCTCCCGCTTCATCGCAACCTGCTTCGCCTTCTGCCTCTGCTCCATCTCCGCCACCGTCTCTTTGTACGCTTTCGCTTTTTCGCGGTTCGCGACGCGCTCCTCCTTTTTCGCCGCCGCGCGTCGCTCGCGATCCGCCGCGCGCGCGTCATCCACCGCTCGGCGGTGCGAACGCACCTCCAGCGTCAACGCCGACCCCGCGTCGTTCTCGGAGCTCATCATCTCCGCGTACTTCGCCTCGCGCGCCTTCTGCTTCTCCCAGAGAGCCTTCATCTCCCGCTTCTTGAGCACTAAGCGCTCCGCCTCGAGCGCCGCGCGACGCTCGTCGCCCTCCGCCACCTCCGCGCGCCGCGCCGCCGCCAGCGCCGCAAACTTTTCCTGCATCGCCGCCTTCTGCGCCTCGGCGGCTTTCTCCAGCTCGAGAGCCTTCTCCCGCTCCGCGAGCGCCTTCGCCTCGCGAATCTCAACCGCCTTCTGTTCCACCATCAAACGCTCCTCTCGCGCGGAACGCAGACGCGCGCGCATTTGGGCTGTCTTCTCCGCCTCCGACGCCTCGCGCGCCTCGCGGTACACGCGCGCGGCGACGGCGGAGGCGGCTCGCTCCGATTTTATTTTCTCTCTCGCGCTCGACTTGAGCGCTCTCGCGGCGGAGAGTTCCCTCTCCGCGATTTCCACGAAATCGCTCTCCATCGGGATACTGGGCGTGTCGTCAATCTTCAAAAGTTCGCGTTCGCGCGCGCTTAAAGGCCGAAACGTGGAGAGGTACAGTTCGTACCGCTCGGCTTTGTGCACGGCGCGTTTAGCGGTTTCGCCGTAAAACTGTTTCACGAGGTTAGCGACGCGTTCGCGCTCCGGAACGACGGGCGCGGGCTCGAGCTCCCCGCGGAACTCGTCGTGCGACCCGGTGTACCGCATGATGCCCGTGGGAAGACGGTCCGGCACGGAGATCGCGGCGCGGTTCTCGACGAACGCCGCGGCGTCGCCCGCTATGCGCTCGAAACCCTCATCCAGGCGCGACGACGGAAGACGACCGCTCCAGCGCGTGCGCGGGACGGGCGCGTCGGCGATTTTTTTGTGCGCTTCGTTTCGTCTCGCGGCGTCCGCGAAGAGACGCGCGCTCTGCGCGTCTCTTTTTGACTCGCTCAGGCGCGTGTCGCGCCAACGCGAGGGCGCGAGGTGCTCGTAGAAAGGACGCATCGCAACCGGCGCGTTTTTCGGGGGATCGTTCCAGGGATGACGCGACGGTAAGTAACCGTCTTCGCGCGACGTTCGGCTCGTCGACGGACGCCGAGGCTGCGAAGACACCGAGCCCGGTCGCGCGTTCGTCCCGTTGGGGTTCCACGCCGCCTTTACGGAAGAAGACGATCCTGTTACTCCTCGCTTCGATCGTGACGCACTCTGCGCCGCGCTCAACGGACGCGCCGGCGCTTTCGGAGACGACTTCTTGCGGGGCGGCGCGCCGGGCGGCGCGGCCGCGGCGCCCGCGGCGTCCGCCGGGTTTTGATTCTCCCCGTCCGCGGCGGTCGCGTGGGAACCGGACGACGGCTCGCGCGCCTCGACGGGCGCGTCCTCCGCGTGAACGATCTCCGCAGTCGGGTCATCGGCCGCCTCTGTCGGTCCGCTCGCCTCGGGGGGAGCCTCCGGCGCAGCGGGCGCGGGCGGCGCGTCCGATGAATTCCCTTCCGGGCCGGCGTCATCGCTCCTCCTCTCGAACGCGACGACGGGGCTCGCGGAGACGTCGCCGGCCGCGCCCGCCGCCGCGGGGGGCGCCGCGGTGGCGTCGTCGGTCGAAAGTGCGGCGGCGTCCATCGCGGCGGTCGATCACTCGATCGTGCGTCGGCGGACACTCGGCGGGGACCTTCGGGGGACGAGACGCGCCGATTTCCTCGGCCGTTTCGAGGCCACGCGCTCGTGACGCGAAACGCTCGAGCGGATTTCGAGACGCGCGACCCTCCGAGCGCCGAACGACCTCGCGGTAGACGCGCACGCGCGTGCCGATCGCGCGGGGCGTGCGATCACGAGCCCGACGATGCGAGCGGGTCACGGAAGTCCGACGACGTGGACGTGCCGCCGGCAATGGTCGCGTCGTCGCCGGCGTCGATGTATATTATCGGACCCCTTTTGGCGTTGACCCCCGGATCGATCGAGATCGAAACGAACGCATCCGCAAAAGATCCGCGCCTGCGGTAACAACGCCGTGACGCGCTTTTCCGAGCGCGTGGGTCGCCACACTCGTGCGCGTCAGGACGAGGCGCCGGACTCGGTCGACGCGGGCGAGGCACGGGTCGAGCCGCGATGGCGTCGTCGTCCCGCGCGGGCGACACCGCCCCCCCCGACGGCTCGGACCCCGCCCCCGCAGGAACGGAAGCGGAAAGGCGGCCGGAAACCGAGCGGGCCACCGCGCGGACTTCCGAGGGTGCCGCATCCTCGGCGCAGCAAAGACCGGCTTCGTCGGGCGCCGTGAGCGCTCGCGCGTCCGGGGACACGATCACCCTGACCACCTGGGTCGGGACGTGGAACGTCGGCAACGTCGCGCCGAAGATGGACGCCGTCACGCAGTGGCTCGCGCGCGCGCGCGGCCACGACCTCGTCGCGGTCGCCGCGCAGGAGGCGTCGTACCCGCACAGCCGCGCCAACCTCAAGCCCGAGGCTGTGTGGGCGGAGACACTCGCCGCGCGGCGCGGCGGCGACGCCGAGGCGGAAAACGCGTGCGACGCGACACGGCTCGTCGCGGAGGCGGGCTCGACGGCCTCCGACTCCGACTCGGAGGAGGCGCACGACGCCGCGGGACGCGCCGCGTTGGACGAAGATGGAACCGATGCGCACTCGGTTGACGCAGACAAATGCGCATCCGCCGGATGCGACTCTTCCGTCTTCGCGAAGAAGAAGCGCGGCTTCTTCGGGAGCTCCAAGTTCGCGCGCGCTTCCGGCGCGCTCGCGGGCGCGCTCGCCGGGGGCGTCGTTGCCGGTCCTCTGGCCCCGTTCGGCCTGGTCGCCGGCGCCGCCGCCGGGTACTACTCGAGCGCGCGCGTCGCGGCGGAGCTCAAGTCTAGGAGGCACTGGTTTGAGCTATGCGCGGCGGCGATGGGCCCGGAGTACTGCATGGTGCAGACCGCGACGCTGTTACAGATGCGCCTCGTGGTGTTCGCGCGTGTGAAAACGGTGATGGAGAAACGTGTGATACGAAGTACAAGGGTCGGGTACCAAGCCACCGGTTTACTCGGCGCGGTGGGGAACAAAGGCGGTTTAATGGTGAGGCTTGGTTTTTCTCACGGCGGCGCCGTCGCGTTCGTGGCGTGCCACCTCGCCGCGCACGAGGGCGAGAAGCACGTCACCGCGCGCGACGAGAGCGTCGCCGCTATTTTAAGAGGGTGCTGGGACGGCTCGGTGGAAAAAGCCGTGGGGGAGACGGACGTCGGGTCCGCGCAAGAGCTCGCGCGAGATCGAGATCGAAACGACGCCGACTCGGGCAAGACGAGTACGGGGGAATTTTCGCAGAAGTCTTCCGGTCCGAGCGTACAGAAGCGACCGACGAGAAGCGACGCGCACGAAAACGTCGCATCGAACACGACCGAAACGCGTGAGCTGCTGGCGTGCACTGACCACGTGTTCGTGTTCGGGGACCTGAACTACCGCGTCGACCCCGGCGCGGTGGAACACGATTCGTCGTCCTCCGCGGAGAAGCGCTTGAAAAAACTCGGCTGGGGCGCGCGCTGGAAGAAAACCAACGACGCGCCGAGCGGGTCGCTCGTCGCCGCCGTCGCGGGGCTCGCCAAGAAGACGGAGAAGAGGAAAAACGCGGACGCGGCGTTTCGTCGGAACGCGGCGAAGGAGGTCGCCGCGCCGAAAAGCGCGGAAGGCGTCGAGACGGCGATGAATCCGGCGGATGAATCCGAATCGGAAGAATTAAAAAACGACGCCGACGACGTCTCCGGCTCGGCGGCGGCGATGACGCGTTGGGTCGAGGGGTGGCTCGCGGTGGCGGATCTCGCGGCTCTCGGCCGATTCGACGCGCTCGCCGAGGGCGACCAGCTGCGCCGGGAGATGTCGCGCGGGCGCGCGCTGCGCGGCTTCGTGGAGGCGCCCATAACGTTCGCGCCCACGTTCAAGCTCGAGACGTCTTCGAGTCCCGACCGCGGAGCCGAGGAGGACCCGGGACGACGAGGAGACGTCGACGTCGGATTTCCGCGTTCTCTTTTGTTGCGCGAGTACGCGAGAAAACGCATCCCCTCGTGGTGCGACCGCGTGTTGGTGCGCTCGCTGAGCCCGGCGCGCGCGTGTCGCTTCCTGACGTACGCGTCGTGTCCCGGCGTGCGCTCGAGCGACCACGCGCCCGTGTACGCTTCCTGCGAGCTGGACTTTTCGAGCCGCGGAGGAGGCACGTTTCTTCTCTCGTCGTCACCCTTGACGCGAGACGACGATTCCGAGAGCGTCTTCACACAAAACGCCGCGGAGACGTCCGAGTCGTCTCCGACGCGTCGCGTCGCGTTGCGCGTCCGCGTGTCCTCCTTCCGCGTCGCGCTGGAGGATGACGAGGACGAGGACGGGCGAACAGTCTCTGTTGAAAAAACCAACGACGACGACGACGACGACGACGACGCGTCGTCGGACGACGGTCGGTACGACGTCCCCGGGACGCCTCTGTACCGCGCCGGGTCGAGGACGGGGCGAGAGACGATGATGGAGAAGCTCGTGGCCCGCGCGGCGAGTCTCAAGACGAGCTCTGAGACGAGCGTTTGCGGTAACGCCGAGACGACTTCCGCGGATTTACCGCGACTGTCGAGGAATCGTAAACGTTCGCCGAGGTCTCCCGGCGCGCGCGACGCTTCCTCCGGCGCGCGCGCCGCGATGGAGAAGCTGCAACGCGGCGCGACGGCGACGGCTCGGTTTTCGTTTCCGTTCTCGGAGAAGGAAAAACAGACGACCGTCGAGACTTTCGCCGCCGCGGGCGTGACGTGTCGCCCGAAACAACCCTTTGTTCGAGACGTAAACGACGACGCGACGAGTTTTTCGGGCGAAACGAACTTAGACTCAAACGAGCGCGATTTTCGGGATGGAATCGGAACCGACTCGCGCTTCACTCCCGCCACCGTCACCGCGCACTGGGCCGCGGCGTCGCTCCCGGTGGTCGAGTTGGGCGTATGTGACGTGACGAACTTGCGAGATGTCGTTCGCGAGCTCGGCGGACGCGTCGCGGTCGCGTCCGTCGCGATCGACAAGGAGCACGCGGGAAGCGCGATCATTGATCTCGGCGAGGTGTGTTTCGCGTTTCGCGGCGCACACGAGAACGCCGAGAGCGTGTTCGTCGAGAGTCAGTCTCCGCAAACAGTCTCCGCCGCGTTCGACGTCCCGTTCGACCGGTTCGCGCGCCGCCGCGGCAGAGCGGAGGGCACGCTGACTCTGGAGGTCGTGCCGGTCGGCGAGGAGGAGTAGGAGTCGCGACTCGGCAATAAGCTACTTTCGTAATACGTTTCGTAATATGTAGAACAACTCGGTTTCGCGTCTTTTTGTGTGCGAGCATCTTGCGTCGCGCGTGGTATGAGATACCTGATACGATGTCTACCACGGAGTAGGCTCAGCGCACTCCAGCGCACTCCCGATCACTACGCCGCGGCGGCGGCGAACACCCCGAGAAGCGCATCGTCCTCCTCGTCCGGGTCGGGCGAGTAGTTACGCGGCGGCGCGTCGTCGTCGTCCGCCGCGCCGCCGCCGGCGGCGGGACTCTTGGCACCTGCGCTTCCGCTCTTCCGCTCGGCTTCCGCTCGTTTCGTGTCGATACCGACCGCGCGCGTCGAAGGCGCGTCGTCGTCGTTCGCGCTCGGCATGAGCAGGATCTGGTGCGCGACGCGCCCCGCGTCGACGTCCAGTCTGAGATTCTCGTGCCGCACGCGATTGACTAAATTCTCCATCAGCTGGATGTTCTGCAGTGTCTGCGCGCGATCGGACCACAGCGCCGCGCACCGGTCCTGCAGTTCCGCGACGCGCGCGAGCTTGCGCTGGCGCGACCGCCGAGCGCTCTCGCGGTTGCTCACCATGCGACGCTTGCGCTTCTCTTCCTCGTCTTCCTCACTCGCGTCGCGCTTAAAAAACTCCTCGTCCTCGTCCTCCTCGAACTTGGTCGCGAACGCGCTCGTCTCGCGACGCGCGAAGGACGCGTCGTCGGTGTCCCGCTTCGCCGCGCGCTCGAACGCGCGGCCGGCGTCGGTCGGGGGGGGGTCGATCATGGCTTCGCGGGTCCGCGGTATCGGAAACGGCGCCGACGGCTCGAAATCGACTGAACCGTCGTTGTTACTCGGCGCTTTTCGATCGGCACCGCGATCGGTCCGCGGCGCGTTCGAGACTGGGCGACGCGCGGGAAGACTCAGCCTGCGCCTCTGGGCGCTTCGGTGGACGATGCGTGCGCGCGTGGTGCGTGGGGCTCGCGAGTCAGCCGTCAGGGTCCCTCCACGGCGTCTCCACGACCGCGCGGATGGATGTGCGCGATGGATGCATCCGAGTCAGGAAATGACGAGTCTGACTCGGATCGACGATTTCCTCGAGTCATTAGACCGTCATCGGAGAGAAAAAATCCGGCACGCCTTGATTTTCTCTCAGCGAAGAAACGCTCCGAGGCTCCGTGATGCACTTCGAAGGGTGCGTCCGAGGGATCGCTTTTCCGCGCACTCGCCGCGGCGCATGCTGCTTCGAAGGCCGGGGTGGGCCCGGGTTTTGCTCGGCGCGCTCGCGCGGGTCCTCTGGTACCTGTTCGGCGTGCCGTGCGCGTGGAGCCTGCCGCGCGGCGCGGAGAGGGAAGGCGCGAGGTGGGGGACTTCGGGAGACGAGGAAGAAGATGAAGCGCGACGGCTCGACGACGACGGCGACGGTTCTTCGCCGCGAGCGTCTCACGCGTCTCGCGTGGACACGCTGCGGCGCGCATTCGCGCTCGCCGGCGCGGCGGACGTGCGGCACGTCGCGGGCGCTTTCGACGAGCATCTGGCGGACGTCTCGCGCGTGCTCGCGTCGTGGGACGTCCCGGAGCACGTCGCGCTCGCGGGGTACGGACACACGCTGTACGGCAGCGAGCTGTTTCCGTACGCGACCGGGAGCTTCTCTCGCGCCGCGCGGGCGGAAGTGCGCGCGGCGGTCGGCCGCGACGCCGAGGAGCTGATGTTTCTGTACGGCACGTGCTCGCAGAAACGGTGGTACAGGAGCGTGCTCGCGATCGTTCTCCCGGACGACGTCGTGAGTAACGGGAGTCGTACCGGAAACGCGGAGTTCGTTGTTCCGGAACAAGTCAACGCGTACACGGGCGAGTCCACGCGCCTCACAAAGACGCGATTCGCGTTTCTCTGCGCGATGCACGCCGCCGACATCATCTCGACGCTTCCGGAGGGAAGAGGGAAGCGTCTCGGGGAAACCACCTCGGTAAGCAAAAGCGAAAAGAAAAAGAAGCAGAAGAAGAAGAAAGCTCGCGCCGCGGAGGTTTTTTGTTTGCGTCTGTTGCGCGTAGCTGCGGCGGCGACGCGATCGGACCCCGACGCGACGAGACGTTTCCCAAATCTCGAGCGCGCGTTGCTCTTCGCCGCCGGCGACTGGGCCACTGACACGGGATGCGACGTGTGTATCGAAAAAACAACGCTGGAGGGGTTACGGCGGTGCGTGTCGGACGCGTGGCTCGTCGCGCGCGCGACGGGTGTAGCGTGAGACAATCTCTAAGGGAGACGATATCGGTAGTCAGTAACGTAGTAGTAGTATTCTCTTTCTCGTTTGAACGATACGATGAAGAAAAGCGTTGCGTCCATCGACTCGTATCCCAGTCGCTCCCGCTGCTCACGGCGCCAAACGCCTGGGGTCGCGAGGGAACATGCTCGTCTTTCGGATGTTCCCCAGCCCCAGGAACAGCATGACGACGCGCTCGAGGCCGACGCCGCACCCGCCGTGGGGAAGCGCGCCGTACTTGAACGCGTCGATGTACGCCTGGATGGTGTGCACCTCGATCCCGCACTCCACCGCACGTTTGGTCAGAAGGTCCACGTCGTGGATCCTCTGCGCGCCGGAGATGATCTCCTCGCCGCGGATGAAGATGTCGAACGAGTTGGAGTAATCGGAATTCGACGGATCCGGCATGGTGTAAAACGGCCGCGCGCCCGCGGGGTACTTGTGCAGGATGTAGAAGTCCGTGTCGTACTTCTGCTTCACCAGCTCACCCAGCGTGCGCTCCTGCGCCGTGGACAAATCGCCCAGCGGGTCCACGTCCTCCACGCCCGCGTCTTGCAACATCTTGATGCCCTCCGGGAACTCCAACCGAAGCGTCGGTCGCAGGTACTTGAGCGGTTCGTACGGGTACTGCTGCGACACGACTTGGAGTTCGTGTGCGAATCGCTCGTTGAGCCCGTCGAACATGTGCAGGAACAGCGCGTCGAGCACGTCGAGCACCTCGAAGTAGTGCTCCTTGATGGCCATCTCCATGTCCAACCCGGTGAACTCGCACAGGTGGCGGTGCGTGTTGCTGTCCTCCGCGCGGAACACGGGGCCGATTTCATACACGCGCTCGAGATCGGATTCGATCGCCATCTGCTTGTACAGCTGCGGCGACTGCGCTAAACACGCGGGCTGGCCCATGTAATCGAGCTTGAACACGCTCGCGCCGCCCTCGGAAGCCCCCCCGATGAGTTTCGGGGTGTGGATCTCCACGAAATCGCGCGCTCGCAACGCGTCGCGGAACAGCTCGCAAACCGCCGACTGCACGCGGAAGATGGCTTGGTTCGCCGGCGTCCTCAGATCGATCACGCGGTGGTTCAAGCGCGTGTCCTGTCCGACGCGCACGTACGTCGAGTCCTCCGCCTCGAACGCCGTCTCCGAGCGCGCGGCGTCTTCGAGCTGGAAGGGTAAAACCGGAACTGACCGCGAGATGCACCGGATGGACGAAGGCGCCATCTCCACGTCCGTCTGCGTGCAGCTTAACACCGGCCCCTCCGACGGCTTCGCCACGATCCCGACAATGTCCACGACGCTTTCCTTGGTGAGATTGGAGACGTACTTGACCATGCCCTTGCTGACGTTGACGTCGTCCACGAAGAAAACGCACTGCACGGTGGTGGTCTGCTGCCTGAGAACTAAGAACGCGCTCTTGCCCTTGCCGCGCACGGCGTGCACGCGCCCGCGAAGCGTAATAGTCGAACCGATCTTCGACTCGTCCACGTCCTTGACGTGCGTCCAGACCGTTCCGGTCTGCGCCTGGGACATGATCAAAGGCGCGTCGCCGTACCGGTCCGCCAAAGGGTCGGGGCCGCCCTGCTGCGCGAGCTCGCGCGCGGCAACCTCGGCCGCCTTCGCAGCCTTCTTCGCCTCCTTCTCCGCGGCGGCCGCGGCCTTCTTCGCCGCCTTCTTGCTGATGCCGCCGGACTCGGCGGTGGCCGCGTCGCCGCCGCCGGGGGCGGACGCCTCCGAATCGGCGGGGGTGGGGGGGGGAGCTTCCGGCACCGGCTCGGACATCTTCTCGCTCTGGTTGCCTATGATGCGCGGAGGGGCGAGGTCGCGGCGTGCGCGCGCGAACGACAGTGGGGAGGGGGGCGGCGCGCGATCCGCCGACGGAAGGATCGGGTCGGCTCCGAAACCTCCGTCGAGGCGCGCTTTATCCAGTTTGACGACGGTCCCGTATGGGCATTCAGTCAGAACCAATCGGCGACACTCGGTGTCCGCGTCGGAAAGGACGCGTTTTTTTTTCGAGAGTCTTTTCACAAGTCACACCGGTGCGAGAGAGCTTCCGCGAAAACGAAAACGAAAACTTTCAACGCAGCCGAAACCAAAACATCGTTCTCGTCGCGTCTCCCGGCTACGATCACACTCCGTTCTACGCGGCTTCCGCGGCGTTAAGTCCCCCCGCCGCGAACACCCTCGCCCCCCCCGCGCGCACGCGCACGCGCGTGGGTCCGTACGGCACGCGCCAACTCGCGGGGCTTCCCGGGAGGAGCGAAACGCTTTTCGGTTCCGACGCGTCGCGAGTCGAAATCTCCGACACCTCCAAACGCGACGTCTCGCGCGCCGTCGCGACGAGCTCGCCGTCGACGGCGACGTATCCCCCCCCCCC
>Ga0209666_1002914_pt1 | contig 12642 bp, 13 predicted proteins | sample SaaInlV_125m_DNA_FD_184679 | JGI IMG/M metagenome (GOLD analysis project Ga0209666, IMG submission 184679) | Marine microbial communities from expanding oxygen minimum zones in the Saanich Inlet - Saanich Inlet SI037_S3LV_10m_DNA (SPAdes)... | ecosystem: Environmental > Aquatic > Marine >...
TCTTGCTCTTTCATAACCTTTGTCTACAATTTTTTTTACTTCTGAGTCTATTTTTTTTGCAGTTTCTTCTGACATATTTTGTGATTTAGTTACTGATCTACCTAAAAAAACTTCCTCTTCATTTTCACCATATGCAATAGTTCCAAGCTCTGTGCTCATTCCATATTTTGTAACCATATTTTTAGCCATTTTAGTTACCATGTCTATATCTGAAGATGCACCTGAAGTAACTTTATCATGACCAAAAATTATTTCTTCTGCAATCCTTCCGCCCATAGCTACAGCAATATCAGCATGCATTTTTTCTCTTGTAACTGACAATTGATCTCTCTCTGGTAATCTCATAACCATACCTAAAGCTCTACCTCTTGGAATTATAGTTGCTTTATGAATTGGGTCAGATGCTTTTTCATTTAAAGCTACTACGGCATGACCACCTTCGTGGTATGCAGTCAGTTTTTTTTCATCTTCAGACATAACCATAGATCTTCTTTCTGCGCCCATCATTACTTTATCTTTTGCTTCTTCAATATCAGACATTGTTACAACTCTTTTGTTTTTTCTAGCCGCTAACAAAGCTGACTCGTTTACTAAATTTGCTAAATCGGCTCCAGAAAATCCTGGTGTTCCCCTAGCGATTGTTCTAAGTTTTACATCTGGACCAGTGCTAATTTTTTTAATGTGCACTTTTAAAATTGCTTCTCTTCCAATAATATCTGGATTCCCTACAACAACCTGTCTATCAAATCTTCCGGGTCTTAGTAAAGCTGGGTCTAATACATCGGGTCTATTAGTTGCGGCAATTAAAATAATTCCTTCATTGGTATCGAAGCCATCCATTTCTACAAGTAGTTGGTTAAGAGTTTGTTCTCTTTCATCGTTTCCTCCTCCTAATCCTGCGCCTCTACTTCTTCCAACTGCATCTATTTCATCTATAAAAATAATACATGGTGAGTGTTTTTTTCCCTGCTCAAACATGTCTCTCACTCTAGAAGCGCCTACTCCTACGAACATTTCCACAAAGTCTGAACCTGATATAGAAAAAAATGGTACATTAGCTTCACCGGCTATGGCTTTAGCTAATAAAGTTTTACCTGTCCCTGGAGGACCAATTAAAAGTGCGCCCTTTGGAATTTTTCCACCTAACCTACTAAATTTTTTTGGATCTTTTAAAAATTCAACGATTTCTTCGACTTCCTCTTTAGCTTCCTCAACGCCTGCCACATCATTAAAAGTAACCTTTCCTTGTGCTTCATTTAATAATTTAGCTTTTGATCTTCCAAATCCCATTGCTCCACCTTTGCCGCCTTGCATCTGACGCATAAAAAATATCCACACACCGATCAGCAATAACATTGGAAACCATGACAATAGAATGCCTAATAATGATGGCATCTTGTCTTCTTTAGGTGTCGCTACAATACTTACACCTTTAGAGGATAGCTTATCTACTAATTCTGGATAATTTGGAGAGTAAGTTTTAAATGTTTTTCCATCTGCTAAAACGCCTGAGATATTGTTTCCTTGAATTTGGACCTCGACTACTCTTCCTTCGTCCACTTCATTTAAGAAATTTGAAAATGCTAATGAGTTTCTTTCAGTATTAACTTTATTAGGGTCTTGAAACATATTAAATAACCCTACTGAAAGTAAGACTATTATGCCCCACATTATTAAATTTTTAATATTCATCTAATCACCAAATAATCATTAATTTTTATTAAACAAGTATATTTTAACATTTAATGAGGTGTAAATACGACAAAAAGCGACAAATTTATGTGAAAACCTCAAGGTTTTTCATCTTTCAAACACAAATTTTTCCCTTTTTTAAAAAAAATACATCCTCCAAGAGTAGCCTTCTTAAAATCTCTTTTTTCTATATTGTTAATTAAATTACCTACTTTTTTTGACCGCAAATCATAATAGTTTTTTTTTAATTTTTTTATTGATTCATTAATTATAGCTATTTTGGTGTCCTTGCTTAGATTTTTATATTCATCAAAATTTATTGAAATTTCCTTATTAAATTTTATGATTAATTTCTTAAAAATTTTATTTAAATACTCATCTAAAGTCTTTTTGCTCAAAGATAAGTTTTGAATAGATCTAAAAATTTGATCGTATTTTATACCGCTATTTTCAAGAGGTTTTTTTAAATTCCTAACTTTAGTTCTCAAATATTTTTCATTTTTGTTTGATGGATCTTTAAAATATGTGCCAAACACATCTTTGGAAATTTTAATTAGATACTTCTTTTTGGTGTCTAACAAAGGTCTGAATAAACTGACCTGATTATTTATTTTACTAAGAGGTTTCATTGCAGATAAACCTTTTAATCCGCTACCTCTGGAAAGTCTCATGAGGAAAGTTTCAACCTGGTCTTCTAAATTATGTGCAGTAAGAAGAAATTTTACTCTATTTTTTTTACAATAGCTCGTAAGAATATCGTATCGTGTATTTCTAGCTTCTGCTTGAATATTTTTTATAATTTTTTTTTTATTTAAAAAAATATTTAGATTAATGTCTTTTTTTTTTAGAAGTTTTTTTACTTTTTGAGCCTCCTGATTAGAGTTTTTTCTAATGCCGTGGTCTATTAATACATAGTAAAAACTGGTTTTTTGAAAAAAGTTATAAGCTTTTGTCAAAGCCACGAGTGCTAGGCTATCTGGCCCTCCAGATACTGCGACTACATATTTATTTTTTTTTAGGCTATTTAGTTTGTTTGTAAAATTTAAAAATACATTAGATAAGTCTTTATAATCCTTAAAACCGTTTTTAAGACTTACACTTGAATTTTTTTTGCTCATACTGAGCTTTTTGTAACACAGACTTGGTAGCTTTTGGATATTCTTTTTTGATACCAGAAATCATTTTACATCCTTGTTCTTTTTCGCCAAGTTGAACCATTGTAATTCCTAGCTTTAAAAGATTATCTGGAGCTTTATTGCTTTTTGGATAGTTTTGATATCCATCAAGATAGGCTGTGGCCGCATCTGAATACAGCTGTCTAATTCTAAAAGTTTCACCATACCAATATTGTGCGCTACCAGCCAAATCGTGATCTTTATTTTTATCAATAAATTCTTTTAGGGCAAATTCAGCAGTTTCGTAATCGCCTATTTTCATAAAACTAACTGCAAATTCATATTGTTCCTCTGAAGGCTTGTTTGGGAGCAATGAATCTCTTGGCTCAGGTTCTTCTGCGATAACTGTTTTTGCCGTTTCAACTGAATTAATTGATTGTTCTTGAGGCAAATTATTTGTTTGATAAGCTGGAGCGGCGCCAAAGTCTTGCGGTTTAGCTGAGCCTGGAAGTTCATTTTGATTTTTTACCGTTGTATCTGTTTTTTCATTCTCTAAATCAGAAAATCTCAGTTGTGCATCAGATTGAATTTTTGTTACACGCGTTGAAAGTTTATCTAATTTAAAATTAACTTCTTCAAATTTATTTGTAAGCTCTCTAAATTGATCTTCTATTTCATTTAATTTTAAAAGATGTTTAGTCATTATATCCTCATTGAGGCCATCTGAAGTTATAGAATTTGAAGATTTTGATCTCACAACATCCGACTTTTGATAAACAGCTTTTTCTAATGTTTTAAGATCATTTGTAATAACTTGCATTTGATCTGAGATTGCTTTTAAATTTATATCGTCTTCTTCTGCGAAGACATAATTTGTTAGAAATAAAAAAATTATTATTGTTGAAATTTTACAAAATTTTAATTTACTTAACATGAGTTAATTTTAGTTTGATAAAATGGCAAAAAAAAGACCCCTTAAACTGAATTTAAGGGGTCTTAGTATTAGTTAAAATTTTATTAGTTTACTTTAACTGTAACAGATCTTCTGTTTTGAGACCAAGCTAATGGAGTACCAGCTGGGTTAACAGGTTTTTCTTTACCGTAGCTAATTACAGCAATTCTGTTTCCAGAAATTCCATAAGTCATTAAGTAATCTCTGGCAGCGTTAGCTCTTCTTTCTCCTAATGCTAAGTTGTACTCTCTAGTACCCCTTTCGTCTGCGTGACCTTCGATTGTTACGTTAAGATTTTTATTCTTTCTCAAGTACGTAGCTTGTTTTCTTAAAGTTTCTCTAGCAGCTGTTGTTAAAGAAGACTTATTTGTTGCAAAGAAAACTCTGTCAGGAACACCCGAAGCTAAATATTCTACTGTTTCTTTTCCAGTATATACATCTCCATCAACGTTGCCTGATTTTTTTGCAGTCGAACAAGCGCTTAAAATTAAAGTGGCAAATATTATTAGTAATATATTTTTTAAATTCTTATTAAACATCATTTTTTCCCCTAGGTTAGTGAAGTGTTTATTTCAAATTATTAAGTGTTATTCAAGTCTATTTTACTCTGATTCATTGCTTATTTTGATAAAAGTGAGGACCAGGATGGGTCTGAGGCGTCAGTTTCAGTTTTAAGCCTTCTTTCGTTGTATCCAGTAATATCTATTGACCATAATTTAGCTGTGAAACCCTCTCCTTTTGAACCTGACTTTGTCTCTCTATAGAATACCAAAACTCTTCCATTAGGTGACCATGATGGAGCCTCTTGATAGTAATTTTCGGTTAACAATCTCTCACCGCTTCCATCTGTTCTCATAACACCAATATAAAATCTACCCTTTCGCATTTTTGTAAACGCAATTAAATCTCCTCTTGGTGACCAAACAGGTGTTCCATATATACCATTTCCAAATGTAATTCTTTTAACTCCGCTTCCGTCACTTCTCATAACATAAATTTGTTGTAAACCACTTCTATCAGAGTTAAATGCAATAAATTTCCCATCTGGAGAAAATGATGGAGATGTGTCAATAGATGAATGGTTGGTTATTCTTTCAACTACTCTTGAGTCAATATCCATCGTATAAATATCTGAGTTACCATCTTTAGCAAAACTCATCACAATTTTTTTCCCATCGGGGGAAAATCTTGGTGCAAAAGTCATTCCTGGAAAATTTCCAACTACTTCTTGTGTGCCGGTTTCTATATCTAATAAATAAACTCTAGGCATATTTCTAAAATAAGACATGTAAGTAACCATTTGATTTGTTGGATTAAATCTTGGAGTTAAAACTAATTCATTGCCTAAAGTTAAATATTTTGTATTAGCTCCATCTTGATCCATAATTGCTAGTTTTTTTACTCTTTGTTCTTTTGGGCCGCTCTCTGCAACATAAATTATTCTTGTATCGAAATATCCTTCTTCGCCAGTCAGCCTTTCATAAATTTTATCAGAAATAATATGAGCTACTCTTCTCCAATTTGATGGTGTGGTTGTGAATGCTAAAGCAGTCATTTCTTTAGCGGCCGCTAAATCCCAGAGTCTAAACTCAACTTTCAATTTTCCATTAATCACTAAAAGCTTACCTGTGACTAAGGCTTGAGCTTTTATTAATCTCCAATCTTCAAATCTTGGTTTTAAATGTGCAATATCTGGTTTTTGAACAAATGCTTCTTTTTTTAGAGGATTGAACAATCCTGTTGATTTAAAATTATCTTCAATTATTTTTGAAATATCTTCACCGAGCTCCTTAATTTTTATTCCTTCATAATTTTCAGATTTAATATCTACATAAAGAGGAGAAACTGCTATTGGTAAAGGATCTAAATTACCTCTGGTAATATCAATTTCTATTAAGGCAAAAGATTTATTAAACAAAAAAATATTTAATATAAAAACTAAAAGAATTTTTTTCATTTTAACCTTTTAACATTTCTGTTGGATTAAAGTTTAATTGTAAATTTTTCCATTTATCATAGCCAGTTGGTGGCACTTTAAGAGGCTGACATAATCTTACTGCTCTTAACGCACTTTCCGCTAAAACTTTATAAAATTTTTGACCCGGTTTGTTCATTCTTTGATGGTCTAATATCTCAGATTTCATTATTGTCCCGTCTTTTTTTAATTGCAGTTTAATTCTTACAAGTAAATTTTCATCATATGGTAGTCCTAAAGGAACGCTCCAACAACCAAATATTTGAGCTCTCAAGGCATCTTCTTGGGAGAGCGTTAGGCCAGTAGCAAATGAGTTCTTTTGAGTGCTTTGAGTTATTTTGTCTGTTTTTGTTTGTTTGACTGCCTCCTCTTCTTTTGCTTTATCAATTAATGCAGCAATTTCGTTAGTGTCTACTATTTCCTTTTTTTCAAATTCTGATGATTGTCTAATTTCAGGTTTTATTTCTTCAGGATTTTGTTTTTTTTTAACTATCTGTTTATCCTCTTTCATCTCATTCGGAAGTGGGATACGATCTGGTTTTTCTTTTGCCTTAGCAGCTGGAGGCGCTTGTTCTGATACCAATCTTTCTTCCTCTTTTTTTTTAGTTTCTTCAATAATTTTTCTTGCTTTTGGAGCGTATGGAATGCTGGTTTTATCTGAAATTTGAATTAGCTCCACTGAGACTATAGGAGGAAGGTCTATAGGCTCTCTAAGCATGAATGGTAAACTTAAAATAGTTAGCAATACTAATACGGAGTGAAAAGTGATTGAGTAAATTAAACTTCTTATCATAATTCATTCTAATTTTTATAAGGCTCAGATATTAAAGCTACTTTAGAAAAACCTGCCCCAGATAGCGTTCCCATAACTTCTAAAACTCTTCCATAATTTATATTTTTATCTCCTCTTACATAGATTCTTGTGTCTGTTCTGTTTTTTGCAATAGCTAATAGTTTGGGTATCATTTTTTGATAAGTGACTTGATGTTCTTGAATATAAATTTCGCCTTTAGAGTTAATACTTAGAGTCAACGGCTCTTGATCATCTGGTAGTGAGTCTGCTGCTGACTCAGGTAAATCAACTTGCACGCCAACAGTTAATAATGGGGCTGTTACCATAAAAATGATTAGAAGAACCAACATGACATCTACAAATGGTGTCACATTTATTTCACTCATTGGTTCTTTTCTTGAGCGATTAAAATTAAAAGCCATTATTAAATAATTGATAAAAATCTTTTAGAAAAATTTTCTATTCTAGAGAAATATTTTTGAGAATCGTTGTTAAATTTATTATAGGCTACTACAGCTGGTATAGCTGCCAACAATCCTAAAGCAGTTGCGAATAATGCCTCTGCGATTCCCGGCGCAACAATGGCTAGACTAGTATTTCTAGATATTGCTATTGATTGAAAAGAATTCATTATTCCCCAAACTGTGCCAAACAGTCCAATAAAAGGGGCGGTAGAACCAACTGTTGCTAAAAATGTAAAATTTTTCTCAACTTTTTTCATCTCTGTGTCGGAAGCAATTTCTAAAATTCTACCTACCCTTGCCGCCTGAACTGCAGATGATTGTCTTTTAGTTTTGATTAATTCTGCCATAGCAGATTTAAAAATAAGTATTGCTGGATCGTTTGAGTTAGCAGGTAAGCTGTTACTAAAGCTTTCTGCAGATTTAGCCTTCCAGAATTTTTTTTCAAAGTCTTCAATTGAACTATTGATATTTTTAAACAGTTTAAACTTATTAAAGATTAGTGCCCAAGAAAAAATTGAACATGCTATTAATAAAATTATTACAAACTTAACTACAAAATCAGCTCTTAAAAAGAGTTTCCACAAAGAGAAATCTGTTGCACCACCTAATCCAACAACTTGAGCTGCTATGTCTTGTTCCATTAGGTTTGATTACTTTTAGAATGTGTCATGAATTTGGCGCTTATAATGATTTTAGGTTTAATTTTCTTCAGTTAATCTTGTTTCACTAAAAAATCTAGCGATTAAAATTGCATCAGATTTATTAACATCTTTTTTTTTTGAAAGCTGATTTGACAGTTTTGGGTACATTTCTATAGCTTTTGTCCTACTTGAATCTTTTGAAGAGTTAATTAATTCAAAGTGCTTTTTCCATTTTGAAGGTCTAACAAAAAAAATTGGCAGTTCTAACGCAGCACAAACTCCCTTAATAGCACCAAAAGTTTGACCAAAATTAAACATGCTAGTAACTCCCTGGCCGGGCATTGCATTAACTTGTTCTACAACAACAGATACTTCCTCGTTTGAGATGATGTTCTCTTTAATTAAGTTAACGAGTAGAGCGCTATTTAACTGTCTTTTGTTTTTTTTCCCCTCAGACATAATCGGCATATCAAATATATTTAAAACTTTATTATTTTCTAACACAGCAATCGCACCACTTAATCCAGGGTCTATGCCAATAATTTTCATAATTGTAAACTCTTTAAATTAGCATTAGTAAAAATATTCTGAACATCGTCTAATTCTTCTAATGCAGTTAAAACTTCAACAACTTGCTCGCTTTGATCTTTATTAAGATCTATATAGTTTAAAGGTCTCCATTCTATTGAAGAATAATTAAAACTTTCAATTTTTTTTTCTAATTCAGTTTTAATTTTATAAAAGTCCTCTTTTTCAGTTATTATCTCAAAAATTTCATCTAAACTAATACAATCTTTTGCTCCAGCATTAATTGAAATTTCAAATATTTCCTCTTCCTTAATCTTTTTTTTTTCTACATGAATAATACCACAATTAGAAAACATATGAGTTGTTGAACCTGATTCTCCTAATCTTCCTCCTTTTTTTTGTAATACGGTTCTAATACTTGATGCAGACCTATTTTTATTATCAGTTAGAGTTTCAATTATTAAAGCAACATTAGATGGTCCAAATCCCTCGTATCTTAAACTTTCATAATTTTTATCGTCACTCATTTCTGATTTGCTTATAGCTCTAGAAATATTATCTTTTGGCATGTTAGCTTGTTTTGCTGCTTGAATGGCTGTTCTTAACCTAGGGTTTATATCTGGATCTTTATCTCCTAGTTTAGCTGCAACTGTTATTTCTCTGGAAAGTTTCGAAAATATTTTTGACCTTTCTTTATCTGCTCTCCCTTTTTTGTGTTTAATTCCAGCCCAATGTGAATGTCCTGCCATATTTATTGATTTAAGCTGCCTCCCAATATTAATCGATCGGCTTTTTTTGCTAAACCTGTATTGTGATCACATTCTATAATTAGGCCTGATAAAGTTCCCGAACCTTCTGATGGAAAGTTTCTTTCAAAATTTTTTTCTTTTAAAAATTTTTTTAATGAATTTTCTTTATTCATTCCTATAACAGAATTATAGTCACCGCACATTCCAATATCAGTTTGATAAGCAGTTCCCTTCTCAAGTATTCTTGTATCTGCAGTTGGAACATGAGTATGTGTTCCAACAACACATGTTGTTTTTCCATCAAAAAAATGTCCGATTGCCATTTTTTCACTTGTTATTTCTCCATGGAAGTCCACAACTAAAAAATCTATGTTTTTTTTTAAAACAAACTTTTCTTTGAGTTCTTTTGCTTTTTTAAAAGCATCATCAGATTTTCTCATAAAAACATTTCCCATCAAATTAATTACTCCAATTTTAAATTTGTTATTTTTTGAAAAATAAGTTCCAGAACCCATTCCAGGTGATCCTTCAGGTAAATTTGCTGGACGTAAAAGTCGCTTTTCAAGATTTATATAATCAACTGTTTCTTTTTTATCCCAAATATGATTACCTGAAGTTATAACATCAACTCCGTAATTAAAAAAATCATTAGCAATCGATTTGGTTATACCCAGCCCATCATCAGCAGCGTTTTCACCATTTACAATTACAAAATCTAAACTTTCTTTTTTAATTAAATCTCCTAAATAATTTTTTAATGCTTCCCTTCCTGCGGGACCCATTATATCACCTAAAATCAATATTTTCATCCGATCAATCCTTTGTCAGTTAAAATAAAATCTAACTTTACATCATTTTTTGAAGTAGTGAGTTTATGATATCTTTGAAAAGAAAAAGCAACACCAACTGTTAATATTTTATTATATTTTTTTAGAAATTTAGTTAAATACCGATCATAATAACCTTTACCATATCCAACTCTATATTTTGAATTATCGAAAACTAGAATAGGAACCAACATAATATCTGGAATTTTAATTGTAGATCTAATTGGCTCTGGAATTCCATATTTGTTCACAAATAATACTTCATTTTTTTTCCATGAAAAAAAATTCATATTGTTTTTTTTTTCGATCACCGGGAGAAGAATATCTTTATTAGATAGATAATTATTTTCTAAAATTTTTAAAACATCAACTTCAAAATTTGATGGATAATATAAAGCTAATTTAAATGAATTTTTTTTAAATTTATTTTTTATAAGCTTAAATAGAGGTGAGAAAAAATTATAGCTAATTTCATAATAATTTTTTTTTCTTAAATGAAAAAACTTTTTTCTTAATTTATTTTTTTGAGACATCTACTGTATTTTAGACAGCGACTGTGTATTTGAAATTATTTTCTCTAAGGACTCAGTGGTTTTGTCAAGCATAGACTCGTATAAAGAATTATTTTCTTCAATTGTTTTTTTAAAACCATCTAATTCATCATGTAACTTCTTGATTTCGATATCCTTATCTTCTTTATATTGAATTGCTAAATATTTTATTTCTTTAAATTTTTTTGAAATTATATCTAATTTATTTTTTTGATTTGTGATTTTTTGTTTTAAATCAAAATATTCATCAATTAATTGTATAGTTGTAATCAACAGCAATTTGTTTTCTCCTATATTGCCTAACTTGTCTTTTAATTCAGAATATTTTTTATCTAAAAATTTAGTTAGTTTCTTTAAAGACTCTTCTTGTCCATCGTCACATGACAACAGGTAGTCTTTATTATTGAATTTAACATTTACATTTGCCATTTATCTATCTCACTTACTAAGTTTTCAGTTTCTTTGCTTAATTCCTCAATATCTTGGTTAAATCTTTCTTCAAATTCTGATTTCTTGCTAACTTCTAGTTGTAAATTTTTTATTTTTTCTTTGAGATATTTATGTTCTCTCATTAGCTCTTGGTTTTGTTTTTCAATTTCTATTTTTTGACTAGCTAATTCATTTTTTTCAGTTTTAATTTTTTCAAGTTCATAATTTGGCTGTGAATAACTTAGAGATATAGAATTTAATTTATCAATAAGCTCGTTTAAATTTTGCTGTTTCTTTTCAAAATTACTCATAAAGTTCTATAGCATATTATTGATATAGAGAGTTTAAGTCTATATAGGTAATTGAAAGTGAGTGTAAAATTTAACCAATTATCAAACGCAATTAGATTTTTATCAATTGATGCTGTGCAAAAGGCAAATTCGGGTCATCCGGGCATGCCGATGGGTATGGCGGATGTCGCAACTGTTTTATTTAAATACCACCTGAGGTTTAATCCAAAAAATCCTAATTGGATTAATAGAGATAGATTTATTTTATCAGCAGGACATGGCTCAATGTTACTTTACTCTCTTCTTTATCTCTGTGGTTATAAAAGTATTTCAATTGATGATATAAAAAAATTTAGACAACTAAACTCAATTTGCGCAGGTCATCCGGAATATAAATCTGGCACAGGTATCGAAACCACAACTGGTCCATTGGGACAAGGTTTAGGTAATGCTGTCGGGATGGCAATAGCTGAAGAAATCTATAGAAAAAAATTTGGTTCAACAGCAATTAACAATAAAACCTATGTAATTGCGAGTGACGGGGATCTAATGGAAGGTATTAGTCATGAAGCAATGAGTTTAGCCGGCCATCTTAAACTAAAAAACTTAATTGTTTTTTTTGATAATAATAAAATTTCAATTGATGGTTCAACTTCATTAAGTGTTTCAGACAATTATAAAAAAAGATTTGAGTCTTATGGTTGGAATTTTTTAGAAATTAATGGTCATAATGAAAAACAAATTTCTAAAGCAATTACAAAAGCTTCAAAATCTAATAAACCTACAATTATATCTTGCAAAACTATAATAGGATTTGGGTCACCAAATAAATCTGGCAAAGCCTCCTCACATGGTTCTCCTTTGGGTGATGAAGAAATTGCATTGGTTAGAAAAAAACTAAAATGGAATAATAAACCATTCGAAATTCCACGGGAAGTATTAGATGAATGGAGAAACATTGGTGATAAAGGTGGGCTGCTAGAGAAAAAATGGCAAGAAACAATCAAAAAAAAAAGTTCTAAAATAAAAAGTGTTTTAGAAAAGGATTATTTGAATTCTGATCTGAGAAATTTAGAAAACTTAATTGAAAAAGAAAAAACAAAATATTTTGAGTCTAAACCAAGCCTAGCTACTCGGCAATGCTCGATGGCAGCTATTGAAAGTATCTCTGCCCTACTACCGCAACTTATCGGTGGTTCGGCAGACTTAAGTGGTTCCAACAATACAAAAACTAATAATTCTAAAATTATTAATTCTAAAAATTTTGATGGTAATTATATCCATTATGGAGTGAGAGAACATGGAATGGCTGCGATCATGAATGGGCTAGCTCTTTATGGAGGATTAATACCTTATGGTGGAACATTTTTAATTTTTTCTGATTATTGTAAACCTTCTATTAGATTGTCGGCATTAATGGGTCTAAAGGTTATATATATTTTTTCACACGACTCTATTGGTTTAGGAGAAGATGGTCCTACTCATCAACCCATAGAACAACTTACTGGACTTAGAGCAATTCCAAATTTAAATGTTTTTAGACCTGCAGATATCAACGAAACTTTGGAGTGTTGGGAGATAGCTTTAAAAAGCCATAACACTCCAAGTGCAATTGCATTATCAAGACAAAAAGTTC
>Ga0209666_1002916_pt1 | contig 12637 bp, 5 predicted proteins | sample SaaInlV_125m_DNA_FD_184679 | JGI IMG/M metagenome (GOLD analysis project Ga0209666, IMG submission 184679) | Marine microbial communities from expanding oxygen minimum zones in the Saanich Inlet - Saanich Inlet SI037_S3LV_10m_DNA (SPAdes)... | ecosystem: Environmental > Aquatic > Marine >...
CTCGCTCCTCGCCGCGCCGCCGCCCGCCATGTCGCCCCCGAACCATATGTCCCTTCGGTTGGACGACAGCTCGAAGTACGCGTTGACGTGGACGGGCAGGCCGGTCTTGACGGGCAGCGGGAGGAAGCAAAAGGCTCGGCCGTCGTCGCGGAAAGATTCGATGAACGATTCGGCGGATTCGTCGGGATGCGGCACCCTCGCGGCGACGCCCACCCACGGGACCAAACCCCGGCTCACGCCCGTGTCCGACAGCGCCAACGCCCGAGCCTTCCCACCCGCGAGCGAGCTGCACACCATCCATCGCTCGCGCGTGACCGACGTGCCCACGATGACCTTGTTTGTCGACCCTAACCCGTCGGGTTCTTCGTCGCCGATAAATTCATCCGCCGTGCCCGATGATGAGACGCGCATCTGGAGGTCCATCCAGCCGACGGACGTGGGCAGCGATCTCTCCGGCATAGTTCGAAGCTTCTCGACGAACTGCTGCTTCTTGACGGCGTTAACCGGGGCGACGCCGGCGGATAACGCGGAGTTACCGGCGACCCACTGAAGCGTCGCCGCCCGCGGGTCGCGTTCATCCTGAAAAGACGGGATGGAAACCTCGTACACCAACTTTGGGGTTCGAGAATCCCCACTTCGCTCGTACACGCCGATCTTTCGAACGTTCTTGAGGAACAGCAGCGTCTGCGTGGCGCGTTCCTTGAACTGCGTGAACAGTGACCTGACCTGGTTCGGGGTGTACGCCTCGGGCTTGATCTCGCTCGCCCTCGCAGCCTCCTCGGTGCGAAGCGGGAACCGAAACATCGTCGCGTCGTACGAAGACGTGAGGTCGCACCCGAACGTGTCGAGGTACCCGCCGAACTGATCGGGAAACTGCGACAGTAAAGGCGAGGCGCCGAACGCGATCTTCAGTCCGGGCCTCGCGGGTGTCGCGCCGGGCAAGTGCGTCGCGTGCGGGTCGAACATGACGAGGTAATCCCCGGAGACGAACGACGGAAGGTCCGTGAAGTGGTACACCGCGTTGAAACCCTGTACACAAAACACGCCGTCAGTCACATTGCCCATTCGAGAATGAAAATAAACTTACCAAACCGAACCTCCCCGCGGCGGCGGGCGCGTCGATCTTGCTGTCCTGCCCGATCCTCGCGATGTTGTGAAAGTCATTGGGCGAGAACACCGCGTCGTTCCACGCCACCAGCGCCGGACCTTGCCACCGCGCCATCTTAGGACCGAGTAGGCTCTTATCCCCGCCCCCCGTTTGGTCTAGGAGAAGGCGGACTTCGGTGGCGCCGGCGTCGTCCGCGTTTTGGACCAGCTCCGAGATGACACCCGGGCCGTCCGCGTAGGCGTCCAGGATGTGCTTGAGCCTCGTCGTGAGCGCCTCGTGCTGCCCAAAGGCCTCCGCGCTGCCGTGTAGCTGCACGTCGATGTCCTCGGACGCCTCCGCGAGGAGCGCGAGACGCAGCGAACGAACGCCGCACGCCTCGGCGGTTTGCGAGGGGAGCTTGGGGTGCGCCAGGCGGACACCCTCGGGGGCGGCGAGCCACGGCGCGTCGTTGAATCGTACGTCGGACGCCGGCACGAGCGTACCGGACGCGTCGGGTACCGGCAGACTCCCGTTTGACTCCCCCGCGTCATTCGAATCGTCACTCGAACTCTCGAGAGCGACGCGAAGGGTCGCCGGAGGGTAATCCGCGAGCGTCCCCAAAACCCAGAGCGCCAACTCCAACTGATTGGAGTCCAGCCGCCCGCCGCCCGTATCCTTCGTGAGCCCTCGGAGCAAACGCACGTAATCGCCCGCGCCGAACGCGTCCCGCACGCCGAGCGCGGTGAGCAACGGGCGGAAGCAGGTTAAATCCGCGGGTAACACGTGGAGGTACGGTTTCAGATCCAAAGCGCCAGAGAAGGCGACGGACCGCGCCCTCGCGAACCCGGTACCCACCCACACCACAGCCGCGTCCCTCACGGGAGCCAAGGCGGCTTCAAAATCCCGCGAGTTGAGCGACGCGGTGAGCAGCGCGTACACCCTCGGAACCGCCGCGGCGAGCGCGCGACCGACGGCTGCGTCGTCAATCGAAGGGTGCTTCGCGCCGAGCGCCAACAACTGCCCGGCCAACGTACCCACCGACACGTCCCGCCTCCACCCGAGAACATCGGCCAGCGCCGACGACTGCGGCTCGCGCGTGAGCACCCGCATCGTCGCGGAGCACAGCCACGCGTCGTTGGGTGGACGCGAGGTGTGCGGCGGCGCGACGGGGCTCGGGTTTTCGGGCCACGGTAAACCGGGTTCGGATCGCGGCGGGTCCGTCGCCACCGGTACCCACGCCACGGCGGACAGCTGCGACACGAACGCCTCCCGTGGGAGCTCAGCGCTGAGCTCCTTGGTGTCCCCTTCCTTTAAATCGTCCTTGTTCTGATTGAACATTTGGCCGAAGAAGCTCTTGACGTCCTTGACCGGGTCCGGTATAAGCATTTTGGTCCCGTCGCTTGTTTCGAGGTATCGCAAAATCGCCCACCCGCGCTCGGCGGCGCCCGCCGGGTCGTACCCGTCGCCGTCGACGTCCCCGAGCCTCTCCGCGGTCATCGCCGCGTCCATGACGGCCGTTTGTGTAACGGTCGAACGCATACCGAGCGACGCGAGGATACCGAGCGTCACGTCGTCGTCGAACGGCGCCGTCGGGAAGCTGTTGTTGACGTCGAGGAGCTCGACGAGTTCGGGGATCCTCGGGTCGTAGAGGTGCGCCGGCGCCGCGAGTTTCCCACACGCGGTGGGCACGAACGGGGAGATGGCGATCGCCCGCGAGAGGCTCCTGTCTCCGGCGCACAGCGAGGGTAGGCGCCCGAGCGCGTCGAGCATGGCGTCGTTCCTGACGCGCGCGGGTCGTATGCGGTCCAGTCTGGGCAGCACCCGCGTTCGGAGAAACTTTTGGTCGGTGAGTAACTCAACCCCGAACCGCTCGACGAGGACGGCAGCCTCTTCGTCCGTGGACGGGTTGAGGAAATCGGCGCCGAGGAGCGCGGGGTCCGTCCTCGGCGGTGCGAGCGACAACTGCGCGGAACGCAGGTCCAGCAAGGGTCCCAGTTGTGGCCGCGCGGCTGTGTCGTCTGTTTCGTCTTCCAGCGGTTCGGGAAACGATTCGTATATTCTCAGCGACGACAGCGTCGCGAGCCGGTCGGGCGCAGCCGCGTCGAAATCCAGCCCCGACTTCGCACCAGCCCCGAACCACCGTCGCCGCAACACGAACCCCCTCACCAGCGCAGCCTCGCCGCGCGTGAACGCCGGGGACCACGGCGTCTGCGTCCCGTTCATCGAAACGTTCATCGCGGCGATTGACTTTGCAACCGCATCCGCGACGCCCGCCGCGGACGCGGGCGATAAGAACCCCGCCATCGCCGACGTGTCCCTGATCGCCGGGTGCCGTCCCGCGCATGCGCCCGCGGCTGTGCTCGTCGCCAGCACGTATACCCCGGCGGCTCGCAGCGCGCCCGCGGTTTCATTCGATACGCCGGTTGAATCAATCGTCGGAGCTCCGAGCGAAAGGACCGCGTACTGTATCCGTTCATCGCCGTCCTTCCCGCTCGAATCAATCACGGGAAGCAACGGGAACCCCTCGAGCTTACCGAGCGAGGCGTGGTCCAAACACACGGACCCCAACACGCGCCACACCAGCGCCAGGTACTCGTCGGACGTAACGGCATCGTCCCAGGGCACGGGAGTGTAAGTTCGCCTGTCACTGTCCCCGACGCCCCCCGCTCGTGTCCACGTATGCGGCAAGATGCTCGGCATCAAGTCCACGACGGCGTCGTCGTCGATCGGGGACAGGTTCAACGCGCGGGTGTTGGCTAATGTCTCCAGCCTGGACACGATGTCGACGTCGCAGGTGCGGTCCACGCACCTGTCGGAGGCACGGGACAACAAAAGGCACTCCGTCTCGTCTGGAACGTAAAGCGCCTTCGCGCCCACGCCGCCGGGGCGAACGACCGCCGTTGAACCGTCCGCGAGGGGAAACAGCGGGACACCGTCCAACTCCGCCGCGGACGCCGGCTCGTCGTCGATTATGTCAGACAGGACGTACCTCAGGAGGACGAGAACGCGTTCGCGCGGTCGGTCGCCAATTCCGTCCTCGCCCTTTTCGCGAAGTGTTTGTCTGACGCCGGCGGGCGACACCCGCTTCGGGTTACGCACCGCGTGCTCCTCGATGCGCTCGAGCACACCGCCGGGCGCGTCCGTCAGCGTCAAACCCTCAGCGACGAGTGCGTCGCGTAAGGTATCGTCGGAAGCGAGGGACGGGTCGGGGTAGACGGCGTCCTTCGGCGCGATCCACCGTCCCCCGTTCGCGGGCGTGTGAAGAACTTTGGCGTCTCCCTCGGTGAGCGCCGAGTACAACTCGCGGACCACGCACCCCCACGGCTCGGGTGGGTTCGTCTCGGGCAACAGCGCGTAGAACGCCGGAGACGGGCCGAGCTTGCCGGCGCACGCGATGACGAGCCGCGCGTAACACGGCGCGACCACCTTTGATAACAGCGCCTGGTTCCACTCGCTCCTCGCCGCGCCGCCGCCCGCCATGTCGCCCCCGAACCATATGTCCCTTCGGTTGGACGACAGCTCGAAGTACGCGTTGACGTGGACGGGCAGGCCGGTCTTGACGGGCAGCGGGAGGAACGTGAACGCGCGACCGACGGTTTGTTCCGCGCAAGTTGGATCGGTTCCGAGCTCCGCGGCGACGGCGGCCCACGGCACCAGCTTCATCCCGAACTTTTCGCGGCCAGAGTCCACCAGCGGCGTCAAGTCCGTGCCGAGCGCGTGCGACACCACAAAAGTACGAGTGTCGTCTACGGACGTACGAGTGTCGTCTATTGACGTACGAGTGTCGTCTCGCGCGTATACACCCGTGGCGGTGGAGTCGAACGATACGGTGAACACTTCTTCGATTCGCTGCGGATTTGACGACATGGACGCCGACGCCCGGCTGAACGCGCTCCTGTGCCGCCGAATCTCGCTCGCCGCCACTTCATCCCCGAGCCGCAACGTGCTCGTCGCCATCACCCTCGGCGCGTCCTCGCCCACGCGCCACTCCAGCACCTCCACGCACTCCACGTTCTTCAGGTAGAGCATGTCCAGCGTCTTTTCATTCGCAAACGCAATCAGCAACTGTCGGACCGACTGCGCGGTGTAGTGCGCTTTGGACAGTCGCGACGTCAAAGCCTGTGCCTCGGTGCGCAGCGGGAACCTGAACATCGTCCCGGGAAATTCCGATCGCACGTCGCATCCGAACGCGGCGAACGGGGTCCACTGGTCGGGGTGTTTGTCAGCGAGTCCTGCGTTGGACACAAAGTCGACTCGCTTGCCCGGGTTCGCGGCGGTGACGTTCGGGAGGAAGGCGCAGGATGGGTCGAAGAACACCACGTGCCGCCCGCTGACGAACGAGGGCATGTCCGTGAGGTGGTAGACGCTGTTGAACCCCACGCCGAACCGCCCGGTCTTGCCCACCTGCGTCCGCTTGACCGAGTCGCCGATGCGGGAGATCGACTCGAAGTCGCTCTCTTTGAACGTGGAGTCGTTGAACACCAGCAGCGACGGACCTTGGAACTGCGCTAAACGCTCGTACGCGAGCGTGTCGGTGCCGTGCGAGCGCTCGTCGAGGCACACCTTGACAGTCCTCGCGCCGGCATCGTCCTGGGGAAGGGTTGGGGGAGGAGTGGAGATCAGAGGACTGGACTGGTGGGCACCCCGCTAACAATACGAGATGGAGGGATCGAGACGTGACGCGCACGCACCGCGTTCTGGACGAGCTCCTTGAGGATGCTCGTGCCCTCCGGGTAGTTGAGGAGGATCTCACGAAGCCTCGCGGTGAGGTCCACCTTCTGACCGAAATCATCCCAGAGCGAGGCGTCGCCCTCGTCGCCCGGGACGTCCATCGTTGTTGGGCGCCTCACTCTGTGCTGTGTGTGTGAACGCATCGTCCGATGAGAAAGCACGTGTTTGATGACTGACAATCAGGTTACACTATTGGCGTATTTATGGTTATCATAACTCTGACTGACCACCTGTGCAAATATTCCATAATTGTGTTTCTGAGTTATCCAATTTAGCAATGTCCAGTCCACAAAGTTGGTTGCCAGGATTTCACGACACCAAAGCCCATTGAGAGGCGGCGCGCAACGAGATCGTTGCACCGAACCGCGGATCGAGCGACTCACGCGAGCGCGCGAAGCGACGACGAAACCGAGCGGGCGCGTCCGGCGAGTCTAGGGTCTTTCCATCACACGGGAAGTGTCCGAGGGGAACCTTAGGTTTCGGATAACGGGAGCGGCGGAAAAGATGATGGGCGTCTCGTGCGTGCGAGCGCCGTCCGCCTCGGCGGCGCGCGTTCGCGCCCCGTGCGGACGGGCGTCGCACCGATCCCGCGCCGCGGTCGTCCCGCGGGTCGCCGCGGAGGGATCGAGCGTGGATGCCGCGTGCATCGTGTCCTACGAGGAGACCGCCGCGGGCGACGCCTTCTACGCCTTCCATCACGACGACCCGAGTTGCCCGGAGACGCGCGACCTGCTCTTCTCGTGCGACGGCGTGACCGTCTACGGCGACTCCATGGACGAGGACAACATGGACGTCGCTAAACTCGCGGATCCCATCGAGGACATGGAGCTCGTCGCCGTGGTCCACGCGGACGACGATCTCGAGGAAGCGAGCGCGGCCCTCGAGGAGGCCGAGCCATACGAGGCCGCCCCGAGCCCGCCCGTGTTTGTCAGCTACCACGAGGAGGCTGGATGCTTCGAGGTGTGCCTGGACGTCTCGCGCGGCATCCGCGCCACGGGCATCGTGTTCGAGCCCGGGCCCGACGGCAGGCCATTCGTGACAACCGTGTCCACGGACGGCAACGCGCACGGGGAGGTGATCGTGGGCGACGTGCTCATGGAAACGTCCACGGTGGAGCTTCGCGAGTCTTCGCTGCAACAAGCGTGGCACGACACCAAGGATTCATCCTTCACCGAGAGCATGGCGGCGATGAGGAAGTGCGCGGACACGCTCACCATGAGGATGTGCCGGGACTACGCGCCGAGCGACGTGATGGTGGCATCGTGTGGGGGTGAGGGGTCGGGCGAAGGGGACGACGGACGGTCGTGGGCCGCCAGGATGGCGGGCGCGGCGTGAGAAAAAGAAGGAAGGCGTCGACGCTAGCTATGGTTTTTTGTTGTCATTCAAGTTGATTTAGACCGTCGCGTGGATTCATCAACGCCGCTAGATGGGGAGCCTCGGCGGGAGCTTCTCGTCGTCGAGCTCCTTCGCGCTCTCCTTGACGCGCTCGTCGAACAGCTCGAGCGCAAAATCGTGCAACCGGACGTCCAGGTGGTTAATCTCGCGAATGCGATCAACGAGCGAACTCGGGATGAGTCGCCGGTCCTCCTTCACGAACGGCTCAAACTCCCCTTCCACGTGCTGGTGCAGTGACCTGAACGCCTTGGTCTTGAGCCGCGAGTACTTCCGCTTCTGCGCCCGCTCGCACTCCCTGTACCGTTGGCCCAGTGGCATGTACTCCGGATCTGTGCCGAAATCGTCGACGTCGATCTGGTACGTCCCCGGCGTCTCCTTCGACTCCGCCGCTCGGCCCTCGGCGAGGATGTTCATGGTCCCGTACGCGTCGAAGCCGTCGGCGCCGTCCACCAGGAACCCCGCGTCGCTCTCGTCCCTCCTCGCCTCCCTCAGCCGCTCCAGCAGCGTGTCCGGCGACAACACCTTCGGGTCGCGCGGGGATTCCTCCGCGTAGCCCGCCGGGAATCGCACGATTGCGATTTGGAATCCCATCTCGTTCGCCCTCCAGTCGTCCCGTTGATGCGGTGTTATCGCCACGTCCTCCGGGGACACCCGCGTCGCGATCGCCAGCGCCGCTCGCATCGCGCGTTCGTACCCTTGCCTCCAGGGGTTCTTCTCCAGCTGATCCCCAGTGAGTTTATCAAAGTTGAACACGAACCCGACCACGGCGGATGGCTCAACGTCTCGTTTGTTCCGCTCGAGCCACCGAGCCATGCGCTTCTTCAGCGTCGCCGTGTGCCGCGGCGGGGGCCTGTTGGGCACGTAGCTCGGACCCGACATGTGCATGCCGAGCGCCGCGGACGAGTACCGGAGGCTATCGTCCAACCGTTCGTGCACCACGGTCACGTCGATCTCCTCCCTCAGGCGCCTCTTGGCGTAGTCGAACAGGACCTCCACGGCTTTGTTTTTCCGGACGCACTCGCGGAGTTTATGCGCGTGCGGCTCAGTCTCCGGTGACGCGTTCGACGTCATACCCATCAGCTGCATGAACTGCCCGTTGTGCAGGTCATCGTGCGCCATTGGAAGCTCGACGAACTCGTGCAGTGGCGTGTACACCGAGTTGTTGTACACGTTTTGTATGGAATCCTTGACGCCGTCTTCGTCCACGCGTTTTTTGTACGATCGCAAGTCGTTGTCGATGTGCCGGACGCAGTGCTCCCACGGCCAGATCTCCCTGGTGCTGACCCGCTGCTTGTTAGTCGTGTGCACGTCGTTGCCGAACGATCGCACGGATACCTCCACGGCGAACTCGTAGGACGAGAGGAACCTGGCCACCGGGTCTCGAAGCATCGTGACGATCTTCGGCTGTCGGTCGAAGCGTTCGACTAAGGAGTAGTCGTCGTGCGTCGCGAGCATCTCGCAGTGCGGGTCGTGCGGGTCCATGCGGAGCTCGTCGTAGCTCTTGTCGCATCGTTTGCGCTCCGGGGTGGCGAGCTTGAGGTAGCAGAAGTGGAACGATCGGCCCGCCGTGCGGGGAATGTGGAGGAAGAAGAGTAGATCTGACTTGCCCCCTTTGGCCATCCGCGCCGCGTAGTCGCGCTCCCTGTCCTCGACCCACTCCCGCGCCGCCACGTCGCACTGCTCCTCGGACCACCGGGTGTCATCACTGATTGATCCGTCGTGCTCGTCCAGCGCCGATGCGCGGGTCTCGGTACCGGCGGTCTTCACCCGCTCATGCTTCCGAGTGGCGTGGCCCGTCGCCTCGTTGTGGCTCAGATTCGGCACTCCCGCGCCCGGCGTGTCTTCCGCCTGAACCCGTCGGTACTCGTCTTCGTCGTACTTGTCCCCGCGGTCCTGCGCCTCCTCGCGCTCCTCCGGTGTCTCCCTCTGGATGTCGTCGACGAGACCGACGTCGTCGGGCACCTCGGCGACGACGTTCGGCACGCGCGGGTCCGTCTCGGAGACGTCCTGACTCGCGCCCCCATCCAGCTTCCACCACTGGCCGTCCTTCGATTCGGTGGACTGACTGGGATCTGGGACACCCTTCGGCGTCGCGACCACCGCGGGCTGCTCGACGTCCACGGGCGGCGCGCGTCTCTCGAGGCGGGAGAGCCTGGCGCGCGCGGCGGTCTCGCGCATGAGTCGCGCGGTCCCATCCTCGTGATCGGTGCCGAGGAAGAGAAAGTACACAACCGCGATCGACGACACGAAGAGGAGCGCCCACGGGAGCCACACGCGTTTGCGCCCGTCGACCCGCACCGCTCGTTTCGTGGGGAGGAGCGGTCCCCTGGATCGCATGTTGCCTCGGACGGCACCCGACTGACCTACCCCGGCGCCGGCGGGTATGCGCCGTGAGGGGCCGCGGATCCAGCAAATTGCAATCGGCTGATTTTCGTTGTTGGCAAACCGATGTCGTCAAATCGTCCGGGCCCTCTCCGCCACTCGGTGGGTCGCACGGCACGGGGTCGAGTGACCTCACGATGCCCCCGAAGAGGAAGGCGATAAATATCGAACCAGGCCAGAATGCGGAGCTGGTCGCTCTCAAGGCGGAGAACGCAGAGCTGAAGGCGGAGGTGAGCGAGTTGCGTGACGCGAAACGAAAGCGAGATGCCGAGGATGATGCGCCGGTGAAGTGGTACAGCCCTGGGTACAGCCCTGACGATCATGAAGATACGTTCAACACACTCGAGCTCGAGCGATACGTGCGCCATCTCTCTCTCCCAGCCTTCGGCATTGAAGGGCAGGCGAAGCTCAAGAACGCCAGGGTGCTCATCGTCGGCGTCGGCGGTCTGGGATCTCCCGCCGCTCTGTACCTCGCCGCGGCGGGCGTAGGGTCCATCACCCTCTGCGACGCCGATACTGTGGAGGTTACCAATCTGCATCGACAGATCATACACGCGAATGACCGGGTCGACGTTTCAAAGGCTCACTCCGGCGCTATGTCATGCAAGGCGCTCAACCCTCACGTCAACGTTGAGGTTGCGCTCGAGGGTCTGACGCAGAACAATGCTTTGGATCTCGTGTGTCGTCATACGATCGTGCTCGACTGCACCGACAACGTACCGACGCGGTATATGCTGTCAGATGCGTGCTGTCAGATAAGAAGACCGCTGGTCTCCGCGGCGGCGGTGAGCCTTGAAGGACAGCTCACGGTCTATAATTTACACGAGGACACGCCGTGCTATCGATGCGTGTGGCCCAAGCCTCCCGCTGCTGGTGACTGCACCAGTTGTGCTCGAGGCGGGGTGCTAGGCCCCGTGCCCGGTGTCATGGGTGTCCTCCAGGCGCTCGAGGCGGTCAAGGTCATCGCCGGTCTCGGGGAAACGTACGACGGAAAGATGCTCATGTTTGACGCTTGCTCCGCCGCAAGACCGTTCACGGTGATGAAACTTCGCAAGAGGGACACCGAAAAGTGCTTGGCATGCGCTGTATCCCGGGCTGCAATACACGTCGAAGACTACGACTACGAGGCATTCACCGCCGGGACGTGCACGTTGAAACCAAAGTCAAAGTTCCAAGAGTACATCGACGATGAGCATAAACAGATTTGCAAGACAGCCCGTGATCCTTTGACATATTCGTTCGGGACGCCCTCCACAAATGACCTTGGAATCCCACTGGACACAAAGGCGAAGCCTGTAATACCGGGGAACAGGCCTGAGCGCCATCGCATGAATGCTCAAGGTTTAATAGCTTATTGGATGCCTTTGAACACAAACACAGTGATCGACGTCCGGCCGAGGCACCTATCTCAGATCGCCATGCTTCAGGGGGCGCTGCAGATACCTTTGGCGGAGATGGAGGGACGCTTCGAAGAGATTGAACGTCACTATAAAGAAGCACCAAGAATCATATGCTTGTGCTCAAGGGGAAACGACTCACAACTCGCCGCGGCGTGGCTGCGATCGAAGGGATTGCATGCTGCCGATGTTGTCGGGGGGATGGAAGAATGGAAGCGGACGATCGATCCCACGTTTCCAAAGCTAGTTTGACGACGTTGCAATCATTGAAAGTCGCCGCACTCACGAAGCCAACCCGCGCCCTTCCCTGTCCTTCAAGCGCTGCGCGGCCCCTGCCCTGCTGTCGCACGCCTCCGGCCACTCGCACGCGCACGCGCCTTCCCGTCTACTCCGAAACGTGAAGCTCACCCTCCGTTCCTCCCGCGTCTCGCACTCGTCCTCCCCGACGAGCGCGTCGCGCTTGCGGTGCGGTATGTAATGCAGCCACCGGTACCTCGCCTCGCCGTGCAGCACCAGCAGCGACCGCGGCGGCATCAAGATCGCGCGCCTCTCGCTCGGCTCGTTCGAGTCGCCGCCCTCGTGCAGCCGAAACTCCATCACCGCGCGACCCGCGAGGGACAGCGACATGATGGTAGCCCCGAACGCGCTGTGCGTGTCCACGTGCGGCGCTATGCCCACGCCGCATACGTACTCGTTCACCGTGAGCTGATCGCAATCTAAACACTCACCCGCGCCCAGTGCGTTCAACGCGGACGCCCTGGTGAGTATTTCATTCACGAACGCGGGCATCGGTTTGGTCGGCTCATTCGCGTCCCTGGTTCCGTAATCGAATGCGTACCCGTAGTGAAGAACTTTCCGTTTAGCCAGCCTTTGCCACCGCTCGTCGCCGTCCACGCACGCGAGCATCTCCAACTCCTCCCGCTCCGTCACGAAGTCCTCGATGAGCGTCGCGCCGGGCACGCCGAGCGCCGCGGAGTCGCGAACCGCGGCGCACCACAGCTCCTCCTGTTTGGCCACCTCCGGCTCCTCTTCGACCGTATCCGGATCACTCGAGAACTGCACCCAGAGCCTTCGATCGCCGAGGTCCGGCCTGCACGTCTCGTGCGTCGCCGCCTGCGCCCGTTCCGCATCCTCCAACGTTCTCATCGTCACCACGCACCGCGCCATCGAAGGGTCGAACACGTCGACCCTGTCGACATGGCCAAACTCCCCGAAACATTCCGCCACCCGCTCCGTGGACACCCCGACGCACGGACCCACGCCGTTGACGAACAGGAACCGCGTCGGCGTCAGCGAATGCCTCGGCTTACCCACCGGAACGGACGCGGGCGGCAGTGGATCGCACTTTGCCGACACAGCTGTGTCCGTGTCGTCGAAAACGAACGCCTTGAGCGCGTCTCTGAACTCTTTGCTGAACGGCACCCCGTGTCCCCCCGCGTGGCGGAAGAACGAGGGGGACGTGAACGACGACGCCAGGGCTTCCATTCGCGCCGTCGACACCATCCTGTCGGCATCGCCGTGCACGTGCATGGACCGGGCGGTGATGTGCGCGGCGTGGAGCGCAGCCGCCGCGCCCGGGTCCATCGGCTCAAAGCCGGAGAAGAGGATCGCGATTCGCACCGTGTCCCGGAGGGACGGGACGAGC
>Ga0209666_1002918_pt1 | contig 12634 bp, 11 predicted proteins | sample SaaInlV_125m_DNA_FD_184679 | JGI IMG/M metagenome (GOLD analysis project Ga0209666, IMG submission 184679) | Marine microbial communities from expanding oxygen minimum zones in the Saanich Inlet - Saanich Inlet SI037_S3LV_10m_DNA (SPAdes)... | ecosystem: Environmental > Aquatic > Marine >...
CCGCCCCCGCCCCCGCCTCCGCCCCCGCCCCCGCCCCCGCCTCCGCCCCCGTCTCCGCCTCCGCCTTTACTTTTCAAATCAGCTAGTGCAGCCTTAAGCGTGTCGATGTTTTGCAGTAATTCGGCTTCTTTACCATTACCGCTTCCACTTTGTTCGCCGTCGCCGGTGCCACTTTCAAGTTGCTTCAATTTTTCTTGCAACTCGGCGCTTTCCACCTTTAACTCCTCGATCTGTTTTTTCAACTCGCTGTTACTCGTGCGGAGTGAATTGTTAATAGTTTTAAGATTCTCTAGGTTTTCGTTGACGCCGTCAACAACTTGAACCGAGTGAACGTTAAATTCCACCGTCAAAGCATCATCACTAGTCTGGCTACCCGTGTTAGTGAGCGCATTTGCTGTAGCGTTTCGTGTCTCGATGTCGATTAATTGTTGACGCAAGTCGTCATTCTGGAGTTGAAGAGTCGCATTTTCCTCCAATCCATTCTCGATTTCTTTCCTGACGTCATCGCCGACGTCTTCTTCGCTCGCCTTCAGTTTTGCTTTCATCTTTTGCATAGACTCTTGTGCCTCCTCTCTGATTTTTATTGCTTTTGCATTGGCCTTAACATGACGCAGCAGGCAGTTTCGAAGTTTTGCCTTCGTCAATTTATACAATGCTTTTGCGATTTTCTTCTCCAATATTGCTTTATCCCTTTGCTTTTGGGCTTTCACCAGTTCCGCCTGTAGTCCATTGAGTACTTCAACGGGTGCACCGTTAGGATTGCGTTCCTTGGCTTGTTCCAACTCTTTGGTCAAATCCTTGACCTTTTCGTCTGCTTTGGCACACGATTCACGGCGCTGTGCTGCCTCACGCTCCGCCTGTTTTTTCACATCGGCAAGCCAAGGCCCTATCGCGCCTGTCGTGATAGGTGCCTGCACGGCCAGCCATGTGGCTCCACTGTTGCTCATTTGCTTTTTGTCAAAAGCACTAGCTTGATGGGATATCATCCCCCGCTAGCGTTTAGGTTTGCCCTTTGATTGGAACATCGCCCCTTTGCCACATTGAAATGGCGCACAAGCCCGCCATGGCGGCTACAAAGCGCATTTTCGGAGAGATGAAACAGTACGAACTCTCGGGAGAGCCACCTTCTCAAGAAATTCTTAAAGAGTGGAAGAATGTGGTAAAGATTGCAAATGCGGAAGTTTCTAGGCTTGCAAAGCTTGCCAATCACCACGAGGAACGCCACGCTGTCGACTGTGCCGTACTCAGTGAAGAGATGAGGAGCGAACTTGTAGATCGAGAGGCTAACACCGCGCGAACATCCGAGCGTTTCCGAGTCATGCATGACAAAGTCGGTTCTTTGGACTGTAGTTATGACAAAGCAATGCATTCTGCGTCCTTGATCGAGTCTTCCATCGCACTACTGTGCGCACATCCGCTAAATAGATCGGGTGGTTCGAGGCTTCTTTATGAGAAAAGCAATGTTTGAACTGGATCTGTCGCTTAGGCCGGAGTTCTACGCTTCCCGGAGTGAAATTGTCTCATTAGACAACAAACGTAAACTTGAAACAGCATGTGAGCAGGATGTAACAAAGCGTCGCGAAATTGTAAATGGCGGATATTGCGCTGCGCACGCATCAACCAACCTAAACCCAGCAACGAAGACGTCTTTAAAACACCCCCATGCAGGTATTCTGAGGGAATATGGTGGTATAAAAAAGTACATTAGCACTGTTATGTCTGGACGCATGGCTGAAATGGTAGAATATTTGTAATTTGGAGACAACACAAACTCCGCAAGCGGCAAAACTTTACACCTCCACAATGTGGTCGAATGCTGAGGTTTGGGATACGGTTCCTTCCCTGCCCCCTCCCTCGCAAGGACGGTGCCTTTGCAGCGGCGCGGCGAGGTGCGCCTCCTGGCCACGGCTGGCTCATGCGCATGGGTTAGGGATCGACAGATGGTGTAAGCCTGCATTCTGCCCATCGTAGCCATCCCCACTGCGACTACGACACTCGCGAGTCCCAGCACAGCAGCTGGGCGCTGGGCGCCTTGGGCGCCCAGCGCCCAAGGCGCCCAAGGCGCCATCACATTGCACATCTTCCTCGCTGCCACATGGCGCGCAGACATCACACACGAGGCTTCGGCATTATATCGCAACATCAGTGATTGCTAGACCCGAGCGAATGTGCACATCTCCGGGCACCCAGCACTTGGCGCCCGGCGCCCAGCGCCACATGACCCGACCTTGCTCCTTTCGCAGGTCAGCACTTGGTGATGGGGTTGGTGATAGATGCAGCTCGGCTCCTTGGCGTTGAAACTGACGCATCAGAGAAACAACTCAAAGAGGCGCGGCATAACCTCTTGATCACGCAGAATATTCACCCCGATAGGGGTGGAGATAAGGGTATGTCGCAGAAGATCATTGCCGCATACGAGATGCTGATCAGGAGAGCAAAGAGGAAGCAGAATGTGGAAAAAGACGTGGCAGCAGGCGCGGGAGCGGGCGACGGACAGGATCTGGGTGCTGTTCCGGAACCTGCCGAGTCGACGGTGCCGGCGATCACCGACAAGTTTAAGCCGAGCAAGGGGGTGAGGGGGGGGTGTGGTCGCGACGGGAAGCCTGACAGAATCGCAGTTCACGCGCGACCGCGCGGACGCGCTCCTAAAAACAAGGAGTGGGACGGTGTGACCGGAACATGGACATCCGTGTCAGTCGAGGACGCCGCGAGGAAAGAACCCTAACCCTAACCCGAACCCGAACCCGAACCCGAACCCGAACCCGAACCCGAACCCGAACCCGAACCCTAACCAGGTGACGGCGACCATCGGGAAGGCCAAGGGGGGCATTTCAAAGGCGAAGGCCGGAGGGCGTACAACAGCGAAGACGCGCAAGGAGACGAAAGTCACCAAGGCATCCGAGGCGATGGCGACCAAACCCGAACCCAAACCCAAACCCTAACCCGAACCCAAACCCGAACCCGAACCCGAACCCGAACCCGAACCCGAACCAGGTGACGGCGACCATCGGGAAGGCCAAGGGCGGCATTGGAAAGGCGAAGGCCGGAGGGCGTACAACAGCGAAGACGCGCAAGGAGACGAAAGTCACCAAGGCATCCGAGGCGATGGCGGCCAAACCCGAACCCAAACCCGAACCCAAACCCGAACCCAAACCCGAACCCAAACCCGAACCCAAACCCAAACCTGAACCCGAACCCTAACAGGACGGGCCCCGATTCAAGCGACCACGCGGGCGCTCTCCTAAAAACAAGAAGTGGGACGAGGCGACGGGCAGATGGATCGTCGTGCCAGTCGAGGACGACGCGGTAGAGTAAAAGTCCGAACCCAAACCCGAACCCGAACCCGAACCCGAACCCGAACCCGAACCCGAACCAGGTGACGGCGACCATCGGGAAGGCCAAGGGGGGCGTTGGAAATGCGAAGGCCGGAAAGCGTACAACAGCGAAGACGCGCAAGGAGACGAAAGTCACCAAGGATCGTCGCAACGCTTACACGGCAGAGACCTCAGATGCGATGAGCGTCGCTGAAACCGAGCAGGCTGCGATCTCATACCTTACGCAGTCGTACGGCAGCACCGGGGCCACGACTTTGCTGAATGCGGTCCGCGTGGTCCCGGACCATTTCAGGGCGGCGGAAAACGCTGTCGGCGTCTTCGCTCGCCGTCTCATCAGGCACGAGCTAAACGTCATATTTCGGTGAATATTTCGGTCTGAATCCGTCAGGTCTTGGACGAGAGGGGGTTGAAAAGTCTGTCACAACACTAAAAGCGTAAGCTTTGTGACACCACAAAGGAGTAGAAAAGCTTTGTAAAGGAGTAGAACGTGTACCGTGCTACTGTCGAGTATTTCTTACGCAGAGTGCCTTAAACACATCTTCTGTGTGACGTTCTCCAAGAATGTCCACGCACACACCCACTAAACGCGTGCACACTCAGTCTTGACGTACTCCTGCGGCTGTACCGACGTTGATATATTACCAGGGGAACGCGAGGACATTGCCTCTGGCTTCCTATTCCACCCCCATTTCACAAGACGCCCGCGAAAGCGGCCGCCGCTTTCATGTCGGCCGCACGTAAAATGTCGACCAGAGTGCCCAGCCTTTTTTGCAGCTGCTTGTTGTGAAGACTGGCGCTGTACTCATCCTCATCCTCGCTCTGCACCTCCTCCTCGCCTCCGGCACGACCCTTGGCGCGCTCCACCAGCTTGAGGCGAGAGCACGCCGCGATGTCGTCCACGCGCTGCCGCTTCAGCAGGTCGCTGTTCTGCTTGGCACCCTTGGAACCCCCGTCACCGTTGCCCAGCTTCCAGACAGCCACCTTCTTGCCGGAAAGCTTCATCCTCACACCCTTCAGCGGCTGCTTGGCACCGCCTTGGCGGAAATGCACGTTCGGGTGGACCAACTCCTCGCTTTCGCGCTTGACGTACCGCTTCCCAATCGGCTTCTCCCTCCGCAACCCCCTGATGACCACAGAGGCTTTCTTGTCCGCCTCCTTTGCAGTCATGGTGGTATACCGCTCTCCCATTGCGGAATCGGACATGTCTATCCGTTTGGTCTGGGTGCGCGCTCGGTGCTTGTTGCTTGCCATGATAAGGGAGTTGTTTGGGTCCGTGGAAACAGTCATAAGCAGCTCCATCTCAAAAAGAATGCGCCTGCACGAAGAGTGAACGCGGCGTGAGCGCCAGTCGGCGTGGAGTGAACGCGGCGTGAGCGCGGCGTGCCCGGCGCCGACGGCACGTGTGCGGGGGTGTCAGGCTCACAGGCGCGGGTGGCGAGACGCGGCACGCGTAGGTGCGTGTGCTTACGTTGATGCTCGGTGTTGGTTGTGCGATCGGCGCCGGGGTTCACTGATGACAGTCGGCGCCGGGTGTCGGCGCCGGGTGTCGGCGCCGGGTGTCGGCGCCGGATGTCGGCGCCGGGTGTCGGCATTTAATTACATTATTCTTCCCCCCCCAAAACCACGCTCTAGCAAAAATTGACACACTAACGAGCAAAACGAGTACTACGCGGCAGACCGCCTCGCACGCCCCTCTCCCTTGATTCCATTGAGCCGGTAGTCTTCGATCTTGCGCTCCAGCTCTTCTTCATCCTCCGTCTCGAAGATCTTGACGAACTTTTGCAGATTCTTGTCTTCCGGTAGGATATTCAAGCCATCCTCAGAGGGATGAGTACACATCCTGGCCGCGATCCCTGCTAGAGTCGCCGAGCGGTTTTTTCCACCCTGGCAAACAAACAGAACAGACTCACCCTTGTTGAGTTTGGCGGCAGCCTCATTTGCAAGCGAGATCATTTTGTCGATTTGCACAGAAGTCCAAGCGCTTTCGCCAGATGTGGGATCGGGAAACTCACTGTTCGTAAGCACGGTAAAGTTGAGATCGAGTGGCATCTGCTCGCCATAGAAGATGCTGTGGCCCTCACTTGAAAGAAACTGATACACAGTTGTCACGTCCCAGTCTTTGATCTCCTTCTTACATTTGGAAGGTTGCGAGCCTGCTCCCATGATAGCTGGCATCTGAGTACGTGTGGGTGGGGGGTCGGCTGGTACGTGCGGGTGGGGCAAGTCCAGTTAGCCCTGGCGCTGGGCGCCCTGGCGCTGGGTGCCCTGGCGCTGGGTGCCCATCAGTGCGTTCCTTCGGCGGGAACGTGTGCGGACCAGCCCGGTGCCGACACACCGGTGCCGACACACTGGCACCGACGCCCAGGTGCGGGGGTGGCAGCGTGCCATGAGCAGGGCGGTGGGCGCGCGTGCGCGACGCACCGCGCTTCACGAGGCCTGAACTTTGTGAAGGGGGGGGTAAAAAAACTCCAAGCTTGAAAAAAAGGGGGGTGTGTCGGCACCGTGTGTCGGCGCCGTGTGTCGGCGCCGTGTGTCGGCGCCGTGTGTCGGCGCCGTGTGTCGGCGCCGTGTGTCGGCGCCGTGTGTCGGCGCCGGGTACAAAGTGCGGCGCCGGGTACAAAGTGCGGCGCCGGGTCTTTCGCCCCCCCCAAAACAGCCAAGCACTCCCGTAAAGACCAAAAAGCACCAAACGTTTCGAATCAACCGTACTATGCTCACGCAACGCTTCAGACAACTTGATGTCATGGAGCAAGTCAAGCCTTTGCTTAAGAGCGTTTCAACCGATTTTAGCGTCCCCAGCATCGTCGTCGTAGGAGCCCAATCTAGTGGCAAGTCCAGCGTGTTAGAGCACGCAACAGGACTGGCATTTCCTCGAGGCGAAGGCATGTGCACACGCGTACCGACTGTTGTCTCCGTGGAGGGAGGCGTCACGGAACCAAGCCTTTGCATTAGCAAGAACCCAAACTATGACGACCCAATTGACCCCCCCGTGGAATACGGTGACACTGCGGCTTTTGGAAAAGCAATAACCGAGCTCACCGACCAGCTTACAAAAAAGGGTGAGATTGGAGAGACTCCGATCTACGTGAAGCTTAAGAAGCCAAACTCTCCCACGTTCACTCTGACCGACGTTCCAGGAATAACGCTCAACTCTAACATTGTTGCCGACGATGTCATAGAGCGGCAGACCACAGACCTCACGCGCAAGATGATCGGCGAGAGCCCCGACACCCTGGTGCTACTAGTTCTGCCCGCAACTGACGACTTTGGCAATTCAAAGGCTTTGCAACTGGCACGCAAGCTGGACCCTGAAGGAGAACGCACGATCGGAGTAGTTACCAAAATCGACAACTTATCAGCCGGCTCTGACATTGTAAAAAAGATGTCTGGCGACGAAATTCCGTTGCGACACGGATTTTTTGCCGTGCGCAACCGCACACAGATTGAAATCGAGGAGGATCTGGATATTGAAGAACTTGATGAGCTGGAGCGAGCTCTCTTTGACAACGACGCAATTTTATCAAAACTGCCACAAGAACAACAGGGAATGCCACGCTTGCTTGAAAAGGTCGCAATCGAGCAATCTAAGCGACTGGATAAGTGTATCCCAGAACTGCGTGAAAAGGTGAAGGGCCGTCTTGTGGCGGAACAGGCGTTCCTTTCTAGTCTCCCGGAGTCTCTGGGTGACGAAGTTGAGCGACAACGCTTTGCGTATCGCGTGCTTGGAAGAATCGAATCAGACTTTCGACGTTGTGTGAAATCGGACATCTCCGTTCTCGGACCCGACTGCATGGTCACCAATTTGTCAGCGCGCGTGAATGAAATCATGAACAACATGGAAGCGGGTATGCGCAAAGATCAGCGCAATTTCCTAGATGAGAAGACATTTGTCGAACTTCATGATGGTGCAAAAGAGGCTAATGGATACCACCTGTCTAACTTCATGCAGGGCGACCTATTTCGCAGCACATTCTCGACAGCGACGACACCCGTGTTGGAAAACTCGTCGCGTCTTGCGGTACATCTTACACACGGCTCCGTGCGCGACTGCTTCGACGCACTAGTGGACCATCACGTCGGCGAAGGTGTCTTACCTTCTCTTGCAGATGGCCTTAAGGAACTTTTTCACGAGTCCCTTGAACGTGTCGTGCGTGATTCGGGCGGCCTCGTTGAGCGCTTGAAGAATGCAGAGAAAAATGTGACTTTCACCACGAATCACTACTACGCGCAGACAATCGCCAAGTTTAAAGAGATACACAGCTGCAACAGCCAGCAATGGAAAGGCCCGATTCCTCCAGGTTGTGTGTGGATGCCAGATGGTGTAACGGACGGCGAGGCTGACGGCATCCCCAAAGAATTCCTGCAGCGCGCCGCAAAGAACTTTCGCAACAATTCAAACGACGCCGAAGCAACCACAACGATGCAAATCTGTCTTCACGCGTATGCAAAAGTGGTGCAGAAGCGCTTCTGTGACAGCGTGGCCGCCATTCTTTTTAATGAAGTCGTCTTTGGCGCGGGGCAAATTCTAACTGACGAATCCATGCAGTGGTCAAATCTACTGCTCGAAAAGGTGAAAGAAGACCCAAATATTGCGCAAAAGCGCACCAAGATCAAACACAACATCTTTGCTTTAAGCACGGCGCTTGATCTTCTAAAGCGTCTCTGAGCTTTCACAGTGAAGGTCACAACAGTTGCATCCGGCGCCGACGAGTAGGGTGTTCGCAGTTAACACCCCCCCCAGTTGAAGCCCAACGTCTCCTTTACATTCTGCCGCTTTCGATAAATGTCTTGTTTTCTAGTATTGTAAACATCGATAATGTCGCAGCGTATAGAACACGTGGTGAAAATCGGTTGGAAAAAACTGGAAGAGGAAAAGTGCGCTCGGCGTGTTCATCATGCAGGGTGGCATGGCCACCGGAAAAAGATGTTCGTCTTTACTCCCGAAGAATTGATGTTTGCGCGCTTCTCCACTCTCTCGGTTGGTGCCGCCAATGAGAAAAGAGGGCCGGAAGAAATGGACAACGGTGATGACACTGAAAACGAAAGTGCACTTACCGATCGAAACAGGGGTCTTTTAAAGGATGTCGTGGGTCGCTGGAACCGTCTCAGAGAATACTTCTATGGGAATGCAGAAGGCGAAGAGGCTGCCGAATCGAATGGCGCTGCGTCGGATGGATCTCCGTCGAGCCAACCTTCCGCATCGAGCGAACAGCGCGAGGTGCGGACGCGAGGTGAAGACCCCGAGGACCCAGAGAGCGAAACGTCGCCACGCATAGTGGGACGGGCGAGTGAACTGGACTCGAGACAAAATGAACTTCATTACTTTCTTGCCTTCCTTCCGAATAGAAGCAACCCCGGTAGAGGAAAGTTTGAATGGAAACGTCTCGATGAAATGAATTCTCCCGAATTCCGTGAGGCATTCCTTCTATTACCAACAGAACGCCGCGGGAGCGATCCGTCAGGAAATGGATGGGTGGTCAGCGTTAAAGACGCAGAAGAGGGTGGAAAGGGCCGCGAATACCTGGTAAAGTGGTTTGTGTGGAAAGAGGGTCGGATGGCTCCCGTAAAAGTGCGCGAAGAGTGGCGCATGTACGACGACTTTGTGAAACCTTCATTAGCCGACACCTACGACGAGCGGGCGAAGGCGGGCGTCGAAAAGGTTGACTCCGGAGACGACTCCGGGGACGAATCGGATCGCGGTGGCGGGGCATCGTACGATACTCGGGGAGACGAAGCCGTCGACCCCACGGCTAGAGAGCCAAGTAGTATTCGGTGGGACCCATCGCTCGGGCGACCGCGTCTCAGCCTGCGTGCGGCGGTGCAAAACCATCAACCAAACGACGACTGGAGTTTACGGGCGCTGAAGAGCTACGTGCTGATGCGCCGGTTCGTGATTTTTAGTCGAGTGCCACCGATGAATGGTGCAAAAGGCGCACCGTCACAACTAGAGCTTAATCAGCTCGGCAACGACCTTTTCTTCGTGAATGAGCCAAAGTTAAAGAAAAGGTGGACAACGATGCGAAACGAGGAGAAGAGGGCACGCGATAAGATTGCAAGAAATAATAATAACCAGGACGACGACGACGTAGTAGACGAAGCAAAGGTCGCGCAGATTGAAGCAGATGCGTGGCGCGTCGAGTCTGACGTTCTGCGCAAAACACTGGTAAAAGAAGCCCAGGGACGCTGGCGCGCATTGTGGGAAATCATGAAGCCTGAGCTTGAAGAGCTTGATGCGCAGCTGATCGCGCTAGAAATCGTCGACCGTGGCGATTTCGATGCGTTGCCGGAACTGTCACAGCGCGTTAAAGCTCTGGTCTCGGGGAGGGGGCTGCCGAACTGGCCTCGTGCCTTTGCAAGGCCGCGCATGCGGCAGTGCAACGTGAGAAATTACCTCAGCGAGAGTCGATCCAAAGAGGCCGAGCGGTGGCTTCTGCTACAACGCGAAGAGCACACTAATGCGCCCCCTAATCAATATGAGAGGGGAATCATGGGCTCCAGCCTAGGAACTACGTGGCCTAATGGTAGTGTGCCTTCGAGCACTCAGGCACCTGGCGAGCACACCGTTCCGATTGACTGGTATCAGCCCGGATGTGCTCTCATTTTCGAGAACAGAGATGGACGTCACTGTCCTGTCGGAATTCATATCGCTCTTCAAACGCAAAACGTGACAAAGGCTGCTTTTCCTCTGGGGATTTTCAGTAGGGAGGAATCGAGACGGAGCACTCAAATTTACAATGCAGATCTTCCATTTAAAAAACAAGCACAATTGGCCAAAAGTACGGCATTCGCATTCCTGGCTTATCTGGGACTCAGCGATAAGAAGAATAGCAAGAGTCTTGTCGCACTCTCAAAATCATGCGGCGTGGGAGTCTATGAATATGCATGGCAAAACAACAAGGGCAACTTTGTGCGATTGATTCGAGCAAAAGCAACGCAGTGGGAAAGGCGTATTCAACTACTTTGCCTTGGCATGGATTGGCAAGTAGGAAATCCGCTTGTTTTGTACCCTGACGCTTTTGACGACAATCTTGTGACGTTGTTAGGTTTACGATTTGCAGGAGGGGACGACCTGCTTAAGCTCTGCGACGAAGCTTTGACAAGTTCGGTTTTGAGAGCCCCAAAACGCGTTTCGCAAGACGTGTTTTAGGAGCGCGCCGGGCGTATTTGTTCAAAACTGCATGGCGCTGGGGTCGTACTTCCAGGTGTGCCGGTGGTGGCAGTTGCAGCACAAAAGGTTGCACTTGGAGATCTCGGCGTCGAGCAGGCCCACGACCTTGTCGAGCGTCGCGGCGTTGGAGCAGTTTTGCACCATCCCGGACACACCGCCGTGCTTTCCGAAGAGGCCGCCCTTTGACTTGGTGGCCTCGTCGAGGTGGTTGAACTCGTGCATGACCTCCTTCCCTTCTTCGACGGGGCGGCCGCAAGCGGCGCACTTGCCGATGCACCGCTTGGCGGCGTCGACGTGCTTCTGCTTCGGGTAGACGCGCACGGCATGGCGCCGCGCCTCGTACTGCTGCACCTCTTCCTTCGTGCCGTTCGACTTGCCCTCGGGCATGTCCTCCGGATCTTTGCACCGCCTTCCCGAGCTGGACGTGGGCTCGACCGCGTGGCAGCACTTGCAGATCCACTGCTCGATCTGCTTCGCCTCCTCCTCCATCGCCGGAACGCCGCCCAACGCCGGCCATGCCACGTAGTGGCTCAGCTGGACCAACTTGTTGTGCTTGTCGCGCTTCTTCGGGTTGGTGCCGTGGTCGGCGGTGAGGGCGCACCAGACGTGCTCGCCGCGCTCCGGGCAGTCCTGGTTCTGGCAGCCGCCGTGCCGCGCGGCCATCTCCTTCCGCCTCGCGTCGTACCACGCCTTGCACGCGCTCGCCGCCGGCGACACGTAGCCCTTGTCGTTCCGGCACTCTAAGCACTTGTCGGCGCGCAGCGACTCGAGGACGCCGCGCTGCGCGACGCACTCGTCGCGGTCGCCGGCGGCGTGCGCTTCCTTGTACGCGGCGTACGCCGCGTCGAACTTGGTGCGAAAGCCCTGCGTGCGCGACGAGCCGTCCATGGGCGCAAAGTGGGAAAGGTCGACCCATTGCTTGGTGCACATGTTGTGGCACCCGGCCTTGATCGTGCCGTCTGCCGCCGATTGCCACACGAGCACGGAGCACGGCTTCCCGCCTTTCACGACGCTCGTGCGCTTGATGCGCTCGGCGTTTGTGGCGAAGAGGCTCTTGGGGCCCTCGGACGGCGCGGGCGCGGGCGCGGGCGCGAAGTAGTTGTTGATTGTGTTTTTGTTGATCGTCACATTTTTCACCACCTGCGGCGCCTCTGCGCGCGACCGCTTGGGCATTTTGCTTTTCAACCACGGAGTTCGTAGTTCGTTTGTAATATCACTCCATGGGCGTTGGTACGACACGCGGCGCCGACCACCGGCGCCGAGCTTACTTTATGTGTGAAAATACGAAGTATTGCATTGGAGGGAAATCAAGTCTACAAACTGGTCTCGCCTCACGTGCTACATGCAGAGGAACGCGGTCTAGCGCAACGATTCGTTGGAGCGCAAGTCCCGACTTTTTGGCAAGAGCAACCCATTCGGCACTGGAACGGTAAACTGCCCATGGGTCGTGCGCGCGGTACGAGGCGACGACGCTGAGCGAGGCGCGTCTGTTCAGCACGTCTTCTCCGATGATGACGTAACGCCTGGAGACGCGTGCGGCTTCATCTAGAAGTTGTAGCGCATCTTCAGCGGCGTGATGCAGCACCGTCTCCAGAAGCACGGTGTGAAAACGGCGTGTTCTGTAAGGAAGTTGCGTACCAGACGCGTAAACTTGACAGCCAGTGTGGGGGTTGATGTTGATGCACTTTGTTTTTGTCGCGCTGTCGCGGTATTCGCCAAAACCTCCGATGTCCAATAAAGAGTCCGGGTTGGCGTTTGCGATGAGATTGCGCATAATTCTCCAGCGCCCCTGCAACCCGGGAGCCTCTCGTATTTCCACTGGTGCACCGAAGTTTCGCAGGTGCGCCAAGGCCGTTTCGGTCGCGCTTTGTGTTTTGGCCCACTGCAGCGTGAGATTTCCGTACCTTACGCCCCCGCACGGCATCGCCATGTGGCTTACAATAGACAAAAAAACGTTACCACCGGCGCTGACCACGGTGCTCCCACAAAATGAGCGCCGCCACATTAGCGATCGGGGCGCCCGAGAGCACTTTGTAGAGCAGAAACAGCATTTGCTGAGGTGGTGCGCTTTGGTGTAAGCGTAGCTAGAGTGTCGTTCATCCATTGAAGTTCATAAAATTGAAGTGCAACG
>Ga0209666_1002920_pt1 | contig 12630 bp, 20 predicted proteins | sample SaaInlV_125m_DNA_FD_184679 | JGI IMG/M metagenome (GOLD analysis project Ga0209666, IMG submission 184679) | Marine microbial communities from expanding oxygen minimum zones in the Saanich Inlet - Saanich Inlet SI037_S3LV_10m_DNA (SPAdes)... | ecosystem: Environmental > Aquatic > Marine >...
ATGTACAATGGCAGGAATGGAATTGTTAGGTGGAGAAACAGCAGAGCATTTCAGGGCACATGATTATGACCTTGCTGGTTTCTGTACTGGTATTGTAGAGAAGAATGATATTGTTGATGGCAGTAATATTAGAGCAGGTGATGTAGTCATTGGTATCGAGAGCAGTGGTCTTCATAGTAATGGATACACACTCATCAATGATATGCTGTGGAGAAATTACATCTTCTATAAAGAGATGCCTGAGCTGTTGGTTCCAACTACCATCTATTCTGGTTTGATCCAACACCTGTTGGATGAGGTTCCTATCCTAGGTATGGCACACATCACAGGTGGAGGACTGCCTGAGAACCTCCCACGATGCCTTCCAATGGGTCTTACAGTTGACGTTGACTATTCTGCTTGGGAGAGACCAGAACTCTTTAATAAGATTCAGGAAGCAGGAGACATTGCCGAGAGTGAGATGCGTAATGTATTCAATCTTGGTATTGGATTCTGTTTAGTTGTGCCACAAGAGGTAGTAGAACATACTCAAACTTTGATTGCTGACACTCCATTTGGTATGAGATCCTGGGTTATTGGAAAGGTTGAATAATCAAAATAAATAGAGGAGTTAAGACTCCTCTTTTTTAATGGCGTATTATTATCCTGAAGGATATTTTGGACCTATTTGTGATTCTCCAGCAACTGCTGAGGAAATTGCATTTAGAAATAGGTTGACGCCTGTTGAACAAGAAGTTATTGATGAGAGAGTTTTCGTTTATCCTCAAGATGGGGACATTGGAAGACCTTGGTGGGAGGAATTAGAAAAGACATTAGGTTTTATTCCTACAGCATTAAAATCTATTAAGTGTAAGCAAGCACCAGATGGTAGTTTTTATGATTGCATTTATCAGTATATAAACGACGAGTTTATTCTAGAGCAACCTCAAACCCCTAATGAACTTATTGGACTTAGGGACAACTTTATATTTCCTGACTTTACCCCAAACTCTTGCTCTCCATTTGATCCAGATATTAATATTCTACCTAAAAAAGTATTTCTTGCTGATGGAACTTCTGTTCTAAGATACAAGAGAGAAAAATCTTCACCAGTTACCTTTGATGTTTCTGCTGGGTCTAGATATGTTGTTCTATCAGCAGGACTTAATGTTGCATGGAATAGTACAGGAACAGCATTGATAGCTACTGGTAGTGGTAGTTCTAATGTAGTGCTCAGATTAAAGTGGGATGATAACCCAAGTGATTCAGGAACTGCTGTAGATACTATTACAATTGTTGATTCTGATAATAATAGTGTTACCTGGACTCAATCTGGGGAAAAGGGACAAGAAGATAAAGTAGTTGCATTAACAGCAGGGACTTATAACCTAGCATATACTGGTTTGAACTCTGCAAATAATCCAATTAATGTTGATGGAGATACCCTAAAGTTAAAGGACGGTGACGCTGATGATACAAATGCATCGTTCAAGATTCAGGACAACTCTAATCAAGAGTTTGGATATGAGGAAAATCAGTGGAATGAAGACGGAAGAAACTATGGTGTTTGGGTAAACCCTGCAGTATGTACACTACCTGCAATTGAACAAGAAGTAACATATACAATTGATATTGAAGAGACTGGTGTCTATGGATTTAGTTTTGGCGCTGACAATAGAGGAACTCTTATACTAAATGATTCTGATACTTTATTCAATGATGTTGGAGCAGGAATTTTTGATACGTGGGCAACTGCTGCACAAAGTACACCTCATACAACGACTAGAACTTTGCAGAGGGGAACAATCTTATTGACAGTTTCCTGTCTTAATGTACCAAACGAAGTTGATGCTGATGGTAAACCAACTGGTGCATCTTATAGGTGGTCCGATAATCCTGGAGGATGGTTCATCAAAATTTGTAAAGGTGGTGCATGTGCAGTAAATACTAGTATTACTAATTGGATTCCTTCAGGAACAGTCCCTGCTTGGTCTAGTTTTATGAATACTTATGCAGTATTCCCCTCTACTACAAACACTTTGTCTGGTATACCTCAAACTGCAGTATGGAATATTAGTGTTCCAGATACAGATGACTATGTGTTAGAAGTTTCTGCAGATAATAATGCTACTATTACCTTAGATGGATCTACCGTAGCGACTCATAGTGGTTTTACTTCTAGTACAACTACTACATTAACTGGTCTTACTGTTGGTGCTCATACAATCGGAGCAACAGTTACTAATACTGCATCACCATCTAACGTTACTGATAATTGGGCGAACAATCCTGCTGGTGTTGCATGGACTATTACTAGACCTGCATCATCAACTCAGGAAACAGTTACAACTACATCTAGTGTCCCTAATGATATTGACGCAGTGTTTAATAGTGCTGGTGATATCGTAGTTACAGGTGTTGGTAGTGGAGAAATACAATTAATCTTTGAATGGGATGATAATCCAAATACTAATGGCACTGCATTGGGGCAGTTAAATATTGCAGGTAAAAATTTCACTCAAACTACGGGCAAGGAGAGAGGTTCAGATTCCTATAAGTTTACAGGAACGGCAGGTCAGACTTACCCAATAACGATCTCTGACAATCCAAATGGATTTAGACGGAGAAACAATAATAGTCAGTTATGTTTTATGGATAGAGATGATGATGACTGTAATGCCAAACTGATAATATCATCAGTCAGAGATAGTGGAGTTACATCTTCAACAACAAATGAGGTCGTTACTACGGTAGTTACTGAAAGTGTTATTGCATCTTCTTTAGATTTATCTACCAGTACACTTGACACCTCAAACTTAGTATGGCATACTAGAATGGCGTCTGGATACGAATACTATCAAATCTAATGGACTTACCCAAAATTAAAAATGAAGATCTCCCTGACAAACTTAAAGAAATGTTAGGAGATTCTGACGCAGAGTTTGATTCTCTGATGAACCCATCAGATGTTCTCAATCTTGGGTACACCCTCGATGAGCTCAATGTTCAGCGCGAAGAAACTGCTCGTAAGTTAATCGAAGCACGCAAAAAACTACAGGAACTTCGTGGACTTGAGAGAAAAAATAAAAAAAATAATATTCAATCTGTATAAATACTCATTCAACACGCTTGCCAAACCAGGTAGGATGTGTTATACTTAATCCAACGAGAGACAGTCGATCTCTCTTTCATCCGTGGGTTCAACTCCACGAGTCATACTTAAAGGTAAATTTTCAAATGATCAAAACTGTATTTGCAGCAACCGCTGCTCTGTTTGCTTCTGCTGGTGCTGCTTTCGCAGGACCCTATGTCAACGTCGAGACCAATGCTGGTTGGACTGGATCGGAGTACAATGGTGCTGGAACAGACCTGCACGTAGGTTACGAAGGTGCTCTTGGTGAGAGTGCTTCATACTACGTCCAGGGCGGCGCTACTGTGCTGACTCCTGACGGTGGCGAGAGCGACACCGTTCCTTCTGGTAAGGCAGGCGTTGGTGTAAGTCTGACCGAAGCACTCGGTGCATATGGTGAGGTATCCTTCGTAGGTTCAGGCGACGAAGATCTTGACCGCGGCTACGGTGCTAAATTGGGTGTGAAGTATTCCTTCTGATTCCATAAATAATGTGGAGACCTTTCGTGCGGTCTCTACAAAAGTCGGAACACCCATGGGACTCTTAGGAGTCCCTTTTTTATTCTAGAGGTATTATGAATTTTCAAGTTTATACGAGAACTGGTTGCCCATACTGCACAAAAGTAAAGCAAGTTCTTGAAGGTAAGGGGTATTCATACACTGAAAGGCAATTGAATAGAGACTTTACTCGTGAAGATTTCTATAAGCAGTTCGGTGTTGGTAGTACTTTTCCACAAGTAGTTAAAGATACTATTAATCTTGGGGGATGTACAGAGACGGTGCGTTATATGAGAGAAAACAATATGCTATAGTGTCTAAATATTTTTGAAGTTAATACATGGGAGGAGTTGGTTCCATATTATTGCACACGAATTAAAAGGGAGAGGGAACCATGTTAGTTGCGCTAGTAGTATTAGTAACCCTTGGAGCATTTATCTTAGGAATTACAGTTTCTTGGTTAGCAAAAGGGTATGTAGAGGACTTCATCGAGAATGCAGCATACGCAAAATCCGTAACACATCCAGAAATGTTTGATGAAGACGGTAATATGTTGCATGATGACCTCATCTATGTTAGACCAGACATTCAGTATTGGTCAGACATAGAAAATGATGAAGATGATGAATGAATTCAGGAGTTAATTATGCCTACACGATCGATTGATAATAGCAACTCTAGGTTGCTTCTTAGTGAGGTCTTGCGAAAGGTCTCTAATGCAAAAACAAAAAGTGAAAAGGTGAGTCTCCTTCGCAAACATAACAGTGTTGCACTTCGTCAATTGTTGATCATCAACTTTGACGATAGTCTTACTTGTTTGTTGCCTGAAGGAGACGTTCCATACACGCCAAATGATGCACCAGTCGGTACAGATCATTCTCGCTTAGAGCAAGAGTATCGTGGTCTGTATCGTTTCTTTAAAGGAGGTGCAGACAATCTGACTTCGATGAAGAGAGAAACAATGTTCGTTCAATTGTTAGAAGGTCTTTCTGAGGAAGAAGCAGAGTTGCTTGTTCTCGCAAAGGATGGTCGTATGAACGACAAATACAAACGCATCACCAAATCAGTAATTCAGGAAGCGTTTCCTAACATTACATGGGGCGAGAGAGGTTGAACTTTATTCATAAGGAATGCGACCCAACCCTTGCACAGGATCGGTCACTTCCATATACTTCATTTATAATTGAGTATAGTCAGGACGGTATCACTAAATTTGATATCGTTGCTTCTAGTAAACAGTCAGAAATTTTTGATTATTATTGGGACTTGTATAAAAAAGACCTAATTAATATGTCAGCAACCGAAGGTAGAGTTAATCCTAGAACATGGCAAGATCCAAATCAGAAGAAAAAGAAAAGCAAATGACGATCTACTTTGATAAACGTGCATTTGAACAGAAAGAAGAAGAGAACGAAGAGGAACTAGAAATCCTAAAGAAAAGAGAAGAGGGAGCAGCAGCTATCGTTGCAACATTGCTTTTCTTTACCAAACCATTAGTTTTTATGCTACTATGGAACTGGTTGATGCCAGGTATCTTTGGACTTGCCACTATCGGTTATCTAAAGTCGTTTGGTTTGTACTTGATCGCCCGTATTATTATCGATAAGAATGACTAAAGTATGTTTGATCTCTGTTACTCCTGAGGCAGAGAAAACAATTGGATACATTGCTCGTGTAAGTAATCCAGCAAATCAGGAGAACCCTAAAATTTCTGGACTTCTAAAGTATTGTATCAAGCATGGACATTGGTCTGTATTTGAGCAGGCAACAATGACTCTAGAGATTCACACCACTAGGGCAATCGCAGCCCAGGTGTTGCGTCATAGGTCATTTACATTCCAAGAGTTTTCACAACGCTATGCTGATTCTTCCCTACTCTCGGAGGAGATCCCTCTACCTGAACTACGCAGACAGGACACCAAGAATCGTCAGAATTCTATTAATGATGTTGACCCGTTTACCAAACAGAAGTATGAAATCTTGATGCAGCATCACTTCAAGGAGTCGATGAATTTGTATCAAGATATGCTGGACTCTGGTATTGCAAAAGAATGTGCAAGAAATGTGCTTCCTTTATGCGTAGGCACAAAAATGTACATGACGGGCAATCTCAGAAATTGGATCCATTACATCTCTCTGAGGTCCTCCAATGGCACCCAGAAGGAGCACATGGACATTGCAGAACTTGCGAAGCAGCATTTCATCTGTCAGTTCCCAGTCATCTCTGAGGCGCTTGAGTGGTGTCCTGAGGGTGATTGCGGATGCCCTGAGCAACTAGATGATTGCAACTGCATCCAACCTGCTCTGAGGATTGACTGATGTATGAAGAGTTAAATTGTTTTGAAGAAGCACTCAAGCACTTCGGAACAAGAGTTGAAATCATCACTGCTATGGAAATGGCACGAAAGATATCACCTGAAGATGCCTATCAGTTGATTAAGGATGAACTCAAAGAAGTTAAATTATGTCGTAAACAATTCAAGAAGGAGCACTAATGCCTTTATACAATGTACTAAATAAGGTCACTGGCGAAAAACAAGAGTTTCGCTGCACCGTTGCCGAATACGAGCAATGGAAAATTGATAATCCTGATTGGGACAAAGATTGGCACGCTGGTGTCGCAGGAACAACATACGGGAATCCTAAACAGTCTGATGGATTCAAGGAAGTAATGTCCAAAGTCCAAGCAGCACACCCTCGATCAAACCTCAGTAGATTTACTTGATATGGCAAGAGCAAGAAAGAGAAACACTACTAGCAATCCTGTTCCTTCTAACATGAGTGCAAAGCAAATCAAAAGGAAAAAACCTCTTGATAAGAGTTACATGGTTCCTATTAAACCATTGACTCCAAATCAGGAGACCGTGTTTGAGCAGTATAATGAAGGGCAGCACATGCTGCTACATGGTGCTGCTGGTACAGGTAAGACATTTATCACCCTCTACCTTGCTTTACAGGAAGTACTTGACGAAAACACACCGTATGATAAGATATACATTGTGAGGTCTCTTGTACCTACAAGAGAGATTGGTTTCCTTCCTGGAGACCATGAAGATAAGTCAGCATTGTACCAAATTCCATACAAAAATATGGTGAGGTATATGTTTAGTATGCCTGATGACAATTCCTTTGATATGCTTTATGACAACCTCCGAGCGCAAGAGACTATTTCATTTTGGTCTACTTCTTTTATCCGTGGAGTTACTCTTGACAATGCCATTGTTATTGTCGATGAGTTCTCGAATCTTAACTTTCATGAATTAGATTCAATGATTACTCGTGTTGGTGAAGATTCTAAGATCATGTTCTGTGGTGACATTACTCAATCTGATTTGGTTAAGAGTAACGAAAAGAATGGAGTATCAGATTTCATTAACATCCTTCAGCAGATGCGTGAGTTTACTTGCGTTGAGTTTGGTATTGATGATATCGTTCGCTCGGGTTTAGTTAAGTCATATCTACTTACAAAATACAATCTTGGTTTCTAATGTTTAATTTTATTGATGTCGAACTCAACGAACATGTTGAGGTCGAAGCTGTGAATGATAATGGAGTTAGATTTTATCCCATCCCTGGTGCTGATAAATACTATCCGAGTGTTACTTCAATCACATCGTATAAGAGCGCAGACTTTTTTAAAAAATGGCGCAAGAAAATTGGTGAAACTGAAGCGAATCGTATTACCGCTAGAGCAACACAGAGAGGCACTGCCTTTCATAGCATCACCGAAGATTATATCAAAGGTGTATTAAATTTGGAACAATACATGACAAATAACCCATTGTCTGTTAGAATGTTTCAATCAGCAAAGTCTACGCTAGATCGAATAGACAATATCCATTGTCTAGAGACATTTTTGTATTCGCATTACTTAGGTTTAGCGGGTCGAGTTGACTGCATTGCTGAATTCGATGGTGAGTTGGCAGTAATCGATTTTAAAACTTCAACTAAAGAAAAAAAGGAATCCTACATCGAGAACTATTTTGTTCAAGAGACTGCATACGCAGCAATGTTCCTAGAAAGATCTGGTTTAGAGGTAAAGAAAATTGTCACACTTATCGCCACCGAAGAAGGAACTATTCAAGTGTTTGAGAAGTACAATCTTGATGACTATTTACAATTACTCAAGTCCTACATTGAAGAATTTGTTAGGGGAAGAACTTATGCCTAAAGACCAAGGAGACGATAAGTTTCTTACTCCCATTAAATTCTCTCAAGAAATCGAGAGGTTAGTTAAAAGGAGTGATGGTTTGATTTCATACATTGAAGCAGTAGTAACTTACTGCCAAGAGAATGAAATTGAAATAGAGACCGTCCCTAAGTTGATGTCTAAACCCCTCAAAGAACGTCTGCGACATGAAGCAGAACGTTTAAACTATATGAAGAAACGATCTAAAGGAGTATTGCCACTGTGACTGGATTTGAAGTGTATCAAATGTATCTTGCATTAAAAATGCACTTCACCAAAGACTCATATGATTTTATAAAGTATAAAGGCAAAGTTTCTGCCTCTGAGAAATCATTTGAAGAACGTCGCGACCGCTATTTCTTTAAAAAACTAGCGACAAAGTATGACAGGAGTAAAATCCTAGATTACTTTGTCGCTAATTTTATGGATAATCCTAAAGGATATATCAGATCATTTAATGACGGTAACTACGAAAGGTGGAGAATTAATCAGGAGTCGTTCTCGTATAAATTTAAACAGGATGTGCATCTTCTACTAACATATTTTGAATCCCCGTATCAAGATAAGTTTGATAAGATCTTTGAAGTAAAAGAAGGTAGTCACCCTCCACTCCTTAAACATTATCTTTCAGGGGAGATAACACTAGAAACACTCGTTGTATTTGAAACTTGCCTAGGATATGTCAAAGCATTTGATAAAAAACTAAAGGATCCTATTTGGAAAGAGACTCGTAGAAGAGTACTGAAGTATCAACCATTTTTAAAAGTTGATTGCAGCAAATACAGAGTAGAAATATTGTCAGTCATTAGAACGAAACTATGAGTTTTTTTAAATCGGAACAAGTACAAACAAATTTACAAGACATCTTTGAAACTTATCAGGAAGTTGCATCTATGACTTCCCAACTAGGAAAGATGGATAGAGAAGAACGATTAGACCATATTGAAGATTGCAAAGTCCTTATCGACAAGCAGAAGAATTTCTATGGTCGATTGTGTCTTGCTTCATCAGAAGATCCTGAGGCATCAGACATGAAGACCAGGATTAATGCACTGTCTCAAGCGTTTGGGTATCGTGACCTTGGGGAATGCATGGATGCCATGTTCGAGACACTTGAACAAGCGGCACAGAGGGAACTTGACACATGATACATAGTATGCTACGATAACCCAGTAGCAAACAATCCAACTACACACATTCAATACGGAGAATACTAAATGTCTTTCGCAAGTCTCAAAAAAGCGTCCAGCAAGGGAGACACCTTTGCTAAACTGACACGAGAGATTGAAAAACTGAATCAGCCTGCTGCTGGTTCTTCTGCTGACGAACGTTTCTGGAAACCAGAAATGGATAAGTCTGGCAATGGTTATGCTGTTATCCGATTCCTGCCTGCTCCTGATGGAGAAGAGATGCCTTGGGCAAAGGTCTGGAGTCACGCATTCAAAGGTCCTGGTGGACAATGGTACATCGAGAACTCACTCACCACTCTTGGTAAGGATGATCCTGTCGGTGAAATGAATCGCCAACTCTGGAACAGTGGTAATGATAGCGATAAAGAGATCGCTCGTGCTCAGAAACGTAAACTCTCTTACTACTCCAACATCTATGTTGTGAGTGATCCTGCTCATCCTGAGAACGAAGGTCGTGTATTCCTTTATAAGTTTGGCAAGAAAATCTTTGACAAACTGACTGAAGCAATGCAACCTGCATTCGTTGATGAATCACCTATCGATCCATTCAACTTCTGGAAAGGTGCTGACTTCAAACTGAAGATCCGTAAGGTCGAAGGTTACTGGAACTATGACAAGTCTGAGTTTGCTTCACCTAGCACTCTTGGTAACTTTGATGATGACAAACTGGAAGGTATCTGGAATGAAGGATACTCCCTTGCAGAGTTTGAAGACACTAAGAACTTCAAGTCCTACGAGCAACTACAAGCACGCTTGAGTCTGGTTCTCGGTAAGACTTCTAATGCATCTGCTCCTACCATTCGTGAGGATGAAGAGGAAGTGTTTGCCAAACCTGAACCAGTAGAAAACTGGGGCAAAGAAGTTTCTGACTTCCGTCAAAAAGCAGTCGCTGCCTCTCCTGTTGCTGACGAAGATGACACTCTGTCTTACTTCGCTAAACTTGCTGAGGATGATTGATGAAACTTGTACTCGCTACAATGATGCTACTCTCTGCTCTGCCTGTTAGTGCAGAGAGTATTGGTGACCGAAGCAACCGTCAAGCATATAATTCTCAAAGAGGATATGCTTCAGAGAACAGATGCTATCGTAATGAATACCGTGAAGAGTATATTCCTGGAACATCTAATTCTCCTGGATATGTCTCATCATATAAAGAGCGAGTAGAAGTTCCTTGTAATCGTGAAGTCTATCGTCGTGATGATGCTCCTAGGAGACACAATACTGATGACAATTCTTGCATCGAAGGTTCAATCCTAGGTGGCATTGCTGGTGGTGGTGCAGGTGCTGCTCTATCTCGTAAAGAAGGACGCCTCTGGGCGATCCCTCTTGGCATTGTCGGTGGAGCACTGGTAGGATGTCAAGTCGATGGAGGGTAAAACCAAATTCAACTTTTGATTCCCTGAAACGGGGCAAAAAATCCCCGCCAATTTTTCGGTCTCTAGGGTTTTCTGAACTGTTGTTCTAACACAATCCTAAGAAGATTCTCTTTTAGTGACATTAATGCTTGTTGCTCAAACGAATCACCACCTGGCCATTTCTCAAGATAAAAACAGACGGACTTGTATGTTAAGTACAGTCCGTCTTTTGATATGTCTATGTTTATATAATCTTCGGAATTAGTATCCTCCATATCCTCCACCACTAGAACCTGAACTACTGGAGGAACTAGAACTACTACTGGAGGCAGACGTTGTTGTAGTAGTTGGTACTGTTGCTGCTGTAGAACTTACTGTACCTGCTACACTTGCTAACGTAGTGCCTGATGCACTAGGACCATTATCAAATGAGGTCATCACAACATCATTATTAGCAATTGTACGACTTCCACTACCAGTGACGCTAGTGTCATTAGTAATAAATCTAGATGCCATACTCATTTCTGTTTTCTTATTTCCAAATTTATCAACTTCAGAATGTAATTGATACTCAAGAAGAGAAGACATCTCTTCTTTCATGAGATCAACCATAATTCCATTAGGAATTCCAATCAATCTTTTTTGTTCGTTCAGGTAATTTTCATACTCATAGTTTGATACAGGATATCTAGACTCTTCTTCAGTTTTGATTGAACCATCGGGCATGGTAGCTCTAAAACCAGCATTTACGTCAATACCCTTTTTAATGTAAACGATATCTTCGTACATAATTTCATTTGTTTCATAATGATGAATAGAATCAGGATCCGAATATGATTCTGATACAAATTTTTGCAGATTATCTTCAGATTTTGGCCACTGACTATAGAAATCTGTAATATTATTAGAGAGAAGGATAACCCAATCTAAGAAAGGATCTCCATATAGACTATTTGCAAGAAATGAAGGGGTTTCTCCATCTCGAATAGAATACGCTTCAAACGATGTGACATATCGATCTAAGTCATCTCTTGCTTTAACTCTACGAAATATGTTTTTTGTGAGACGATATTTGAACCCCTCATTAGAGGTTACGCCTTCACCAACATATACATTTGGAAAATAGGAAAAATAAGATGCCATGTTAGAATCCTTTGGTGATATCGCCAGAAGTAATAAGTTTAGTTTCTGTAAACTCTAATGTTAGATCTAATGCTGGTACTTGTATTGCGTCACCGTCAAGATTTTTGAATGACGTGTATTGACCATCTGGCGTATAATTGACTGTAATATTACTGCAAACTGACGGATGCATTTTAAAGTGCATAAAATCATCGTTATTGGCACTTGCCGATCCGTCTGGTTTTAGTCGTATAAATTTAATATTGAAACTATCTGGCACTGTGAAAAATCTAGCACCTGCAGTACCCTTATTAATTAAATTATTTAACTTTTCATCTTTACCTGAAACTTTTTCACCAGTGACTTCGGGTACAGCACCCTGCTTAAAATAGGCAAGAATATCTTTCATTTCCCTTGCTTCTTCTGGACTTCTAGCAAGGAGTTTGAAATTAAAGTTATGTGTTCTAAAATTCATACCAGTGAAGATATTTTCTTTAAATGGATTAAAGACTCTACCTCGTGATAATGCTTGAAGTGAGCTTGCATCAAGACCTCCTTGTAGTCCTCCTATTTGAGCAAGACCGTTGGCAGTTTCCGCTATTGCCGACGATGCAAACTCTGGCATTCCTGCGTTCGCTGTTTGTCCAATAATTTGGGCAATTTTTTCAGTATCACCACCACTATTGATTGCTTGAACTGCAGCAGCACCGACAACACCAAGATCAATTTGACGATATGCTGGTCGATATGAAGTTTGTAGTCCTTTTGGCATTGCAAGATAGACCCTATCAGGATCTAACCTTCTTTTTGCAGAATTACTAGGTAAACTATATCCTCTAAATCCTTTATCATCATATTTTATACTTGTTCGTTGAAAACATGCATAGTCAATTGATTCTGTAGCACCATCAGACGTGCTAGCAGAACCAGTTGTTTCTGGTGCTTGTAATGGGTATCTAAATATTGCCAACAGTCGGACCTAAATATAGTGTGACCTCTATGTATTTATGCGATATCAAGGTAAATACCGCCCTTCCTTTCCGAGGAAATATAAAGGCGATCCTAGCAACGTGATTTATCGCTCCTCCTGGGAGTATAAATTTATGAAGTGGTGTGATAATACACCATCTGTTGAAGAATGGGGTAGTGAAGAAATTATCATTCCATA
>Ga0209666_1002929_pt1 | contig 12600 bp, 6 predicted proteins | sample SaaInlV_125m_DNA_FD_184679 | JGI IMG/M metagenome (GOLD analysis project Ga0209666, IMG submission 184679) | Marine microbial communities from expanding oxygen minimum zones in the Saanich Inlet - Saanich Inlet SI037_S3LV_10m_DNA (SPAdes)... | ecosystem: Environmental > Aquatic > Marine >...
GCGAACGCTCGAGACAGACATAAATAGACAAACAGTCTGCAAAAAATACACCGGGGGTCGGCGGGAATCAATCTCAATCGTCTTTGTCGCGGGTTGCGGCTCGAGAGCAGATCGCGCCGCACCCCCACCGCGTACTCCCGGTCGCGATGGCGGTCACCGCCGAGGAAGTGGTGAAGGCGTACGAGAAGGCGAAGGAGGCGTCGGACGACGCCGAGGGCAACACCGCGTCGGAGGACCGATGCGTCGATTGCCTCGCGTCGCTCGCGCGGATGTCCATCCCTCTGAAGCTCTTCACCACGGGCGCGCTCGGGGAGGTCCCTAAGGCGATCAAGAAGCTCGCGAAGAAGGGCCCCACGGACAAGGTCAGGGCGGCGGCGCAGAAGTGCGTCGACGGCTGGATGGCGCTCATGACCGGCGGGGTGGCGAAACCCGCGGACGCGCCGGCGGCGGACGAGGCACCAAACGAACGCGACGACGAAAAGGCGAACGAAAAGGCGAACGGCGCCGACGAGAACTCGAAGAACCGCGCGAAGGAAGATGACAAAGAAGAAGAAGACGTCGCACACGACGACGGCTCTTTATCGCTGAAGCAGCTTCTCGGCCCTGAACTCGGCGATCCTTTACGGGATCGAACCCGCGAGCTTTTAGCGGAAGCGCTCGTCCTTTGCGTCGGCGAATCCGGAGTCTACGCCAGCCGCGCGGATTGCGCCGCGACGGCGACCGCCGTGGAGCGCGCTATGGCGAACAAGTGGACGGACGTCGGGAAGGAATACAAGGCGAAGTTTCGGCAACTCGCGTTTAACTTGAAGGACCCGAAGAACCCGGATCTACGCGCGCAGGTGGCGGACGGGTTGATCGACCCTGTATCGTTATTAGAACTCGCCCCCGAACAGCTCGCCTCCGCGGAGCGAAGAACGGAAAACGAAGCCATCAGAGAGCACGCGACGAACGAAGCTGTCCGCGGGCAAAAAAAGGAAGCCTCCACGGACGCGTTCAAGTGCGGCAAGTGCAAGCAACGCAAGTGCACGTACTACCAGCTGCAGACGCGGAGCGCGGACGAGCCCATGACCACGTTCGTGACCTGCGTCAACTGCGACAACAGGTGGAAGTTCTGCTGAAACGTTACATTTTTGGTGACGCCGAACGCGAGGTATGGGAGTCGTTTTTCGAAAAACGACGCGCGCGGAACGCGGAGTACATAGGCCGATACGGCGCGGGACTACGTAGACCCCTTCAAGCAAGAGGGGGGTTTAAAAAATCCATCCATAACTACATTCATCCGTCGCGGTATCGTCATCATCCGTTAACGACATGCCCTTGATGTTCATTCATACGACCGTCGTCCGCTTCACGCGCGAGTTTCCGCGTCGTCGTCCTCGCCGACCCGCCGAAGCGCGACCTCCAGGATCTCGTGGATCCGGCCCACCATCTCGCGCGGGTCATCCAGCGCGCCCGCGGCGACGCGCGCGTTGTCGAAAACCTGCTCGGCGAGCAATTTCGCGATTCGAACCTTCTCTTCGCTCCCGTCGCGCCTCAGCCGCTCGATGCCCTTGATGATGGCGTGCTTCGGGTTGAGCTCCAGCGCGGCGGCGTTCTTCAGCTCGTCCAGCTTCGCGGCGGTCGCCTCGTCGCTCATCATCGTGAGCATGGCTCGGTACCGCCGCATCGCCTCGGGCTCGTGGCCCGTGAGCAGCGCCGGCGCGGAGACGAGACGCGCGCTGGTGGAAACGCCGGTGACGCGCCCGGGAAGCGCCTCGGTGGCGAACCAGTCGCACAGAGACGACATCTTCTCCGCGGAGAGCGCTGTTTTCTTTTTCTTCTCCGACGAAGTCTCCTTCTCGTCACCGTCCTTACTCTCCTCGCTCGTCTCCTCCGCCTCGAACGTCGCCGCCTCGGCGGACACGAGATCCTTCCCTCTGTGTCTCCGCACGTGCTGCATGACAAACTCGTCGACGTGCGCGTACAGGAAGAGCACCTCGTACCCTCTCGCGCGCGCCGCCTCGAGGTACGGACTCGACTCCGCCTGCTTGCGCCCGCCAGGCGCCACCAGGTAGTACACCTCCTTCTGCGTCGTTGGCATGCGCTCGATGTACGCGTCCAGGGACGTCAAAGAAGGGGCGCCTTCCCCGTCCGCGCCTTCCTTTTCCAAACTGCTCTCGAAGCGAAGCAGCGGCACGAGTGCGTCTTTGTACAAGTAGCTCTCGTCGCCGCAGATGCCCTCTTTCAAAAACACGCCGAGCTTGCCGTACCACTCTTGGTACTTCTGCGGTTCGCGCCGCGCCTTCTCCGCGAGCCACTTTATGACTCTTCTAGAAACGATCTCGCCCAGCTTGCGAACCAGCACAGTGTCCTGCGGGGTCTCGCGCGAGATGTTCAGCGGGACGTCCTCGCAGTCGATCACGCCTGTTATGAACCGCAGAAAGTTAGGAAGAACGTTCCGAGCGTTTTGCTGAATCAAAACGCGTCGGCTGTACAGCGCGACGCCGCCCGCGTTTTCGCTCAGAGCTCCGGCGCCTCCGAACCCGCGCTCGGGGTTTTCGGAGGGCGCGAACAGTAACGCTCTTACGGTGAGCGGCGCGTCCGCGGAGAAGTGCAGTCGGAAGGTAAACGTTTCGGACGCGGAACCGCCTTTTCCGACGAACCGGTAAAACGCCGTAGCGTCTTCGTCGGAGACTTCTTTTTCGGTCTTCGTCCACAGCGCGTCCACCAAATTGGCTCTTTCGCCGTTAAGAGTCACCGGGAACCCGACGAACGCGCTGTGTTTTCTCAACGCGGCGGACACGGACCACGCCGACGTCGCTAAAGCCTTCTCGCTGTCTTTGACGTGCAGGACGATTCGAGTGCCTCGGCGAGGGGCTTCGTCGGGGCCGACGCCGCACTCCGCGACGGAAAACAAACCGTCGCCGGCGCTCGACCATTTGTGCGCGCGGGTCGCGCCGTCGCCGTCGCCTTTGTTGGAAAACACCTCCACGCGGTCGCTCACCATGAACGCGCTGTAGAAACCCACGCCGAACTTGCCGATGATGCTTTTCGCGGAACTCGCGTCTGTTTGTTTTTGTTTTTGTATAGAGTCATCCGAAGAAGACCCGTCGATTTCCTCCACGAACGCCCTCGACCCCGAGCGCGCGATGACCCCGAGGTTGGCGATCAGATCGTCCTTGGACATGCCGAGCCCGGTGTCGGCGATGGAGAACGTGCCTTTCTCCTCGTCCGTCGTGATGTCGATCGTCAGCGAGCCCGGGTCTTGGCCCCGAACCAGGAACTCGTGCCGGCACTTCTCCAGCGCGTCGCTGGCGTTGGACACGAGCTCGCGCACGAACACCTCCTTGTCCGTGTACAGGGAGTTGGTCACGATGTCCAAAAGCCGGCGCGTCTCCGCCTGGAACGCGTGCGTCTCGGGCGCGGCGCCGGACGCCGCGAACCCGCGCGCGGAGAGCCCGCCCGACGGTCGCGCGTCGACGTTCAAAGACGCGCCGCGCGCGAAAGTCCGTCGTCCAGGCTCAACCGCGATCGGTCCTCCCCGACCGACGAGGCTCGAGCCCGATCGGCACCGCCGATCGAAGGTGCCGTCCTTCCCGTCCGATCCGTCGCCGAAACATGAGCTCCCGGAGACGGCGGGTCCCCTCGCGCGCGCTGACAAACGCTTGGGCGTCCACAGCGGCCGGAGCGTGCGGCGCGACGAGCGCGCGAGCCACATGGATGCGCGGGGGGTCCGTTTCACAGCGCCGGAGAAGTGCCGGCTAAGGAGAGGGCGACATCATCCGAAACCTTCGGAAGGAAGGCGGTCTGGCGTGCCGAAGACAACCTCGATTTCGTCTCTGATCAAACACAAGAGCTGAAAACGCTTCGCGCGACAGACGATTGATTGATTTCTAACCCGCGCGCCGCTCCGTCACCCGCGTTGAAAAACGATTCTCGACTCGACGTCGGCGTCGTCCCTGTTATCGGCTCGACAGCCTCCACTCGCGCGATGGCGTGGAGTGTGGGTTAGGTCCGTCGGCGTCACGGCGGGACGCGCCGCGTCGAGCGGCGAGAGTTGGATCGATGAATCAATCGATCGTTTTTTTTTTTTTTCGTTCGCGAGACGCCCGGTGGTGGCGCTCTCGAGCGTTTCCGCCGAATCGCGACGCTAGTCGCGCCTCCGCCTCCGCGATCGATCCGTTCGTTCGTTCGCCGATCGCGTTCGATGATCACCGGTCGGCTCCATTCGGGCCTTCACCTCATTCTCGCGCTCGCCTAGCACGAGCCTCCGCCCCCCCCTTTGAACGGGTCGACCCCGTCGGCTTTGAACTTGCGCTCGATCGCCTCCAGCACCTCCTCCACGCGCGGCGGTCGTCCGAGTTTGAGCTTGGAGAAGAGCTCGGTGCCGTCTTCGTGCGTCACCTCGAACGCGCCCTCGCGCGGCGCCGCGTCTTCCCGCTCGGTGACCGCGACGGTCGGGAACGCCTCCTCGACGACGTCCGCGAGCTGGATGAACACGTCCACGCCCTGCTTGTCGAACTCGACGCGCACCTCCGTGGGGGGGGGCGCGTCGAGGCCGCTGCGTCACGCGAACCCGCGCGAACCCCCCGCGGGGTCGCGCGGATGACCGGCGGGCCGAGGCGCCGAGGCGACCGCGGCTCGCGCGGCGCGGCCGACCGCGCACTGCGGCGCGAGGCGCGTGAACGCCCGCGAGGTCGGCCGCGCGGGCGCGGGGAACGACCCGCGCGCCGCGAAAGCCGCGGACGCGCGCACAAGCCGCCGCGTCTCGCCGCGCATCGTGGAGTGGTGCGTCAGCATCGAACGAACGTCACTTCGAGCTGCTCGGCACGTCAAATTTCGTTGCAGGAAGGGAGCAGATTTCACGCGACGACGGTCTCTGTGCGCGCGGACACGCCACACCGGACGGAGCCGCGCCGAACACCACCGGCGGCCGCGATGTCCGCGCTCGTCTCGAGGGCGGCGGCGGCGGCGGCGCGTCGGCACTGGGGCGCTCGGGACGGTCTGAGCGGGTTCCGAGGGTCCCACTCGCGAATCGCCGAGAGTCCCACTCGGTGCCTCGTCGAGAACGACGCGCGCGGGGCGTTCTGTTTCCGCCGATCGGTCTCGACTTCAGGGACGCACATGCACTTCACGAGCGGCGACGACGACGAGAGCTGCGCGCGCGAGCGCCCCGGGGACAAAGGCCTGCCCATCGTGTACCACCCCGCGTACTCCAAGCCGGTCCTTCCGGAAGGCCACCGCTTCCCCATGCCGGTGTTCCGCGAGATTTACAAACGACTGATCCGGGACGGCGTCGCGGTTCCGGGGCGAAACCTTTACCAGCCGGCGCGCATGCCTTCGATGGAGGAGCTCCTGCTGGCGCACGACCGCGAGTACGTGGACAGGTTCCGCCACGGCGCGCTGGACGAGAAAGCCACGCGCAAGATCGGTCTGCCGTGGAGCGAGGCGCTCGTCGAGCGGACGCTGGCGGAAGTCGCGGGCACGATCCTCGCCGCCGATTTGGCGCTCGCCGCGGGTCTCGCCGTGAGCTGCGCCGGGGGCACGCACCACGCGCATCGCGACCACGGCAGCGGCTACTGCATCTTCAACGACCTGGCGATCGCCGCGAAACGCGTGGTCGCGAGAAAAGCCGTGGACCGGGTCTTAATTATCGACCTCGACGTGCACCAAGGCGACGGCACGGCGCGCATCCTGGAACACGACGACAGCGTCTTCACTCTCTCCGTGCACTGCGCCGAGAACTTCCCGTCGGCGAAAGCGATTAGCGATCGCGACGTCGCCTTACCGCGAGGGACCGGGGACGAGGTGTACTTGAAAACGGTCGAGGCGGCGTTGAGAGAGACGATGCAGGATTTCAAGCCAAACCTGGTTCTGTACGACGCGGGAGTGGACGTGCACGAAGCCGACGCGCTGGGCGGGTTGCGTTTAACAGACGAGGGCTTAATTCGGCGCGAAGCGCTCGTGTTAGACGTCTGCGTCGGCGGCGGCGTGCCGGTGGCGGCGTTCGTGGGGGGAGGCTACGACGATAACATGGAAGAGCTCGTCAGGAGACACTGCATCCTGCACCACGTCGCGCGCGAGATTTACGAATCGAACAAGATGTAGCGTGTACCGAGAAGAAGGTGATAGCGAGCTACGGTCTAGTTTAGCGTTGATTTAAATTAGTCGCCGCGTAGCTAACGACGACGTAAACTTTTAGTCTACATGTACGCGAACGTCCATCATCAATCACGTACGCGATTGTCCATCATCCGTCGCGCCCCAACTGCTTCCTCTCGACGCTCTCCATGAGGCGCTCGATCTTGGCCATCGCCGCCGGGCGGCCGGGGGGACAAAGCCTCTGGGCGGCGCGCAGATGCCGCGCCGCGCCGTCCACGTCCTTTGGGATTTTCTCCAGACACGCCGTCGCCGCGCGGTACGCGGCGTCCGCCGCGAGCACAGCCTCGCCGGCTTCGCTCTGGCTCTTCGTCCACGCGACGCGCTCGGCTTGGTCGAGTTTCTTTTGAATCTTAGCGAGCGCGTTTAAACGCGAAGGGGGGCACAACGCTTTCGCTCTTCGGAACTGAAACGCGGCGGCGGCGTGATCGCCCGCGTCGGCGAACGAAACCCCCGCGCGGAACGCGTCATCCGCGTCGGCTTCGTCTCTTTCGGTTCCGTCGCGAACGTCGTGTATGTTTTGACGATGTCGACGACGGCGGTCGTCGTCGTCGCGAGTCGTGTTCACGCGTTCGTCTCCATACTCGGAGTTCGTCTCGGAGAACTCGGAGAAGTCGTCCCGAAACGCGCCCGCGGGGTAGGCTCTCCGCGCGGAGGGTTCCGCGCCCGAGCTTCTATGAGCGTTTCGTCTCCCGGGAGCGTCGGCGTCGAACGACGCCGGCGACGCGTCGATGCGTGGCGCATCTCGACGAGACGCGTTCGTCGCCCCGAACGCGTTCGCCGCGGAACCCCGATTTCGACCGCGCGCCGAGTCCTCCGGGTCCGGAGGCGACACCGCGCATATATCCTCCCCCGGTTTCGGCACGCCACGCACGATGTCGCCATCCCCGGGGACGGTTCGGTCCGCGCGCGCGCTCTCCGCGCGCTCGATGCTCGTCTCGATCTGCCGAATCAACCGGTCGCACTGGTCGTTCAGTTTCGCCAGGCTCTGCTCCTCCGTCTGCCCGGACCGGGCCTTACCGCTCAGCACGGAGTACATCCTCCCCGCGGCGGAACGGGCGGAGCGGACCGCGGAGCGAGCGCGCGGCCGCGAAACCGCCCACGCCGGCGCGAGCGGGTCTGAAGCGCGCGGCCGAATTCGATTTCCGCTCTTCTCGAAACGTCGAGAATTTTGGGGCGATATCGGCACCGTCGACATGCACACTCTTATCCGCGCGACCTGATGGCGACACGTGCGCTGCCCCCCCCCCTCGGGGCGTGGCGCGCCGCGGCTCGCGTTTCAGGAAGGCGGAGCGTCGCGCTCGGGGTGTCGCGAGCCGCGCAGCCGCGCGGTCGCGCGCCCCCCCGCGTCCGCGTCGTCGCGTCAGCGAACGAGGTGGAAACCGAAACGACCGAGACGTCATCGTCATCGGGTCTCGGCGTCCTCGGGTCTCGCGGTGTCGACGCCGACTTCGACGCCGACGCGCGACTCGGCGTCGTCTACCCCTACGTCGCCGCGAGCGCGGCGTTCATGGCGCTGTGGGTGTTCGGCCCGTTCCCCGGGTCGGCGTACACCGGCATCGCGAGCCACGACGCGTGGCTCACCTCGTTGTACGAAGCGCTCCATTTCGACCAAGTCTTCGGTCCTACGTCGCTCATCACCAAGTACAACGAGGTGGGCCGCGTCCCCGCGCTGGCGCACGCCGTCCCCGGGGCGATCTGGTGCGCGCTCGCGCCGCTGCAGCTGCACCCGCGCTCGCGGGATCTTTGGGGCGGCGCCGCGCACAGGGCCGGCGGGCGCGCGATGCTCGCGGCGGCGGCGGTGCTCATGGCGGGCTACGCCGTCATCGACGCAAACGCGCTCTTCGCGGATGCGCACGATTTCAACGGGCAGGTGGGCACCGTCTCCTCCGCCATCGACGCGTTCGCGTCGGAGAAAGTATCTTCGTTTAGTAGCTTCATCGACGCGAAAAAAGACACCCCCGCGTTCGTTCCGACGCCGTTCAACGTGGTGGGCGTGCGTCTCATCGCGGCGTGGTTTTTGTCCACGGGGGTCATGACCGGCGCGGCGGCGCGGCGGGGCGATTTCGAAAACCACCGACGATGGGCGGCTCGGCACGTCGGCGCCGGTCTCTGGGTGGCGTGCCAGAGGCCGGTGTACTCGGCGATACGAGCCGGCGCGACCGCGCTGGGAGTCGGCGGAGCTGTCACGCACGAAACCGCGTTCGGGTCGCTCGCGTTCGCGGACGCGTTCTACGTAGCGTCGTACATCACAACCTTCGCGTACTTCGGCGCCGCCGAGTGGGTCGCGCGCGAAAACGGCGCACTCGAGGAGTCATCAATCAGTCGTCCGTAGCGTGGTATCAGTCTTATCTTTTTAGTAAAATGTTGACGTGTTCTATCGATGTGAGCTGCGTCTGCGCTCCTACCGCCTACCCCGAGGAGGCGTCGCGTCGCGACCGTCTCGGCCGCCGCGGCGGCCGCCGCGACCGCCGCGCCGTCGCTCGCCGCGCGGCGATTTCGGACGCGAATCGGGCAGGCCGAGGGCCCTTCGCTGCCGGACGAACTCGAGCTGCTCGTGTTCCAGCGCCAGCGCTTGTTTCTCGAGCCTTTCCTCCCAGCGAGCGAGCTCATCCAGCGTGGGACGCGCGGGACGCGCGCCATTTCGCGCGGCGGCGGGGTCGCGCGGAGCGCGCGCGGGCTTAGGGCCGAGTCTCTTCTCGCCGACGACGACGCGACGCGGGACGGCGCTCCGCGCCGAGCGCGCCTTCGGCTCCGGCCGCGGCTTCGCCTTCGGCTGAAACTTGCACGTTCGGCCGGAGGGCTCCGTCTTTTCGTCGTCGCGCGGCGGGTCGTCCGCGCCGACGACGGGAAGGCGCGACCCGGAAAACGGCCGTTTCGGCGAAACCGCCGAGACCATGTTCGGCGCGCGCCGCTTGGCGCCGCGCGTCTCCTCGGACGGAGGCGGACTCTGGCCCCGCGTCGCCGCTTTCGACCCCGCGGCGAGACGCCGCTGCGCGTTCAGGTCGTCCGCCTGGATCTGCCGCTCCAGTTCCCGCCGAGCGTCGCGCGCGACCAACCTGCCTTCCGCCTGCCCGGGCGCCGCGACGGTCACCGCGTGCAGCCGCCCCCGCGCCTCCGCGTCGGCGACGAGCGACGGCCACGCGCGAGACTCGGGCCCCTCGCGAAGAAGCTCGGCGGAGCCCACGATGAGCAGGGACTCGCGCGCGCGCGTCAGCGCCACGTTCAGACGGCGCTCGTCGCTGAGAAACCCCAGAGCGCGCGTCCTGACGCACGAAAACACCACGATATCCGCCTCCTGGCCCTGGTACGAGTCCACCGTGTTGCACCGCACGCGCGCGTCCCCGCTGCCGACGACGGAGTCCTCGCCCCGGGAAAGGAGCCTCCAGATCTCAGCCTTTTGACTGGCGTAGGGCGTGACGACGGCGACGGTGGCGTCCGCGCGCGCGTGCCGGAGCGCGGCGCGCACGGTCGCCGCGACGACGGCAGCCTCGCTCCTGTTGAAGTACGATCGGTCGTTTTCGCCGCCGGGGTGGGTTTCTTCCCGGCCGCGCCAATCGAGAAACGCGTACGCGCTCAGGTGAATTTCGAAGCCGTCGGAAACGACGCGCGCGTCACGCTCAAACGCGCTCTGATGAGCCACCGTCGGGGCGTCAACCAAACGTCCCCCGTAGAAGAACGCGCTCGGGAACCGGGAAATCTCGGCGTTCATGCGGTGCTGAACGATGAGCGTCGACGCGGGGTGCGCGCGCGAATCGTCGTCGTCGCCGTCGTCTCCCTCGCTTCGCGGTAACACCAATCGCTCAAACAGGCTCGTGCCGTACGCGCGTCTGGACGCGGGATCCCGCGCGTGCGCGACCGCGGGGAGTTGCCTGTGGTCCCCCGCGAGGATGATCCGTTTCACGTGGCTCGCGCGCCTCATCAGCGGAATCAGCGTCGCCGCTTCCGAAGATTGCGCCGCCTCGTCCACGACAACCGCGTCGAACTTGTACTCCTTCAAGTACTCCGCGCCCGCCGCGCTGGTGGTCGTGGCCACCACCCGCGCGCGTTCCAGGATCGTGCGCCGTTCGCGCTGCTCCTCGAACGCGCGAGCGGTGGACCCGTCGCGGCGCTTGTTGAGGTTGTCGATCGCCTTGTCCACCAGGGTGTCGAGCGCGTATTTCGACACCCGCGTGCTGATTTGGTCTAAAGGGCCGACGCGGATCAGCTCGCCCTCCGTCATGCCGCGCTCGGTCCCGTCGCCCTCGAGCGACTTGATGCGCCCGCGCGCCAGGCGCAGCACGAGCTCGTCCACCGCCGCGTTGCTCGGGGCGCACAACAGCACTCGGGGCGCCGGCGAACACAGGAGCAGCGCCGAGATGGCGCCGACCAGCGTCGACGTCTTCCCGGTCCCCGGGGGGCCGTGAAGAAGCGCCACCCCGGCGCACCGCCGAACGGTTTCGTGCGGCAAGTCTCCCGGGCACACGCACAGACGCATGGCTCGAGCCTGCGAGTCGTTGAACCGCCCCGCCGCGGTCCACCTGTCGATCGCGTCGAGCACCTCGGACAAGTTCCGGGGCGTGGCGCCGGCGCTCAGGGGGAGCGTTCCCGCGGAATGGACGGTGCCCGGGATGTTCGCCTCGCCCGTGATCGCGCTCCGCTCGTCTTTGTTCCACCGCGTGTAAAACGGCTCGCCGCTCAGAATCGGCGCCAGCAACGGCGCGATGAGCAGCGGCACGAAGTGCGCGGCGTCGAACTCCCGCCGCGAGGTTTTCAGGTCGTGCCCGAGCGCGACGAGCGTCTTCGCGCCGTGTGCCAAGAGAGCGTCCGGCGAAGAAACCGCGCGCAACAACTCGGACGATTCAACCTCGACGCACAGCCGCCCGCCGTCGTCGCTCGCGTCTTTCACCACCCCGAGGACGTGCGACTGCGGCGAGTCGCCGCCGCGCCACAGAAGCACGAGCTCATCCACGAGGGGGGGGATCGAGCCGGAACGAGACGACGAAGGCGGGAGGGGGCCTTTACTCCCCCTCCCGCCGGCGGGTTCGCCGTCGCGGTCGCGGATCAGGACGACGTACGATAGTTTGGCGCCGGCTTCCGCGCGTTCGCGAATCTCCTCTTTCGTCGATCTGGAGTGGACGCACCAGTGCGTGACGTGGCGCTTGGGTGGCGTCTTCGCCACAGTCTCCGCGGCCGCAGAGGCGGCGTCGTCGAGCACGAGCGCGGCGTTATACGCCGCGTATTCCTTCGCGTCCGCGAAGCGACGCGCGGGTCGAACGTTCGCGGACGACACGTCTCGCGGTCGAGCGTCGTTTCCACTCGCGCGGCGACGCGTCTTCTCGCCGTACGCCTCTCGCGCGCGGCTGAGCACGCGCAGCGTGAACGCGTCCCACTGCGACGCGCCCGTCGCGGAGTCGTCGGCCGAGTACCGCGCCGCGAAGAAGTGGCGACTTGTCGGCGGGTCGCGCGGCGGCGGAAGCGGCGGCGGCGCGGGAGGCGCGGGCGGCGCGGGCGGCTCCACTTCCTCGACGTCGGAGGACTCGATCGAGCCCGCGGACATCTGCGGTGGCGAAGAAGCGGCGGGCGCCGCCGCTTCCGCCTCCCGCTTCATTTCGATTTCGACAGCGGGCTCGACCGGCTCCGGTTTCGGAGGCTTCACGGCTTCCCTCTCCCGCTTCGCGTCGACCGCGGGCTCGGCGGGTCCCGGTTTCGAAGCCGCCGCGTCGGGCGCTCTCTTCGCCTCTTTCGCCGCCGGCATCGGCTCGATCTTGACCGTGGCCTCGACGCTCTCGTCCTTCCCCAAAACCTCCCACGCGCTTTCCGGCTTCGCGTCGTCCGCGTCGAAATCCAACGCTTCGTCCTCCATCCCGACGATATCCTCGACGTCGTCGTCCTCGCTCGCGTCGCCGCCGTCCTCGCCTCCGCCTCCGCTTCCGCCGTCGTTCGAGTCGGACGAGGCTTCGTCCTCGTCGCTCGACGTCTCGTCGTCGCTGTTTATCGGGGACGACAGGAGCTGCTGTTTCTGTCCCGGGCTCTTCGCGAACAAACGCGAGGGGCTCAAGGGTTGTCTCGCCGCGTCTCTAACGCGCGTCCCTTTCGAAGGCGTCGCGTCTTTCGTCGCCGTATTCAGTTTTTTCTTCGCGCGAGGCGAGTCCCGCGCCGCGTAGGGGGCGCTCCGCGACCGGGAAACGGTCGCGGTGGTCGACGGGGAGGGATTTGCGGTCGGTGTCCGGTCGCGCGGCCCGCCGGTGACCTTGGTGACCTTCTTTTGGTGGCGCACTTTCTTGTATCCTTCCCGTCGCCACCGCTTCGCGGCTTCGGAGTTTTCGTGGTCACACAGGACGTGCTTCACGAGCGAGATCTCGGCCTTGAAGCCCTCCTTGGCGCGTTTGTCCTTGCATCCCTTGACGTTGCACTTGAACGCGCCGCCACTCCCGCTCGTGCTCGCGCCGTCGCGTCGACGGTCCGAGCCGCCGGCGAGAT
>Ga0209666_1002933_pt1 | contig 12590 bp, 9 predicted proteins | sample SaaInlV_125m_DNA_FD_184679 | JGI IMG/M metagenome (GOLD analysis project Ga0209666, IMG submission 184679) | Marine microbial communities from expanding oxygen minimum zones in the Saanich Inlet - Saanich Inlet SI037_S3LV_10m_DNA (SPAdes)... | ecosystem: Environmental > Aquatic > Marine >...
GCACCCGCACGGTTCTCCATCTCGGCCTTCGCCGATGACAATTTACGTTCCGTCTCACGAAGGCGGGTTTCAACCGCTTGAGATTCTTCGACAAGGCGTGTTTCCGCTCGTTGAGCTTGGTGGAGTTTTTCAGCCAATTTGCTTCGATCTTGATCAGGAGCGTTGGCCTTGAGTTCTTCCCCTTCATGTTCCGATTCAGCAAGGGCGAGGCGAGCTGATTCTGCAGCCTCTTGCACGTCACTCAATTGCTCACCAAGCATCTCTGCTTGGGTGGCGACACGGTTGACCTCAGTTTGCGCAGCAACAAGGTTCTCCTGAGCCTTTTCAGCAGCGTCCGTAGCCAAAGCGAGTCCACGGGAAAGTTCTGCGCTTGCAGTACCCGATGTTTCGAGTGCCTGACGGACATCTTCCTCTTCTTTCTTAGCTTCTTCAAGCGCTGCAAGGGCCGATGCAAGGTCGGCATTAGCTGACTTCAAACCTTCTACAAACGCCTCTAAGTCCGCCTCTGAAGCAGTCAAGGCATCTCCGAGTAATTCTAACTCGACCGCGTCTTCAGCATCCTTTTCATCGGATTCATCAATTCGGTCTTGATTGGTTGCAATTCTAATTTGAAGTTCGTTGATGGCACTCATTAAGCCGTTGTTGTCCCCGCCGAGGAGGTCTTCGATTTGCTTTTGCAGGGTGCCGATTTGATCGTCAAGGGAAAGCAGACCTTTGTCGCCTTCTTTGACTTCCTCAATCAGTTGAGCAGCCTCCGCTTCAATACGAACTCGCTCGTTAATTTGGTACTGGCGCTCTGCCTGTTGGCTTGCATATTTGGCCTGGGCAGAGAGAAGTCGAGCGACCTTCAATGCTTCAACCAAATCGGTGACTTTGAGCGCCAAATCCTTTTCTTTAGTCAAGTCTTTGAGGCGTGCTTTTTGTTCGTCTTCGAGCAAACCAATGCGTTCAATGTAGCCTTCAACCATTGTTCGTTGCTTCTCTGCCTTTCGGATTTCATCGTCGTAGGAGGTTACACCAGCAACGCCATCGAGCACCTTCCGGCGCTCTTTAGCAGTCATCTTAGCAAGTCGAGTTACGTCGCCTTGCAGCACAATATTGTAGCCGTCGGGACGGGCATTCGCCGCACTTAGCAATCGATGGAAGGTTTTCTGACTGGAGTCTTCTCCGTCGAGGAGATAGTCTGTGACGGTATTGTTGCTCTTGGTGAGCCGAACTGCACGGGTCATGCGAACTTCTTCTTGATCGATTGGCAATCGGCGACGTCCGCTGGCGAGCAAGGGATTGGCGAAAACTAAGGTGACTTCACAAGCCCTTGCAGGCTTGTTGTTTTTGCCACCGTTGAAGATTAAATCCATCACATTCTGTGCCCGTATCACTTTGTTTGAACGGGGACCCAGAACGAACTGGATGGCATCACCGCAGTTCGACTTCCCTGAGCCATTTGGCCCGGTAATCGCGGTAAACCCACGGTCCATAGGGATGGTGAGTTCACCCTTGAATGACTTGAAATTCGAAACTTCTAACGCTTTGAGATACATCCCATTCCCTCCTAATCGAGAATTAAATCCCCGACCTTATCTGCAACACCCGTTCGCGAAGGGTCTTAAAGAATGCGAGAGATGTGTCCCCAGTGTGACGGTTTTGTGGACTGCTTTTCAAAAGCCAAACCCATTAGATTTACAGATAAAATCACATTCATCAAAGGGTTCCTTTATGATTGCATTTTCCACAACCACCGCCCGAGCAAAAAGGACACGTCGCGTAGACTTTGACGCCTTTTGATGCCCCCCTCCTCATGTGGAGGTGGGAATCCTTCTGGAGAATCCGTGAGCGGTTGATCCGTTGATTCGTACCTGCTCGAGCGTGCAATGGCGTAACAACAGAACCGAATTTCGCCCTAAATTGATGAGCAGCTTCCCTGCGCCTGCCAATGGATTCCCCAGCTTGTGTGATTGCTTCAGCCTCCCAATACTTTGGCCCCATCATCAAGAGGCAACCGACAAGGGCAAACAGAATTTGAACAACCCATGGTGCGACCGCCAATGGAATCAAGGCAGCCAAGCCAGTTGAATTTACCTGTGTTGGAAGAATCCCTAGGCGGTCAAGAACCGCAATAGCGAAGAGAACAACACCTGCTGCGAATGCCGCTTTGTAGAAGCGATCTTTCTTCCCACCAACACGTGCGAATTTGATTCGTCCCGAGAGGAGGATGAACAATGATGGCCCCATCATGAAGAAATCCATTCCAGTCCATTCCCCTGCTGGGACAAGACAGTTGGTTTCACTTCCCTCGGCGATCAGCTCCTCAAGACGATCGAACATCGGCGCACAGTCTGGTTCGCTCATTCGTGACATGTCGTATTTTTCATCGCCAGCGCCTTCAATCATCTTTGGTGCAACAGCGCCAAATTGTGCGTTCGCTGACACCACGACAACGATGGTGAGTGCAATGAGTTGTCCGATGAAGACACGCACGCTCGCCATGGCCTGCGTAGTTGGGCAACGGCCATAGTGATATCGCCTTGCGATGAGGTGAAATGCATCGGCGAATTAGCACTGAATACCGGAGTGGTCGTTTTGGCGCATGTTGCGATTATCGGAAGTGGAATTGCTGGTCTTTTTGCGGCGCTCCGCTTAGGAGATGCCGGCCATACGGTCACGGTCATCACAAAGCAGCGACCCACTGATTCCTCGACCAATTGGGCTCAGGGTGGCATTGCTGCCATTTTGGACAAGACTGACGGCATCGGTTTGGAATCTCACATCAAAGATACATTGGAAAGCGGGGACGGCTTGTGTGATGAGCGCATTGTCCGCAGCATTATCGAAGAGGCTTCGGAGCGAATTCAAGATTTGCTCACAATCGGTGTGAAATTTGAAACTGATGAAGATGGGACATTCAACCTTGTGAAAGAGGGTGGCCACTCAACTCGGAGGATCCTCCACGCCAAGGATGCAACTGGAAAGGAAATTGAACGGGCCCTTTCTGAAGGCGCTGCAAACCACCCAAACATCACCATCAAACCCAACACTCTTGCCATTGATTTAATTCAAACAAACCATGGCCATCCTGCGCAAGGAATCTCGGGCGTATGGTGCCTTGATCAAGTAAGTCAAGAGGTGCTTACATTTGGTGCAGACATCATATTCCTTGCGACTGGAGGCGTTGGCCAATTGTGGGCAACGACAACAAATCCAACGGTTGCCACAGGCGATGGACTTGCCATGGCATACCGTGCGGGAGCAGCCGTCAAAGACATGGCCTTCATCCAATTCCATCCAACTGCCCTTGCGCGTAAGAACGACCGTCCCTTCCTGATTACCGAGGCCGTACGGGGTGAAGGTGGCGTCATCCTCGATCAAGCAGGACTCTCAAAATGGCAGAAAGCATGTCAGAAAGCAGCCAATGAAGGAGCACCAATGCCTTCACCAAGTCCATTCTCATTCACCCTTGAACATTCACCTCTTGGCTCCATGGCAACGAGGGATATCGTGGCCCGAGCAATCGATCAAAACATGAAGCAAACAGGAGCAGAGAACGTCTACTTGGTGACATCACATTTGGACAAAGTACACCTCCTCAACCACTTTCCAACCATCCAAGACAGGCTCGATCGTCACGGCTTGCATCTTGGACGCGATCCACTTCCCGTTGCACCTGCAGCACATTACGTGGTTGGTGGACTCGATGTCGATTCCATTGGGAGGCCACATGCGCGAGAATGCAGCACATTACGTGGTTGGTGGACTCGATGTCGATTCCATTGGGAGGCCACATGCGCGAGAATCTGGAGAATTTATTCGAGGCTTGTACGCTATTGGCGAAGTCGCATGCACTGGAATGCACGGAGCAAACAGACTTGCATCCAACAGTTTGCTTGAGGCAGTTGTGTATGCTGCTCGGGCTGCAGATCATATCATTGAAACCAATCCACCGACCGAACTGAAGGAACTCCCAAGGTGGCGAGCTGACGGGCTAAGCGATTTGATTGAGCATGCTCCGCTAATCAACGATAGGGCGGCGCTTAGGGCAACCATGTCACAAGAAGTTGGAATTGTCAAGCGATTCGATCGTCTTCATCGAGCCCAACGCCGATTAACCCTGCTTTCCGAAGAGGTAGACATCATATGGAAGCAAGCAGTGCCCTCAAGAGAAATCGTAGAACTGAGGAACATGACCTTAGCAGGTCAACTTGTGATCGAGGATTCTCTCGCCCGAAAGGAGAACAAGGGCCTTCATTTCAATGCTGATTTGAAGAAGGTGTAAGCGCTTCAACCATAGCGCTCAACATTTGATTCATTGGAGCACGCACCCCAATTCGCTCACCCCGCTCCACAACGGCTTGATTGAGGTAAGCAATCTCTGTGCCCCGGCCAGCTCGTACGTCCTGTAACATGCTACAATGATTTTCTGAAGTGGCGTGAAGGACCTCTTGCAAACGCCGTTCAAGGGTCAAATCATCTGGTAAGTGCACCCGCTCTTGCCGTGCGATTCGTGCGCCTTCCAGCATTGTTTCAAGCGCCGCACTGAACAAAGGAGGTTGCAAAAGTTCACCGTTCTTCACACCCGAAAGGGCCGCAATTGGATTGATGGCGATGTTTAACAGAACCTTCATCCAAACTTCTGCTGGGCCATGCTCTGACCATTGGCACGCCAAACCAGAGCGGGTGAAGGCATCCAAAAGGGGTTGGACATCCACTTGCGACGGTCCTTCTTGGAGGCGGCCAAGCACAATCGTGCCTCGCCCAGCAAAATGAATGGTCCCCGGTTCAGGCCGCCATGCGCCATAGGTGGTTGTGCCACAGATAACCCGGTGAGGCCCTAATGCACCCACGAGCGTTTCAGCATGACCCAGTCCATTGCTAAGGCACACAGCAATCCCGGTTGGGCGAAGGAGGCGTTGAGCAAGAGAAGACAGCGATGCAATGGATTGCGATTTTCCGGTTAACAAGATTGCATCCATCGTCCCATTGAGTTGTTCTGGAATACCAACTTCTTCGAGGGTGAACAGGGCTTGGTTGGCATCGATGTGAACCGTTGCTTCACCGATAATTTCCAGCCCTTTGGCAACCATCATTGCGCCGTGATCGCCTTTTGCATGAACCATGAGTTCTGTCTGAGAATCTTCTGCTAGGAAACCTGCAAGGAGGGAGCCAAGTGAGCCGGCACCCAAAATCGCAATGTTCACGTCAACACCTCAGATATAACTGCCCAGATGAACGACAATCTGTCCTTCGACATGCTCAAACCACATGGTTGACATTGTGGAATTGCTTGGTGCGAATTCGAAGAAATTGTCACCTGGTTGCAACTGAGAAGTTGATGAAACATCGTCCCATTGTGCTCCATTTCCTTCATAATTTAATTGAACTGCAACGGTTGTGTTGCTTGGATTATAGAGATTAAAGGTGCCACTTTCAGGATTTAATAATGTACCATTGGTTGCGGCCGTCCAGACGTTCGACCACATTCGGTGAGCAATCTCAGAGCGGATGAGAATCACCTCCGGTCCTTCTTCAACCGTGAAGTTGAGTCGCGGAATAGGAGAGAGAGGATCTGAGCAAACGATGATTTGTGCTTCATTCGGCATTTGCAGCGTCAAATTCTGGGATCCGTTGGTGATTGCAGGTATGCTTGAAATGTCTCGAACTTCTAAATCCCATACATATTCACCTGATGCAGGAGGAAGTGGCGTTGCTAATGTGGCGTTGAGGGGACAGGCTTCGCCTGTCGCACTCATGATGGTTCCAGCGCCTAATTCGAAGCCCCATCCTGTTGTGGCCTCGGGCGTAATCGTCCACCCGTTCTGTGGAAGTACAGCCGTCATCGGCAGGTCTGGTGAACCCGCATGGAATCGAACGCCATCGATGAGCACCATGTCGAGTGTTGAAGCCTGTAGAACCACGGGGTCAAGGCCTCGGATGCACAATCGGTCCGGTCGTTCATCGTACGTCGTGTTCAGGCCGTCTTGGCCCTCAATCCAATGAAGGCGTGCCTCGATGTCGAAAGCATCCACTGCATTTGGTAACGAGGCGTTGAGTGCTGCGTTTCCAATGCCGCCGAGGGTGAGGCATCGCTTCAATTCACCATCTTCTTCAACAAAAATCCATTTGGAAGCGACAAAGACATCCAAATCGGGCTGGATTGTGATTTCTTCAACGGCGAGGTTGGACAATGATGAGGTCAACAGACCGAAGGATGCAGCGATGGGGGCATCCCCTTGTCCAGACCATGTAAGGTTCAGCACCACGGTGCTTTGCATGTTGGGTGGAAGAATGCTACCACAGCCGCCTTCAGCAATCGAATATGAATCACTACCATCGCAATCCCAAATGGCCGTCCACCCGTTGAGATCGGTATCATAGCGGTCCTCTAGGACGGACCAAGAGCGTTCAAGGGAAGATGGATTTGCAGCAGTGATGGTGACTTCAGCGCTCCATGTTCCGTTATACAATACAGCCTCTCCAAAGGCTTGCACCGTGTAGGAAACTTCGTCGTCCCAATCCTCATCTACAGCAAATGGAATCTGTTGCGGAAGCGCAAGCAACACGATGGCAAGAGCGACCAAGCCCATATTTTTCATCGATGAAAGTTCCAATCCTTTTGGTTCATCCAATACAATCGGAGTGCGCCGGTCTGAACCCATGAACAAAAGCAGCGGAACCACCATGGACAGCACTAAAAGCCAGATGTTGAGACCGTTGAAGGCATCGAACATCCATGCAAAGGCAAGCAGAAGAAGGAAAATGAAGATTTGATTTGAGCCGCTTCGGGCCTCGCCGTGACCTGCTCGTGCAACCATAAGGCGCCCACCAGGGAAGGTTGGTATCGGCAACATTGAGAGGCAGCCAAAGAACGTCAACAAAGCGCCAACATGAACGAATGGATGTGCCCAAACCAACAGTTGTTGGTAGCCATCACCCAGCGTCAACTCGCCCAAGAGTTCAACGGCCAGCGGCGGATAAGCAATGTTTTGTTGAGCGGTCACAGCCACGAAGTCTGGTGTTAACCACAATCCGAGGCCCCAGAAGGCCATGCCGAGCGTGACGAAGGTGATCGGGACGCTGACAGCCGACCAGCCGAGGGCTTTTCGGTTGGGCCAAAGTCGGGCATCCATACGAGGAAGGGTCGGAATCAAAAACAAACCAAAGGGCCATATGAGCATCGATTTTGGCAATGCACCAAGGCTCCAAAGCGCAATTGAGGGCTCTGGAACGGGGACGATGTGCCCGACACGGAGGCCGTAGCGACCTGCGATGTGGCGTTGTATATGTGAAGCGAGGAAAATTGATGCAAGAATTGGGAGCGTGTAGCCAAGCAGAGCGTCAAGTGCAGATGATTCTGTGAACCATCCGCCTTCAGGTGTCGCCCCATCCGTCCAGTATGCACCTGCCAACGTCAAGGTAAACGCAGTGACCGCCCACATGATTCGTTGGAAGGAGCGATGAGGGAACTGTCGTTCGGGGATTGGAAGAATCTGAACAACCCATGGCTCATCGATGAGTAGTTTTCCCATCCATCCTAATTTCTGAAGGTGCTGGTTGAGATGAACAAGCTGCTCGTGTGCATCCTCTTCCCCTTTAGCAGACACCTTCCAAGCTGGTAGAACAGTACCACCAATGGCCCCATGAACAGAAAAATAGCGTCGCAAAATGGTCTGCAGGAGATCGTGTTGAGACCAGAGCTGCTTGTGAGCCTCCATCGATTGGAGTTCAACAGGGGGCTGCTCTTCGTTGCTCATTGACTCCCCTCATCCCAACGGGGGCAAGCCTCCCCCATCAATGAATCCCTCATGGTTTTCAAACATGCGGGCGTAGCGTGCCGAGTGATGTGCATCACTTGTTCTTGAATCGCTTGAGACGGAAGGTCTCTTCACGTTCCATTTCTTCGAGTCGAAGTTGAATGAAAACACGTGCTTCCTCGAGTTCAGGGATGACCTTGAATTCCAAAGCATTGACACGTCGCTTGGTTGCTTCAATTTCCTGAAGCAGTCGCTTGAGGGTTGCTTCCATCTCTGACGCCTTGACGATCTTTTCGATCAGGTTGCCGAAGGATTCACCGGCTTCGTCGATGTACGGCGAGGAACCAATGTAACCAACACCTCGTTCTTTGAAGGTGGATTTGAGGTTGGTACCGCTCACGCTTGGCACAACAACACCCATGATGTTTCGGCGTTCAACCTCAACTTCTGGATGACCGGTGTTAGCAATCGCAGCTGCTCGGACGGCGAGACCGCCTTCGATTGCGTTTGCAAGGTCGATACGTTGCTTGGCCAAGCGGTAGGTTGCGGTGAGATCCCGCTTTGCCTCAATCATCGCTGCCAAGAGTTGTCGGAATTCGTGGAACAGACCGTCCCGCTTCATCTTCAACAACTTGTACCCGTTTCTGGTTTGCTTAATGCGCCCCTTGAGTTTGATCAACTCACTTCGGGTTGGTTTGATGTCGAGTGCCATGTGTGTCGCCTCCAAGTTGGTTTAGCAGGTTCAAGCCTTGTTGTCTGGGTGGTACTTGTCAATCCACTTTTGGTCAAGACGGACAAGGTACTTTGTGTCGATTGACGACATCAAGGTCCAGCAAAGGTCGAGGGTTTCCTCAATGGAACGGTCCTCATCCCGGGTTTGGCGAAGGAACTTGTCCTCAAACACACCGGAGAAGTCGAGCAATTGCTTGTCACGCTCGTTGAGCGCATCTTCACCGACAATGGCGACGAGACCACGGAGTTCACGGCCTTGAGCGTATGCAGCGTACATTTGGTCAGACACTGACTTGTGATCTTCACGGGTGGTCTTCTCTCCGATACATGATCCCATCAAACGGGAAAGCGAAGGAAGCACGTTGATCGGCGGATAGATACCCTGTTGGTGCAATTCACGAGAGATAACAATCTGACCTTCTGTGATGTAACCAGACAAGTCAGGAATTGGGTGAGTAATATCGTCACCTGGCATGGTCAAAATTGGGAATTGGGTGATTGAACCCTTCTTCCCCTTGACAATTCCAGCACGCTCGTAGAGCATTGCCAAATCTGTGTACATGTAACCAGGGTAACCACGTCGTCCAGGAACTTCTTCACGAGCAGCACCAATTTGACGCAGAGCATCACAGTAGTTGGTCATGTCAGTGTAGATGACCAGAACGTGGTAATCTTTCTCGAACGCAAGGTATTCTGCAGCGGTCAATGCAAGACGAGGGGTGATGATTCGCTCAACCGCTGGGTCGTCAGCAAGGTTGACAAACAGCACAGCGTTTTCGAGTGCACCGGTTCGCTCCAAGTCGGAACGGAAGAAATTGTATTCTTCAGCAGTGATTCCCATTGCACAGAACACAACGATGAAATCTTCATCGGAGTCCTTGAGTTTTGCTTGACGTGCAATTTGCAGTGCAATGTCGTTGTGCGGGAGACCAGATGCCGAGAAGATTGGCAACTTTTGACCACGCACAAGGCTGGTACAAAGGTCAATTGCAGAGACACCGGTTTGGATGAAATCGTTTGGACTCTGTCGACTGTATGGGTTGATTGCAGCACCAATGATGTCTGCCTTTTCGTCGGCGACAATTTCTGGTCCGCCGTCACGAGGTCGTCCAGCACCGTCGAGGATTCTTCCGACGAGGTCTTCGCTCACTGGGAGCTTGAAGACATCGCCCATGAAGGTGACACCAGCTTGTCGGTCGATTTTTGCTGTTCCTTCGAACACTTGAACGATGACCATGTCATCGGAGGTGTCGAGCACTTGCCCGTTCTTGATGGTACCATTGGAGAGTCGTAGGGTAACGATTTCACCAAAAGCAACAGGTTCAGTCTTGTTCAAAAAGACCAGAGGTCCTTTCACGTCAGTAATGGTTCGGTATTCTTTTCCAGTCATGATATTCCTCTCCTCAGTTGTCCTCCACCGTAGCGGCGATTTCAGCGGTCATTGTTTCGACCATCGATTCGATGACGTCGATGTATCCCTTTTCGAAGCGACCACGCATGAGGTCGGATCGTGATGGGACGTTGACCACATCATTGAGTTGTGCGCCGCTTGCCATTGCAGACTTTGCTGCGTCTTGGAACGACATGATGGCCTTGGCCATTCGGTATTGCAAGTGGATGTCACAGTAAGCGTCGACATCGTGGAAACCATTCTGTTGCAAGAAGAACTCACGAATCATTCGTGCGACTTCAAGGGTCAGTTGTTGGTCTGTTGGCAAAGCATCGGAACCAACGAGTTGGACAATTTCTTGCAACTCGGATTCGATTTGAAGCAAACCGCTGATTTGAGTTCGGACTTCTGGGAAGTCTTGAGAAATGTTGTCTCGGAACCATTGGTCGAGGCTTTGTGGGTACAAGGAGTACGAGTTAAGCCAGTTGATAGCAGGGAAGTGCCGTTGTCGGGCAAGTCCAGCATCAAGACCCCAGAACACCTTGACAATTCGCAAGGTACCTTGAGAAACAGGTTCGGAGATGTCGCCACCAGGTGGAGACACTGCACCGATGACGGTTACAGAGCCGTCATCGCCGTTGAGGGTTTCCACACGGCCAGCTCGTTCGTAGAATTCTGCAATTCGGGACGAGAGGTAAGCAGGGTATCCTTCTTCACCAGGCATTTCTTCAAGACGGGAGGAAATCTCACGCATTGCTTCTGCCCAGCGAGAAGTGGAGTCAGCCATAAGAGCCACGTCGTAGCCCATATCACGGAAGTATTCTGCAATGGTGATTCCTGTGTACACAGATGCTTCACGTGCTGCCACTGGCATGTTGGAAGTGTTTGCGATCATGACCGTTCGCTCCATGAGGGGCTTACCGGTGTTTGGATCAATCAAGTGAGGGAATTCGTCCAAAACTTCTGTCATCTCGTTTCCACGCTCGCCACATCCGATGTAAACCACCAGTTGTGCGTCAGAGTACTTTGCGAGGGATTGTTGTGTGACGGTCTTTCCAGATCCGAACGGACCAGGAATTCCTGCTGCGCCACCCTTTGCAAGTGGGAACAGGAAATCGAGAATGCGCATACCGGTGATGAGGGGGGTGTCTGGTGCGTACTTTTGCTGGAATGGCCGTGGGGTACGGACAGGCCACTTCTGCATCATCTGCATTTCTGTTCCGTCCTCAAGGACGCAGACAGTTTGTGTGACGTTGAAATCGCCTGATTCAATCGATTTCACCTTTCCACCCATGGTTGGAGGTACCATGATCTTGTGAATGATGGTTTCAGTTTCTTGCACGTGTCCAATCACTTGCCCAGCTACCACTTCGTCGCCAGCAGCAACTTGTGGTTCAAAGGTCCAGATCTTTTCGAGGTCGAATGCGTCAGCGTCAACACCACGGGTGATGAAAACACCCATTTCCTTCTCAAGGGTAGGGAGAGGGCGTTGGATACCGTCGTAAATTTGGGTCAGCAGACCAGGTCCGAGTGAAACGGAAAGGGTCTCTTGGGTGTTCAACACGGGTTCGCCGGGTCGAATACCAGAGGTATCTTCGTACACTTGAATAACGGCTTTGTCGCCGTGCAGTTCAATCACTTCGCCCATTAGACCTTCGTGTCCAACACGAACGACGTCATACATTGCAGCGCTCATGCCAGTTGCGGTTACAACAGGCCCGGATATCCGATAAATTAGTCCTTCATTGCTCATTTTTATTTCCTCCATTTGGTTGGAACATTACTTCCAAAGGTCGACTCCAATTGCCTTGCGGATGGTGTCGCGCAGCGTTGTGTCTTCTTCCGTTCCAATGCCAAGCACGGTCGGAGAGACGGATGCCGAGAGTTGGTCACGGAGACGCTCTGGCAGGCCAGCGAGGATTGCGGAGTCGACCACGACAATCCCGACGCTTTTGTTGTTGAGTAGTGATTTGAAGGCGGCGACCATAGCGTCTTCGCCCTCAGGGTTTAGCAGGTGATCGACACCTGCGAGTTGGAAACCAAGAGTGAATTCCGGCGTACCTACAACTGCGATATCCATCTTATTCACCTCAATTTAGTACGTGTGCCTCGAGCACATCGGTTGGCAAACCTGCGAGGCGTCCTCGCACAATAAGCCGCAAATCGTTGACTTCTTGCACCTTGGCTGCAACGTAGTGAATCACAGGAAGGGCGGAGACGGGATGAAGGAAACTCATGCGAGCCATCATCTTCAGTTCTCGTTCTTTTAGGAAGGTCACAACAGCATCCAAACTGTGCTCTTGCTCAGAGCGGGCAAGTGCTTCTTCAAACGTCGTTGCGTCAAAGCGGGATGCAGTTCTGAGAAGGCCGAGCATGGCATCTTTACCACCGGTAGCAATGGTGGAAAAGGCACGCTTTGGCACAACTCGTCCGCCTGGGATGAGCATATCGACGATGAGGTCGTTGGAAAATCCAACTGCTTCTGCTTCTAACACGTTGAGGATGTTTCGATGGTCGATTTCAGCGCTTAGCAAGCCCTTGAGGAACCGGACATCTGCCCGAGTACCTTTCAGTGCCGCTAAAGCGTTGGCGAAGTAGTGACGATCGAGAGCGTCTTCGTAGTCCGAAAGTCGACCGTCTTCTGCGACTGCTCCTAAGGCGGAGCCGAAGTTTTTACGGCGCATTTGAACGACCGCAGAGCGCAAATCGTCAGAGCTTTCGAT
>Ga0209666_1002937_pt1 | contig 12584 bp, 6 predicted proteins | sample SaaInlV_125m_DNA_FD_184679 | JGI IMG/M metagenome (GOLD analysis project Ga0209666, IMG submission 184679) | Marine microbial communities from expanding oxygen minimum zones in the Saanich Inlet - Saanich Inlet SI037_S3LV_10m_DNA (SPAdes)... | ecosystem: Environmental > Aquatic > Marine >...
CTCGCCGTACGCCTCCGCGGTACTCGGCACCACCCCGACGACAACCCGGAAAGTCTCTTCCGGCTTCGTCGGCGTCGGGGACAGCCCCTCTTCGGTGTACGCGATGAAGAATCTCCCAATCGCGGTGGGCGATGTCGGTTCGCTCGGGATGCTGGGTTCGCCCGCCGGCATCGGCATACCCTACCACGGCAAGAACCCCGGGATCGCGCTGTTCATGGCGTCGGGGGGCGTCGCCGTGCGCATGCTCATCAACGTCATGGTCATCTACGCCATACACAAGTACTGGATGGGGGGGGACCGGTGAAGGCCGAAACGCGCGGAAAGTGACCCGCGCGCGTTGTATGATACCTGTAAAAAAGTGTACCCACTACCGAAGGTCACGAAGGAGTACCTCTATCGACGAAGAAAAGCTGCTTTCACTAAAAACAATCACTACTATGGTAGCTTCTAAAAGCCACACGGTCTACGAGCTTGTCACAGCTCCCACACCACGCGTCGTTCGTCGGTGACGCGATACTCGCCCCTAAACGCGGCTTTGCGTTTTTCGACGTCGCACGCCAGATTCACCGGCGGCCAGTCTGAATTTTCCGACCCGGCGTCCAGGCCTATGTCCCCCCCCGAGACGCCGACGGCGGCGGCGTGCGTCTGCGTGTCCACGGAGGAAATCAGAGGCAGACCCTTCGCGCGTTTCTCCGCGCGAGCCTTCTTGCGCTCGACGATGCGCGCCGCGCGACGCGCCGCGCTCTTCGCCGACTTGGAAACCCACGCGGACGAAGACGAAGACGAATCCGAAGACGCGCCGTGTTCGTCTTTCTCCTCGCTCTCGTCCCCGTCCCCGTCCCCGGGGACGTCGTCAGAGCTCGACGCACTTCTCCCCAGCGCCGCCTCTTCCCTGGCGAGGTCCTTCTCCGCGCGAGCCTTCTCCTCCAGCGTGCTCCGCAAAAACAGTTCCTTCGCTTTGGCGTCGGAGCAGAAGCCGCCGGAGACGGCGACGACGCCGTCGAACGCGCCGTCCGCGCCGCGGTGCGCGGTGAGGAAGTTGGCAAAGGCTTTCGCGTCCAAGCCGTGCACGCGCGCGTGGTGTGCCACGACGGGCACGAGCGCGTCGTTGAAATACGTACGTGCGGGATCGGGGAAATCCCCCCCGTTGTCCTTCTGTCGGTCCGTGTCCATCATCGGAACGGATTCGCCTTTAAGCCACTCGCGCACGAGCTCTTTGGTTTTCGGCGTCGCCGGAAACAAAGCGACGCTGGTGTCGGCGTTTCTTTGCGCCTCCTCCTCGTCGCCGACGTTGGCGGCGACGGCGACGTCGTACCTCCGCATGGCGTCGCGCCAAGTAGGCGTGGGGTCCTTCAGGAACACCACGTCCGCGTCCAGGAGAACCACGGGCGTGTTCTGCTGCAAGAGCTCGAACGCGGCGTGCACTTTGCGCCAGCTCAGCGCCGCGTGTAAAGCGTCGCCGAGCGCGCTGTTTGGATGATCAGTCTCTGAAGCGTCGAGCGCGTCGAGCGCGTCGCTCCACGTCTCTAAAAAGGCTTCGTCGAGGAAACAGTCCACGCCTTCGTCCTTGCCGTTCCCGAGCGCGGCGCACATCGAGCGCGTCGCGCGGTCGTACGTCAAAACCGTGATGTGCGCCAACGTCTGCGGGCTCGTGCGCTTCAGAGACGCGAGCGAAAGGTACGCCAAACCCCACTCGCCGGGACGCACGGAAAGCAACACGCGCGTCGACGTCTCCGACGCGCCGACGCCGTCCCCGGCGTACGCGATGTGCTGCGCTAAGCCGGGGACGCCCAGACGGGGACCGTCCCCGACCATCCCCAGGTGACCGGAACCGGGACCCCGAGAACCCCGAGAAGACGCACGCGAGGCCGGAGAGCCGGAGACGCCGTCCCCGACCCCTCCGCGACGCCGTCCCTGTCCCCGTCCCCGTCCCCGCGCGCCGGCCCCGTCCCCGCGCCGCGCGCCGGCGCCGTAATAGTCGTAGTCGCCGCCGTAGTCGTACGGCGCGTAGTCGTAGTCGGGCAAAGGCCGGGGCACGGGGATCATCCCGGGGGAGACGTAATCCGGGTCATCGTAGTCGAAGTACGCCTCGGGGGATCCCGCGTTCGTCGTAGTCGAAGTACGCGCACCGCCACCCTCTCCGCCGCGTCGCGCGGCGCCCAGGGACGCCTCAGACGTCCGCGTCTTCTCGCTCTTCACACCGTCCGGATGCGCTTCGCGAAATTTCTCGTACGCGTACACGTCCCGCGCGTGTTCCCTCTGCCTCGCGATCTTCACGCGCCTCGTGCGCTCCGCGCGCTCCGCGTCCGCGTACGACGCGTCCAGGTCACCGAAAAAAGAAGCCTCGTACGCGTCGCCGTCCGTTATTTCTTGGCGCGCGTCGAGTCCGTTTTCGTACGCGTCTTCGTACCGAGACTTCTTTTCGTCTTTTTCTCGCTCGTCGGCGTCCCACGCTCGCTCGGCAGACTCGGCGTCTCGCGAGGCGCGGTCCAGACTCCTCAGTCTCGGCGCGTTCGCGAGGACGCCGTTTTCGTCGCCGAACGCACCCTCGAACGTGTCCAGGTCGCGCGGCGCGTCGTTAAGCTCGAGCGCGAGCGAGTCGCGCTCGACGAGATCATCCATCGCGCGGTTCTCCTCGCGACCGCCGCGGTAGCCGGGGATGAGCCTTCGCGTCCAGGGAATCGAACCGTCATCCTCGTACGGGTACGACCCCGACCCACCCAGAGAGGAAGAGGGTCGCCGAGCCTCGAGACGTGGAGCCCGTTTGGGGCGTTCGAAGCGGCGTTGAAAAGAGCCGTCCGAGCGTCCCGCGGCTCCGTCGCTCTCCTCGACCTCATCCGCGACGCCGCGGAAATCATCCCCGAGGTCGATCTCGTCCCAGTCGGGCTGGTAGATGCCCGCGCCCGCCGCGGGGCGATCCGCGCTCGACGCCCCGCCGGGCAGGGGGACCTGCGGGTCCACGCCCGCGCCGAGGGACGCCAGGCGCGGCTTGGGCGACGCACCCAGAGGGCGAGGCGCCTCCAGCCGCGCGGGCGCAGCGGCGGGTTGCGACCACGACACGCCTCGCGTGTGCAGACTCGCCATCGGGGGAAGGCCGACGCGGAGCGCCGCGGTCGTCGCGCAGGTGGCCGCGACCGCACCGAACGCGAGGGTCACCAGCGCGCCTTTCGAGCGCCACGCGGGGGGGTCGCGAGTCGGTCGCGACGTCGACGCCTGAAACAGCGAGGGGGCGGGGGGAGCGAGAGGTCAGGCAGGTGTTGAGAAGTGGCCATCGGACGTCCGAGGCGTCTCGGACGAGAAGACGGAAGGGAGATCGAGCGCACGGGGCGTCTCCCCCGAGAGCGCGTGGAGGTATCCGTGCGAGGAGACGTACCAGGAGCGTCGACCGCTCATCGGCTTGCGTCGCCGCGGGTCGGTCACCCATCGCCTCCGCCGGGACCGTCGCGTCCTGCGTTCTGGAAACCGGCGCCCCGCGCGTCTCGAGACTTAAGAAAGCTCCGCTTCTGCTTGCAACACCCGCGGAACGTTTGACCAGTGGGCATTTAGTCTGAATATCGTGATAAAAGAGGTGTTACCGCATTTTTCTCGAAAACGCAAACGCAGCGCCCGATAACACCTCGACACATCTTCTCCCAAGGCACAGCAAGGCGCGCGTCTCACGGGCACGCGTTCGAACGCGCGCGGTCGCGTCACTCGCGCTTCGCGGCAGGGGACGAGCGCGCCGGGCATCGCGCCGGTCGTTCTCGCGATGGCCCCCGCCCCCCCGGCGTCGGGCGCCACCCGGGGATCTTCGGAAACGGACGAGCTCCTCGTGAAGGATGCCTCCGCGTCGCGCGGCGCGGACGTTCGCGACGTCGACGGACGCAGGTCCTCGGCCGTGCGAACCGCCGCGCGCGTCGCCGCCGTGGGCGCGTGCGCGCTCGTGGGCGTCGCCGCGGTCTCCGGCGACGTCTTCGGCCACCTCGCGGGCGTCGCCTCGTTCGGCGGGTCCGACGATCGCGCGAGACTCGGCGAGCGCCCCGAGGGCCGCTGGGCCACAGCCTTCGACCTCGCGGACGACTCGGCGTTCAGCCTGCGGGACGGCAAGCGCGGGGCCTGGGGCGCGGCGCGAGGCATCGTCAGGGCCGCGCCCCGCGGCGAAGCCGATGCGGCGGCGCTGAAGGCGCGAAGAGGCGGTGAGCCCGCCTCGGAGGCACCCGAGACGCGACGCGCGGGATCGCGGTCCCAACCGACATCGTCAGTCCCGCGACTGAAGAGCGCGCCCGCGTTACCACAGAAGAAGCCCTCTCGTTTCCAGAAGTGGGACCGCGAGCCGTACGAGTACGAGATGCCGGCTCGGTTCGCCGCCGCAGCCTTGGGGGACGCCCCGGTGGATCGTGGATCCGCCAAAAGCTCTTCGACCTCCGACGCGGGGTCTTCCGAGCGGATGACGCCTCAGACGCCAGAGAACGGCGCCGCGGATGACGAACGAGACTCGGAGGCGTACGAGTACGAGGAAAACTACGACAACGACGGGTCCGTGCCCTGGGACGTGGTGTACGCGCCTCCCCCCGTGCCGCCCGCGCCGGGGAAGCCGCCCGTGCCTGCGGCGCCGCGCAAGCCCACCTCGGACGAGGTGGCGGCGATCGGCAAAGCCTCCGCGAGCACGTCCACGTACTACCCCTACCACGATCGCGTCGTGCGCGCCGCGCCGTGGGGCGCGAGGAGCACGCCCTCCTCCGCCAACGACGGCGCGCTGAAGCCGCGGGAGCCCGACGCGGAGGCGGTGAAGGCGGCGCAGGCGGCGCGCGCGGCACAGAGGGCGAAGGAGGAAAGGTGGAAACAGCTCGAGGCGGATGGCGGGAAACTCGCCAGTCGCGACGGCGAGAAGAAAGCGTCGTCGTCGTCGTCGTCGTCGTCGTCCGTCTCGCGTCCCGGCGAAAAAGACGAGCCTTCTCCGCGCGAGGAAAAGACGGTTTCCTCGAAGAGACCGTCTTCCGTCTCCTCCGCGGCGCCGGAGAAGGCGCGCGCGAAGACGGAGACGCGCGAGACGCGCGGCGGCGACTACGACGACGCGTGGCTCGGTGACGTGCGGGCGAAGGGGACCATGAACCGCGCGGAGAAGAAGCAATCGGTTTTGTCCGAGCGCGAGTTTAGGGAAACGTTCGTCGGCGCCGACTACGACGACGACGTCTCGGCGCTCCTCAAAAGAAAAACGCGTTCGTCGCGCGGGAAAAAGGAGATGACGGAGGAGGAAATCGCCTCCGCGCGCGCCGGCGGGCTGATGGCGAGCCTGGGCGCCAAAAAAGCGACGAGCGCGGACGTCGAGTCCTACGAGGCGGACCTCGCGGCGGGGCGAGTCTTCGCGTCGCCGGAGGAGGAGGAGGAGGCGAAGGCGGAGGCGAAGGCTCGGTACGAGGCGGAGGTGGCGCGGGAGGCGGAACTGGAGCGCGCGCGCAACGCGGACGGGTCCATCAAGTGGGACGCGCCCCGGGAAGTGCGCGAGGCGCTAGAGGCGGAGGCGGCGAACGTCGACGCGGAGACTCGCGGCGGAGCCGTTTCCGATGCGCAGACAGTCGCGAAAAAAAAGTTTCGCGAGGGCGAGCGCCCGACGCGCTCGCGCGCGGTCAACCCCGACGGCTCGGTTCCCTGGGACGCGCCCGAGGTCCCCACGTACGTGTTCAACGAGGAGCTCCGCTCGCGTCTCGGGGGTGAGGAGAGCGAGGACACCTCGCTTGCGTGGGACGCGAAACCCGAATCCGAGCTGGTTTCGAGTTTTGTGAGCGCGAAGGAGGAAACGTCGGGAGGCGACGACGGGTACGACCCGCAAGATTCGGACGAGGGCGCCGTGGCGTGGACCGTCGCGTTCGATGCCGACGCCGCCGCCGGCGACGGCGCGCTGGACGCGGCGCGCCTCGCGGAGGAGGCGTACGACCCGTCGCAGTCGGACCACTACCTGGATGACCTGCTGCGTCCCTCGGACGAGTTGCTCGACGCGGGTGTCTTCGGGGACGAGGTGGCCGCGGTGGGCAAACCCCGGCGTGACGAGGGCGCGAAACAAAAAAAGGAGCGCGCCGACGCGGAAGAGGAGGAGAGCGTCTCCTGGAACGATGAGAGGGCGTGGCGCTCCGCGGTCACCGGCGAGGCGCCCGAGGACGAGGACGCGCCGTACCAGGACGCGTCGTTCGAGGCGGACGAGGCGGCGGATACATCCGCCGAGGACGACGCCGAGGACGAAGACGACCACCTTATGCCCGCGCGCGAGAGCTCGATCGAGTTTGACACGCGGGACTACGACGTCGGCGCGCTCGGTATGCGAACGCGGTTCGACGCGAGGCTCGAGCCGCAGAGCTACGAGGACGAACTGGTGGACGTTCAGAGCTCCGACCGCGGAAAACGGTTCCGCGCCGCCGCGCTGGGCGACGCGCTCCTTCCGCCTACGAACGAAAACGTCATCACGGATAGCGCTCGACGCTCGGATCACGGTACGTATGCGGTGTGCGAGCAGTTTTCCGATTCGGGCGGCCCGCACCGCGACGAGTCTCTGTGCCAGAAGTATAACGGCGATAAACGCGCGTGTCAGACGTACGTCGCGCCGACGCAATCGTGCTGGCACAAAACCGTGGGCGGACAGTTTCTGGATCCGGCATCCTCCGACCCGGCGCTCGGCGCGCGCGGCGGCCGCGGGCCGCTCACCGGCGGCGAGAACCCTGACGCGAACGCGAAGTGGCGCGAGCAGTTCTACGCATGCATGGTCGGCGATCCCAAGTTCACGGGTGCGGTGGAGGCGCCGTACCGCCTGCCGCTCGCGCCCAGCCACCAGAGTCTCGCGGGCGCAGTCTCGCCGAGTCTCGCGGCGGCGGCGACTCCGCCTTTGCCGCCTTTGACGGAGAAGTTTTTCCGCGCGCGCCCGGGCACGGCGTACTTCTACCACTTCGTGCACGTCCCGAAGGCTGGCGGGACGTACTTCAAGAGCCTCCTGCACGCGTCCGAGACGCGCAGGCAGTTAAGGCTGGGTGGTCCGGACAAACGCTGGGACCAGAGTTTGGTGAAGACGTGGAACACGAAACCGCTGGTGGACATGACGGAGGCGTCCTTCGCGAACGTTTTGTGGCGCTACGTCGAGGGCGCCAAACGCGGTTTAGCGATTCGGAAACTCGCGAAGGATGCTTCTGAAAACGCTTCTGTGACTGGAGAAGAAGAGGTTTCTTTCGACGCGCGTCTCGGTCAGGCTGAACTTGACGCCGAGTTATTTTTGGGCGCGTCCACGGCGACGCCGCAGTTCACCGGCCCGGGCATGCGCGCGTCGTACAAAGAAGGCCACCGCGCGGTTTCCAAGGGTTCGTTATCCATGGGCGCGTGCGACGCGGTGGACGCGCCGTGCGCCTACCTGACCGTGCTTAGAGACCCGTGGGAGAAGTTCATGTCCTTCTACCAGTACGCGTGTTTGGAGGGCAGCGAGAACAAAGGGTCGTGGAGCGAGGAGTGGCGGCGGGACGCGACAAAAAAGGGGTACGACGTTACCGGGTGTCCGGCGTCGCCGACGCAGTTTTACCAAAACGTCGGCGGGATGGTGGAGGTGTTAGCGCCGGGCGCGGCGCCTGATTCGCGGTGCGCCGTGGAGGCTGCGAAGCGTAACCTCGCGAGTCCTTGCACGCGTTTTCTGCTGTTGGAGAACCTGGAGGAGGGCCTGCAGTTCATGCGCGACGGCCTACCCGACTTCGCCGACATAGGCGCCGAGCACTTGACGTCCGCGGCGGGCGACGCGGCGGCGCAGGCGCAGGCGAGGATGGTCAACTCGCGCCGCAACGGGTCGAGCGAGAGGATGGACGACGCTAAGAAAAAGAGACTGGACGCGTACAAGGCGGACGAGAACGAGATGCGCGAGCTGCGTCGATTGATGGCGGGCGAGCTCGAGGTGTACCGCTTCGCCAAGGAGGAGCGGTACTTGAAGCAGTGGGAGGAACCGCTGCGCACGTGCTAGCGGTTCGCGACGCGAAACGTAGCCGTGAAGAGTAGACTAAATGTATGCATAGCACGACTAAAAAACGCGAAAGAGAGCTTTGACGCTTACGACGGTGACGATGACGACTTTACGATGACGATGACGATGAAGTCGCGGTATCCGTAAACACGTTCGCTCTACACACGCGTCTTTTCTTTTCCCCGCACTACTACGTGGCGTTCTGCGCGGCGGAGCGCACGGCGTCCCGCTTGGCCTGCTCCTGCGCCTCCTTGAACGTGTGCCCCGCGCCGCGGAACGCGGCGTACACCATGCGGATGGCGTTTATGGAAACCAGTATGTCGAGCCCGAACAACACCATCCCCGCCAGGTACATGAACCCGATGGGCGTCGACTGCTTCGCGGCTTTCCCCCAGTTCCCGAGGCCCGTCAGCGAGTACTCCGTGGCGTCCATGCCGATGAACGCGTAGATCAAAAACCCGATGTGCACCAGGTACACCAGGAAGAACCACAGGAAACCCAAAGCGCTGTCGTGCTTGCACGCGCTGTACACGCGGCGGTACCAGAGGTACCACGCGAGAGGCGCGCCCGCGCCGAAATAGATGACCGCCATGAACCACCCGCTCACGGCGCCGAACGAGAACGCCGCCGCCGTGGCGCTGATGAAGTTCCAGAAAAGCGCGACGAATGTCACGATGAACGAGTAGTGCGCCATGCGCACCGCCGGTCGCTTCTCCTCCGGGATCTCGGCGTTTATGTCGTGGTACGTGAACACGAAAAAACCGGGAAACGGGTAATTCTTCCGCTTCGGACCGCCCGACGCGGCGAGCTCGGCTTCGCGGCGCGCCAAGTCGCGCTCGCGCGCGTCCAGGACCCGCTCGCGGTCGTCCAGCTCGCGGACGCGAACGGAAGCCTCGCCTCCGCCGGAAAGAGAGCCAGGTGCCTGTGGTTCGTTCGGAGCGCGCGAAGCGTTTTAGTGAGTTTGTTGGCGACGAAAAAAAAAAACACGCGTCGCGTTTTGGCGTGTGCCCGTCTGAAAGGACGATGGATGAGAAACTTCTTCCGAGGGGACGTCGAGGCGCTCGCGCTCCGGAGAAACGCGGGAGGGGCGAGGACGCACGTTGAACGCCGAGGGCGCGGCGGGCGCCGGAGGCGCGGCGTACGCGCCGCTCGAGGCCCCGTACGCGCCGGTGTCGTACGCGCCGAACGTCGAGGTGGGCGCGGGCGCGGACTCGTACGCGCTCCCGCCAGCGGGCACGCTCGCCGCGGGCGGGGGCGCGGCGGGCTGCTCGAAGGGGTTGTGGAAGTCGCCGCCCCCGCGCGCGCCGCCGCCGCCGCCGGGCTCGGCGAACGGGTTCGCCGCGCCCTTCTCCTCGAAAGGGTTGTCCGCCATCGTGACGTGCCGAGCGCAAGCGACTCGCTTGATGCCGTTCAAGAACGACTAACTTTAAACGACGAACGCGCTGCTCAAGGCGTCTTCGAAGTGCGCTCGAGACCTGTGGCTGTCGCGAGGCCCTCGGTCGAGGCGCCGCGTCCACGAAGACGGAAGCGTCGGTGGGGTCGACCGCGTGGCGCGCGCGTCGATGTGTGGGCCCGGGCGCGGTTGAGATCGTTCGGAACAGGCGCGTGTTCCGACGAAGAAGTATAGCCTGCTACGGGCCCACGAACCGCGATTTCGACGCGCGCTCTCCGTTCGACAGCTGTGCTGTGTTTTTCGAGGTCGTCTCACGGACAACTTTCACGGCTTTCAAATCGAGCCGAGCGCGCGCCGCCGTTCACCGACACGCACCCTCCGCGACCATGGCTGAGGTCAACGTCGAGGTGGGTGTCTCAGCCTTCCCCGCGCGTGACGCGCGATTTCCCGCGCGCCTCCGCGGCGATCGCGCGTGCCCTTCCGCCGCGAACGTCGCCGTTTCGTCTAGACGTTTCGCGCCCGCTCCACCTTTCCCGCCCACTTCGATCCGACACACGCAGCCCGAGGCGGAGGCGCACGCCGCGAAGGGCGAGGTCCCCGTGGACCTGCCGGACGCCGAGGAGGAGTCGCTCGCGCTGGTGGACGCCAAGGTGCTCGAGGAGGAGCAGAAGCTGCGCGATGAGCGCAAGAAAGCCGAGGAGGCCAGCAAGACAGAGGTACGACAGCTCGCGCGATCGCGACACCGCCGCGATGGTTTTTCTTTTCGCGCTCGCCTCCACGTGGGCGACGTCGCCGGCAGTTTCGGTGCCGACGCGGCGTGACTCCACCGCGCGGCGCGGGGAACGCGCGATGCGCCCGAATCGACCGGCGTTTAAGACCCCGCGGCGATTCAGGCGAGACGCGCGCGTTCCCGGCGCGCGCGCGCGCGCCGCCCGCCGCGCGGACCCTCAGCCCCAGATCTCGGTCGCGTCCACGCGCGCGGTCCCGTCGCGCCGTGTGCGTTTCGGCGCGACTCGGCACCTTCGGAAGACTCTCTTCGCGAGAAGACTCTTTTTTTTTTCCGTCGCGAGCAAACACGCCGCGTCGTCCGTCGACGGGCCGTTCTCCTTCCTCCGTCGACGCGTGATGCGTGATGACTGACCTGGAGAGACTTTCTCTGTTTACGAACCCTCACCCTCCACGCAGGCTCCCGCGGACCTGGACGAGCAGAAGTTCACGCACCTGAACGCGTTGCTGGACCAGACCACCATCTACTCCAAGTTCCTCTCCGAGCAGATGGAGGGTTTGGACGAGGAGAAGGATGCCGAGCGCGCGCGTAAGAAGCAGAAGAAGAGCGCGAAAGACGCGCCGGGCGCGAAAGGGAAGAAGGGCGGGGGGGCGACCGCGAGCGGCGAACACGAAGAGGAGCTGAGCGAGACCAAGAAGCTCCTGCCGATGATGACCGTGGAGATGCGCGATTACCAGCTGAAAGGCGTGCGGTGGTTAGTGGCGCTGTACCAGAACGGCCTCAACGGCATCCTCGCCGACCAGATGGGTTTAGGGAAGACCGTGCAAACGATCGGATTTCTGAGCCATCTGCGGAACAAAGGCATTTTAGGGCCGTACCTCATATTAGGGCCCTTGTCTACGTTATCGAACTGGATCAACGAGTTCAACCGGTTTTGTCCGGATTTCCCGGCTGTGCTGTACCACGGGTCGAAAACGGAACGCGCGGAGATTCGGAACAAACAACTGCCGACTAATCAGCCCATCAAGCCTGACTTCCCGGTGATCGTCACGTCGTTCGAGATCGTCATGGCGGACCGCAAGTTTTTGCAGAAGTACAACTTCAAGTACCTGGTGGTGGACGAGGGGCACCGGCTGAAGAATTTCGACTGCAAGCTCATCCGCGAGCTCAAGTTCATTCCCACCGCGAACAAGCTTCTTCTGACCGGCACGCCGTTGCAGAACTCGTTGCCCGAGCTCTGGTCGCTGTTACACTTTTTACTCCCGGACGTCTTCACGAGCTTAAGCCAGTTTCAAGGGTGGTTCGACTTCGAAACCAACGATAACGAAAACGCGACGGACGAGGAAGCCTCGAAGCGCGTCAAGGTTGTCGAGAAGCTGCACGGCATTTTGAAGCCGTTCCTGTTGCGCCGGCTGAAGGGTGACGTGGAGACCAACTTGCCGCGGAAGAAGGAGATCGTGCTGTACGCGCACATGGTGGAGACGCAGAAGAAGTTCAACGACGCGCTGGTGGACAAGACCATCGGGGATATGTTACAGAAGCTTTCCGGCGGCTCAGCGCCCGTCGGCGCCACCGCTTTGAACAACATGCTCATGCAGTTGCGAAAAAACTGCAACCACCCGGATTTGATCACCGGCGGCTTAGACGGGTCCATCATGTTCCCGAGCGCGGACGAGCTCGTCGAGCAGTGCGGCAAGTTCCGTCTGTTAGACCGGCTGATGACCAAGCTCCGCGCGAAAGGGCACAAGGTGCTCATCTTCTCGCAGATGACGCGCATGCTGGACCTCATCGAGAGCTTCTTCGAACAAAGAGGCGGGGACTTCAAGGTTTGCCGCATCGACGGGTCCGTGCAGTGGCAGGATCGCAAGACGCAGATGGATCTGTTCAACACCGACCCCGAGTACGGCGTGTTCCTGCTCTCCACGCGCGCGGGCGGTTTAGGGATCAACCTGACCGCCGCGGACACCGTCATCATCTACGACAGCGACTGGAACCCGCACCAGGACATGCAGGCGATGGACCGATGCCACCGCATCGGCCAAACCAAACCGGTGCACGTGCTCCGTTTGGCGACCGCGCACTCGGTGGAGGGGAAGATGTTATCGCGCGCCAACTCGAAACTGGCGCTCGAGAAGCTCGTCATCACCAAAGGCAACTTCCGCCAGGAGATTGGTTCCGAGGCCAACGCGACGCTCAAGGGCGGGCGTAAGAAAGCGTCCGGGGGGGGGGTGAGCACGGATGAGCTCATCGCGCTTTTGCGCGGGGACGTGGACGAGAAAGACGGAGTCCCGCAGAGCGCCGACATCTCCGACGCGGACTTGGAGATGATCATGTGCCGCGACGATTTGCTCGGTTTGGCCAAGCCCAACCCGCGGAGCGGCCCGGGGTGGGAGGAGGTGGAGGACAGGTCAGGCATGTCCCTGCTGGGGAACGTCAACAAGGAGTGAGGGGCGCGGATACGACGATTGGTTCGATCACACGCGATGGTCAAAAGGAACGGA
>Ga0209666_1002941_pt1 | contig 12575 bp, 7 predicted proteins | sample SaaInlV_125m_DNA_FD_184679 | JGI IMG/M metagenome (GOLD analysis project Ga0209666, IMG submission 184679) | Marine microbial communities from expanding oxygen minimum zones in the Saanich Inlet - Saanich Inlet SI037_S3LV_10m_DNA (SPAdes)... | ecosystem: Environmental > Aquatic > Marine >...
GATCGTGACGCTGATTTTCTCCGACGGCCCGATCTCGATCGGGTACGACGCCCACGCTGACTCGGCTGCCGATTTCCAGGGCATGGTGTTCGAGGCGGCGTTTTACGACTGCGAGCAATCTTCTTCCTCGGGCCCTCCCCCCTCGACGATTGCGTATGCGTTCGAGCCCGACTGCGCCGCGCTCGCGAGCGCGACTGCGCCCGCGTTGAAGATCGACAGCACTCCGCATGTGTTCGACCGGGTTAACGACTACGTGTACGTGCGCGCGGACGTCACCACCTCCGCTTCGACACTTTCCGGGTTGCAGAGCATCTTCGTCTGGGGCGGCGGAGACGGCGGCTGCGGCGTTACGGGCGCCGCGGGTATGCTCTTCGGGATATGGGAGGGCAAGATCTTTTTAGGGCGGCAGTGCACGAGCACGGATGGCTTTTACGTCCTCCCGCTGGCCGAGTTCACGCCGACGACGAACGCGCGGTACGTCGTCGAGATGTACTACCGAGCCTGGACGGACGAGTTGCGGATCTGGGTAAACGACGTCGAGGTCACGCCGACTGGAACGACGTACGCGCTGGAGTGGTCGGACGGATACGCCTCCGCGGGCTATGGCAAACACTACGCCGCGGAGACGTGGGGCGGAACGATTCACGCCGTCGACTTCTACGAGTGCGCCTTGCCGAATACGCCCGCCGCGGCGCCGTCCCCCCCGGCGTCCGTCCTTGACTCCCCTTTTTCTGCGTCGTCGCTCAAATCCGCGGTGGATAACTGCATCGCCGCAACAATCAACCCCGACCTCACGCTTTACCCTTCGTGCGTCGCGCCGGCGGTCCCGCCTGGGAGCGGTCGCTTTTGCTGTTCGCTGTGCGGCGCGGATTGTCTACACGGTGGCGCGACTGACATGCCGGATTGGAACGTGAGCCAAGTCACGAGCTTCTACGGTTTGTTCGACGGCAAAGGCGACTTCGACGAAGACTTGTCCTCCTGGGACGTGTCCTCGGTGACGAACATGGAGCGCACGTTCCTGGGCGCGTCGGCGTTCAATTCGCCGATCGGGGATTGGAACGTCGCCTCGGTGACGACCATGGACTCCATGTTCCAGGACGCGACGGCGTTCAATTCGCCGATCGGGGATTGGAACGTCGCCTCGGTGACGACCATGGACTCCATGTTCCAGGACGCGACGGCGTTCAATTCGCCGATCGGGGATTGGAACGTCGCCTCGGTGACGACCATGGACTCCATGTTCCAGGACGCGTCGGCGTTCGATGCCAACATAACCGGCTGGTCGAGCCCGCAATCGTCGCAAAACATGTTTCTCGGCGCCGCCGCGTTTCTCGCTCGTTTCGCGAACTGCGGCGTCGGAACGCCCGACGCGACCGTTTGTCTTCGCGACACGTACCCGCAGAGCTCCGCGGCGTACGATGGACCCGCCGCCGCGTGGGACAGCCGATTTTGTGACTTTTCCGCGTTGGCCCCCGCCGACGGCGGCCTCGGCGAGTGCGATGCACAGGTGCCGAAGGGCACGATGTGCGCGCCGACGTGCGCCGACCCGAGCGCGCTGGTCGTGAAGGGCGTGTGCGGGAAAGTGACATTTCCCCCCGCGTGCGTTTGCGAGTGCGCGGAGAAGAGGGCGGTGTTCGGTTTCAACGTCTAGCAGGCGCCGCGATGCACGCGGGAGACGGAAAACAACGCGTAGACGTAGACGCGGAAGTGTTGTAAACGTAAGTCGCTTTCCTCCTCGCACGCGTTCACCGCGCGACCATCTCCGGCTCCACGACATACGGCGCGTCTTGGCACGGCGCGACGCACACGGGCACGGCGCACGCGGTGGTTTCGTGCCAGCCGGGTATGACGAACCCCGGGGTGTAGCTCGGGGGTACGAATTCACCGGGAATCACGGTGCCTTTCTTGGCGGGCACGATCGTCGGGCGCACGGCGCTGACGTACCGCGGCGCGCGCCCCGGGGTCCAGAACCCCGGCGTGTAAAACGGCGCGCGGCCCGGTTCCCAGTACGCGGGCGCGCCAGGAACGAACACGGGCGGAGTTCCCGGGATCTTCACGCTCGGCGCGTGCTTGGGAGGCGTGAACACGCCGGGCACGTACACGGGCTTGTGGTGGATCGTCTGCGTACACGCGGCTTTGGCGTACGCGGACAAAAGACGCGCCGAGTCCTCCGCGTCTTTTGACCCGTCAGGACCCGCGCCGTGCCTCTCGGCCCACGCTTCTTCGCGCGCCGCCGCCGCCGCCGCCTCGCCCGAGTCACTGCGCGCGCGCACCTCGCGCTCTGCGCGCGAGCTCGCGGCGTCCGCGGCGTCCGCGGCAGCCTCGAGCGCGCGCTCGGATTCCGAAAACGCAGCCATGGCGGCTTCGTACTCGGCGAGGATCCGTTCCTCCTGCTCGGCGAACGCCGCCGCCGCCGCCGCCGCCGCCGCCACCGTCTCGGGATCCGCGTCGGGCGGAGCCGTCGCCGTCGCGCCCGCGCCCAAGTACGTCTCGAGATCGAACGCGACGCCCCGGGGGGCCACGGGGATGTCCGCGTTTTCGTCGACGGCGGCGTCGACGGCGGCGTCGTGCGCGTCGGCGCTCGCCGCGGTCCAGCGCGTGTCAACCTCCTCCTCCGCGAGCTCGCCGAGCGCGTCGCCTCGCGGTCTCGCGTGCCTCGACCCGACGCGGAGGTCCGGCGAGGAGGACAGACTCTCCGCGTCGAAGCGCGTGCCCGTGCTCCGCGGCAGGTGCAGCGCCTCCGCCGCGGCGTCCGCGGCGTCCGCGGCGAGCGCGTGCGCGGAGAGCGCGTCGACGTGCGCGACGCCTCGGTCGGACAGACGAGGCGAGGGTTCGTGCCGCTCGCGCGCGCCGACCACGTCGGTCGCGGCGGTGCGTCGCGCGAGGGCGAAGCACGCCGCCAGCGTCGCGGCCGCCGCACTGGACCTCGCGGTCCGCGGGCGATGCATCGTCTCGCTCGGGAACGCGTCGCTGGAAGTGCGTCTCGCGCGCTCCTTCCACAGCTTTTCGCGCGCGGCTTTGGAAACGCAGCCTCGAGCGCGCGAACAAAGTTTCGAACAAACTTTTCAAACTAAAAACGCACTGAGGATCGCGTCGGCACCCCGTGACAAGTCAGCAAGATCACACGCATCAGGTGCAGAGTTTTTGTCGATTTTTTTGCGAAACCCTGTCCGGAGGGTTCTGGCCATCGCGCGCCACTGTCCTTGACACCGTGCGCACGATGTCTGGCTCTCTCCGCTCCCTCGCCAGGCGCGCGTTCGCCGCCGCGGCGGTCCGCCCCGTGGCGGCCGCCCCCAAGGCGCCCTACGCCCACATGGCGCTCCGCGCCATGGCCACGGGCCCCGCCGCCTCCGCGGTGAAGATCAGCGACGAGCTGCTCGAGAAGCTCGGATCGCTCTCCACGCAGGCTCTGATTGACGGCCTGTGGGTCATGGGCTGGCCCACGTCGCACATCATGGGCGCTCGCCCCCTGACCGAGGGCCAGAAGAAGATGGTCGGCAGAGCCGTGACGATCCAGTTCGCCGCCGCCCGCCCCGACATCGCCGCGGACAAGCCCGGCGGCACCGAATCTCCCGAGTACGAAGCCTTCGAGCTCGTCAATGGCAAGGAAGTTATCGTGATGTCCTCCGTCGGCCCTTGGGAGTCCGTCGGCGGCGACATCAAGTTCCTGCGCCTCCACCAGAACGGGGTACGTCACGCGCCCTCCCCGTCTCCGGGCGCGATCGAGGCTGGCCGCGATCGAGTCTTCTCGACGCGACCCCGTCGCGATCGCGACCCGCCGCCGAAAACCGCTCCCGAACCTTCGCGCGTGGATAAACTTCCCGATTTCCCTTTTTCGAGACTGACGACGCCCCCGTCGTGACTCGCCGTTTCCCCCAAAAAACTCGCACCTCCGCGCGCCGCAGGTTCGCGGGCTCGTCACCGACGGCTCCGTGCGCGACACGGGCGTGCTTCGCGATTACGGCTTCCCCGTGTTTTCCATCAGCACGACCCCTCGCCAGGGCCCGCACGTGCACCAGCCTTGGTCGTGCAACACCGTGATCAACTGCGGCGGCGTGGTGGTGCGCCCCGGCGACGCCATCGTCGGCGACGACGACGGCGCCGTGGTGATCCCCGCCGCGGTGGCCCAGGAGGTGTACGACATCGCGCACTCGCGCGAGATCGTGGAGGACATCGTCAAGCAGGAGCTCACTGAGAACCCCGGCCCGCCCGGGAAGTTCTACCCGTTCATGTCCGGCAAGATCAAGCCCGAGTCGCCGCTGTGGAAGCTCATCGAGTCCAAGGGGCACGACCCCAAGAAGTTCAAGCACACTGCCGCGCGCCCCGGCGCGCGCGCGGGCACGGGGGTGCCCGGCGCGCCCCGCGCGCGCGGCCGCGTCGGCCCCGGTGCGCCCCGCTCCATCTCTAGCTACACGCAGACCGGCGCGTCGTACGACCACGTGCTTCAGAAGTTCGCCGAGCACAAGGCGTGCGCGGTGCTGCGCACGCCCATCGAGGGCGCGTGCACGCCCGCCATGGACGCCGCCGTCGCCGGCGGGTTCAAGCTGGTGGAGTTCACGCTCACCACCCCCGGGTGCCTGGACTCGGTGGCGGAGTACGCCGCGAACCGCCCCGAAGTCCTCACCGGCGTGGGCACGGTGATGTCCGTGGACGACGCCAAGCGCGCGATGGACGCGGGCGCCAAGTTCATCGTCTCGCCCGTGATCGTGCCCGAGGTTGTGCAGTGGTGCGCGGAGAACATGATCGTGTGCGCGCCCGGGTGCCAGACCCCCACGGAGATGGTCCAGGCGTGGAAGCTCGGCGCGCCCATCCAGAAGCTCTTCCCGGGCGTCATGGGGGGCCCCAACTGGGTCAAGGCGGTCTCCGCCGCGCTGCCCATGTTGCGAATCAACCCCACTTCCGGCGTGGAGATCGACACCGCCGCGGACTACCTCCGCGCCGGCGCCGGGTCGCTCGGATTCGTCGCGCCCGCGTTCCCCCCGGACCTCGTCGCCAACAAGGACTGGGACGGCATCGCCGAGATCGCGCGCAAAATCCAAGCCGCCGTCAAGTCGGCGTGAGCGCGCGCTCGAGAGCTTTTCGCCGCTTTCCAGGAGAGAGACGAAAAATCGCGCGCGGCACTCGAACCGCCGCGACTTTTTGCGCGTTGAAACGACATCGAACGTACGTTATTAATAAACGTAAAACGTAAACGTTCCGCGCGCTTCGAAACGCCACCTAAAACGCGAACACCGTCGGCCTGTACTCCGGGTAGTACATGGACGAGCGCACGTACCGCTCGATACCCTCCATGCCGTCCAACTTCAAAATCTCCGAGATTTTCCCCCCGCGGCCCTCCCGCCCTTCCTTGACCGCCTGGCGCATCACCGCGCTCGCCACCTTGACGGAGATGTCCCGGATGTTTTTGATTCTCGGGTAAATCTCGCCCCGTTTCAGCGCGTCGGCGTCCAGCGACGCCGGGATCGCCTCCGCCGCGGCGTTGAGCATGCCGTCGCTGATGTGGTCGGACCCGACCAGGATGCTCCCCAGCCCGAGCCCAGGGAAGACGTAGAAGTTATTCCCCTGGTTCGCGTGCATGTACCGCCCGTCCACCTTCTGGTTCTCGAACGGCGACCCCGACGAGAAGATCGCGCGCCCGCCCGTCGCCGCCGCCGCCGCCGCCGACGTGCACTCCGCGCGGCTCGTCGGGTTGGACAGGGGCATGATGATCGGCCGCTCGTTGAACTCGCCCATCAACGTTAAAATCTCGTCCGTGAACAGACCTTTCACTGTGGACGCGCCTAAAAGCACGGTGGGCTTCGCGCGACGCACAACCTCCGCTAAAGGCGCGCCCTCTCGCAGAGCGCTCGAGTTCCCGTCGCCCGCGGCGCGGCTGGAGGCGAAGGGCAGCAGGTCCTCCGCGCCCGGCGCGTCGTCGTCCAGCTCGCGCGCGCTCGTCACGAGGCCGTGCTTGTCCACGACGAAAAACCGGGAGTAGGCTTGTTCCGGGGTTAAACCGTGGTGCACCATCGCGGTGTGCAGGAAGTTGGCGATGCCCATGCCCGCGCTTCCCGCGCCGCACACCACGAACGTCTGCTTCGTTATGTCGCCGGGTGTTTTCCCCAGCGCCGCCATCGCGCCGTACACGCCCGCCAGCACGACAACCGCGGTGCCCTGGATGTCGTCGTTGAAGCACAGCACGTTGTTCCTGTGCCGTCTCAAGATGGGCATCGCGTGCGTGGTCTGGAAGTCTTCGAACTGCACGAGCGCGTTCGGCCAGCGGTTCTTCACCGCCTGAATAAACTCGTCCACCACGGCGTAGTACGCGTCGCCGCGCAGACGTTTTCGGTTCACGCCGAAATAGTACGGATCGGCGAGGAGCGCGTCGTTGTCGGTGCCGACGTCCAAGACGCACGGCAAAACCTTCCCCGGGTCGATCCCCGCGCCCGCGACGTATAGGTCCAATTTACCGACGCTGATGCCCATGCCCTGCGCGCCGAGGTCACCCAGGCCGAGCACGCGCGAGCCGTCCGTGACGACGATGACGTTGACGTCGCTCTTCCAGTTGTACATCATGGCGTTGAAGTGCCCGACGTCGTCCGCGGAGAAGTACATCCCGCGCGGCCGGCGGAACAGCCGGCTGTACTGCAGGCACGCCTCCCCCACCGTGGGCGTGTAGATGATGGGCGCGAGCTCCTCGATGTGCTCCACCAGCAGGCGGTAGAAGAGCGTCTCGTTGCGGTCCTGCAGCGCCTGCATGGACCGCCACTTGAACATCGCCGTCTTGCCCGGCTCGTTCATGTTCTCCCAGATCTTGTCGCACTGCTGCTCGATGCTGAAATACCGGGGAGGCGTGAGCCCGCGGACGCCGAGCCGCTCCTTCTCCGCGATGGAGAAACCCGTGCCCTTGTTATAGATGGGGTTCAGAAGCACCTCGATGCCGCGGTTGGTGTCCGGGTGCATCACCTGCACGTCGTGCTCGGCGAACCGGCACGAGTGCTTGCGGTTCCACCCGGTGGACAGGGGCGCGGCGCCGCGCTCGGGGGGCTTCGCGTCGTCAGACGCGCAGCGGACGCCGCCCGAAGCGAGGGGCGAGGCGGCGCGGGACGCGGGGAGGGCATCCAGGAACTCGGTCGCGCGCCGGCGCGCCAGGTGGCGCGTCAAGTCCACGGCGCTCCGCCGCATGACGAACGGCGCGTCGGGAAATAAAGCGCAACGCGTCCGTTCGAAGCCGATGACCCGGCAGACAACGCGCGGCCATCGCCATTTGAGGCTTTTCGAGACTGACAGGACCTATCGAAGGCGAATGAAAGATTCGGTGTGCATTTGGTCCGAGAGAAGAAGGTGCCGTCCGTTTGGCCGCTCTCGTCAGTCCGCGGGGACGCGGGGTCGGGGCGCGATGGGCGCGTTGTTCAGCAGCCTGGCGGCTCTGTTCACCAGCCACAGGGAATATAAGCTCATCATCGTGGGGCTGGACAACGCCGGGAAGACCACCGCTCTCTACAAGCTCCACCTCGGAGAGGTGGTCAGAACATCCCCCACGATTGGCTCTAATGTGGAAACTGTGAAACACAAGAACGTGAGCTTCGAGGTGTGGGACCTCGGCGGGCAGACCACTTTGCGGCAGACGTGGTCGTCCTACTACGTGAACACCGCCGCCGTGATCCTGATGGTGGACTCCACGGACCGGGGACGAATCGGCGCGGTGAAGGACGAGCTGTTCCGGTTACTGGGGGAGGAGAGTCTCGAGAGCGCCGGTGTTTTGATCCTTGCCAACAAGCAGGACCTGAGCGACGCGATGTCGGTGCTGGAGCTGACGGACGCGTTGCAGCTGCACGCGGTGAAGGGCAAGCAATGGCACGTGCAGCCGAGCTGCGCGCTGACAGGCGAGGGGCTGAGGGAGGGGCTAGATTGGGTCTGCGCCAGGTGCGCGGGGACGTAGCGGCGGTCACACGGCGATGAACGTTTTAGCAGCAACATTTGCAAATAAAAAAGCTTTTGCGTCATCAGAAAAAAGGCTTTCGACGACGTCACGCGCTCACTTCTCCTGTGCACGTCCGAGTACGCGCGGCGGCGTGATGCTGTGCCGAACCGCCGCCCCCGCGCCCCCCGCGCGCGTCCACCCGCGGCTCACGAGGCGCGCGCCCGCCTCCGCGCGCGTGCGCCTCGTCGCGCCTTCGCGAGCGCTCGGCTTCGACCTGGGCGAAACGGATGGGAATAAACTCCGCCCCGAGGCGGAGGCGCAGGCGCTCGTGGAGGACGCCGCGTCGCTTCTGTTCGCGCAGGACGCGCTTCGCGGCCCCGCGGCGCAGGCGTACCTCGCGCTGCTGCAACAGATCTCCCTCAAGGCGTCGCCCACGCGCCTGTTCACCGCGTACGGCGCCTTCTTCCGCGCGCAGCAGGCGACCGGCGCGCGCTCGTTCGCGGACCACATCGTGGACGAGGTGATCGCCGGCAAGGGCAACCCGCTCGCGGAGACGTGCGCGCGCGGCGCGCGCGAGCCCTCCGCGCTGGAGCTCGCGGCCGCGCGCGCGGACCTGGACCTGCTGCAGAGGCTATGCGTCTCCGAGGCCACCGTGCTGAGGTGGTGCGAGCGCCTCGCCGAGACCGCGACGCCGCGGCGCACGCAGCCGGCGTCGTGGCTCGCCGCCGCCGAGACGCTTGGCGCCGCGCCGGCGGGGTCACCGGCGGGAATCGACGCGGAGTCCTCCGCGACGGACGCGATCGACGCGGACGACGGCGACGATAGATGGACCGCCGCGAAAGACGCCATGAAGCGTGCCTTCTTGACCGCCCCGGCGCGTCCGTCGACGCGCGCCGCGCTCCGCGACAGCGTCGCCGAGAGCTGGGCCTGGAGCGATTCTTTGCCGGCTTTGGCAAAGCACTGGGCGCTTCACGGTTTGGACGAGATCGGCGCGAGGAGCGTTTTGGCGTGGACGGGCGCCAAGACCAAGCTCCGGGGGGTGGGTGTCGGCGCAGAGGGCACGGACGGCGCGTACCTCGGCCGGTACGGCGGCGACGATGACCACCAAACGCTTCGCTCGCTCGTCGGCGCGGGGGTGGCGTGGACGGCGTCGGAGGATTTCTTCGCGTCGAGGCCGAGCGCCGCGGCGGCGCGCGCGGCGATCGTCGAGGAGCTGTCGAGCGACGCCCCGCGCCACGTGCTGGTGCACGGCCCGCCCGGGGTGGGCAAGAGGTTCGCGGCGAGGTCCGCCATCGGCGAGGGGTTCGAGCGAGGCGCGCGGTGCGTTCAGCTGGGCCGCGGCGACTTGCGCGCGCTCCCCGAGATCCTCGCCGAGCTCGCCAAACACCCGCGCGCTAAGTTTGTGCTTTTCCTCGAGATGCCGCTGTGCCTGACGCCGTACGCGGAGTTCCACAACGAGCTCACCGCGGCGCTGGACGGGGGGGGCGGGGGGAGCTGGCCCGCGAATGCCACGCTGGTGGCCACCGCGCTCGCGCCCACCGGGCTGAAGCCGGGGGAAAAGGACGAGGGCGCGTCGCTGGCGGGGAGGTTCGGGCGCGTCGTCGCCATGGACGCCGAGTGACGCGACGCGCGGTATTCTTTACTTTAAGCTTCAAGGAAAGCATCATCACACATGTCATGGTACACACTCGAAACATAAAGCCACGTAGATGTCTGTCTTACAATGCTTCCTGTTCGAACGCCTCACGCCGTGTACCCGAGCTTCTTGGAGAGCGCCTCGGCTTCCTCCATGAGCGACCCGAGGTGCGCGTCGAGCGAATCTTTCCAGAACGTGTCCGAGGAGGGGTCGAGGCCGAACGGCTCGAGCGCCTCCTTGAACCCCTTCACGCCGCCCGCGGAGAGCAGATCGAGGAGCTTCTCTTCGAACCCCTCGGGCTGCTCGGCGTAGACGCCGTAAAGGGACCCGACGACGAGGTCGGCGAACGCGTACGAGTAGACGTAGAACGGCACGTTGTGGAAGTGCGAGACGTACGTCCAGAGATGCGAGGTGTTTTCGTACGAGTCGAAAACCTCACCCTCCTCGCCGTAGTACTCCACCATGGACTCCTGCCACGCCTTGGTCATCTCGTCCGGCGTGAGCGTTCCCGCGGCGCGCTTGCTGTGCACCTTCTCCTCGAAGGCGTCGAACCCGCACTGGCGCACGACGGAGTTGATGATGTCGTCGATCTTGCCCATGAGCATCGCCAGGCGGTCCTCGTCCGAGGGCGCCTTCGCCAGCAGGTCGCGGAACACGATCATCTCGCCGAAGATCGACGCGGTCTCGGCGAGGGTCAGCGGGGGATGAAACTGCAGGATGCCCTGCTTGTACGACAGCATGAAGTGCGCGCCGTGGCCGGACTCGTGCGCGAGCGTCGCGACGTCGCGCATCGTGCCGGTGAAGTTGAGGAGCTGGAACGGGCCGACGCCGTACGCCGAGCTGCAGTAGGCGCCGCCGCGCTTGCCGTTCGCCGCGGGCACGTCGATTCTTTTCTCGTCCACCATCTGCGTGAACAGGCCAGCCATCGTGGGCGAGAACTTCTCGTACCCCGCGCGCACGATGTCCACAGCCTCGGGCCACGTGTACGTGTCCGACGCGGTGCCGATGTCGATGGCGGCGTTGCGGTCGGACCACCCGAACGTCTCGAGGCCCTGCGTCTCCTTCAGGATGGACTTCTTAAGCGCGTAGTACCGCTTGCAGTAGTCCACGCCGGTGGTCTTCACCGCGCCCAGCAGCGAGTCCACCACTTCGTCCGGCACGTTGTTCCCCAGGTTGCGCTGCGATCGGAGCTCTTTGAACCCGCGCTCGGCGTTCTCGACGTGCCAAGACCCGGCGACCATGTTCAGCGACAACGCGGCGACGCGCTCGAAGGATTTCAAGCCGTCGTTCAGGACGCGCATGCAGTTGGCGCGCGTCGACGCGTCCTTGCTGCTCGTCATGTTCGCGAGCAGCACCTCCATGTTCACAGACTCGGCGCCCTCCTTCTCAGCGAACCGCAGGCGCGAGAGCTCGTTGCCGTAGAACTCCACCACCTTGCCCTTGCCCGCGAACGGCGCGCGCACGGTGAGCGCGCGCTCGACGGACTTCGAGAGGTTGTACGGCTGACTGCGGCGCGTCTCGTCGATGAACGCGCGGTACTTGCCCAGCTTCTCCGGCTCGGCCGCGAGCTGCGCGTCGAGCGCCTCCTGCGGCAGATCCGCGAGCTCCAGGGAGAAGAACGTGAGCTCGTTCCCGGCGATGCCGCTGTACCGCTGGAAGAGAGAGGCTTTGCGCTTCTGCGCGTCGTCGTCGTCCAGCGCGGTGTCCGAGGCGAGCGAGACGTAGGAGAGGCACTTCGTGAGCGCGATGTCGATCTGCTCGTACGCCTCGATGGCGGCGAGGAGGTCGGTGGTCATCTTGCCCTCGAAGTCAGCCTTAAGAGCCTTGCACTGCGCCTCGATGGCGTCGAGGTCCTTGTCGATCGAGTTGGACTGGGGACTGTCGTACCCGAAGTGGTGCTCCAGAGCCCAGCGCGGCTCGGTCGCCTTGGCCGCCTCGGCGGCGGGCTCGGTGCTCACGGCCATGGTGCGGACGGCGCGAACGGCACGGCGAGCGGAGGCAGAGCGGAACGCGGGGGTGGTTCGCGCGAGGGTGCGCGCGGCGTTGGCGAGCGACATTGGAACTGAGGAAGCAACACGTCATCGCTTCTCTTTTGCCACTTGGCGACCGCTGGCTCAACCGGATGGCTGCAGATTTTGCGGACTAAAAAGCATGTGTCGGAATCAGTTTGGGCGAACTCCGTCGATAAGAGTCGAGTCGATAGACGAGCGGACCTCCGCTCGCGCGCTCACTTCGACGTCGCACTCGTGCTTCCGACTCTCGGACACGACCCGCGTCACCGCGTCGCCCGTTCGCGCGTCGCACCCGCACTCGTCATGGCCGCCCTCTCCGTGTGCCGCGTCGCGGCGCTCGCGCCGGCCGCGCGGGGCACGACCCCGCGATCGCGCGTGGTCCCCTCCGCGCCCGGCGGTCCCTCCGCGGCGGCGTCCCGCGGCGCCTCGGTGGTGGCTCGCGCGTCCAAGCTGTCCCTGATCGCGACCGGCGCGAACATCCCCCATCCCGACAAGGTGGCCAAGGGCGGCGAGGACGCGTGGTTCGTGCGCATCACGAAGAACGGCGGAGGCGAGATGTACGTCGCGGACGGCGTGGGCGGATTCAACGAGCAGGGCGTCGACCCCGGTTTGTACGCGCGCGTGCTGACGTACGAGGCGGCCAAGGCGAAGGAGGCGGCGTCCCGCAACCCCCTGAACCGCGGTGATCCCAAGAAGCTCATCCAGGCGGCGCAGGAGGCGACCAAGCTGCCCGGCGCGTCCACGATGGTGGTGGTGGAGTGCGACGGCACGAAAATCAGAGGCGCGAACCTCGGCGACTCCGGGTTCCGCGTCGTGCGCGGCGGCGACGTGGTCTTCGCGACGCCCGCGCAGGAGCACTACTTCAACTGCCCGTACCAGCTCGGGTACGAACCTTTGTCGGAGGACACGGATGTCGCCGCGGACGCGGACGAGTTCGAGTTTACCGTGAAGCCCGGCGACTTGGTCATCGCCGGGACGGATGGCTTGTTCGACAACGTGTTCGACGACGAGATCGCCGCCGTCG
>Ga0209666_1002943_pt1 | contig 12572 bp, 13 predicted proteins | sample SaaInlV_125m_DNA_FD_184679 | JGI IMG/M metagenome (GOLD analysis project Ga0209666, IMG submission 184679) | Marine microbial communities from expanding oxygen minimum zones in the Saanich Inlet - Saanich Inlet SI037_S3LV_10m_DNA (SPAdes)... | ecosystem: Environmental > Aquatic > Marine >...
TATTTTTGAACGACCCTGAACGACGCCGGGTCGTTCCCGAACGACTCGAAAAACTCCCTATTTTTTTAGGGGGTTTTGTGGAAGTCGTTCGGGAACGACTCGGCGTCGTTCGGGGTCGTTCAAAAATAGGGAGTTTTCGCCAAAAAATAGGGAGTATCTTTCGAGCACTTCGCCCATCTTTCGAGCCCCTCCCAAGGGGCTCGTAAAATTGACTCCCTATTTTTTTAGGGAGTTTTCAATGTACAAATATGGAAGGTCATGGGAAGCGAAGGCGGAACCCGGGCTCTCGCAACCCGGCCGCGGCCGGGGCCTCGTCGGTCTCCTTGACCACCGGCAGCGGATACGGGTTGACGCGCGAGAATACGGCCGTGATCGCCACCTCTGTGCTCATGCACATGTTCGATATGAGCGGCTCCTGCCCGCTGCGCTTGCTGCGCAGCGCCATGGGGTTCCAGTAGCGGTCGCTGATCTGGAAGAAGACGATGGTGCAGAAGGCGACGACGGTCGCGATCCAGATGGCGTTGACGCCGTTGTTGGGGATGAGGTCCGAGACGAGCGCGAGTCCCAGGTAGAGGATGAAGACGACGAAGAGCAGCCCGTCGAGGATGTACGGCGGGTTGTAGCCCGACGCGGCGCCTATGGCGCCCTCGGCGGCCGTGACCGCGTTGAGCTGCGCAAAGAGCACGGCGTACTCGCTGCTCTTCTTCTCGCCGCGCTGGATCTGGTCGATCTGCTCACTAAGCATGAGCACCAGCGCGACAAACGGCGTCATGCCGTTCGCCGCGCCCGCCTGGCCTTTGGCCGTGTACGCCTTGTACTTTTTGACGAGGTTCGGGTCCTGGCCAATCGGCAAGCCCTCCGGGAGGATGTCCACGCCTCGGCCCACGTACTTGACGGCGTACGGCACCGACGCGAGCGTCATGCCGATCCGGTTCGTCTTGAAGCAGCCGCCGCTGCCGTCGGCCAGGTCGAGCACCTCGACGGCGCGCTTGCCGTCCACCAGCTGCGACTTGACCCAGAGCGCCAGGTTGATCAGCGAGCCGGTGAGGTTGCTAAACTCCGTGATGATGCTCGAGTTGCACGCCAGGTTGGCCTGGATCTTGGACACGAGCAGGAAGGCCGAGAACGTGGAGATGGCGCCGATGGCCACGGGGGCGTCCAGCTTCTTGTAGGTGGCCGGCGCGCCGTTGACGTTCTCGTGGATCGCCCAGAGCGCGATGGCGACCACGCAGGTGCCGATGACCCACGGCCCCGCGCCAAAGACGAGGTCGAGGAGGATGGCCTGGCCCCAGCGGTTCGGCTCTTTGTTGAGCCGCTTGCGGCGCATGGTGGCCATCGCCAGCTGCCGGTCCGTTGCGAACCGCACGCATTCGCTTTTGGCCAGAGAGTACATCGAAACGCGTTCTTTCACCTTACACGCGCACACCGCTACCTAATGCACGCCACAATAGTGCGCGACTACGTGGCCTTGCAGAAGCGGAGCGGGCGCTTCATTTGGGGCGGCGAGCGGAGCGGCTTGACGATCCGATCGGGGGGCGTCTTGTGCGGCGAGTGGTTGCACGCCTTCATGGGCTTCGTGGGGGTGCCCGGCCCCTCGGCCAGCGCGAGGGCGGCAGCGAGCTGCTTGTGGCCGCGGGACGAGCGCTTCATCGGGCTGTTCTGAGCGGCGACGAGCGGGTTGGTTTGTTTGTGATTGCGTGCGCCCAACAAAGACGCAACGACAATTGTCTACATTACGCAACGCGTACTCAGTCGCTGTGCAGGTTGCGCGGCACGCTGGCGAGCGCAAAGTTCCGGTTGGCAAAGTCGAGCCACTCGACAAAGCCGCTCACCAGCTCGTTGTACAGCTCGGCCTTGGACAGGCCGCACATGATCTCCATCTCCGCGCGCACGAGCTGCTGCTGCATGAGCTGCGTGATCAGCACGAGCCCCGCCGAGTCGAAGACGCGGAAGCGCACGCGAAAGGCCCGCTTGTGCAGCGGGCCCACGAAGACCTGGTAGGCGTAAAAGTTGATGCGCATCGCCGGATCGAGCTGGCCCCTCTCGTTGCGGCCCAGGAAGCCGTAGTCGAGCACGAGCTTCTGCGTGGACTGCTGACAAAGCCACATCAACGGGAAGAACCTCTCCACGGCCGCGTAGACGATGTCCTCGTACCGGTAGCCACCAAAGAAGCGGCGCTTGGCATCGCTCTCCTCGGCGCCGCGCGAGTGCTTGCGCTTGCCCAGCGTGAGCAGCGGTAACGCGGGGGGCCTGCGTTGCCTCACAACCGGCGGAGGCTCCACGTCCATGGCGAAGCGCCCCTCCCCGACCCCTCCACCCAAGTGACAAAGCGGCGCGCGTTATTCGCGTGCCCTCAACGATGGCCAAAACGTGGCCAGTCCAAGTTTTATGGGGAGGGGGGGCATTCCGAGGAACGTCCCAACCGGTTGCGCCAAATTGTAACGGGGCGCAAGCCTGCCCCCACAAAGAGTGTCGATTCGCAGCACAAGCGACAAACGGTGCGCCGGTTGTCGGATCGCGTCCCCCATCGTCGCCGCTCAGAACACCCACGGCAGATGCCCACCAAAACGGCCAACGGCACCGCCTGCCACGACACCGAAGAGGCGATGCGCGTCATGGCGGAGTTGATGCGCTGCACGGACCCGACGGACACCCTCCTTTTGGGAGAGTCGGCCATTGGCACCGCGGTGTACCCCAAGGACCACCCCCAGCTTGATCCCGCGCATAGCTACGTGATCAACGGCTACCTGCCCGATCGCGACGGCTTCTACGTGGATGCGACCTCGCGCACGGCGACGCGCTTTGATCAACAGCGCACCGTGAGCGTGCGGCTCGAACAAGTGGATAGCTACAACCTTTTCTCGGTTGGCCACGCGGCCAAGACGGTCTCGCACGCCCCGCACCTCGACCACATTCTGCGTGCCGACGGCTTTGATCCGATGGACGCGCGCATGGTTCGCACCTGGCGCCCAGCAAAGACCATGCGCATCAAAGACCCGTTTGAAGACCTGCCCTCCGTCGCCCGCGCGCTCGGTCCTGGATGGACCTGCGTGACTGGCTACTTTGTGGCCGAGCACCAGTACCTTCCCAACACCACCGACGCCACCGCGTTCGAGCGGGGGCGCCAAGGACCCAGCGTGATTGCCGGGCTGGAGGCCTGCGTGCTCTGCTCGCCCACGGGCGAGCTCTACGACTTCAACTCAACGCGAGACTTCGACTGGAACAGCGTGGGGCCGGATGATTATCCGGCGAAGACGTTCATTGCCGAGAAGGACCAAAGCATCATGAAGCACTCCTGGGAGGCGATGGCCACCTACTTCTTCTTCCAATTCATGGGCCCCGAGTACCCTCCTGGCTACGAGGCGTCGTTCAACCTGATCGTGCTGCCCTTCCGCACCGGCGTCGACTCCATCTACGACTACACGAAGGCGCAGCATCGCCAAATATGGGATGCCTCGGTCAACGTGGAGCACGAGTCCTGCGACGGCACCATCGTCGACACAAAGTACAAGGTGACGCGCGCCGCGCTGCACAAGTGGTACGAGGCCTACGTTCGCGAGGAGGCGGCGGGGCGTGTTCCCAAGGTCCTCGGCAACGGGCGTTACGCGCTCATGGCGGGGTCCGGAAGGCAGCCCGCGCCCGACGGGCCGCTCATGCCGCTGTACAAGTGCGCCTTCTGCGGCGTCCTCGGCGACAAGAAGAGGTGCTGCGGCCTGTGCTCCACCAAGCACTACTGCTCCCGCCTCTGTCAAGCGTGCGACTGGCACGAGGGCGACCACAAGAACAACTGCCCGCGCAGCAACCAGCGCGCCTCTCCCCCGCCCGCGCCCGCGCCCGCTCCCGCCGCTTTGGCGCCGGCGCCGGCGCCGGACCCCGCCCCCGCCCCCGCCCCCGCGCCGAACTCCGCGTCGCAGCGCGGGCGCGCGTCGCGCGCGACCAATCCCACGACCAACTCAATGGACGTGCTGCGCGCGCGCGCGCGGCTGCGCGAGGAGTTCGAGGCGGCGGAGCGTCGGGCGATCGAGCTCGAGCGCCGTCGCAAGGTCGCCGCGCACCGCCTCGAGCGTGCCAACCAACCGGAGGCGGCGTACACGGCCAAGGGGCCGTCGCGTCGCGCCGCCGCCGCCACCGGCACCCGCTCGCGGGGCAAGTCGCGCGGCACGGGCAACGAGCTGGCGCACCGAGTCTGGTCGAGCGAGGACGCGCGCGAGGCGCGTCGCCGCTACGGCGAGCTGAAGCAAGCGGTCGAGCACCTCGAGGCGGAGACCGCGAAGGCCGTGGACAGGGCGCGGCGCCTGCGCCAACTCGAGATCGACATGGGCAAGGCCGAGGCCGCGGCCACCCACCACGTGCCGCCTGCCTCGTCGGTGGGCTCGGTCGTGGATGCGGCGCTCCGCGCGAACGCGTCCTGAGCGCGTGGAAGCGCGGCGGGGCGCACCGCGTGCCGCGCGAAGCGTGTTTAGTGCGTGTTTAGTGCGTGTTTAGTATGTGTGTGTGCGTGTGTGTATCTTTGAGCAAAAAGGGTTACGCGGCACCTGTTCGATTTACCACGCTGTCCGATCGCGCATGCGCGCAGCTGCGCATCTTGCACGCCTGCTTTCGAATTCCCTGCCCGCCAAAGCGGCGCTTGTCCTGGCAATTGTGGCACGTGCCACAGTCGCCCTTGAGGCACTCGTCGCACCGCCCGCAGCGCGCGGTCCGCAAGGTTTGGGACTGCGACTCCTGCTGGAGCCGCGCTGGCTTGCGGAGCGTCATCAGCAGGCGGGCGTCGGCGAGCATCTTCTTGCTGACCGTGCGGTGCGGCGAGTGCACCGGCAGCCCCGCCTCCGCTCGCAGCTCGTCAAGCGGGCTTCCGGCCACGTTCGGGGCCTCGGCCGTGCGCCCCGCGCGCGCGCGCGCCAGTCGCGCCTCCTCGCGCGCTCGCACCATCTGCGGCTGCGAGCCGTTTGTGCACGGCCGATTTCCCATCAGTTGTTGGGTGAGCGAGCTGGCAACCTTTCTGATTTGCGCGGGCGTGAGCTGCAGGCGCGCGGGGTACGCTGGTTCCCCCGACGTGCTCATCGCCAAGAAGGCACGGGTGCTGTGCCCATTATGCACAAGTCGCAAATTACAATTTATCATCACGAGCACCGCCACGCCACGCTGCGTCCTCCATGCGCGCATCCCGGTCCCCGTTCCTGTCTCGCGCAGCCCTTCGCGCTCTTTCGGCGGTGCACGCCGCTCCTGTTGCGCGCAGTGCGACGCTAATCATCGCACGGGCCTGCCACGGACCCACCGACGCAAGGCACGAGACGCTCGCCGCCATGGCGGCGAGACGAAACTGCGCGCGCCCGCCCCTCCGCCAGTACCGCCCCAGTGCGTGGGAAGCCGAGTGGCGCGGCACGCTTGCGCGCCGCGTGCAGCACGACGACCCGCGCAACTGGACGCTCGGGTGCGCCTTGATGGCAAGCGAGAAGGCGGCGATCAAGGCGTGGCTCGACTTTGCCCGGCTGCGACGCCCGCTGTATCGGATGGGAAAGTCGCCGCCGGCTCCGGCGGACGAGGCCAAGAAGGTGCTCTCCTTCCACGTGACGACGGACGCGTGCACGGGGCTCGACCTGTCGCTCGAGCCGATCGAGCCACTCGTCGGCTTCTTGCGCCACCCGGAGGCGCACTGCCCGCAGTTTCCAGGCTCCAAGTCTTGGGTCGCCAAGGTAGTCAGCAAGGACTGTACGGTTCGCTCGAACTCACCCTTTCTACCCATTTCTAGCCATTCCTACACAACTCGAACCTTGGGGCCTCTTGGTACAACGTTTGTCTGGTGGGAAACGGCGCGCACAAATACGATTCTGCAACTTGCGGACCAACCTTGACGAACGACGCAGCCGGATGTGACAACCCCGTTGCTCGGTTCGTCGGGCCTCGCTCGACAATGGTGCAGTCACAGGGGCAGTCGTTTCGTTTCTACAACGCGTCGCTCAAGTGGATGTACGACTGTTGCCCGTTGCAAGTGCGCTCGGCCGTGCCGCTTGACGCGCGCAAAGCGCACCACTTTGATCGCGCCTTCACGCGAAACTGTGACGACGCCTCCTCGGGCTTCTTGCAGCGCGATCGTCGGCCCTACTACCCACCCCCCGACGACCACGACTTGCGGTTCGTGTCGCAGCCGTTCCGGCGACCGTTGCCCGAATGGCGACCATCCGATCGCGGCGTGGACGGTGCACCGGCCGCCAAGAGTGCGCGGAAGCGCGAGCGCGTCGGTGCCTACCGCCAGTACCGCGTGCGCATGCTGCCCACGCCGGAACAGAAGCGCGAGTTGAAGCGGTGCTTCGCGGCGACGCGGCACGCGTACAACTGGTTTGTCGACCGCGTCGAGAACCACGGCGAGGCACCGAAGGAGTTCGCGCGCAAGAAGGACTTCCGTGCCGGCGACCGACCGGGGTGGGTCACGAAGGTGGCCAGCCAGATCGTGATGGGGGGCATGGCCGATGCCGCCAACGCGTACAAGTCCAACTTCTCCAAGCGGCGCCTCAACCCGGGCCAGCCCGGCACCTTCAAGGTCGGGTACCGCTCGCATCGCAAAACCCTGACCGAGAGCATCCACATCGAGGGCGACGGCGACTACCAGATGAAGCACTCGTCCCTCCTGGCCTTCAAGCCGCTGCCGTTTGCCAACAACCCGGCGCTGCGCTCCGAGTGCGCCGTCTTCTTTGGCAACAACCTGTCGGGGCTCGGCGAGCGCTACTGGGACGAGGAGACGTCCGAGGAGCGCGCCGACCGCCTCGCACGCGGCCGCGAGGAGGGGCGTGCTACCCGCGCGCGAAATCCGCAGTGGCGCACGCTCAAGGGTGCGGACGGCATCCGGTTGCAGGACAAGCCACGCGTCATCGCCCGGCTCTTGGCCGAAGGCCGCAACGGCGACGGCAACGGCGTCGTCGCCGGCTGCAAGATCCACTGGGACAAACGCAAGGACTCCTTCCACCTGCTGTACACGTACGAGCTGCCACCCCTGGCCGACCCCGATCCGGAGTTCGACGCCAAGCGGCTCGTCGCGACCGATCCGGGGGTGCGGGAATTCATGACGTGGTACGACCCGGCCACGGGCAACCACGGCGAGCTGTTCAAGGGTGGCGAGGACCAGATCCAGCGGCGGTGCGCGCGCATCGACGCGCTCACCTCGCAGATGGTGCTGCGCGCGCGTAACTACAAGACGGCGACACCAAGCCGCTCGCGACGGCAGCGACGGCAGCGATTCCGACAGATGCGTCGGACGCTCGCGCGCGAGCGGTGTCGATTGCACGACTACGTCGGAGCCGGGCACTACGCGGCTGCCAACCACCTGCTCCGCCACCACGATGTGGTGATTGCACCGAAGCTTGCGGCCTCACGGATGGTGCCTCGCGACGGGCGCGTGTTTGGCTCCAAGGTGGCGCGCGCGATGCTGACGTGGAGCCATGGCTTGTTCACGGACCGGTTGCACTCCGCGGCGTATCGGCACGCGGGACGCCACGTGCTGAGTGACACGGGTGAGCCCGGAACGTCCAAGACGTGCGGCGATTGTGGCCACTGGAACGCACGGCTCGGGGCAGACAAGACGTACACGTGCACGGTCTGTGGGACGATCGTGAGCCGCGATCTCAACGGTGCTCGCAACAACTACTTCGCCGCGCTCGGTGCCGCCAAGGGCATCGGGTGGGACGGGGTGCATCGATGAGCGGCCCGTGGGCCGCTACGGGGGTTACGCTGCCCTCCTCACTTCCGCCGTGCGTCCTGGCACTGACGGAAGAAAAGCGGGTGGCTGTCCACGCTTGTGCCAGTTTTGCCCAGTCCTCACATCCCTGGCCCGTGCCGTGCCTCTTCTGCATCGTTCTGATCGCTTTTGCCACTTTGTGTATGCAGGACTACCTGATCCCGGCGTGGCATGCCGAGGCCTGGCCGACCGTCCGCACGAGGGCGCTCTTCTTCGACATGGGCGCCTCCCTGTACCACACGGGCAACGGGGGCGCCTCCATGTCGTGGTTCGTGAACCAGTACCGCGCGCGTGGCATCTCGTTCGACCGGATCTTCGCGTGGGAGGCCAAGCAGTACACCGACGCGACCATCTACGCGACGATGCCCCCGTCCATCGTCGACCGCATCTCGTACTACAACGTGCCCGCGAACACGACGCCGGGCACGAAGCACAATCCGTGGCGCACCCTGCGCGCGGTCGCGACGCCAAAGGACTTTGTCGTCGTCAAGATCGACATCGACAACACGCCGGTCGAGGAGGCGCTGCTCGAGCAGCTGCTCGCGGACAGCGCGCTCTCCAGCCTCGTGGACGAGTTCTACTTTGAGCACCACGTTCTCAACACGCCGATGTGGCACTATGGGTGGAAAAGGGACACGGTGACGACGCACACGCTCGTGCACTCCTACGACATCTTCAGCCAGCTGCGCGTGCTGGGGATCCGTGCGCACTCGTGGGTCTGATGCATCGGCTGCAACCCACGCGTTCACGCGCGTGGCCGACGGGGGTTGCCGCGCGCAGCGTTTTGCGCGGCCGCAAACTTGGCACATGTGAACAACTAACGGTTGTAAAACTTGGATTGTCCAAGTTTTTTTTAAAAAGATGTGCACACTTTGCGGGCACCGACACGCCCTGGCGGCTACCCGGCAAACTCGTCCCACAGCAGCGCGCACCGCGACGGCGCCGGCGGAAGGAAAACCGGCTGGGGAACGCGCTTTGCCCTCAGCTCGAGTTGGCGCCGCGCGACCACGTACGCGACCCAGTTCGGTTCCCGTGGTAGCGAGAGGGCGTAGCGCAGCGTGATCCCGGCGGAGCTCACGACGGACTGCGCGTGCCCGGGCTCGCACGGGTCGTCGCCGAGGAGCGAGTGCGCCGTGGCGACGACGCCGCCGAGCATGCGCCCCATGGCGGCGTCGGTCGTGGCGCGGAACTGCTTGCACACGCCGCGCAGCTGAGCGACGGCCGCGCACGTGCCGTCGGCGGACGCCATGTGCGCGGCGATGTGCATGCAAGCGATGCGCCCGACGAGGTCGTCGGGGAGGTCGAGCGACGCCGTTCGAGAACCTCGTCGGGCGGGCTGCGGGCACGCGCGCTGCCGGGCGCGGGTCGACCGCCCCCGGCCCGGCCGCGCGCCGCAGTGGAGAAAGCTGTCCAGGTGGCACTTGTCCCTGAAGCAGAGCGAGTCGCTCCACTTGTCGCAGGGCGCGCGCGCGGCAAAGGGCGTCGTGTGCGGCGAGAGCGAGCCCACAAAGAGGCGCTGCGCGACCGTCATGTCCTTGGCCCGCACCTCGCGCGTGACCGCGATGTCGTAGCCGTGCGTCAGGCTCTTGTTGGGCACGAAGGCCATCGAAGGCGGGTGCGCTTTCACGGCCTCGTAGAAGGCAAGCGGCGCGAGCATGAGGCCCTCGCGCTGGCGCGCCTTCTCCTTGAAGTTGAGAAAGGCGTTGATCGCCATGGGGACGGGCCAGAGAAACAGAAACTCCTCGCCCATGGTTCGCGCCTCTATGGGCAGCTCGCCGGCGAGCAGGACGCGGATGCGCGAGGCCCACACCCAGCCGCGCCCATTCGCGAGCTGCACAAACGAGAGCGTCTCCGTGGCCACGCGACACTCCGGAAACCTGGCCGCCAAGAAGATGCTGCAGAACGCGGAGCGCGCCGTGGTCTCAAACCTCTCAAAGGGCGTCGGGCACGCCAGGCCGGCGGAGCTCGTCACCGCGTCTGGCGCAATCTCGTGAACCGACAAATCGGCCGGGTCCACGAGCAGCATGGGTCCGATTGTCCGCAAGGGGTCCACTCACAAGTTGCAGACTTTGGCGATTTGATTCATCCAACGCTGCACCCCCGCCAGAGACCGAACCGCCGTTTCCTGCTTCGTGGTGGTCAGCGTGCCCGCGGTGACCGAGATGGCGATGCGCGCGGCATCCTCCTCGCAGGCGCGGCAGTTGAGCACAAAGCGATCGATGCTGGAGGACTTTGGCCCGACGATGTCGACCACGATGCGGCTGCTGCCCGGAAGCATCCGGCGCACGATGAACTGCGGCGGCTTCGTCGCGTGCGCCCACTCGGAGAGCGTGTCGTGCAGCTCATCGGCGGCGGCGGCGAGGAGTGGCGCGTTCATACGATCGTGGTGGGCAGCGGCCGGTACACGATGCGCTTGCTGGGCGGGCCGTCGCGATCGAGGAGGACCGCGCGCTGGTTGCGCGCGGCGTACGCGCACGAGCGCCCAACGAGAAAGGCGCCTAGCGCAAAGAGGCCCACCACTATGACCGCCGCGTGCATACCCGCCGCTAGCGGCGCGTCGTCGCGCGGCCCTCTTGCGTGTTGAGGCGCGTTATCTTGCTAGCGCGTGCATGTCGGAAAGCTCGTCGGAGCTGGGAAGCGCTGGGCGCAAGCGCACGGTCTCGCAACTGGTGAACCGGCTCACCGAACGCACGAGCACCGATCGCCTCTCTCTCTTATCGCACCTCTCGATTGGGCGAACGCTCTGCAAGCTGCAGGACGCGATCCTCGCGGGCGAGGAGGTGAGCAAGAAGGCGGCGGAGGGGATGCTCTGTGCCGGCATCAAGCTGTACCGCAGACACACGTTGGGCGATCGCGAGGAGGAGGAGGAGGACAGCACCGAGACAAACGGGCTAATCAAGCAGAGCGCGACGCTCATCTTTGTGCTGCTCGCCGCCGTCCAAGGCCGCATCGCCGACCCCGCCGACCTCGCGTCCGTGCAAGGCGTCGTCGCCACCGCCAACGAGGCGACGCTGCGCCACGTGCTGCGCATCCCGCGCAGGAAGCGCAAGGCGAGTGCGAGCGCGACCGGGGAGGGCGAGGGTGAGGGGGCGGAGGGGGGGGCGGAGGGGGAGGAGAGCGAGGAGGCGGCGGCGTGGGCCAGGGTGCTGGCGGTTTCCGCCGGAGAGCTGTCCATGTGCGTGCTCCGCTACGTGTCGCGGACCATCCGCAGGACCGGGGCCACCGACCACGCGCAGCTTGCCGACCTCTTCTTTCGCAACTCGGCCGCGTGCATGGCGCAGAGGCTCCTGCTCCGAAATGGCGGGCAGGACTTCGTGTCGCTCCGCTCGACGTCCTCGAGCGACGTCCCGAGGGCCAAGCGGCTGCTGTCCATCGCGCAGGCGGGCGAGTCCGAGGCGGGCCAGTCGATTTTGCGCGACCTCCTGCTCTCCTTCTTGCTGCCCGCGCGCATCATCGGCGTGCGCCGCACCCTGCTCATGAGCCGCTCGGCGAGCACCGCCGCCGGCGTCGACTACGCCGACGCGGTCAACACGGCCCACAGCGTGGCCATGGCCGGCACGGAGTTCATCTGGGAGCGTGGCGCCGACGAGCTTGAGCGGGCGTGCGCGCTGCTGGCGGGCGTCGCCATCCTGACCACGCGCGGGGGGGAGGATCCCATCCGCAAGCAGGACGCCTTCGTGGGCCGCGTCAACCTGCCCTTTTTCGAGACCTCGTCGCCCAATGCGGGCGTCAAGCGGTTGGCGCTCATCCCGGACCAGAAGCGCTGGGTGCTGTACAAGATTGGCAAGCACGGCACGCCCCACGTGCTGTGCAGCCTCCGCGGGTTTGAGGGGCTGTGCGATTGTCTGCTAGAGTTTTTGTGACACTTGCAACTTTTGCCGCACGGTTGTTTGGCACCTTCCGTCCTGTTGCCGCTGACAATGCAGCGCTCCGAGATTGCGTTGCGCAAGGAGGCGATCGAGAGGCGCCTCAAAGGCAGGATATGGAAGATGCAGCAAACGCTGGACGACGCCTCGGCGAGCGGCGAGATTCGCGAGGGCACGTACGTGACCATGTGCGCCGAGTCCAGGACGCTCTTTGAGGAGGCCGACGAGTTCACCGCCTTTGTCGAGCGCTGGCCCGCGCGCGCGGTTCTGGGCGATCCGGAGCAGCGCCGGTCAAACAACGAGACCTTTTGGACGCAGCGCGCAATGAACCACGAGCCGGTCTGGATGGACTCGGCGACCAATCACGGCGGCGAGGAGGTGATCGCGCAGCTCGAGAATGCGCTCAAGTACTACATGTCGCGCACCATGCGTCTTGAGAACGAGAAGACCGAGCTCCTGTGCAAGTTGCGCGACGAGACGTCGCAGCACATGCGGTACAACGCGCTCAAGAAGGAGCTCAACGCGATGCTGTCCGCCAACATGATGGCCGAGATCAAAACCAGGGCGCGCGAACGGGCAGTGGACACCATGAAGGCGCGCATCACCGACTTGGAGACGGAGCAGCAAGCGGTGGAACGGGCGGAGGCGGCGCTCTTTGACGAGGCGAGCAACAATTCCCGCAACATCGAGCGGTGGGCCCGGAAAGCCAAAGACCTGCTGCAGACCGAAGGGCAGACGGCGCAGGATTGCGCCTACGCGGCGATGATCCTTCGCGCGCTACGGGACCGGTCGGGGTTGTGAAGACCACAATTCCGAATCGCCTGTGCGGTTTGCGTGAAGGGGTTGCAACGTCTTTGCCACCCCTCGCGAATTTGCTTCTCGGCGGTGTCGCCATCTCGGGGGAGTGGTCGCGTAAACGTAAATTTCTGCTATCAACACGCATGACACCCCTCCCCCCCCCTCACGAACTGTACACG
>Ga0209666_1002944_pt1 | contig 12570 bp, 8 predicted proteins | sample SaaInlV_125m_DNA_FD_184679 | JGI IMG/M metagenome (GOLD analysis project Ga0209666, IMG submission 184679) | Marine microbial communities from expanding oxygen minimum zones in the Saanich Inlet - Saanich Inlet SI037_S3LV_10m_DNA (SPAdes)... | ecosystem: Environmental > Aquatic > Marine >...
CGGCTCCGCCCCGAGCCGCTCGACGCGAGACCCACTTCCGCAACGACATGTATCAGATGGAGACACCCGGGCGCGATCGTGGAGGTAAAGGCGGTACCGGCGACGCCAACGCGGTGAAGGAACACACCAGTGTGCTTCACGCCATGTCCGGCGTGATGGCCAAGGAGTTCACGGTGGCGTTGCAGCGCGAGGTTCAGGCGCGTCAAGCGGTTGAGTGCGAGGTGACGGACTTGCACCGCGCGTCCGAGGAACTACGAGGTTGGGCGCTGAAGGAGCTGGAGCGGCTCCGGGCGTACGCGCAGATGCAGGTGGACGAGCTCGTGGGCGAGTGCGTCAAGCGGCGGGACGAGGCGGACGGGTACAAGAACCGAATGGAGGAGCAGATGGAAGGTAACAGGACGCTTGATCGAGCGCTGACCCGGGCGTTCGCCAGGCGTCGGCGTCGGAGCCTACAGACCCGTGGTTTCGCCGCGCTCAAGACGCACGCTGTGGAGCTCACGCGGCGCAGGCGTTTGTTCCACCGCGTGGGCTCGCGGATCGCGAAACGCGCGATGGCCAGGGCGTTCGACACGTGGCGCGAGGAGACTGAAGAGGCGGCGGCGATCAAGACGCGGATGGCGAGATACGCGAGCCGGTGGAGGAACGCTTCGTGCGCCGCCGCGTTCCGCTCGTGGCGCATCGCGTGGCGCCAAAAGTCGATGCAGCACGCCGCGGCGAAGGAGATGGGTTCACGGGCGAGGCTCCGGGCCCTCGGTCCCGCGCTCAGGCGTTGGGCGGTGACGACTAGACGCGACCGGGGCGTGTCCAGAAACTTTACCAAGTTTACAAAACGCAGAGCCAGGCGGATGCTATCCGCGGCGTCGCGCGAGTGGTTCGACGCGTGCCAGGACGCGAGGCTCCGGCGACGGACACACGCGCGGGCCGCGGCGCGGCTCATCGCCAAGCGCGAGCGCGTCTTCCTCGTCGGAGCCTTGAATGAGTGGGCCGACGTCGTCGGAGCCGACAGACGCGTCAAACGACTCGTCTCTCGGTCCGCGGCTCGAGTCGGACGCAAAATATTCGCCGCGTCGTTTCACCGATGGCGAACGTACACGCAAGACGCGGGTAAGAGCCGACGTTTGGTGGCGCGGATGTTCGCCAGGAGTGTTTACAAGATCTCCGAGATGTCGTTCATGGCGTGGCGTGGTCATACAAAGGTTAAGGGCGAGGAGCGTCGGGTGGCGATGCGGCGGGTGGCTAAGCGGCTCGGTAACTTCCAGCTGTACCGGTCTTTCAACGCGTGGAGATCGTCGGTGCTCGAGCGCAGGCGGCTTCGCGTCGCGGCGCGGCGGGTGATCGCGCGCGTGAGCGCCGGCGGCACGGCTCGCGCGTTCATCACGTGGCGCGACGTCACTGTTGACGGTAAGCGGTCCCGGGTCGTCGTCGGCCGGCTCGTCGCGAAACTTTCCAGGCGTCTCATCGACGGCGCGTTCCAGGGCTGGCGACACGGCGTACACGAGCGCGTGCGCATGCTCCGGTTGACGACGAACGTCGTGCGTCGCATGGCCAATCGCGCGCTCTCGGATGCCTTTTACGGGTGGGCGAACAAGGCGGAGGCGGCGGCGACGATGAGGCGACTGGAGGCGAAGGCGATAGCGTTCAACGCGAATCGTTCGACACGAAACGCGTTCGAGGCGTGGTGCGTCGATGCCACCGAGGCGCGAAGGCGGCGGTACTTGATGACGAAGGTCACCGCGCGGTTCGTGTTGCGCGTCACGGCGCCGGCGTTTGATCGATGGGTCGAGTGGACGGCATCGATGAAGAGGCAGCGAGCCCTGATTTCCCGCGTCGCCGACCGGTGGCGGAAATCGTACCTGGTCTCCGCGTTCGAAGGGTGGGTGGAGACGCACGTGGAGACTACGCGGCGCAAGCGCATCATCGGTGCGACGATGGAGCGCGCGGCGCAGGCGAAGGTTCGAGCCGCGTTCCGGCGCTGGAACGAACAAACGGCGGAGCTCGTCCGACAACGAGCGCTTTTGACACGTGTCGCCAACCGGTGGACCCATCGACTCATCCAATCATCGTTCGACGCGTGGCACGAGCACGCCGGCGTGCTTCGCAAGCAACGCGCGTTACTCAACCGCGTCGCCGGCAGGTGGAAGCGTCGGCTCGTCGCGTCCGCGTTCGATCGCTGGTGGGAAGCGGCGCGGGAACTTGCCAAGCAACGGAATCTCGTCGCTAAGGTTGCCGCGCGGTGGAGCCGCCGGCACCTCGCGCGCGCCTTTGACAGGTGGTTCGACTGGTCCCACGAGATGCGCCGCGCGGTGGACGTCATCGAGCGCGTGGGTGCCAGGTGGCAGAACATGTGTACCGCGCGTTCGTTTGGCAAGTGGGCGACCACGACGATGGAGCTCAAACGAACGCGTACTTTGTTGACGCGAGTCGCCACGCGGTGGAGGGATCGGTTCATCGCGTCAGCGTTTGCCACGTGGCACAGCCACGCCGCCGAGCTTCGACGTCTCCGGCATCTCCTCGCCCGGGTCACGGGGCGGTGGAGCCGGCGGGTCATCGCGCGCGCGTTCGACAGGTGGTTCGATTGGAGTCACGAGATGCGACGAGCGGCTGACGTTGTCGGGAAGATCGCGATGCGATGGCGAACACTGGCGCTCTCTCGCGCCTGGGACAAGTGGCGCGCCGAGGCGTCCTTCTCGGTGTCCACGTCCGGTATGCTGGTCCGGCAGGTCGCGGCGCGGCTCGTCAAGCGGCAGATGGCGGCCGGGTTCGCGCGATGGGCGCGAGTGACGTCGTGGAGCGTTGAGAGCCGACGGACGTTGAAGCGGGTGGTTCGACGAATGCGGCTCTTTTCGTTACGACACGCGTGGGACGGCTGGCTCGATTTCATCGAATCCAAGGCTCGAATGCAGCTCGTGTTACAAAAGGCGGTCGTTCGGTGGAACGCGCGGCATCTGGTGCAGTCCTTTCACGCGTGGGCGGACAGGTGCGACGAGATGGCGGCGGCGAGGACGGCCGTGACGAAGGTGTTGAGCGCGTGGCGATCCAAAACTCTGTTTAAATGTTTCCGGCGGTGGACCGATTTCGCGTCGCAGCGGTCCGTGCTGGTAACCAAGCTGGATCGGATCATGGGCAGGTGGGAGAACAGGCGCGTGGCGTCCGCGTTCGACCGGTGGGTGGAGGCGGTGGGTGAGATTCACCGCATGCGGCGTTTGCTCACGCGGGTTGCCAAAAAGATGTCCCAAAATCTTACTTCGAGGGCGCTCGAGTCGTGGGTCCAATACACCGCCCGCGCTCGCATCGCGCGGGCGATTTGCGCGCGGATCACCAACCGGGGCGTCGCCACCGCGTGGCACACGTGGCTCGACGCCGTGGACGGCGCCAGGCGTTCGCACGTGCGTTCAGACCGAGCAACGGCTATGGCCGCAAGGCTGTCGCTTCGGTTGCGAGCGAAGGCTTTCCGCGAGTGGCGTGCGTCGCACCAGTGGGGCGGCTTCGTCAACCGCATCGTCGCGCGCAACGTCGAGCGCATGACGGTCAAGAACCTGCGCGGGTACATCCACCGTTGGATCGAGTGCGTCGAGGAGAAGAAGGAGCAAGTCGAGGAGCTCAAGCGATGTCTCACGCGGAAGCGGGTCGCTCAGCGTTGGTTCCTTCGCTGGTACTGGGACGCCTTTGACTCGGATATTCAATCCGCGTTGGCGAACATACTTGGCAGCACGGAGACCGCGATGGACGAGGCGTTCTCCCCAGACGGCAAGGCGTTCCCGCCGTCCGCTATACGAGGCGTGCGACCGTTACCGCGGGCGGATTCGCCCTTCAGCGACGACGGGGACGGGGACGCTTACATGTCGGGCGACGACTTGACGGATTCGCCGCTGTCGGACGATTCGGCGGACGCGCTGGGCGCCGCGGCGGACAAACTGTTCGCGCGCGGGGCGAGGATCAGCATGAGCAAGGATGGGGACGTGCGGATGGCGCGGGAGTTGCTCGGCAGCGGCGGGGGCGCGAGGGCTAGGCGGGATAACTTAAGTCTGGTCCCCGCCGAGGAGGACAGTTCGAGCGACACCGAGGAGGAAGTCGATGCGGAAGTCGAGACGCGGCCCGCGGAACATGCACGGCCGGGGCTGGAGTCGTTCAGCTCCAAGTACGACCGCGTCATGAAGGGCGTGTGAGAGTGAGCACTTTTGGTGCACTGCACTTTTAGATGATGCGTTGCATTTCAACTCGAGAACGTACACTACACTGATGAAGGGTAATGATGAGAGTTAAGAGGGCGCTTTCCCCTATCTCAGTCGGCGCTTTCGCCGTTTGTCTTACTTCTTCACGTTGGCCAGGTCCTTGAACTCGTCCTTGCCCTTCGTGAACAGGGCACCCTGGGCGGAGAACAGCTCGGCGAGGCCGGTATCTCCCGCGGCGCCCTTCGTGGTGAGGTACTCGTAATAAGTGAGCGGCCTCTTGCCGGTTATGTTGTAGAAGTCCGGGGAGCACCTGCTGTAAAACCCGTTTTGCAGGTACTCGAAGAACTCAGCCCTGGTGGCGCCAAAGTCCTTCTCGAATTGCGTCAGATCCTGCGGCACGTACGTCACCGTCTTACCCGCGACGTCCGGGACGACCTCCTTCGCGAGGTCCGTGCCGAGCGCCTTGGTCAGCGTCGCGGCGACGTCCGCCATGGACTGCGAAGTCGCGCCGCATACATCGTAAAACTTATTCCCGTGTCGTTCCGCGCCTTGCGCTAGGCACGTCACCGCGGCTTCGCCCATGTCGTTGCATGACACGAATGAGTTCTTACACTCGCCGAGCGGGGACGCGAACGTGCCGTTTGTGCGGATGGAGTCGAGCTCGTTCTTCAGGAGGTGGTTCATGTAAAAGTTACCTCGAATTGACGTGAGCCTGTCGCCGAACCCGGCGCTGATGAAACACTCCTCCGACCACCAATAGTGCTGGAGCATGAGGGGAATGGACGCGGCGGCGCGTGAGACGTGGACGTCCGGGTCGTATTGGTTGGTGTTGGTGTCGGCGCCGAAGCACGAGATGCGAACGACGTGCTTGATGCGCTCGTTCATGGCCTTGTCTTCGCCGAGCCACTTGGCGAACTCCATGTGCTCGCTGATGTACTTGTCCTGAGTTGAGCTGAAGAGATGGGTGACGCCCTCCATGGCGGGGGCCCAGGTGGACTTGTCGGTGAGGTCGAAGTTTGTGACTTCGTGGGCGCCGAGGGACTTGGCGTAGTCGCCCTTGTCCCTCGTGGCGGCGCGGACGACGACGTTGGGCTCCTTGGCGAGCCTCGCGACGACCTCCTTGCCGACACGTCCGGTGGCACCGGTCACCAAAATCACCTTTTGCGCGTTCGCGTCGGTGGCCATGGCTCTCGATGCGAATACTACCGGGCGATCCGCGAAGGAGCGAGGGGCGATGCGGGTACGACGAAGGGGATTGACGGCTCGCAGAAGAGTGCAGCGCAGAGACATCTAAACGCCCTTTGCTCTCGGTTGTGACGATTAGGGGTCGCGACGATCGCGATCTAACAAAAGCTGACGTGGTTTGATGAAAGGATGTAAAAGCTTTTGGCGATGTGATGAAACTCGATGTGAACTCGATGTGTACACGCGCCTATATATATTTCAACGCGCCTAAGGGTACAGGAACATCCCCTTGATCCCCTCCGGATCCGACACGAACCCGAGGCTCCTGTAGAACGGCACCACCTTGTTATCGGCGAAGAGGGTTATGTTTCCGATATCCCTCGCGAGCAGCGTCCGCACCATCTGCTCAACCAGCGCCTTACCCAGGCCTTGCCCTTGGAACTCGGTGTCCACGACGACGTCCCAGATGGTGGCGTTGAATGCGTGGTCGCTGGTGGCCCTGGCGAGGCCCACGAGCCGCCTGCGTTCGATGCCCGTTGGGTTGGCGTCGTCAGCGTAGGATACCCCCGGCATCCCAATGCCCCCCCCGTTTGTTTTTGTTTCCTTCGCCCCTCGTTCCTCGCCGGCTGTGTCGGCACCCTCGGCACCCTCGGCGATCTCCAGGTAGAGTGAGGCGACGCAGAAGGAGTTCTCGAGCGCCGCCTGTACCTTACTCACCGGCCGCCTCGGCCATCCCACGTCGTCGCACAGCTTCTCCAGCTCGTACACGTCCACCGGCGCGGTGGTGCTGTAGACGACTCGGGCGACTCGGCCGTCCGGGCGGGTCGTCTCGACGAGCGTCACGTCCTCTTCGCGATCACGCGCGACGCCGCCGCCCGTCGGGGGCTCGAAGGCCGCCGCCGCCGAGCGGACGCCGACGCGGTGCCCGGCGCGCGCGTCGCGAACCGACCCGAGTCGCCTCGCGGAGGATCCCCCCAACCTCATCCCCCCTAAGCCCCCCGACGCGTCGCGTCGTCGCCTGGAAGACGACGACGACCGAGGCACGGTCGCGCCGGACCCGACGACCGCGGCCGTCCATGCGGACATCGCGAAAGCACCTCTCCGTTCTCTCTCTCTCTCCTTCTTGTGAAGGACCCGCGACCCGAACGCGGGGGCGCGGCGAGTTCCTCTTATGTTTTCCCCCCGAGATGACATCTATGACTTGTGGAGATCCACCCCAACACAAGGGGCCCGCGCGCGCGTCGCATCAAGGGGCACGATGCACGGACGGAAACGGCAGACCCCGGAGGAGGCCGCGTCACGCCGCGAGGCTGCCTTACCCCGCGTCAAGGCCTTGCGCGCGCTCCAGGCTGACGTCGTTCGGCGCCGGCGGGATCGCGTGCACACCGCGGAGAGCATGGCGGTGGTGGGAAGGCTCCTGGAGATCAACCCGGACGTGGCGGTGGCGTGGAACTTTCGAAGGGAGTGCATCCGGTGTTTGGGGTACGCGGAAGATGCGGGTACGAGCACGGGGGGTGCCGAGGACGGTGCCGACACAGCTGGCGACACAGCTGTGGGCAGATCCGAACCAGTGGGTGGGGGCGAAACGAGTTCAACCGATCCGTCACCGTCGCCGTCGTCGTCGCAAACGTACGTTCCGGCGCTCACAGACGAGCTCGCGCTCACCGAGAAGACCCTGCGCAAGAACCCCAAAGGGTACGCGTCCTGGCACCACAGGCGATGGACCATAGAGAAGCTCATCGACACCCCAGGGCGCCGGGACGATACGTTACGTCAAGAGATGGGATTGATCGGACAGATGCTCGACGTCGACGACCGGAACTTTCACTGCTGGAACCACAGGCGCTTCGTCGTCGCACTGATCGACGGCGGCCCTGCGAGCGACGAGGCGGAGCTGGCGTACACCACGCGAAAGATCGAGCTCAACTTCAGCAACTACAGCGCGTGGCACTCGCGGACGAAGGCGCTGCCGCGGGTTCACGGAGAGTTGAGCAAAGAGACGCTGGACGAAGAGTACGAGCTGGTCCGGCAGGCGTTCTTCACCGAACCGGAGGACCAGAGCGGGTGGATTTACCACCGCTGGCTCACCGCGCAGACGCTCAAGGGCGGAGCACAGGGTTTAGCGGGCGATGACGAGGTTAAGGACGCGATGGAGACGCTTCGACGGGAGGCGGGTTATTGTCGGGAGGTTAGCGAGATGGAGCCGGGGAGCAAGTGGCCGGTGGTGACGCGCGCTCGGCTGGTACGCGCGACCGGGACGGAGGACGCGCGGGTCGAGGCCGGGGATGAGTTCGTGCGCCTGGCGAGTCTGGATCCGATGCGCGTGGGATACTACTGCGACTGCTGCGATAGACGATGACTAAGAGTTACCTTCGAAGGTAACTTGAAGGTGGTTATCAGTGAACAGATATTTCCGATTCATCTCCTACTCACTAGACACACGCGGCTACGTCCTTGTGCGTCTGTGGCGATAAACCCGCAAACTCTCCCGCGCCAAAGTCACAAAATGATATCACTCCTCGCCTTAAAGTAAGCTTGAGTGGTCAAGCTTACTTCTGGAGCTGGGCGTACCAGAGGCCGGTGATCTTGATGTCCTTGGGCGCCTTGGAGCCGAGGTCGGTGTCGGAGGGCTGGATGGACTCAAACACACCCGCGATCTCCCCGGTGACCTCGTCGTACTTGGCCACGTTGAACACGGCGGAACCCTTGAGGGCGGCGACGTTCTTGTTGTTCTCCTTGAGGAGCTCATCCGCGTCGGACTTGGCGGGGAGGGCGACGGCGTTGTCGTAACCGGTGGACCCGCCGCGGCCCTTGGGGTCGAGGAAGGACGACCCGCGGTAGGACGGGACGACGAAATCACCGCCGAACTGGGAGGTGTTGCCCTTGCCGGTGAACTCCTTCATGGTGAAGAGGAAAGGCACGCGCTCGCCGCCGGGAAGCTGCACGGTGACCGCCGCGTAGTCGAGGCCGTCCTTCTCCTGGATGGCGACGGAGCCGTCGGATCCAACCTTGAAGGAACCAGTCATGCCGTCGAGGGTGTACGTGAGGCGGGTCATGAGCTTGGTCTTGACAAACTCGGACTCGCCAGCCTTGAAGGAGGACTCCTCCTTGACGGTGAAGGAAGTGGGCTCCATGCAGAACTTCTCGAGGTTGTAATCGCCGGCCTTGATGGCGGAACCCGAGCCGCCGGTCTCGACGACGGAGCAGGTGTTGGCGAGGCCGGTGCCCTTGACCTGGAGGTAGGTGAGGCCCTGGAACTCGTCGTAGGTCACCGCCTGGGCGGACTGTTGGATGGGAAGAATGGGTGAGGAAGGGGAGAATGAATGGTCAGCGCGATGTTACGTTCGGGGATGTGTCGAAAGTCATTGTTGGTTTTGGAGATCGTGTCCACGTGCGCGTGGGACGCGTGTCGTCAAGACGAAAAAAAAGCCGGAGCTTCGGGGACGGGAGACGCCGCGAACCGGCGGGTGCGACGCGTTTGGGGTGCCCGCGCCGCGCGTGGAGACGCGTGCGGGTCCGATCGCGGTCGTCCCGTGCCGATTCGACGCGTTCGCACTCCATGCGCGCCCAGAGTGACGTGGATACGGTTGCACCAATCGCGGGAATGATTTGATCGAATAACGTACCCCGGCAGCGAGAGTGAGCGCGGCGAGGCCGCCGAAGGCAGCCTTGCCGGCCTTCTCAACCTTCTCGACGAAAGCGGGCTTGGCGGCGGAGCACTTGACCGCGGTGCTGTTGTGACGAGGGGGAACGAGAGGGGCACGGAACGTCAGTCGCGCGGGATAGGACGGGATAGGGACACAGGAGACCCAATCGGGAGAACCCGCTTGGCGAGAAGATGGGAATGGCGAAGATCGGAGTGTTGCCGGAGCGGTCGTCGCCGGGCGCGCGCGCCCGCGAGAGGACGTCCGTGAACACTCCGAGCTCGTCACCGGGGGTGTCGCGGTACGCGCGGGCACCACGAACGCGCGGACACACGCTCGCGCGGCGACACATCGCCGCCGACGTGGTCCCTATCTCGCCGAGAGATGCACCCGCGTGGCGAGTCTTACTCGCAGATTACGCCACCCTAAGAAAGCGGGACGGGGTTTGGTGTCCGGAAAACGCGCGGGTACGCACCGCTTGGGGGCGCGCACGGTCTTGGCCTTGGCGACCGCGGAGAGGGACATGGAGGCGGAGATGGCAGACATCTTGAACTTTCGTGTGGTTACGTGAAGTCGGCGGGTGTGTGCGATGATGGAGGGCGAACACGCTCGATCGCACCGCTAAGAACGAACTCACAAAGTTGGGCGTCACTCTCGTCACGGATTTCAACCAATCACGACGCGGCATTTCACCCCTGAGATCGCATCGTCCTATTGGAAGTGAGAGTTCGATTTCGGATTGAGATTTTTCGGATTGTCGAGTCGTAAATGGTGAAAGAAATGGCGCGCGGCTCGTAGAAGGAAGCGGGTCTCGAAGGAGCCGAGGGCGGCGACGCGAGAGAGGAAAATAATAATGTCGGCGGTGCTCTTTGGACGTGTGATGTCATTGGCGAAGGGCGCCGGTTAGTAGAGAGGCGTGTCGTCGAGAGAAGGGAGACCACACAAAAAGAAGGTACGATGATCCGTCGCACCAACCGCCTGAGGCGCGAGTTCGTCTACCGCAAGTCGCTGGAAGGGAAGGAGCGCGAGTTGTACGAGAAGAAACGCAAGATTCGCCAGTGCCTCGAGGAGGGCAAGGCCATTCCAACGGAGCTGCGTAACAGCGAAGCGGAACTACGAAAAGAGCTGCAGTTAGAGGACGTGGAGACGGCGGGGAACGGCGCGTCCGCGGACGACGAGTACGCCAAGGCTAACCTGCGCGACCCAAAGGTTTTGGTCACCACCTCGCGAGATCCTAGCTCGCGCCTAACGCAGTTCATCAAAGAAGTCAAGCTGCTCATGCCAACCGCGCAGCGAATCAACAGAGGCGCGCAGGTCCTACCCGACCTCGTCGAGCTCTGCCGCAGCAACGACTTCACCGACCTCGTCGTCGTGCACGAGCACCGCGGCGAACCCGACGGCATGGTCATCTCCCACATGCCCTTCGGCCCGACTGCGTATTTCGGCATCTCGAGCACGGTGATGCGGCACGACATCAAGGACGAGGACATCGGTACCGTCTCCGAGGCGAACCCGCACTTGATCCTGGAGAACTTCACCACCGCGCTCGGTCAACGCACGGCGACGATCTTAAAGCACCTCTTCGCGGCGCCCAAGGGGAAGAGCAAACGAGTGATCACGTTCGCCAACAACGCCGATTGGATCTCGTTAAGGCACCACACGTACGAGATGCCTAAGGGCCCTAAGAGCGTGCAGCTCACCGAGGTTGGCCCGCGGTTCGAGATGAAACTGTACCAGATCAAGTTAGGGACGATCGACGCGGACGACGCGGACGTGGAGTGGGCGCTGAGGCCGTTCATGCGGTCGGCGAAGAAGAAGCGGCTGTGAAGAGTTTGGCTTCCCGTTTCTATTAGCATCTTTCCACTTAGTCCCGGCCTACTACTAGGCGCGTACAAGTACGTTGTAACACTTAAACGAATAAATTAGAGCGAATATTTCAACTAAGAACAACCCCAGTTGAACGCTATCGGCTACTACAGGTCGCGCCCGATACCACCACGCACAGGTCGCGCCGCGTCACAATCCATGTCAACACAACAAATAAATGTAAACCCACCCCTTCCCTCTCCCCCTACGCGGATCCCTCGTTCATGTAGCACTCGTCCAGGCCGTCCACGCTACCACCCGTAGCTCCACCGGGATGTACTCCACCTGGTTGAACCGGAGGAACCCCGCGATGTTACCCTGGTCGTTGACGGAGAGTTCAAAGACGTGGGTACCCGCGTTGTTGGTGCAGAACATGGCGGTTTGTTTGCCGCATTGCATGGGCGCACCCGCGAGTTGCTTGCACAGTATGTCGATGAACATGCCGTGGACCACGATGCACACGGCGCCGTCCTTGGGCGTCGAGGTTTCCGCGAGTTGCCACAGCCACTTCACCACACCGCGGATCCGTGTCTGCGCCTGTGTATTCGTGCGTGAGGAGTCGGGTGGTGGTCGAGGGTCTAGGTTAGTTTTGGTTATTTTGGTGGTGAAACTCGGTGTGTGGGTGATGGTGAGGGGGAAAGATGTGTGTCTCGAGTGGCGGGTGGTGCTTTGGGGCCCTTGGCGGTGTGCGCACCTCCTCGACGGTCTCAACCCCCGCGCTCTCCTTCCACCACCCCTTCTCCAGCTCGCGCGGCACGACGCATCCCGGAAACTCCCGCTCCAGCTGCTCGCATCCCATCCCCGGCCTGCCCACCACCTCGCCCTCGGCGCTCCCCTCGAAACACCCGCCGTGCTCGTGTATGTCCGCCCTGACGTTGATGTCCACGCCGAGCTCCCGGGCTATCGGGGTGGCGGTCAGCATGCACCGGCGCATGGGCGACGCGTACAGCCGCTTGATGCGGTGTTCGACCGCGCATCGAGGGTTACCGTCACCGTACTCCTCCTTTAAGAATCGCGCGACGCACTCCGTCTGCTTGAACCCGGTCTCCGTCAGCGATGGGTCGCTGTCGCGCTCGGGGTTGGTCAGAGATGGGTGCGCGAGCGCGTTGTTGGCGCTCTGCGCGTGGCGGACGATGTAGAGCCGCATGACGATTCGCGAAAATCCGGAGGCGTCGCGCGGGAACCACCGCGGGCGTCTGATCTTCGGCGTCGCTCGAGGCTCGACTTGAGCGGCTCTCTGCCGCTCGCGAGGTACAGCTGGCAAAATTCATCTGTACTGTATGACGATCAGTCAGAGAAAGCGACTTTTAATTGTGGAAATAGCGTTGAGCGCCAAATCGGCAGAGAATCCGAGCGCGACGGGCCTGGACGGGCAGCCCCAGTGCGGGGGAGAGGGCAGCCCCTCTGCGGTCGATCATGCCGCCCTCGAAGAAAGGGCCGTCGATGGAACCCGGGCCATCGGAAAGGGAAGGCGACGACGACGACGGCGAATCGACCGCATCGCGGCGAAGGTACCACGACGCGCTGTCCACCGGCGTAAGCATGGACGCTCGGGTGCACGGCACATCCACGCGAACCGCGCCGGGGTTCCCGTCGCAGCGAGGGAGCGCTAGGGGACCCACGCCGCCATCGTCGCAGGTCGGCGGGTCCTCCCCGCCGAGGATGTTCGCCGCGCCGGGCCAACCCGTCGGGTCGTCGTTCAA
>Ga0209666_1002952_pt1 | contig 12551 bp, 11 predicted proteins | sample SaaInlV_125m_DNA_FD_184679 | JGI IMG/M metagenome (GOLD analysis project Ga0209666, IMG submission 184679) | Marine microbial communities from expanding oxygen minimum zones in the Saanich Inlet - Saanich Inlet SI037_S3LV_10m_DNA (SPAdes)... | ecosystem: Environmental > Aquatic > Marine >...
TTTATTTAAGATAAGGCCTATTTATAGATTTGACCTTAATGTTATAGAAAGAGCGTCATTGTCACTAAAATTAAAAAACGGTCGTAAAATGCTTCATATAAGACGAGCTAGCTTTTTGCAGTTGAAGAAAAAGTAGTTGTTAGATCAAGGTTTAAAAAATTTTGCTATTTCTTTTGCAATTTCGTAATCATTTTTATTATCTATATCTATAAAAAATTCAGAAGTGGATTCATATGGGATGGCATTATTGTAAATAGAATTACTAGTTTTGTCCATTAAGCTTTTTATTGATAGAAAATAAAATGAGCCGTCTGGATGGAAATATAAAGCTTGATCCTGACTTCTCGTATTTCCTGTTAATATTGGGGAATCTGAAAAAAGAGGTTTAAAACTATTTCCTTCCAAAGTTTCGAAAGCAAATGAAACATGGAAATCATATTGTCTTGATGAAAAAACATTTTGCTTAGTAGCTCTACCTAGTTCAATAATTTTTTTAACATCATCAGTTTTCCTGAACGGTTGGGTTGGCAGAAGCATTAAAATAAAATCTTTTTCGTTTAAATACTTATTATTTTTTAAAAAATCTCCTTTTAGGTAGTCGTATATTTTTGTATTCTTTGTTGAATTTTCACTTGATCTTTTGTCGATGATTAAATCTTTATTTAAATTAATTGAATTTGCATATTCAATATATTTGTTTGAATCTGATGAAAATATTATTTTATTAACTTCTTTAGATTCATTAGCTGTATTCATGCTCCATTCAAACAGCCTTTTATTTTTTAGAATTAAAAAGTTCTTGTCAATTAGTCTAGTTGAACCTGCCCTAGCTGGTATGAATGCATATATCATTGCTCAATAGGGTTTAGAAAATATTCCTCATGTGATTTAAAAAATTCTTTAACAGTTTGAAAGTCTCTTTCTTCAAGGTGAACCATTGGAAGCCTGTCGTATCTATCCATCAAGCCTGCTGCTTCGAGTAGAGCTTTATTTGTCCTGTGCCATCCGAAATTAGAAACTAAATTATCCCAAAATGGATCTTCTATGTTCTCTAAAATATAATTTACTTGAGATTCATTGTTATTTTTCAGTGATTCCCAAAACAGAATAGCAATCTTTGGATTTACTATAGATGTGCCATTTAAATAACTTGTTAATCCAAATTGATGGAGTTCTTTTATATATCTCTTCTTTCCAGCAAAAACTACTTTTACCTCAGGCTCTAAAACTTCGATGACCTCCCTACCGTAACTTACATTTTTGGCATCTTCTTTTATAGCCAGTACATTTTTAATATTTTTGAGTTCTTTTAATAAAGACATCGGCCATTTGAAAATAGATGCATCATAACCTGACAGAAATGGCATCTCATGAACAAGTAAAGGCATGTTTAAATTATTAGATAAATAATCATAGTGTTTCAGGATTTGTTCATCTGAGAAATACTTTTCTCTTACAATAGAAGCAAACATGTCAGCGCCATTATTAAATGCTTCATATCCGTAATCAGCTGATAATGTAGTTGGTCCATGAATGCAGTCACTTACTATAACAAAATTTTTTTTATCCAGTTCCTTTACTGTATTGATTACGAATTTATTTATCTCAAATATCTCTGACTCTCTCAATTGTGAATACCTTGAGTTATAAGGCATTACATAGAAGTTTCGAACACTTGATTTGTATAAATATATAAGATATTTTTCAATCTGTTCATAGTTTATTTCTCCAGATGGTTTAAATCCTGTAAAAACAGTGAACACAGGGCCGTCTAAAGCATTTTTTATATCGTCACTTGTTGTTAAGTTCATAGTTAACCATTCTCCTACATATCTCTTCAAGTTTTATTTTAGGTTCCCAATCCAATTCTTCTTTGATTCGAGTATTTTTTCCTCTGATGCCTCTCAAATCATATTTTCTAAATTCACTTTTATCAGATACAATAAATTTGTTACTAGTTTTTAAATCAATGTAACTTACAATATTGTCTTCAATTAATATCTCATATTTTATGTTCAGCATATCTAAGGAATTATCAATTATCTCTTTAAGTTTATACAAGTGATTGGAAGAAAATATTAATTCATTTTTTTGATTTTTACTCATCATCTTGTATATTCCCTCTACATATTCCTCAGCATAACCTATATCTCTCTCTATAGATATATCACCGACTCTTAAACACTCTTTTTTACCAAAGTGGTAATTACTCAAGAATTCTATTACTTTTTTAGAGAAAAAATTTGGTCTTCTATATTCAGACTCGTGACTAAATAGAATTCCAGTATTCAATTGTAATTCTTTCTTTGTTGAGATAAGTTGTTGAGTTTTGTATTTTGATATTGCGTAATTTGTCATTGGTAGTGGTTTTGTTTTTTCATCAACAGTTTTATCTTGATACCCTTCAAAAATAGTGGCAGAAGATGGAAAGAAGAATATCGTATCTTGTGAATACTTTTCAAGACTTTCGATAATATTTTTGCTTATTAAATAATTAGACTCTCGAGTAAGTTCTCTAAAATCATTACTTTTTTTTACGCTACTTTGAGATCCTAAGTGAGCAAAATGAGTTGGTTTATATTTTTTTAATAAATCAACAAGCTTATTTACGTCCATAAGATCAATAACTTCAAAATTAATTTGGTTGTAAATATTTAATTCTTTTAGTCTAAAAATAATTTGTTCAGATCTGTATTCTGGAAGTGGTCTTTGCAAGCCAATGACTTTAAATCCCTCTTCAATAGCTTTTTTAGCCAAGTAACACCCATCTTGACCATTGATTCCAGATATAAAAAAATAATTACTAATAGTATTTCCTTAGGCTTTTAACTGCAGATTTGAAACCTTCAAACTCATTTAAGTGACCCTGCCATACTTCGAGTACCTTAACTTGGTTTTCAGAAATAATTTTTTTAGGATTACCCAATTCTCCTTCACCAAAACCTACACCTTCACCGTCAGTCCCATAAGAGTCAGAGAGATGGTAGTGTTTTGTGAAATGTTTTAAATCTTTATACCAAATCTTCCAATTACTGTGTGCGGAATTTGCAGACATAATTAAGTGGGCAATATCAAGACAGATTTGTATATTATATTTCTTAATAAATTCGATATCTTCATATGTAGAGAATAAATTAATATCATATGCTCCACCAAAATACCATGCTTTTTTAGGTAACCACTGTGGAAGAAATAAAACATTTGAACTTGTATATAGATCATCTATGAAATCTTTTAGTTCTGAAAAAAAAGTATCTTTATCTTCATAATTGTTTTGACTAAGGCTTGATACAAAAATTGTAGGAGCTTCATTTTCACTTGAAGCAATTTTACTTATTTGAATAACCCTTTTCAATATTTTTTGAGACTCTGCTCTAATACGTTTACTTTTACTTAGTGGATCAAATAATTGGTAACTATTTATGTAGTCAGGTAGATGGTATGAAAAAACTTTATTTTCAAATAATTTCCTTTTACCGTTTAATAAAGTATTTGAAATGCTTTTTACGTCTTGATACGAAAGATGAAATTCATAATTTTCAATCTTGAACTGATTAAAAATATACTCCATATCATGAAACCGTATTGGAATAGATATTTTATTCGAATCTAAAAATTGGATATCATTTTTATTTAAATTCTGATTTTTTATAAAGTGACTCTTAGTGATGGGTTCATCTTGATCTAAATCTTTAAGCAGGGGTCTATTTAAATATTTATGAATTTGATTGTGTGTCAGGCCCTTTCTTGGTGCTTTCACATCAAAGTCATGCAAGCTAACATGGTTATTTTTACTAAGATTTCTTTTTGCATACAAGGCTGTTCCTAGATTTTGAAGGTTCATAATTTCTCCCTGATTTACAGGTTTGTTTGCATTTCCTAAAATTTGGTTAAAGTTATTTAAAATCTTATTTATACGAATAAACTCATTTAATTCTGAACTAGATGAATCATCCAAACCTTCACCAAGCTTATTTAATGTAATATGGCGCTCAATATAATTGGCTCCTAGTGAAGCTGCTAAGAAGACTATCTCATAATCTATATCATGACTTGAATACCCAATCTCAATATTTTTATTTTTCTTTAGTTTTGTAATTGTGTTTAGATTTTGGCTTCCAATTTCTGAAGGGTAGTTAGACGTACAGTGAAGAACTACAGTATTACCATGAAAATCATAAATTTTTAATTTGTTTTCAATATCACGAAGACTATGCCCGCCAGTTGAAAGTATTAAAAGTTTTTTCGTTGATTTTACTTTTAAAACTAATTCACTATTTGAAAACTCTGCAGATGGAATTTTATAAAAATCAAAATTTATTTTAGATTTTTCTATTTCTCTAAAATCTTTAATTGTAAAAAAGCTAATTCCCACTTTTAAATTTTTATTTTTTGCATAAGCAGTTAATTTTTGTATTTGGTTTATGTCCAAATAAGTATTTGATAATTGTTCGCTTATAAGCTCGTCACCAATTTCCTTTGTGCTGCTGTAAAATCCTTTAAGACTTCTGTACTGAAATTTAACTGCCCAACAACCAGATAAATGCGCTGCATCAATTAATTTTTCTGCAACTATTTCACTCGATTTGTGGTTTATACCAATTTCGGCAATTACTTTTACCATTACTTAATGTTAATTTTTTTTTTCACATATGTTTAAATAATGAATATTAATGAAAAATAATAATTTAAAAGAGTTGTTTCTTGTAATGCTACGTTTTAAAGTAATTCTCTAAAAATATTCTTAACCCTAAAAGTATGTGGAGCTAGAGCCTATTTTCTATGTCCCTAACAAACAGAAAATTAGGAAAGTTATCAGTGTTTACTAACTTATATGAATTTAAATATAATTTTGAAAATATAAGTAATGCTTTTAGATATGGTCTAATAAACCTAGTAGAGAGTTCATCGAATTCTACGAGAATTTGTTCTGGATATATTTTTCTTCTCAAAAAGTCAGGTATTACTTGATTTTCTGCGCCCTCGATGTCCATTTTTAAAATATCTATCTTATTTATTTTATTTCTGTCCATAATATCTTTGATAGTTGTTGTTTTTACTTCTATATATTCTGTGTTTCTTTTAAATTGATTCTGAAAATTAGAAATACTATGGCTTACATGTGCTTCGTTCGGTGGTTTAAAAAACTTAATATTTAATTCTGACATACTATATAGAGCTTTTTTAATGAGTGAAATATTGTCTATTTGAATTTCAGAAAGTTCGTAAGATTCAACTGGTTGAATTCCAGATTTTTGATCGTATTCAACAGTTTTGTGTTTTCCTAAATTTTCAATAACTTTGTCAATATGAGCTATTGCCCTTGGAGTTGGGTCTATAAAAAAAATTTGAGATTTAAAATTATTAATTATCTCTATGTCAAATGATATATCCTCTCCAACTCCAGCTGATAAAACTGTTGAAATACTTTTTGAGTGTTTTTCCGAGATATGCCAGCCTCCATAGGGTGTCCCAAAATATTTAACTGGCAATTCAATTTGTAAAAGAAAACAGGTTTTGTGGAATATCTTGTTTACTATTTTAAATAAGATTTTTTGCATTAGTAAATATACCTTAGGGGTAAATCTTTTCTAATAATTTCAAAAAAAAATGGATATTTGGATTTGAGTCAATTAAAAATAACATTAGTCTAAATGTTTTTTTTGTACCATAATCATTCTTGCTCCAATTTTAGACAAAACTTTGCTTTGAAGATTGCTTTATTGTGTAAATTTCTGCTTTCATAACAAACTACTTAATGACGCTTAATTATACTTTTATAAATCATCCTACCAAAGTTGGTATTAGTCCTTAATATTTCTGTTTACTTTGTTACTTAGGAACTGAGATTATTCTTACCTAATAAATTTTAATAGCCTTATCTTTAGCAAATTCCTTTAATGCTTTTTTTTCTTCATCAGGGCTGTGGTTGACATAATTTTCTTCAGGTGGTCTTTCCTCAAAATAATGTGTTCTTTCTACCTTTTCCAAATCAAATCCAAATAGGTGTGGAGTAACTTCAGAAAATACACATAACGCTATTAAAATTGTTCCTACTTGAAGATTTCTTTCATTTTCTATTCCAATATTTTTTTTTAAATTGTTGATGTTGGAGTAATCAAACTTAAATAAATTATTAGACTTGTGTGTATTTTTTTTTCGCCTTGACCAAGGCCCTTCATCAGGGCCGACATACAAAATATCAGTATTGCGTAATTTTTTTACAAATTTTTTTGGTGAATTCGTGTATCCATATTTAGATATATCTATATTGTCAAAAACATGATTATTAACGACCCTTAATGTAGTTTTGCTCCCCACCTGTTCACTATATTTTTTAGACACTTCGGCACGATTAAATCTAATAACGTTATCGTAGGTATCGATTAGTGATCCATGTTTTGTATTCAATAGGCTACCACTTGAACCTAGTATTGCAACGCTGCCGTTTAAATGTAAATCGGGACTTACATAGATAATTTTATTGCTTGATAATCTACTCATATCAATGTCAATACTAATTCAATAGCTATAAATTATCATGAGGTGCTTTATTTAAATAATTAGCTTATCTAGAAACATCTATCATAAAGTTACGTGGGTAGTTTTTTATTTTTCCTCTAAAGCACTCTTCCAGTCAAGATTCTCTAAAATAAACAAGTGAGTATTAATGTTAATTTTAATCAATTCAAAGAAACCGTACTCGATTTACCTTTTTTTGTATATCGAAAAAAAAGTGTAAGTAATATGAATCTACTATTAAAGATATTATTTGTAATAAAATCTAAGGTTATTATATTGATTTACAAATTATTTAATGAGAACTTATTTTGCTTTTTAATGAATTTATTTTATAAAAAAGATGGAAAAATTTCTTTCTCTAAGAAATATAAAACTTTTATAAAACAACATAGGGATAATGAAATCCACTATCCAAACAAAACACGAATACTCGGTTCCATGGTAAATCATAATTATGAGCTAGATAATCTTCTATATTCTTATGGATTAGAAAATTTCAAAATTGAAAAAGGTGACCTAATAATTGACTGCGGTGCAAATGTAGGAAATCTTTATTTATCAATTAGCAGATTTATCGAAACCTTTAATTATTTAGCATTTGAGCCAGATTCAAAAGTTTTTAAATGTCTCGAGCTAAATTTAGATAGGTTTAACAATGTAGAACTACATTGTGTTGGTTTAAGTAATGAAAATAAAAATAAAAAATTTTATGTTAATGACGAAACTGGTGATTCGTCTTTAGAAGAGTTTGATACTGAAATTTCTATTGATATCAATACAAAAGAGTTGGACTCTTTTAAATACCAAAAGGTAAAATTATTAAAAATTGACGCTGAAGGTCATGAACTTGAAGTTTTGCTTGGGGCTAAAAATACTTTACCTAATATTGATTATATAGCAGTTGACATGGGTGCAGAGAAGGGGAACGAGAATGAAAATACTGTTTCTTCAGTTACAAATTTTTTAAGCCATCAAAATTTTGAATTAGTTAATTTTCAAGAAACTAGAACTACTGGTTTGTTTAAAAATTTACTTTATAGTTAAAAATATGATCAAAAACTTATCGAACTTACACAAAGAAGTCCAAATGAATGGATATTTAAAAGTAGATGAGTTCATATCAAAGACAGATGCAAAAGATTTAGAAACTAAAACTTTAAAAGCATTTAAAAAAGCTTCAACTATTTTTTTTCACACACAAACTGATTTTGTAAAAGTATTAAGTGTGACAAAAGAACTTTCAATAAAAGTTAAGTACTTTAAATACTTAAATGAAATTTTTAATAATAGTAATCTTTCAGAATTTGTAAATGAATACTTTGAATCTAGAGATACAGAAATTTCTAAAATATTTTTAGCTGAATCTTCTAATAATGGAGAAAAAGTAGACATTTTGCCGTATAAAATGCATTTTGACAAAACAAGGTATTTGAAATTCATGATATATCTAAGAGATGTATTTGAGGGAGATGGTGGTGTGACTTTTGCAAAAAAAGAATGGAATACAAAACTTCAGCAAGAACTGCTTGAAAGAGAAGCTTTACAAGAAGAAAATGTTGTAGAGGTAGAAGATTTATCACAAATTAAAGAAATCACTGGCTCAAAAGGTACTGCAGCAATTTTTGATACAAATATTACCCATAAGGCCGGACAGGTTTTAAGTGAAAATAAAAGGCTTGTGCTCAGAATTGATACTAGATTAATTCCTTGAAATAATGGATAAGTTAAACGACGAAGACAATCAAAAACATAAAGACAACAAATGCCAGAATAGTGAACTTGAAACTTTCTCAATAAATTTGAAAAGTACTGCTGATATTCAAGGATGGAGAAACAAACTTCTGAACACAATCAAAGAAACTAGTGTTCAAAACTCTATAAATATTTGTGATTTCGGTTCAGGTCTTGGAGACAAAGCTTATCTACTTTCAAAACTAGTGAAGACCGATCAAGTTTACTGTTTAGATTATTCAAAGATTGCAATTAAAAAATCAAAAGAATTTATAAAAAAAGATAATTTTACATTTATTACTTCTGATGCGAACAAATCATTAGATTTTATTAAAAAAGGTTCAATTGATATTGGGCTTATGTTTGGTTTTTTGCATGAGGTAAAAAGCACTAAAGAGGTTTTAAAAAACATTTTTCCACTGTTCAAAAATTCAAGTCTTTTAATTATCTCTGATAATGATTTGACTTTTAACTTTAAAGATTTGCAAAATGATTTAAATAATTCTGGCTATAAATTTAAAATTTTTAAAGTTAAAAAGTCTTTTTTAACATTTCGCTTTGGAAGATTCTTATTTATTAATTATAAAAAACATAGCTATAGAACAGACAAATTATTAGCAATTTGCTCAATTAATTCTGATCAGAATATTAAATTTTTTATAAAGTCGTTAATAAAAATTTACTCCTAATACTTCAAATTAAACTATTTGTTTTTCCAGTAGAAATTAAATATTTACCTAATTAAATCATAAACATTACTCCTATGAAAAATTTAGTACGACGAAAATGTTGATTAAAAGCAGGTCAATAAGCAGGCAAGCCCTTTCTCAATTCCATTGATAGACCACAAGAAGAATAGTTAGTTTCAATTACTTTAAGTTCTTACTTGTTGTCCCAGTTTATAGAGCCATACATAGATTTAAATATATAGATTACTTGTGATATATTTAGTTTCCACAGATTAATTAATCTCTTACGCATAAGATATATGCAACCCAAATTGATATATGCATTGTTATTGGCGTAAGCGGAATCTAACAAAAGGGTCTAAAAAGATTAAAGCCCTTTCAATGTTTATAGGCTTTTTTAAAATCAATCTGTGCGGTTTTGTGTGTAGTTTTACCTAGTTTGTTTGTGAAGAGCAATATAGCCTATATTTATTGTGGCCAGAGGCAGAATCGAACTGCCGACCCCTTGTTTTTCAGATATGGGCTAACCATTTGACCTTAGTTGATTATAACTTATTCTGTTTGAATATACGCTCGTTATACAAAGCTAATATATCGCAGTGAGCGTAGATTAAAAGAGACTTCAAAAGTGAGCGTGTCAAAGATTGGTCAAAGTTTTAAGAGGGTCAAGAAGTCCAAGAGGGTCGTTATCTCATATAACGAGAAAGTCCAAAAACTATTGGATTGATACAGAGAATAAATACAGAGTATTGAAATAATCTATTTCAATACTCTATTGATTATTTCATCAACTAGAGGTTTAGATCCCTCATATGTAAAATGGTGATGATCGTAGTAAATCAAGTTATTATTGATAAAGTTATAGCATTTTGAGTTATTACAATAAAGAGGGTACGGGTTAATAAACTCAATATCATTAATATTTTTTAATATAGAATCAAATAACTCATTTCCCAAATAAAAAGTCCCATCTTTCATTTCCCCTTCCAGTTCACATAAATTATTTTTTATAAATTGATTCTTAGTAATGCAATTCAGATAACCTCTGTCTTTATAGTTGTATGAACCTGGATTTTTTCCAACAATATGCCATGTAGATTTTGAGTTAGTAAGATTTTTAATTAACAGAATTTCATCCACCAGTATTTTAGTTAAATTACCCCAATTACTTTTATCCTCTTCAAAGTAAAATATGGGACTGTTTGAGTTTTGCAAAGAAAAAGTTTTAGCCCAAGTGTTCGCAAAAATTACAGGTAAATCATATGTCTCCAAATAGTCAATTAATACATTAACTACTCTATAGCAACTATCTCGATCAGGGGGAGGACTTAAATCATCTGGGTTGTAATAGTTTGTATAATTAATAAAAGAAAAACACGCTGAGTGAGTAATTTGAATGAAAGAAAAATCTTCCTCTTCAGCTTTTTCAGATAAATAACCAAGCAAGTGCCTTGCATGCGAATCCCCTACAATTATAAATTTTATATTAGACCCACTTCCAATGACTTGGCCCTCAGGAGCAAAATCTATATTTAGGTTTCCATTAGAAAATTCAGGTAAATCAATAAATCTACTTTTAATCAAATCGGTAGTTTTAAAAACTATTGAAAACCCAAAAATAATAATGAAGCAAGCAAGCAACCTTAAAAATATTAATTTAAAATGTCGAATGTTTTGTGCTGGCTTTTCTATATATTGATAATTCAGAAAGCTAATTATTAAAAGTGAAATTATTAAGTAAAACTTAACGAGGTTTGTCAATTCAATCTCATAGTATTGAGAATATTTTCTGAATAATGAAAATAGAGGCTGGTGAATTAAGTACGCTGAATAACTAATAAGTCCTATAGTTGAAATAGATTTAAGTCTAAAAATCTTTGTTAAATTAGTAGATTCAGTGTTTGAAAAAATTATTAAAGAAACAGCAGTTATAGCCGTTATCTTTGGCTCTATGTCATTTATCCATTCATCTCCAAAATAATATATAGCAAAAAGCAAAAGAGGTATGCCAAGTTTTTCTAGATGTTTTACTTGGAAGTTATTGCTTATTATCATTAATAAGACTCCAAACAGTAACTCCCAGATTCTGAATTCTAGTTTATAAAATTTATCAACAGATTCAGAAACAATATTTAAATATAGAGAGCATAAGGTTGTAAAAATAATAAAAAAGGTGAAGTATTTTTTAAAGTATTTATAAACTATAAATGCAAAGAGTGGAAAAAGTAAATAATACTGTTCTTCAATAGCCAAGCTCCATGTATGTAAGAGTGGCATAAATTTTGTTGACTCTGCAACATAGAAATCTAAATTCATAAAGTGATAATTTGCAATGAAAAAAATTGATGAAAACATTGAATCAATAAATTCTTCCATAGCTTTTGGTGGTAGCAAGAAATATGCAAATGGAATTGTTAAAAACAAAGTTGAAAACAACGCAGGTAGAATTCTTTTAACTCTTCTTATATAAAAATTTTTAAAAGAAAAATTTCCTTCGTTAAGTTCTGAAATAATAATATTTGAAATTAAATATCCCGAAATTACAAAAAAAATATCTACACCTAGCCAACCACCTTCAAAAAATCTTATTTCAGCATGATAAAATACAACAGCTAAGACTGATACTGCTCGCAACCCATTTATATCTTGTCTAAAAGATACTCTCTTAATATTTGAAATATCTGAAAAATTTAATAAAAGGTTCTTCAAAGGTATGTTATCTGTGTCATAAAAAATATTTAATACTAATCAAGTTTTACTAAATCAAAAATGAATGAATTGGTTCTTTTCATATTAATTTCTTTTATATCTTTAAATTTATTTTTATGTGAATCATAAATGTTCTCATCTACATTTAGGTTTTTTGATTCGTCAAAGTACATAACTAGTTTGAATTTAAACTTATCTAAATCTAAAAATTCTTCCCAAAATATTATATTTTCTTTAGGTGGATAGGAAAGTCCAAATAATTCATCTTTCACCTCTCCAAAACCCTCGTATGTAAACCAAGTAACATGCCCCATTGAAGCTGATTTTTGAATATTATTTGATCTCATCATACCTTGATTTAACTTGTCGTAACAAACTGGCAGGGAGAATCTACAGAATCCATTTTTTTTCAACATTTTATGAATATTTTCAAACACGATTGATATTTCTTGATTATCTATATGTTCTAGTAGCCTTTCACTCCAAATAAAATCAAATTTGTTATGTAATTTATTTTCAACATGCTGTGTTATGTCGAGTGTAATATCAGCCTTAGGAGACCAGTCCATTGTAAGAAAATATGGAGATAATTCATCAGATCCCAAATTTAAATAATTTTTTTTGAATATAATTATTCTTCTTAATTTGTAAAGTGACTTTTTAATGATGTAAAAAAAATTTCGAATACTTTTTTTTGTACTATTTAACATATTAACATAGTAGTAGTCGTTTATTGCTTTTTTCAATAGGTGTGGTCGTAGAAGTGGTCATAGTTTTTTCTTGTTTGTTTGTGAAGACCAATAGAGCCTATGTTTATTGTGGCCAGAGGCAGAATCGAACTGCCGACCCCTTGTTTTTCAGACAAGTGCTCTACCGACTGAGCTATCTGGCCGTATGGCG
>Ga0209666_1002954_pt1 | contig 12548 bp, 7 predicted proteins | sample SaaInlV_125m_DNA_FD_184679 | JGI IMG/M metagenome (GOLD analysis project Ga0209666, IMG submission 184679) | Marine microbial communities from expanding oxygen minimum zones in the Saanich Inlet - Saanich Inlet SI037_S3LV_10m_DNA (SPAdes)... | ecosystem: Environmental > Aquatic > Marine >...
GCGGGACCCGCGGTGGCGTCGGCGGACGTGGACGCGCTCGCGTCATCGCTGGCCAGGCGGCTCGGGGTGACGAGCGGTCGCCTTCGCGACGCTTCGGGAATTCTCTCCCGTTTCGAAACGCTCGGCGCGAACCGACCGGCGTTCGTGCGCGACATGGTCCGCTCCGTGGGCGGTTCTGCTTCTCGCGGCTCGAGACTTTTGCCGCCTGCGCCGACGAAACGAACGACCGCCTCGACGCTCGGGGTATCGGCGCCGCTCGGGGTGAAGGGGGAGGGGAGGAAGAAGGCGGCGTTGCCGGAGTCCGTGTTGGCGCGCGCGCGGCGGCGCTAGTTGATTCTTTAAAAGTACTTTCCGTTCCAACGGCGGCACGCGCGAGCGTTTTTCTTGAGTCACAGACCTTCCGTTCCGCCCGATGCGCTCGAGTCGGAAAGCGCGCGATCGGTGCCACGTCCTCCTGACGTGGAAATTGTGACCGCAGGAAAATCGGCGCGCCGTTTCTCCCGCGAAGCTCGGTGCGAGGCGGCCGCGGCATTCCGTCGCGACGCGCGCGCGATACCGAGGACGAGCGCGGTCGAGACCTCCGCGGGGCGAAGAGACGCGCGGGGGATGAGGACGGAGGCTGAGCTGGGTCCGTTGGATGACCTCGCCGACGACGCGCGCCCGACGCGTCGGCGGAGGTGCTCGCACGCGGAAAGCGACCCGTCATCCTCCCTGCTGTGCCGCCTGCCGCACGACCTCGCCGCGCGGGTGCTGGCGACGCTCCCGCCGAGCGCGCGCGCGCGGTGCGCGGCCGTGAGCCGCGGGTGGCGCGACCTCCTCCGCGACCTGCCGCCGCAGCAGCTGTGGCACGAGCTGGACTTCACGCGAGACGACCGGGAGGTGCGCGCCGACGCCGCCCGCCTCCGTTATCGCGTGTCGCGACGCTTTTTCGGCGCGACGCCCACGAGGATTTCATCGACGCGCGCTGACGCCCCGTTCCCCCCGCAGCTGACCCGCGAGTCGTTCGTGGGCGCGACGCGCCGAGCGCGCGGCGCGCTGCGCGTCCTGAAGGTCCCCGGCGACGCGGGGATCACCCGCGGCGCGATCGTCACCGCGATGCGCGCCAACCGCGAGTCGCTGCGTGTCGTGGAGGCGCTCTCGTCCGAGGACTCGAGGGAGGAGGATTTTTCCGACGACGCCGCGACGCCGGCGACGGGCTTTTGGACCCCGAAGCAGGTCCACGAGGCGGTAAACTCGAGCGGTCCCAAGCTCGTGACGTTCGCGGTGGACGTGCGCGCGCGAGGCGCGTGCGGCGCGCTCATGCAGCAGCTCACCTCGCCCGTCGTGCGCGTGCGGCGCCTGGACGTCCGCGCGGGCGTTTCCGCGCTCGCCGCCGAAGACAAGAAGCGCCTCTTCGCCGCCGTCGCCGTCGCCGCGAGTCCCGCGTCGCGCGACGGATCTTTTTCGCGCTCCGGAGGTCTCAGGCGGCTCACGCTGGCGTCGTGCGGCCTGAGCGCCGAGGACGCCGAAGAGCTCGTCGCCGCGCTGGGCGGCGATGACGCGGAGCTCGCGCCGGAACGCGAAAAGAAAACGGATAACGAAACAAACGCGCCCGGCGGCGGTTTCGAGCTGGACGTCGCCGAGAACCCGGGCTTGGGGTGCGCGGGCGCTGTGGCGCTCGCGAGGCTTGTGGCGGACGGGAAAATACGCGCGCTGCGTATGGAAACCTGCGGCGTGGGCGAGGCGGGCGCGCGCGCGCTCGGGGACGCGCTCGCGTCGCGGCGGTGCGCGCTCACCGCGCTGGACCTCTCCCGGAACTTCCTTGGCGCCGGCGGCGCGGAGGCGCTGGCGGAGGGGCTCGCGCTTGGCGCGGCGGCGGGCGCGGCTCGGCTCGCGACGCTGCGCCTGGGCCACAACGCGTTCGGGTGCGCGGGTGCGTCTGCGCTCGCGGCGTGTGCGCGCGCGTCCGACGCGTTCGAGCGACTGGAGAGGCTGGACGCGCAAAGCAACGGGATGGGGCCGGAGGGAATCGCCGCGCTCGCGCGCGGCGTCCTGTCGGCGCGCGGCGCGCCGCGGCTGCGCGAGCTCCGGCTGCAGGGAAACCCCATGGGCGCCGCCGGCGCGCGCGCGCTGGCGCGCGCGTCGCTCGCGCTCCCGGACGGAGACGAAGGCGAAGCGCTTTCGCCGGCTTTTGCGACGCACGGCTCCCTGCGCGTCTTGGGGCTGGGATCGGCGAAGCTCGGGGTGGTGGGCGCCGCCGCCGTCGCGTGGGCGATGCGCCAAGAGCTCGGCGGCGCGCTTCGAGGCGTCTCCGCGCTGGACCTGTCCGCGAACGACGTGGGCGAGTCCGGCGCGGCGCTCCCGGTGAGCGGACGCGACGTCGTGCGCGGGGGCTTCTCGCACGACCGGGCCGACGTCGAGGCGGGGACGCGAGGAGGCGACGCCGGACGACGGACCGCCGCAGAGGACGAGGACGAGGACGAGGACGATGACGAAAACGCCTCGAACGCGCTGGCGTCGCTGGCGCGCGACTTGGCGGCGGCGCCCGCGTTGCGCCGGCTGGACCTCGGGTACAACAGCCTCGGCGACGCGGGCGCGCGCGTCGTGGCGGCCGCCGTGGCGTCAAGGCGCGCGCCGGACGCGCGCGGCGCGTTCGCGCTGGACCTGCGGCGCAACTCCATAGGAGACGCGGGCGCGGCGGCGCTGGCGCGCGCGCTCTCGGCCGCCGCCGCCGCCGGCGACGCCGGCGACGTCTTATCCTCGGTGGACCTGCGAAGCAACGCCATCGGCGAGGAGGGCCTGGAGGCGCTTCGAGCGCACGTCGCGGCCGGTCGCGTGGCGTCCAACTACATGCCGACGAGGTGGGCAAGGCAGGAGCCGGCGCCGACGGAGCAGGAGGCACCGGAGACCCGGGGGCTGGGAGGGAGGGAAGAGGGCGCCGCCGAGGTGGAGGTGGCGGCGTGAGAGCGCCGTCGGGTGCGTATTTTTTATTTATTCGGCGGATCGCGGCGACGAGCGCGCGTCGCGCGCGAGAGTAGACGTTAGGACGCGGTAGATTTGCATAGTTTTCGCGTAGGCTACGTATTCAGCAAACGCGTAAAGCATGTCTCTCCGCTCCGTGTCGTCTCATCACCTGTCCAGGCCGAAGTAGCCGCGGATGGTGAACGGCTCCTGCTTGACCTCCGGGTCGGGCTTGACCTCTGGGTCGGGCTTGACCTCGGGGTCCGGCTTGACCTCCGGGTCGGGCTTGACCTCGGGGTCCGGCTTGACCTCGGGGTCGGGCTTGACCTCGGGGTCGGGCTTGATCTCGGGCGCAGCCGGGTCATCCGCGCGAGCCGCTTTGCACGCCGCGCAGTTGCGTTTCAGCTTGCCATGCGGGCAGGAGCTGCAGGCCCTGCAGTCGTTTTTCAGCTTGCCGTGCGGGCAGGGGTTGCAGTCCGCGCAGTTGCCTTTCACCTTGCCATGCGGGCAGGGGTTGCAGTCCGCGCAGTTGCGTTTCAGCTTTCTATGCGGGCAGGGGTTGCAGTCCGCGCAGTCGTACTTCACCTTGTTATGCGGGCAGCCGGTGCAGTCCACGCAGTTGCGTTTCAGCTGGCCATGCGGGCAGGGATTGCAGTCCACGCATTTGCGTTTCAGCTGGCCATGCGGGCAGGGGTTGCAGTCCACGCAGTTGTGTTTCAGCTTGCCGTGCGGGCAGCCTTTGCAGTCCGCGCAGTTGCGTTTCAGTCTGCCGTGCGGGCACGGGTTGCAGTCCACGCAGCTGCGTTTCACCCTGCCGTGCGGGCACGGGTTGCAGGCCGCGCAGTAGCATTTCTCCTTGCCGTGCCGGCACCTCTTCTTCTTCCCCATCGCTAGCGGTCGACCGCCCTTCCCTGCCTCCGCGCGTGCCCCGCCTCTGCGCGGTCGCACGCGAAGCGCGAGGTCGTAGCTTTTTTGAACCACGTTTTCGTCAGTGCCGAGAAACGTTTCAGCCGCGTCAGCGGTGAAGCGTTTTCCACTTCCATGGCACAGGCTGCGCAGGCGGCACGTGCGGTCGCGCACGCCGCGGCGTCTTCGTCCGGGAGGCGCGGCACGCGCGGCGGGGATGGCGGCGGCAAAGGAGGACGCGTGGGTGACGCGCAGTCGCTCGCGAGGGGCGGCCAACCGCGTTTCCCAGTGTGCGCGTGGCGGCCGCCTCGCGTTTCGACGTCGGGGCCCGACGCGCCCCCCCCTCCCGACGCGGGCATTCCCGTCGGGGCGTACGTGTGCGCCGAAGCCGCGACGGTGCAGCTCGTGCGCGCGGCACTGATGGACACCGGGCGGCTCAAGGCGCACGGCGTGACCCGCTTCGACCCAAGCACGTGGGCCGCGCTCGGTTTCGCCGGGGACGATGTCGCCGCCGACGCTTTCGCATCCCCCCGCCTCGGCGACGCCGACGCCGCGTCGCCGGACCCGTGGGCGGTGCACGCGTTCGCCCCCGCGGCGGGCGAGCGCGAGCCGGACGAGCTCCTCAAACTCGTGGCTTCGGGCGCGACGCGCTTCGTGCCGAACCTGCGGCTGGGCAACCCCGCGTGTTACGTGGACCTCGGGAAGACAATCGATTCTTCACGCGGAGAAACGCGATTACGTCGAAACGCGATGCTCTCCGCGTTCCGCCCTTTAATGACCGAGTCGGCTCGCCTCGAGGCGTACTTAGAGCGGCGCGACGCCGAGTCAAACGCGCGCGCGTTGGGCACAGTGCGCGTCCCGGACTGGACCCCTAAAGGTCCGACGAAGACCTTTAAACCGTTCACCTTCTCCGAACTCTTCGCCGGCGTCGGCGGGTTTTGCTATGCGCTTCGCGAAATCGGCGGCGTCCCTTTGTTCGCCGCCGAGATCGATCCGCACGCGCGTTTCACGTACGTTTTAAACCACGGGTGCGGGTGCGGTCTGTCGGTTTCGCACCCTCACGACGGTCTCGAACCCTCCGAGAGGGGCCCTCTGATCGTCGGGGACGTCACGGACGTGTGCGAGAGCGTCGTACCCCCGCACGACGTGTTGACGGGCGGGTTCCCGTGCCAGTCCTTCTCCGTGCGGGGCGAGCGTCTGGGGTTCGAGGACCCGCGCGGACTGTTGTACCTGGAGATCTGCCGCGTGTTGAGCGCGTGCCGCCCGAGCGCGTTCATCCTGGAGAACGTGGACGGGCTCGTGACCATGAACGAGGGGAAGACCGTGCACGCGGTGCTCGAGGCGTTAACGTCGTGCGGCTACGGCGTGACGTACGAGGTCCTCGACGCCGCCGACGGGTGGACGCCGCAACGCCGCCGTCGCGTGTTTTTCGTCGGGTTTCGGGACGACAGAGTCGAGGAGGGCGCGCTCGAACGCTTCGCGTGGCCGAAGGCGTCGAGGTTCACGAACGCGCCGACGGTGCGCGGCGTCTTGGAGCGCGAAGAGGACGCCGCGGAGCCGCCGGGCGACGCGATGCGCGCGTGCGAGGTTTCCGCGTACCAGATGGACCGCGCGGCTGGTTTTTTCGCGCGCCGCGAATCGACCGGCGCTCGCGTCGAGGACGATACCGCGCGCGAACGAGCCACGGAGGACGTGGCGTACTTAGCCGCCTCCGTCGACGGCCACGCTCGGACGCTGTGCGCGTCGTACCGAAAATCGAGCGCGTACAACGCCGAGCTCGTGCCTCCGTCGGCGGCGACGCGCGCGCGCCGGCCGCGCTTCTACACGGCGCGCGAAGCGGCGAGGCTGATGGGTTTCCCGGAGACGTTCCAGCCGGACCCGGAACGCGCCTGGCACGAGCTCGGGAACTCCGTGGCCGTACCGCTCGTGCGCGACGTCGCCGCGGCGGTCATGACGGCGATGCGATGGGGGGAAGCGGAGAAGGCGGAGAAGGCGGCGGCGCGAGACGAGCGATTCGTCTAATACACGAACGCGCACGCTTTTTTTTTTCGTCATCACGCGCGCTTTTCGTCGTCGTCGTTCCATTCATTTTATCATCCGTTCGCTGCTACTCCGTCTTCTTCTCGCGCGTCTCCGCGGCCGCGGTCGCAGGCGCGGGCTCGGGCTGCTTGAGGAACCCGAAGAAGCCGAAGAGGAACTCGGGCGCGGCGCGCAGAAACTTTCGCGGCATCAGCGGCAGCGCCGTCGCCATGAAGACGATCCCGCCGATGACGTAGGTGACCAGGAACCTCCAGTAGCTGTTCGCCTCCAGCGTGAGCTCGGCGCCGAAGTAGACGTGCACCAGCACGACGCCCAGGAGCACCTGCCACCACCGCAGGCGCACGTACGTCTGCCGGACGTACACGTTGAGCGCCTCGCCCAGGATGAACCACGTGAGGAACAAGTACGCGACGCCGTTCCATCCGAGGTAGCGCGCGCCGAGCGCGAGCGGGAGCCACGCGGCGTACTGAAGCGCCTCCTGCGCCCACGACTCCGTCGCCACCCTCTGCTCCAAGTACGTGGGGAAGTGGCTGGCGATCGCGGACACGTCGCGCAGCGAGTCCGTGCGCTTCATTTTTGCGCGCTCAGAAGCCGAGACGCTGCCGATTTGCAAATCGACGCCGGACACGTCTTCGCGCGACCGCCTAAGGCGCGCGCGGGTTGAGGCTTACGGGCTTCCGGGACGACGACGAGCGACGAGGGGGGTCGGCCGAATCCGAACCCGCGCCCGGAACCCCGTCCGCGTCCGTGAAGGCGCCACCCGCGTGCCTCCTCGAAGTGCCTCTCCGCGGCAGGCGCTTCGAGTTTCTGCCGCGTGGCGGGCGATCTGAACAGCGAGCGCGCGACCGAGGAGGAGTCATCGGCGAGTTAACTTTTCCGCATAGAACCGCGGGTGGGCATTTAGTCAGGCGGCGTTTCGTCAGGTTAGTTTCGGGGCCCACGTTCGCGCGAAAACGGGTCCGGCTCGGAGCAATCGTATAGCGCGCCGAGGCTTCGCTCGGCGACCCTCTTCGCGACGCGCGTCACGCACGCACGCACGTAAACAACACCAACCATGGGGTGAGTGCCCGAACCTCGTGACCCCTCGAGCGCGTCGATCGACGCCGCGGCGTCGACGGGCCGTGCCCGGCCGCGCCTCCGTCATCGGTCGCGTGTTTCTTTTAGGGCTTAGCGGGCGAAACGAGCGCGATGCGACACGCGCGGGTGTCATCGGTCCGGCGGAGGGCGTCGTCGTCGTCGCGCGACGCCGCAGACGCCTCGCGACGACTGCATGCGCGTCTGACGCGCTCGATGCCGTCGTCGCCGCCGTCGCCGGCCGCGATGCTCGCGCGCCGGCGTCGGCGTCCGGCGCCGGTCGCGCGAGATTCGTCGCGTTCGCCCGCTAGGGTTCTTTTTTTCCCGAACGCGCTCGTCTCCCGGATCGCGCGCCTTCCGCGCTGACCTCCGCGCCCCCCTCCCCCTCGCCTTTCGCGTACACCTCAACAGTAAGACTCGTGGTCTCGGAGCCGGTCGTAAGCTGCTCAAGCTTCGCCGCGAAAACCGCTGGGCGGACAAGGACTTCAACAAGGCGAACCTCGGTTCGGAGTGGAAGAAGCCCTTCGCCGGTTGCTCGCACGCCAAGGGCATCGTCCTGGAGAAGCTCGGCATCGAGGCGAAGCAGCCCAACTCCGCGATTCGTAAGTGCGTCCGCGTGCAGCTCATCAAGAACGGCAAGAAGATCGCGGCGTTCGTCCCCAGAGACGGTTGCCTTAACTTCGTCGACGAGAACGACGAGGTGCTCATTGCGGGTTTCGGCCGTAAGGGACACGCCGTCGGCGATATCCCCGGCGTCCGTTTCAAGGTGGTGAAGGTGGCGGGTGTGGCGCTCTCCGCGCTGTTCCGCGAGAAGAAGGAGAAGCCCCGCTCTTAAAGCGGCGACTTTTCTTTCGAGCTGTGACGAAGGGTCGAGGCGAGGCGCGCGACCTCTTTGCAATTCGACGACGACGTTCGTTACGTCTATGCGCGGCGATCGCGATCCTAAACGACTCGCCGCGGCGACTCCTCCCGCGACTACTCCTCCCGCCCCCCCACCACGTTTCGAGTCGCGTCCACCTCCACCACGAACACGCTCCCCTCGTCGCACGGAAGAGAGTCTCGAGTCAAATCTGTTCCTCCCCGCCACGGCCCTCTGCGGTACATCGCGCCCGCGTACAGATCGTACGCGGGGAGGAACCGGTTCACGAAATCAGCCACCTCGGCGTCCGTCAGCGTCGGCCTTCCTTCGCTTCTCGCCTGCTGCTCCGCCTCGAGGCGCCAACTCCGCACCCAGCGCGTGTCCCGCACGCGCACGACGATCCAGTCGTCCAAAAGCGCGTGCAAATCGCCGTACGCGTCGTCGCGCAGAGCGGCGTTCACTGCGCGCAAGTCGGGATGCGCCGCGAACGCGTCGGCGTCGGCGGCGGGCGCGAACCCGAGCATCCACCCCTCGAGCAGCACGATATCCAGCGGCGCCGTTATTTCGGGCCACGTCTCGCGAGCCGCGCGGTCGCCGCGACCACCTCTTAAGGTCTTGTCGTACCGGGGAACGGAGACGGTTAACGAGTCTAGGACGCGGTTTTCCGCGGTTTTTTTTTTCGTCTCGGTCGTCGGAAGCGCGTCGGCGTTTCTTTCCGCGCTCGTCTTCGTCGCGAAATCATCATCATCGTTGATCGATCGCAGCGATCGCAAAGTGTTCACCGCCAATCGCACGTCGTGCGTCCCCGCGTTCCCGCGGTACCGAAGCAGCGCGTTCCCGGGATTCGCCAAAGAGAGTTTATCCTGCTCGGCGCCGGTGAGGTAGAAATCGTCGACGGACGCGCTCGCCGCGGCGACGCCGTTTTTTTCAAACAGAAACCCCAACGCGGCGACGAGCGTCGTCTTACCGCACCCCTGCGGCGCGGTGAGCGCGACGCACAGCGGTCGCGTTTTTGCGTTCGGTCGTTCGTTCGCGCGTTTTTCGTGTCTGTGCTTCTCGAGCCTGCCGACGCACCACAGGTACGCGGGGACGTAGTATTTGTACACGCGCGCCGCCGAGTCTTGCGCCAGATCGTTCGGGTCGAGTCTAAGGAACGCGCAGAGCGTCTCCGCGAGGTGCGCCCACGTCTCCGCGGCCGCGTCCGTCGTCGAAGCGGGGTGTAGGCCGAGCTGGGGGAACAGAGGGCTGCTCTGCACGTACGCGCGAACGGCGGCGACGTCCTCCGGGGACGAGGGGGGCGGCGGGTCGAGCGGGGGGTGGGTTTCGAGGCCACCGGAGGGGACTCCCGAAGCCATCGTCCTCGTCACGTCGGGTGCCGAGTCAGCTCCCGGTCCGCGCCGCGTCGGTCGAGCCGTGCCTCGACAGGGGCTCGCGCGGACCGCGGGAGCGTCGAGCCGGAGACGCGACGCGTGGGGTGTCGCGCGGGCGGAGACGAGACGCGTCGTCGCCGACGCGACGTGCATGTCCGACTGCGAGGCAGGCACAGTCGTGGTTTCGCAAGTGGAACTTTAGAGAAGACACCCTCTCGGAAGCGGTGTTTTCCCACTTGACGTGACTCTTTAGGCAATACCTACTCGCTCATCCGCGCGCTTCAGACCAACCTGCGCGCTCGCGGGCGCGGGTGACGATGGCCACCCCCATCGGCGACAACGTCGTGGTCGTGGACTACGACGACGATTTCTTCAAGGCGGGGTACTGCATCCCCGAGCGCGACCCGCAGGTGGTGCTCCCCACGGCGGTCCGCCGACCCGGGGAGGGCGCCGAGATTTTCCGCCCGATCGCGAGCAGGCAGGTCCAGGACTGGGACCAGCTGGAGTCCCTGTACGCGCACGCGTTTTACCGCCAGCTCGGCTGGGTCGAGGGCGACGAAGGCGCGGTGCTCGTCTCCGAGCCCTTGTTCACGTCCCGGGCGGACCGCGAGCGGCTCGCGCAGACGCTGTTCGAGTCGTTCAACGTCTCCGGCCTGTACGTCGCGGAGCAGCCCGTGCTCGCGCTGTACGGCCTGGGCAAGACCTCGGGGGTCTCGGTGGACGTGGGCTACGCCGTCACGGACGTCGCGCCCGTGGTGGACGGCGCGGTGGTCGCCGCCGCCGCCAGAAGAACCGAAGTGGGCTCCAGGGACGTCGCCCACGCGCTCGGCGGCTTGCTCGGAGACGCCGGTGCGCGCCTGTCCGAGGCGCAGCTCGACGCCGCGCGCGACGCCGCGTGCCTCGTCGACAGCCGCCCGCGCGAGCGTCTGCGACGCGGCACGGGAGACGAGAAGGACGAAAACGACGAGAAGGACGACACGAACGACACGAAAACAAAAACCGAACGCCTCGACGCGCGTCTTCCGGACGGCGCGGAGATCTCCGTACCGCCGCGCGCGCGGCGCATGTGCGCCGAGGCTGTTTTTTTCCCGGCGCGCTTCGCGGCGCTCGCCGGGTGCTCCGCGCTCGCGGGCGGGCCTTCAGTCTGGACTTTTGACAAAAAACAGGAAACGTACGGCGTCTCGGACGCGCTCGTCGCGGCCATGCACGCGTGCACGCCGGAGCAGAGGCTGGCGTGCCTGGACGCGGTCGCGGTGCACGGCGGGTGGGCGGGGGGCGCCGGGCGCGCCGCCGGCCTCGACGCGCGGGTGCTCGGCGACTTGGAGGATGCGCTTCCCCCGAGCGCGCGGCCGATGGGCGCGGGCGCGCCCGAGCACATGCCCGCGGGCGCGGAGAGGCACGCGGCGTGGTTCGGGGGCGCGCTGCTGGGCAAGGTGGTGTTCGCGCAGAACCACCACGTGAGTAGGTTCGAGTACCACGAAAACGGGCCGGGCGCGGTGACGAAGCGGTTTTAAAGACGGACGGTACTTTTTTTTTTAGTGAAACGAGCTACGATAACGTACGCGCGCGGACGACGACGCCGTCGCGTTTTAAGCGACGACGAGAGTCATCGCGCTTCATCGCACGCATCGCGATGTGCCGCGGCGGTTCGTCGAGAGAAACAAGATCATTCTTCGTTACAACAATGAATCAATGACCCGCGCGCGTGGCGTGCGGTGCGCGCGGGGTGGTTCACAAGAGCGCTCGCGCGGCGCGTCCGGCGCGACTTTTTAATTCCTTCGCCGACGTCGTCGGAGAGACGATGGACGAAAAAAAAAACCCGCTCGCGCGTTTTCTCGACGGGATTTAATCCCAGTCGTCATCCTCGGAGTCGGTGACGGACTCGCCGCGCGCGAGCTTGGCCTTCTTGATCTTCTCCGCCTTCTTCTTCTCGGCGCGGGACATCTTGTCCTTGCTCTTCTTCGCCTCCTTGACCTCGACGACGTTGCCGAGCGCATCCGTCATCTCCTCCATCTTGGCGGCGCCCTTCACCGCCAGCTTGGACTGCTTCGCCATCCACTCGGCGTCACCCTTGCAGTTGCAGCGCGCGATGCCGTCGTCCGCCTTCTGCATGAGCCACGTCTCGGGGCACAGCGCGCTGCAGAACTCGTTGTTGTGCGTGATCATCACGACGCCGCCCTCGAACACCTCGATAGCGCCGGCGAGCGCACCGAGCGAGTCGCGGTCCAGGTAGTTGGTGGGCTCGTCGAGGATCACAATGTGCGGCTGGTTCCACATGGCGGCGGCGATGACAACCTTCACCTTCTGCCCGCCGGAGAGCGCCGCCATGCGCGTGTGCGTGCCGAACTCCTTGTCCAAACCGACATCCTCGAGGTGCTTCTCCACGTTGACGTTGGTGAGGGGCGTGGAGAAGGCACCCGCGCGCTGCGCCACCTTCTCGTCGACAACCTTCATGTGCTTCTCGAAGCCCCACTTGTTTAGCTTGGTGGCGCTGACGTAGCGGTTCGAGTTGTAGTCCATGCCCACAAACTGCACCTCGTACTCGTACTCCTTCTTGATCTGCTTGCGCCCGCCCGTGAGCTTTTCGATCCTCCACTTCACCTTGCTCACGTTGCCCTTGTCGTCCTTCAGCTCGAACACGCACGGCTCCTTGCACTTCAGCTTCTCCTCCTCCGTGAGCGTCATCGTGTCCTTCACCAAAGCTTCCTTGTCGTCGCCGTGCTGGAAACGCCAGCGGATGTACTCGTTGGGCGTCTTGTCCAGGTGCTGCTCGATGTGGTGGAACGCGTGCTGCGCGACGTACGCCACGCGCGCGTTGGGGTGCTTCCACACCGTGCCCTCCTGCGGCACCACCTCGCCCGTCAGCAGCTTGATCATGGTGGACTTGCCGACGCCGTTCGGCCCGACGCACGCGACGCGCGACGCGAGGGAAACCTGCACGGTGACATCCTTCACCGTCGGCTCCTGGTTCACCGGGTACGTGTACGTCACGCCCGCCATCTTCATCAGCGGCTTCGTCTTGGTCTTGACGCCTTCGATGAACCCGGGTTGGGGGAAGCGCATGACGAACCCGGTGCTGCTCTTGAGCTCGAAGAACGACCGCGCCTTGGGGTTCTTAGCGACGTACTCGCTCAAGTTCCCGCGGCTCTGCTTTAACTTGAGCGAGTCGATGGCGATGATGTTGTTGCACACGCGGTCGAGGAGGCCGGTGTCGTGCGAGACGATGATGCAGGTGACGTTCTTCAGCCCGAGCAGGTACTCCTCCACCCACTTCACGTTCATCACGTCCAGGTGGTTCGTGGGCTCGTCCATCAGCAGGATGTCCGCGTTGAGACACATCGCGCGCGCCAGCGCGAGCT
>Ga0209666_1002956_pt1 | contig 12531 bp, 8 predicted proteins | sample SaaInlV_125m_DNA_FD_184679 | JGI IMG/M metagenome (GOLD analysis project Ga0209666, IMG submission 184679) | Marine microbial communities from expanding oxygen minimum zones in the Saanich Inlet - Saanich Inlet SI037_S3LV_10m_DNA (SPAdes)... | ecosystem: Environmental > Aquatic > Marine >...
GGAAAGCCGGCCACGTCAGACGTGGGAAAAATTTCTCTGAAGGCAAAATAGCCGCGTCACCTCCTGACAAGTCGATCGAATCTGGCGCATCCCTAGCACAGCACACCGCGCCGCGCCTCGCCGCTTCCGCCAAGACCCGTTTCGACCGCTCGACGCCATGTCCTTTGCCCTCGCCACCTCCGCCGCCTCCGCCGTCGGCGCGAAGCGCGCGCCCGTCGCCGGCGCCCGCCTCGGGAAAAGCGCGCACATCCCTCGTCGCGCGATGCAATCCTCGGTGACGCGCGCAGCCGTGGGCGCGGACGAAGGCGCCGCCATCAAACCCTTCGAGGTACGTACGCCACGGCGGATTCCCCGCGCGCTCGAGATACGCCGACACGCCGCACCCCCGCCCGCACCGATCGCCGGCGCCTCGAACGGCGACGCGGTCGTCCCCGGAGGCGCACGTCATCGGAAGCCTCCCATCCAAATTGCGCTTTCCGCGCGCGCAAAATATCTCGTTTGGACGGGCATGACGGGGGTCGTTGTCGTTGTTTTCGGTTCCGACGGATTCTTCGAAAAGAGACGCGGCGTTGTCCTCCGCGCTCTCCGCACGCGCGCGCCGGGACGTTTCGTTTTCGTGCCTCGTTCTTCGTTTACAAAAAGCGCGTTCACGACACGCCGCTCGCGAACGCAAACGCGCACTGACCTCCCTCCAACGTCCCTCCGAACGTCATCCTTACGATCGTCGCGTCGTCGTCAATGAATCAGGCCATCGTCGAGGCCAAGTCCACGCACCCCGTCGCCGATAACCGCGGCGATTCCTTCGCGCGGACGCCGCACTTCCACCCCGAGTGCGAGCGCGCGATCAACGAGCAGATCAACATCGAGTACAACGTCTCGTACATCTACCACGCGATGTACGCGTACTTCGCGCGCGACAACGTGTACCTTCCCGGTATCGCGAAGCACTTCCTGAAGGAGTCGCTCGAGGAGCGCAGCCACGCCGAGCTGTTGATGAATTACCAGATCATGCGCGGCGGACGCGTGGAGCTTCAGGCGATCATGCCCCCCCAGGTGGAGTACGACCACCCCGAAAAAGGCGACGCGCTGTACGCGTTCGAGCTCTCGCTGTCCCTGGAGAAGCTGAACAACGACCGGCTCATCGCGCTGCACCGCGTGGCGGGCGAGGCGGACGACGCCAACATGCAGGACTTCATCGAGGGCGAGCTCCTGGAGGACCAGGTGAAATCCATCGAGGAGGTGTCGCGGTTCGTCGGGCAGCTCCGACGGATGGGGAACAAGGGCGACGCCGTCTGGCACTTCGACCAGGCGCTTCTGGAGGAGGCGTGATGGTCGTCCGAGGAACAGAAAAAGAGGCCCGCCGAAAAAAAGCGACCCGACGATCCGGGGTCGCGGAGGCGGCGCGGCGGGGCGAAACCGCCCGCCGTCGAACGACGAGAGAGACGCGAAATCGTAGTCAGTCGTCGTCGTCCTCGGAATCGCGTCGACGACTTTGCGACCACCTCGCGACAATAACACCGCACACTGTATAACGAAACCAACCACGAGACAAAATAAACAAACGTTTAAACATTTCCTACCGCAGGCTCGCCCACGCGTCGCCGAGCGCTTCGGCGTCGCGCGCGTCGAGCGCGCGCCGAAACGCTTTTTCTTCGCGCGGCGTTAAAGAAAGACTTCTTTTTTCTAATCCGTTCTCCTCTCCGAACGCGAACGCGCCGGCGAGTTTCCTCTCCATGGCCGCCGCCGCCTGCGTCGCGCGAACCAGCACTTTCTCCGGGACGCCCGCCAGCGCCGCGACGTTCGTGCCGTAGCTCTTCGGGCACGAGCCTTCGCGCAGCGCGTACAGAAAAAAAATGGATCGGTCGCCGGCGTCGGCGCCGACTTTGGCCGCCATGTGCCGCAGCGCAACCGCGTGGCTTTCGCCAAACTCGCGCGAGAGGGCGTGGTAGTGCGTGGCGAACAGCAGGCGGCACTTCACTTTTTCCGCGAGCGCGTGCAGCGCGCTGAACGCGACGGCGTACCCGTCGAACGTGGACGTGCCCCGCCCGAGCTCGTCCAGGACCACGAACGAGTCGCGCGTCGCGCCCCGCAAGATGCTCGCCGCCTCGGCGCACTCCACCAAAAACGTGCTCTCGCCCGCGTCTAGGCGGTCGCTGGCGCCGCCCAGCCGCGTGAACACCACGTCCGCCGCGGAGAGGGTTAAAGAGACGCACGGTACGGGCGCGCCCATCTGCGCGAGCACCACCGCCACGCACGCCGCGCGAAGCAAAGTGGACTTCCCGCCCATGTTCGGCCCGGTGAGGAGCACGGCGGTTTCGCGTTTGTTCCCGTCGTCGTCAACCCCGCCGAGCGACACGTCGTTGGGCACCGCCTTGTCGAGCCCCTCGCCGGCGCGGGTTCGAACTCCCGCGGCGGCCGCGGACGCCACCGCGCAGGGGTTCCACAGCGCGCGCGCCTCGAAGACGGGCGCGTCGCGTTTTGTTTTTTCAAAAGCGCCGAGCCGAACGAATTTAGGGCGGCAGGTGGGGCCCGCGGCGTCGGCGCCGAACGCGGCGAGAGCGCAGAGCGCGTCCAGCTCCGCCGACGCCGTCGCCAGAGATGTCCAACGCGGCGCGTGTTCCAGGAACCGCTCCAGGAGCGCGTCCGTCTCTTTCTCAGCCTCCCGCAGTATCTCAACGGACGCCTCCGGGGAGGAACACAGGCGAGCCTGCGTCTCGGGCGCGCGCGTCGACTTCAACGCCGGCGCGGCGGCGGCGGCGGCGATCTTCGAGCCTTTTTGTTTCGCGGCGGCGGCGGATCGGGTTCCCCAATCCAGCGCGGCGCGCGCGTCCTCCAGCGCATCGCTCGCGCCGCCGGCGAGCGTTTCGGCGGCGGCGGCGCGCACCAGTCGCTTGATCAGCGCGGGGGCGCGCTGTTCGTAAGCGCCGACGTCCTCGAGGTCGCGCAGCGCGCCGACGACGGCGTCGGCGGCGGCGACGGCGGCGGCGAGCGCGGCGACCCGCCGCGCGTGTCGCTTCTCGGCGAGCGGAAACGGCAACGCGCGCGGGTCCGCCGTCGTCGCCGCGGACGCCGCGCGCGCGCGTCCGACGCACCGCTCCAGGTCAGGCACGCGGCGCAGCGCTCTCTGGAGCCTCCCGGCCGCGTCGGCGACGAAGTGACCACTCGTGCACGCCGTCTCCACATCCGGCTTTTCTTCGCCTTCGGAACCTCTCCGCTCTAAACGCTCGAACCCGCCGAAGAACGCGACGGCGTCTTGCCTCATAGCTATGTCGTCTTCCAAACGCAGGGGCGCGGTGAGCCACTTTCGTAGGGTCCGTGAGCCGCCCGCGGTGACGCACCGGTCGAGTTTACTCAACAAAGAACCCTCGATTAAACCGTCCGGTCCACAAAGAAGCTCGAGGTGCCTTATGGTGGGGCCGTCCAGGCGCGCCGTCTGGTTTGGCGCGTACACGGAGTGCGTCTTTATTTCCGCCGCGAGGAGCGGCGCCGTATTTCGCAAACGCGTCAAGTGCGACGCCAAAGCCGCCACGGCGCATTTCGTTTCCAAGGGGTGGTGTTTTAAACGCGTCACGAGCGCGTCACACACCCCGTCCTTGTCGTTCAGACGGAAGAAACGCGTTAATTCCTCGTCGGCGTCGTTTGACGCGGAGGGGAAAAAAGAAACGCCGTCGCCCTTCTTTTCCGAGACTCGAGTTATCGTTTTCGGCGCGCGCGGAGTTTTGGCGAGCGCCGTTTCGGTGGCGGCGGAGACGCCGAGTGCGCCGCGACGCACGAGCACCTCCACGGGAGAGGTCTGCGTGAGGAGCGTCGACAAAGCGACGCGCGACGCGTCGTCCGCGAACGAACCGACGCGTAACGTCCCCGCGGCGGCGTCCAAAAACGCGAACCCGATGATCGTCGTCTCGTCTTTTTTTTTTTCCGTCGGCCGCGCTTTTTCTTCGCCGGAGCTCTCACGGGAGCTCTCGTCGTTTTCTTTCGCGCGCGCTTCCGCATCCGCGTCCGCCGTTGGGAGCCCCTCGGCGATGACCAGCAGGTGCGCGGCGGCCGCGTCCATGCTCGAGGCTGAAGCGTGAGACGTAAGCACACACGGGAGGTCGCCGTCCACGGCGGTCGCGGGCGACGTCACCGAGAGCAACTCGCGGCGTATCACCGCCGTCGCGCTCCCCGTTCGCGCTTTCGCTTCGGCGGCGGTTTCCATCTGCTCGATCCGCCCCACTTTGTACCCGCGCCGCACGAGCTCCGCCGTGGCGGCGTCGACACCGCTCTCCGGGCACCCGACCTGCCTGCAGTGGCCCACTCCCGACACCGTCATCTTCCAGTCCAGCGCCGCGCACCCGATCTCGGCGTCATCCTCGTAGAGCTCGTAGAACTTGCCAACCTTGAAGAAGAGCACGACGTCGCGGAACTTGCTCTTCACGTCCCAGTACTGCTTCTGCGACGCGCTCAGCTTCAGGTCGGGTGGAACGCGCACGGTGTTGGCGTCGTACTCGGCGTGCGAGGGGTCGCGGCCCTTGTCGTCCACGACGTGCTTCGCGTCGAGCCACTTGAACCGCTCGCGAACCTCGCGGCGCTTGGACTCGGATTTGCCGACCGTCTCGCCGAGACGCTCGCGCATCGCGTCGCGGCGACGCGGGTCACGTTCCGCCGTCGCGCCGAGCATCTCCGCGCGCGTCTCGGGGCTGACCGACGCGCCCGTCGTCGAAACGCCGTGGTCATCCGAACGGCCGGGCGTCCCCGTTCCCGGGGTCTGGTCCCGACGCGGTCCCTCGTCGCCCGACGCCTCGCGCTTTCGCTTGAGCGTGCCGATTTCCGGCGCGTCCGCCGCCGCGGCGTCGTTCGCCGCCGCGGGCGGGGAGGTCGCGTCCGCCGCGACCGCCGTGGCGGGCGCGCCCGCGCCCACGGGGGCGGGGCCCTTGAAGAAGAAGCTGGAAATCGACCGCTGCGCCATGGCGATCTGCTTGCCCTCTCCCTGGGCACCGTCAGCGGCAAAACGTCACGTGCATCACGTGTGCCAACTTTGAATCCGATGAGAAGTTTTGAGAACCGAGGGTCGACACAGGCGTCGTTCGCAAAAGCGGTCGAACGCTTTTTTCTCGGGGTCTGTTTTTGACTCAGAAACTCGACTGCCTCGGACGATCTTGTTTTTTTTTCCCTTTTTCAGGGACTGCGCGCTCGCTGCAAAATCGCTTTGTTAGCGTGGCAGTTTCGCCGCGAGGCCGCGACCAATGGGAGCGCTCGGTTCGCGTATCGGGATCCGGCGAAACACTTGGGCTCCGGGATCCCGTCGAAGACGAAGCCAAGGGAAGGTCCGGCCTCGGGCCATTCCTGCACCCGCCGTCACGCAAAACACCAACACCTTTCTTCGTTAAGATGTTCGCCGTCGCTGCCCAGACCACCGTCCGCGCCACCGCGCAGGTGAAGGCCACCAAGGTCGCCGCCAAGGAGCAGAAGTCCGCGTACGTGCCCTCGCGATTTCCGGCATCCTCTATCTCGCGGAGGTTTTTTCATCCCCGGCGATCGGCGGCCAGCGCGCTACGGCGCGGAGACGACGACGACGAATCGCGCGCGGCGTTCGCGCGCGGACGCGTCGCGCATCGACGCGTATCGATACCGCGCGTATCGCACGCCGCGACGGTCGCGCGCGTCTTCGCGCGTCGTCTCCGAGCTCGTCCGCGTCGCGCGAACAACGAAATCGTGGAAACAAGTCGCGCGGACGAGACACTCACCTTTCACCGTCTCTGTTCCTCTTCTCCGTCCGCAGTTTCCCTCTCCTCCAAGGCTGCCGGCGCCGCCGCCGCGCTGTTCCTGTTCGCGTCCCCCGCCGCGTTCGCGGACGGCCTCACGCTGCAGAACGGCACCAACTCCGCGCCCGGCAAGTACGAGCAGCCCTTCTACGATCCCCGCCCCGTGGTGGAGGTTGAGAAGGATTCCTCGGCGGACATCTCCACCGAGGCTGCGCGCGTCGCCGCCAACAAGCAGAAGGGCATGAAGAACTGCAAGACCATCACCGGCGCGCCCTGCGTCGGCTCTAACGAGATCACCTCCATGTAAACGCGTCAAGTCTTTTATATCTATTTGACAAGTCAGTGTGATGGACGGATGATCGCGGAGCGCGAGACGCGCCGACGGAGCGAAGCGCCCCGGTTGGGGGGACGTCGACGTCGAGATCTCGTTGTGACGCCGATTGAGCGACGAATCAAAACAACGAACACGTGTTCTCTCACCGCTCTACGACGCCTCTATCGCTATTACCGCCGCCGCCACCGAAAGGCGAACGACAAAAGCGCGAACGCACGACAGAACGCACGAAAAAACGACATAATATAAAACACACCTCCCTCTACGTTTAGCGGCGCTCCGACGCGCCTTGCACTCAAAACGCGCGTTCCCAGGTGACCGTCTCCGCGCAGTCCGTTTGTTTCAAAAAAACAACCACCGCGGTGACGTTGTCGGTTGAACCCCTCGCGAGCGCCTCGGACCCTAACCGCTTGGCGCTCAAAAACGGTTCCTTCACCGTGTCCAACACCAGGTCGCGCGCGTCGGAGCACGACACGACGTCCCACACGCCGTCGCACGCCATGATGAGCGCGAAATCGTCGCCGCCGTCGTTTGACAAATCGTCAGCGTCGACGGCGTATTCAACAACCTCGGGGGTCGCGACGACGCCGAAAGGTTTGCAGTCGCGATCGCCTATCGCGCGCGTCACGGCGAGCCCCGCCGGTCCGACGCGCCAAACGCCGTTCACACTTCTAAGCGCTTCCGGACCGGCAGCCGCGACGACGCGCGCGCGCTCCGACTCGTTTAAATCGGCGCAGTGGTCCGCGCTCAGCGCGAGCCACGCGCTTTTTTTTTTTTTTTTTTGTCCTCCTCCGAGCGCAAACCCCGAAACGGCTCGCGGCACACCACCGCGCGGCAATCCCCCGCGTTGGCGACGTACACGCGTTCGCCCCAACGCATGGCAACGATCGCCGTGCACCCCGGGAAGCGCTCTTTCGATTCCCAAAACGAAACCTTGGTTTGCTCGAAGGCGTCGACGAACGCGTCGTCCAGCGCCGCGAACGTTTTCGTCAACGCCTCTTCGGGAGAAACGCACTCGTGCCACACGCTCACCAGCGCCTTCTCGAAGTTGCGCCGGCAAAACTCCGCGCACTCGAATCCCCTGTGCCCGTCGAACACGCACGCCAGGGAAACGCCGCGCACGCCCCCGACGTCCGTGACGATAAGGTGCCTGTCCTCCATCTTGTCCACACCGCGCGCGCCGCACGCGCTGAACACCCCCGCGCGGAACACGTTGGAGTCCCCTTTTTGGTCGTTCGCGTCGCCATCAAAAAGGCTTTTGAGCTTCGGCCACAGCGCCGGCGCCGCGCCGATTCCGTCGCGCGGCGCCGGCCACGCGCGGTCCGCGAACAGGCCAGACTCAGCCTCGCGCGCGGCTTCGCCCGCGTCGCGCGCCGCCGCCGTGGGCGGCGACCAGCGCGGCTCGAGAGGCGCGTCCGCGTCGAGACCCGCGGCTCGCTTGTACGCGTCGCCGACGCGCTCTATGTCCGCGAGCACCTGCTCGAGACTCGGCCGGGCGGTCGCGTCGAGCGCCCAGCACTTGGACGCGATTTTCGAGACGCCTTCGGCGGCGATCCACGCGCTTTTGGAGACGGTGTCCTCTCTCAACGTCTCTGACGGCAGCGAGGGGCGCAGGTTTTCGCTGGCGATGGCCACAGCCAGGTCGGACTCGTTGTACGAGAGGTCCATGATGGTGTGCGCGAGCGCGACGTTTCGCTCGCGGTCGCTGTACGGCGCGATGCCGGTCGCCACCTCGCACGCGCTCACGCCGAACGCGTACGCGTCCGCGGCGAAGCCCGGGACGCGGCGCATCAAAACCTCGGGGGGCATGTACGGCAGCGTGCCCACCATGTGCTGCTTCTGGAAGCCCCCGCTGGGCTTTCCCCCGGTGGACGGACCGGGCTTTCTTTCGCAATTAGAGCTCGGCCCGCCGACATCCTTCCCGCGCGCGCCGAGCGTCGCGATCAGGCGCCCGGCGACCGTTCGGCCCTCGGCGTCCTCCTCGGAGTACACCACGTTCTGCAGCGACGCGCGCAGCGTCTCCTCCGACTCCGCTAAACCAAAGTCGCACAGCGTGGCTTTCCAACGCGCGTCGAGCAGCACGTTGGAGGGCTTGACGTCGCGGTGCACGTACCCGCGTTTGTGCACGAAGGCCAGCGCGCTCGCCACCTGCTTTAAGAGCACCAGCACCGCGGGCCACGATGGGCGCCAGCCCTGGTCGTGCACGAGCGACGACACCGAGCCGTTTTCCTGGTACGGAAACACCAGGTAATACTCCGGCGGCCTGGCGTGCGCGGCGAGCAGGGGCAGGATGTGGTCGTGCGTCAGCTCGAGCATCAGCCGCAGCTCGACGTGGTACCGGTCGATCTCCGCCTTCGTGGGAAGCTTCGGGCGCTTCACCGCGACCGGCGCGCCGTTGAACCGGCCGAGGAACACCGCCGAAGCGGGGCCGTCGTGGATCTTCGTCAGGCCCGTCGCGAACGCCGACTTCGGGGCGGCCAGGGGCACCGAGTTTGATGTGCAGCACTCGCGGAAACACGCGGACGCCGCGTTCGCGTCGCCCGCGGCGGGACCGGTGTCCATCGCGCTCGCCGCGGAAGCGTCGGGGGGAGGGGGCGCCATCGCCGGGCGCGTCGCTCTCCGCCGCCGTGCGTCGGACTGACCGCTCGACCGCACGCGTCGACGCGTGCTTTTTCGTTGACGCGGCGGACGAAAAGCGCGCACGACGAGATGAGCGGTCGCGGGCGCGGCGGACTTCTCACGCGGGCTCGAGTGAGTTTCCCGCTTCTTCGCCGCCTTTCCCATCGACCCGCGGGGTCCCCCGCCGCACACCGACGAGCGTCGCGCGTGCCGCCGACGCACGTCTCTCGCGTTCGGGTGCTCGTCCCCGCGTCGCGCGCGCTCCGCGGACGCACCTCCCCTCGGTTTCGGTTCCGCCCAACTCCGCCAACACGCGCCCACCGCGATCGTCCACGATGCGTCGAGGAGGCGGCGGGAAGGATTTCTACGACACCCTCGGCATCAGCCGCGGGGCGTCGGAGAGCGAGATCAAGAAGGCCTACCGCAAGCTCGCGATGAAGTGGCACCCCGATAAGAACCAGGACAACAAGGAGGCCGCGGAGAAGAAGTTCAAGGCGGTGTCCGAGGCGTACGAGGTGCTCAGCGACCCGAAGAAGAAGGAAAAGTACGACCAGTTCGGGGAGGATGGCCTGAAGGATGGGTTCGGAGGCGGCGGGCCCGGGATGGACCCGCACGACATCTTCTCGCAGTTCTTCGGAGGCGGCGGCGGCGGGTTCGGCGGCGGCGGGTTCGGAGGCATGCCCGGCGGTGGGTTCGGCGGCGGCGGGTTCGGAGGCATGCCCGGCGGCATGGGCGGCGGGTTCGGCGGCATGCACGGGCACGGTCACGGCGGGCAAAGCTCGCGGCCGCGGAAGAAGGCTGAGCCCATCGAGCAAGTGCTGCGTTTGACTTTGGAGGAGATGTACTACGGCGTGCAGAAGAACCTGAAGCTGACGCGTACGGTGCTTCGAGGCGGCGGCGAGCAGCGCATCAGCGAGACGCTGAGCATCGACGTGAAGCCCGGGTGGAAGAAGGGGACGAAGATCACGTTCCAGGAGAAGGGCGACGAGACGCCGGGCGCCGTCGCGGCGGACATCGTGTTCGTCATCGAGGAGAAGAAACACCCGCAGTTCGAGCGCGACGGGAACGACCTTATTAAGACCGTCGTGGTTGATCTGCACGAGGCGCTGTTAGGCACGAAGGTGTTCATCACGACGCTGGACGGCAAATCGATCAACGTCGACGTCTCCGAGATCGTCGACCCGAAACACGTCAAGGTGCTCGTCGGCGAGGGCATGCCTCTGTCCAAGTCGCCCAACGTCAAGGGGGACATGAAGATCAAGTTCGACATACGGTTCCCGAAAGAGCTCTCCGCGGAGCAGAGGGCGACGCTGAAGAGCGTGCTGGAGAGCGCCAAGTACTAAACTCGCGAGTACGTTACAAGGGCGAAGAGAAGCGACGGCGCGACTGGATGAAATAGTCTTCGAAACGTACGAATTATCGAAACTGTCGACGTTACAAGACGCGATTCTCGCCGCGCGTCGCGCTCTCGACTCAATCACGTCGCTCCGAAAATACACGGAACGTCGTCACGCTCGTTCGTCGCGCACATCCGCGTCCACCCACACTACAGCTACCGGAAGCGAATCGATCTCCGATCGATTTACTTCTTGGCGCCGACGGTGTCGTCGGGGCGCATGCCGACGCCCTTGCCCTTGAGGATAGCCGCCTCGTTGGTCTTCTTGTCGCCACGCTTCTTGGAATCGTCGTAGTACTTCTGGGAGAAGCCGCCGGAGACGTTGCCCTCGGACGCGGACTTGACGTACAGGATGATCAGGAACGACGTGGGGATGATGATGAACAGCGCCGTCGCGATGACGCCGAGGATGTTGATGTCGGCGAGCGCGAGCTGCTCGAGCTCCTGCGCCGCGAAGGCGGCGGGCGCGAAGGCGGCGGCGGGCGCGGCGGTGAGCGCGGACGCGGCGACGCGCTTCGCAGCCTTCACGGCGGCGGGCTTGGAGGACGCGCGGGGGGCAACCACGGCAGCCTGTGTGTGTAAAAGAGTACCGTGGTGTGAGAGGAAGTCGTCAGCGGCGCGTCGTTTCGCTTTCGCGAACGTCTCGAAAAAAAGCTCGCCCCGGCGTTTTCAGTGCGCGAAAAGAAAAAGCCGCGGTTTGCGCGACACCGAACGTGGCTTGTGGTCGGTCGACGCGTTGTTCGCGATCGGATCCGGCCGATCGGGCCTATGCGTTCGCGGCGCCTCGCTCGCGGAGACGCGCGCGTCCCGGAGCGGGACCGGACTGTTCGAGAGCGTCCGGCGTCGTGCGCCGGCGGCGTCCGAATCGGGGAACGTCGTCCGCGCGCGCTTTCGACGCGATCGCGCGGGCGATCCAACCCCCCCGTTTTCGATGTCGATACCGGCCGAGACCACGCGAAAAAAACCCCAAGTTCGTGCGCGACGCGCTCCGGGAACGGCGCGCCGCGACCGCCGCGCGGGGCGAACACGCCCTCGCGCGGGCGAACGCGACGCCCCGCTCGTGTCTCGGAGCATTCGCGGTGTCCCGCGGTGTTCGTCGCGCTCGGACCGCGCGTGGTCGGCGCGTTCCGGGCACGACCCGACGCGTGACATCGGGAAGTGTTCGCGCGTGGCAAGAATCTTCAATGGGGGCACCGCGCGAGACGCACCTTGGAGACGGCGGAGCGGCGCGCGACGCGCACGGGGGCGCGGAGGGCGGGGAGACCGACGGCGGCGATGGCAGACATCTTAGAGTTTTGGGTTTGGGGTGTCGGTGTCGTTGACGGGTGCGATAATGGCGCGCCAGGGGAGCCTCGCGTCGCTCATATCCGAGCTCTGTCTGGTCGGACCGATCTCCGTCCACTTCCTCGCCGCTCATTGGCTGAGAGAGGCTTTGGCAAATACGCTTGCCAAATATTCCACGACACGCTCGAGTCGATCGACTCGACTAAACGGGGCGCGTCGAGTTTCAAACCAGCGCGAAAAGCGCGATCTCGGTCAACACGGGATTTCGCCGATCAAGCCCGGCGCGCGAGCGTTTTCGTTTTCGCGCGTCTCGCCAGGATAGCGCTCGCTGGTCGAAAAGGGTTTAGGTCTCATCTCTCTCGAGGCGCATTCCGTCCCGCGCGGCCGACGATGCACGCCGCACTCCGCACGCCCGGCTCTCTCGCCCCGACCTCGCGCGTCGGCGGCGTCGCGCGCCCCGCGCGCCGCCGCTTCTCGCGCGTTCAGACCCGCGCGGCCGCGAACGACGCGCCCTCGCGCGTGTGGCACTGTCCTCCGCCCGAGAAGGAACGCACCGCGTCGCAGGCGGCTTCGGTGTTGTCCAAGCTCCCGCCGCACGTCCTGGAGACTGGCGGGCTGGATCCCAGCACACAGAGCCCCCAGAACCAGCAGGCGTACCTGGGGTCGCTCGCGGAGCGGTTCCTGCCCGTGGACCTCAGCGTGCGCGGCCTGCGCGTGCTCAACGTCGACCCGCCGGTGTTCGCCATCCCCGACTTCGTGTCGGGCGCCGAGGCGGATGCGCTCGCCAAGCTCGCCAAGGGGGGCACGAAGCTCGTGCGCAACGCCAAGACGGTGGACATATCCGCGAAGCTTCCCGCGCCCATGGGCGAGAACATGCCCGCGCTCGCGCAGAGGCTCGGCGAGCTCGTGGATGACGCGAAGAAGTTCGTGCGGTGCGACGGCGCGTGGCTCGAGGGATCGGATCTGACGCGATGGGCGCCGGAGGGGGGCTTCACCTCCCCCCCTCCCCCCGGCGCGTTCGCGTTCGAGATGCCCTCGCTGTGCCACACCGCGAAGGGCAAGACCACGGACGACCTGCCGGACGCGTTCGAGCGCGAGGCGGCGAATGAGAAAAAATACCAGCGCCGCGCGCTCGTGCGCGTGTTTCTTACCGA
>Ga0209666_1002962_pt1 | contig 12521 bp, 5 predicted proteins | sample SaaInlV_125m_DNA_FD_184679 | JGI IMG/M metagenome (GOLD analysis project Ga0209666, IMG submission 184679) | Marine microbial communities from expanding oxygen minimum zones in the Saanich Inlet - Saanich Inlet SI037_S3LV_10m_DNA (SPAdes)... | ecosystem: Environmental > Aquatic > Marine >...
AAAAACGCGAATGACAAAAACAAAAAAACGCGCGTCGCCGTGTTCACCAACCACACCGGCGTGTGTCCGCGCACGGGACGACACGTCGTGGACATGCTCCACGCGTGTGCATCCGTAGATCTGCGTTTGGTGTTCGCGCCCGAGCACGGCTTCCGGGGCGAGAAACAAGCCGGTTATTCCTCCGGCGGCGCCGCGACGGATTCAATCACCGGCGTCGCCGTCTTCGACGCCTACCGATCGCGCGGCGACCCGGCGGCGCTGGCGTCTGTGCTGGAAGAAGCGGACGTCGACTGCGTGGTGTTCGACGTGCAAGACGTGGGCGCGCGGTTCTACACGTACGTCTCGAGTATGTACGACCTGCTCGTCGCGGTCGCGCGGCTCAACAACGACTTTTCTTCTCCGTCGGAGACGAAGACGAAGGACAAAACCGCTTCTCGACGATTGCGAAAAAAATCACGACGACCGCGTACGCGCGTCGTGATTCTCGATCGCCCCAACCCGCTGGGCGGGACGACGACGGAAGGCCCCGTCGTCGTCGAGCCGGGCTTCGATTCGTTCGTGTCCCGCGTTTCCGTGCCGATACGGCACGGCATGACGGTTGGTGAGCTCGCGCTTCTGTTCAACAAACGGTTCGTCGCCTCCGATCCCTGTAACCCGTCGGGGCGAAAGTTGGCGAAAACAGACTTACGCGTATCGCCGATGCGGCGGTGGCGCCGATGGATGGCGTGGGAAGACACCAAACTTCCGTGGGTCCCGCCGTCGCCCAACGTGCCGTCGCCCACCTCGGCGCTGGCGTACGTCGGGACCTGCCTGCTGGAGGCCACGAACGCGTGCGAGGGGCGGGGCACGACCACGCCCTTCGAGCTAATCGGCGCGCCCTGGGCGGATAACCGGCTGGCGCGCGAGATGAACCGAGTACTTGGCGCGACGAACAAAGAGCCGTCTTCGTCTTTGCGCCGCGGTGCCCTGCGCCGTCGGAGGCCGACCGCACCCTCGGTGGACGCGCGGACGAGACGCCCCGCGTCGGCGTGCGTCTGGCGCGAGGCGCACTTCACGCCGTTGTGGGGGAAGGAGAAGGACGTTAAATGCGTCGGCGCGGCGGCTATGTTTTCGTCGTCTGAAGACGGCGACGGCGAATCCTCCGCGCTTTCGAAAATCGCATTCGTCAAACGCGCTCTGTTCCTCGAAGGCGTCGAGGTTCTCCTGGCGCTGAAGAAGCTGTACCCTACCGCGTTCCAGTGGCGGGAAGGGCCGGTCGCGCGAGAGGGAGTGTCACGAAACGGCGCCGAGTCCCGCGTTTCTTTTTCGTCCAGACCCGACACGAGATCCCTCTCGCGCGTCGAGCGCGCCGCGGAACGCGCGCGCGTGTTGGCGTCGCCGACGAAGATTTCGCGAAACGAAAAAGCGTCGTCTTCGTCTTCGTCGCCGCCGTTCATCGACCTGCTGACCGGCTCGGCGGGGTTAAGGCTGGCGATGGATGGCGCGCCCGACCCCGACTCGAGGCGCGTCGCGGTCGAGCGCGAGAGGGAGAAGTGGGAGAAGCAACTGGTGGCGTTCGAGAAGAGCAGGAGAGACGCGTTGTTGTATTAACGCGACTGAAGAAAAAACGCGTTTTAACGCGCGCCGCGACGTCCGACTCGTGCCGCATTCAAGAAACAGAAACTTGTCCTGAGCGTTCCATTGTCAGCGTTCGCCAAATCGTCCCGCCATCGCGCTGATTTGAAACACTTCCAAAGGCGCACCGCGTCCTCGCGCACGCGCGTGATCATGCCGGTCGTTCAGGACCATAAGCTCGCGACCTTCCTCATGCTGGGCATGCAGTTTGTGCAGCTAGCACATGCCTATCTCGAGTCGATGGGAGCTCCGGAGTCGCAGCTTCCGGCCAAAGCGGCGTCCATTTTGCATCAGGCGTCGAGCCTCGAGGAGCGAATTTTTCGCCTCGTTCCATCCGACAAACGCGACGACTTGAAAACTTGGACTCACGCGACGATCGGGGGAGGAGTTGAAAACCTTGTTGTCTTCAATGCACCGCCGACAGAATCCGAGAGCTCGACGGCGGCGGCGGCGGTACGCGGTGATGGTCGCGCCTCCTCGCGCGAGATAAAGCGGCTGAGTCCGGATAGCGCGGCCTCGTACGTCTCGTGCCCGCGTCATCATGAGCCAGAGGCAGGTGCAGATCAACACAGAGCTCGCGCGAAGCGCGCTCGCATCGGACGTGCTCGCGATCGTGCGCCGCTCGGTGGCGGAGTTCAACGTCGTGAACTGCGGCACCGCGCTGAGCCGCATCGCGAGGGCGCCCGACGGGCGGCGGCTCGTGGCGCGCGAAGGGGGTGATCCAGACGTCGCGTCGCTCCTCGCCACCGCGGCCGGCCTCGTGCGGCACCACGCCAGGCACGTCGAGAGCAGGCAGCTCGCCAGTTTGCTGCACGCGTGCGGGAAACTCGGCGTCGGCGTCGAAGCCGCCGCCGAGCTGGTCTCCGCCGTCGAACGCGCGACCGAAATGCACGCCTCCAAGTTCAACCCCCAGGAGCTCGCGAACGCCGTCTGGGGCTGCGCGAAGCTCGGTGTGCGCGTCGACCGCGCGCTCGTGCGCCTCCTGGGCGACGCCGCGGCGGCGAGCCTGCGACGAGGTGGGGCCGGGTCGGGGTCGGGGTCCCGAGACGAAAAGAAAAAGTTTGACTGGCGCGTCGACTGGACCGCGCAGGGCGTCTCCAACGTCGCCTGGGCGTTCGCGACGCTGGGCGCGAGCGCGCGAGAGCCCGGCGCGTTCGCACAACTGTTCCATGCCCTCTTCTCCGCGATCGAGCGAAAGGCGAGCGCCGGCGCGTTCAACGCGCAGGAGACGGCGAACGCGCTCTGGGCCGTCGCGCGCCTCGCCGCGAGCGCCGACGACGTTGTACATCACTCGATCGGCCCCGACAACTCCGACGCTAACTCCGGGTTCGAGGGCTCCGCGCTCCGCTCGGCCCGCGCCGCCGCGTCCGCTCTCGCGTCCAGCACGACCGGCTCGTGGTTCGAGCGGCAGAGAACACACGGCGGGCTCGAGTCGCAGCACGTCGCGAACATCGCGTGGGCGTGCGGTAAACTCGGGCTGGCGAGCGACGCGCGCGTGGCGGAGGCAAACGCGACCGCCGCCGCCGCCGCCGCGCCCGGCGCCAACGCGCAGGAGCTCTCCATGATGGCCTGGGCCATCGCGGAGTTCCCCCCCGCGACAATAACTATCGACGGCTCGGTATCCTCGGTATCCACGATATCGAGGGAGAGCGCGAGGGAAAACTTTTTCGTGAACGGCTTTCTGCGTCCCGTCGCGGCGTCCTTCGCCAAACGCGCCGCCGAAGGAGTCGCTTCGCCGCAGCAATTGGCGACGACGGCGCGCGCCTTCGCCAAGCTTGGCGCGCTGGACACGGGCTTGATGGTGATGGACGCCGTCGCCGAGGCGTGCCTGGCTCTGCCTGAGCCGCTGGAACACCGAGTGCTGCCCCAGGACGTCGCGAACCTGCTCTGGGCGTTCGCGAAGCTCCAACTCGGGGAGAAGGAAACGCACGTCCGCGCGTTTGCGAAGCTCGCCAAGGCGGCGCGCGCGCGCCTCCGCGCGGCGCGGAAAAAAAACGCGCGCTCGCCGTCTTCGGACGAAGAAGCGCGAACGAACGACACGAACGACACGAACGCCTTACCTTCCGCGAGTCTTTCGTACACGTCGCAGCAGCTCACGATGGTGGTGTGGTCGCACGGCGCGCTCGCAAGAGCGGACGCTAAGACGCTCGACGCGCTCGTGTCGGCGGTGCGTTTAGCGCTTCCCGAGTTTTCCGCGCGCGATTTGTCCGACACCGCTTGGGCCTTCGCCGCGCTGGGCGTGACCTCCGCTTCCAAGCCGAAGCTCATCGCGCGCATGGGCCGCGCCGCGAGACGGCAGTTACAGACGTTCAACGCGCAGGAGCTCCTTAGGTTCCTCGGGGCGTTCGAGCGGCTGGGCGGGTCCGACGCGAAGCTCGCGGAAGCCGTGCGCAAAAAACGGAGCACGACGTACGACTTCCCCGCGCTCGCGGAAGTTGTGGGAAGTACACCGGGAGTGGAGAAGAGCGAAAGCGTCTTTCCCTCGGCGCAGCTTTCCGGAAAGTCCGACCTCGCCTTCTGCTCGGTGGCGCTGGCGTCGACGACGCCGCAGAGCTTCAAGGGCACGAAAAAAGAGCGGTCGCGCGTGGACGACAGCTGCGGCGGGTGGGGCCGCGGGAACACGGGCGTGGCGCTGTGGGAGGGGTCGTTTGTGCTCGCGGAGTGGCTGTCGCGCCAAACCGATCCGCGTCGGTCGAAGGACGTGACCGCCGCCGCCGGCGAGGTGTGGGGCGGCGACGGCGGGTGGAACGGGAAAACAGGCGTGGAACTCGGCGCCGGCCTGGGGTTACCGTCCATCGTCGCCTCGAAACTGGGGGTGGAGATGATCGCCACCGACGGTGCGTCGCGAAAAAAAGTTTGCGTTGGTTTTTTTTTTCGGTTTTTCGGCGAAACGCGTTTCTTCGTCGCAAAAAAGTCGCCCTCGTTAATCCCTCCGCAGGACCTCTCCGTGTCCTCGGAGTTTCAAGAAGGGCGCACATGACACCTTGAAAGTTTCGCTGACAGCACTCGCCTCCGGGCGATGAGTGACCATCTGATAGTAGCTTTCAGACAAACGCGAAGCGAACGAGCTCGAACGTTCGCGTTTGGAACGTTTTCCCGAAAGGTTTCGTCTCGGCGACCCGCGCGACTTTTAACAATCACCCGCCGCCGCCGCGCCCGCTGACCCTCCTCCGCTTCAACTCGACCCGTCTTTTAAACGCTTTTCTTTTCTTCTTTTCGCCTCCGCAGGCGACGAGGACGTCCTGGAACTCCTCTCCGAGAACGTGCGTTCGAACGCGCCGGGCGCGCGCGTGTGCCGCCTGGTGTGGGGAAGCGACGACCCGCTTAAGCAGTTGGGATTGGTAAGAAAACCCGACGTCGTGCTCGCGTCGGACGTGGTGTACGGCAACGACCCTAATAAGTGGGGTTTGCTCGTCAAGACCATGCGCGAGTTGTGCGGGCGCCACACGCTGGTGCTTGTCGGGAACGTGCAGCGGTACCCCGTGCACCACCCCATGGCGGAGTCACGGTTCTTCCACGACAGCACAGCGTTGGATTTTACACGGAAAGAGATCCCGACGAACAGTCTGCACCCCGACTTCCGCAGGACCGGCGCGGGGAGCTGCGCCGTGCACGTCTTCCGAAAAAGAGAGGAGACGAAAACGCCAAACGCAAAAGCGAGCGGCGAGAAAAAACGCCAAAGGGACGGCGGCGATTTGGACGGGAAACGAGACTTGAAGGGGAAGAAGGAGAAGAGGCGAAAGGAGTAGAGCTTCTCGTGTGTCGGGTGCGTCGGTAGTGTGCGTTATTTAGATGGAGACTGTATCATGATAGTCTACGCGTCGCGGCGCGGCGAGACCTGAGACGTCATCGCGTGTGAGAAGATTACCGAAAATCGTGGGAAACCCTCCCTGTTCGACAACTCGGCTCTGATTTCGTGCGCGATGTCAGATCGGCGCGGTCGTTCCGCTCGGTCATTCCACGCCGCGATGGGGTCCGGAGGGCGCGGCCGCGGCCGCGGCCGCGGCGGGCGCGGCGGCGGCGGGTACCAGGGCGGCGGCGGGAACTACAACCAGGGCGGGGGAAACTATAACCAAGGCGGGAACTACAACAACTACCAAGGAGGAGGCCGAGGCGGGGGCAGGGGCGGCGGTCGAGGAGGCAACCCCTACGCCGCGTTGAACCAGAACTACAACCAAGGAGGCGGCGGCAACTACAACCAAGGCGGCGGCAACTACAACAACTACAATCAAAACAACCAACAAAACGCGGGCGGTCGCGGAGGCGGGCGGGGCGGCCGCGGCGGAGGCCGGGGCGGTCGAGGCGGGGGCGACGCGAAATCCGCGCGGGACATGCTTCGGGACGATCTGCAGACCGATCGCCCGATGATGTGGCCTCTGTCGTGCTACGCGCCCAAGGGCGACGAGCCCAACCTGCTGGGCGGGGACTCCTCGTTCGAGGAGGTGCGGTGGGTGTCGTACGCCCTGCTGCGTCGGGGGCAGGACCCGAGGCAGGTGGGCGCCAAGGTGGACGAGTTTGCGCGCGGCAAGGAGAATGACATTCGCGCCATCCTCGCCTTCCCCAACGCGCAGCTGAAGCAGGTGCTGGACATGGCCGCCGCGGGGACCATGGCGCCCGCGGGGCTCACCAGGGTCATCGACTGCGCGTTCGCGGGACTCGCCGCGGCTACTGTCGCGCCTGCTGCGCCCAGTCCGGCGATGCCGCCGCAGCACTCGCAGCCGGCGGGGTTCGGAGGGAACGCGTTCGGCGGAGGGGGCGCCGTAGGCGGTGGAGCGCCCGCGACCCCTTTCGGCGGCGGCGCCACCCAAGCGCCGCCGTTCGGCGGCGCCGCGCCGAGCCCCGGGATCGGGAACGCGCCGGGCGCGAGCCCGTTCGCGGGGGGGGGAGGCGCCCCCGCGGCGGGGGCCTTCGGGGGAGGCGGGGCGAGCGCCTTCGGCGGAGGAGGCGGAGGAAACGCCTTCGGCGGAGGAGGAGGAGGCAACGCCTTTGGCGGAGGAGGAGGAGGCAACGCCTTTGGCGGAGGAGGAGGAGGCAACGCCTTTGGCGGCGGCGGAGGCGGCGGCTTCAGCGGTGGCGGTTTCGGCGGCGGTGGCGTCTCCACCTCTTCATCCGCGGCCACGACGCTCCAGCCCGACGTGTTCGGCACGGCGGCGGCGAGCGGCGGCGAGGACAACCCCTGGACCGCGCAGTGCTTCGCGCCGGGCGCGATTCCCGACGCGCCGCCGCCCAGAGAGATGGTCTAGCTATTAGACGAGCTTTTCGTGCGAGCGAGCTCCGCGTCGTCGCGAAACCGAGCGTTTCGTCCGTTCGTAGGGCCATCGTAGCGAGATGAAGTATACGTCATGTTATAGTCACTGACCTGACCACACGCGCGCCCTCGTGTCACTCTCTGCGCTGAATCTCGCTCGTCGCGCGCCTGTCCGCGAACCCCGCAAACGCATCCGCCGCGCCGGGCGCCGAGGCGGGCAGACTCGCCGCCGCCGCGCGCTCGGCGCGGAGCGCCAGCCTCGCCTTCTTGGCCAGCAGGCGCCTCCGCTCGCGCAGCGCGTCCTCGAACTCGTCGCTCAGGCGGTAGTCGTGCCCCGCCGCCCAGACCGCGTCCGCGCGCTGGAACACCAGCGCGCGCACCTCCGTGGTGGCGCGGACGGTGAGCTTGGACGCCGGGGCGACGGAAGCGTCGCCGCCGCCGCCGCGGATGTCGTCGGCGGGAATCTCGCCCACCAGGTTGCCTTTCCGCCTGGTGCCTATCTTCGTGAGCTCGCCCGGCGCCGCGAGCGGCCCGCTCGCCGGCGCGAACGCGTCGCACTCGCCCGAGGTGATCACGAACACCTCCGTCGACGCCGCGCCCGCGGCGGCGAGCTCGGCGCCCTTCTTGAAACGCCGCTCGGGGTGCTGCCGCGACGACCCCGCGAGCGCGTCCAGGCGAGCGTGCACGTGTCGCAGCCTCTCGGCTCGGTTTTCCCTCTGGCCGGTGAACCAGGCGTGCTCCACCGCCTGCGCGGCGGTGAGCCTGTGCTTGGGGTTAGGCTCGAGCAGTCCTCGCAACAAGTCTTTGGCGTCCGGCGAGATCCACGAGAACTCCTCGGGCGCGTCCGGCCCGTCGAAGTCCAGGTCGCACGCGATGATGGCGTCCATGAGCTCGTCCTCGTCCTCGTCGTCGAAGGGCCACACGCCGGTGAGCAAGACGTGCATGGCGACACCCAGCGCCCAGACGTCCACGCCCTGACCGTATTGCCCCGCGGCGAGCGCCTCGGGCGCGACGTACGCCAGCGTGCCGCACACGTTCTCCGCGCGCTCGCGCGCCATCAGCGCCTTCGCCAGCCCAAAGTCCACCAGCGTGACCGTTCTCAGGTCGTCCGGCTTGGCAAGGACCAAGTTCTCCAGCTTCAGGTCGCGGTGCACGACCCCGCGCGCGTGCATGAACGCGATGGCGTCCAGCATCTTGCTCATGACGATCTTCGCGTCGGACTCGTCGTACAGGCCGTGCTGCTCGATGGCGTCCACCAGCTCTTGGCCCTCCAAGAGCTCCATCACCACGTGCACGACGCCGTCATCGTCCGACGACTTGTTTTCGGACGACGACGGCGCCACGCCCGACGTCGCGCGCCCCCGCGCGTCCTCGGTGAAGAACTCCTTCACCGTCACGATGTTGGGGTGCCCCGAGAGCTGCTGCATCATGATCAGCTCGTTGGTCATCTCACCCATGGACATCGCCGCGAGTTTCCGGGTCTTCCCGCGAGTTTCCGGGTCGGTCTCGTCCGACGCGTCCGAATCCGATCCCGAATTCGAGTTTTCCGTCTCGGCGTCGGACGCGGAGTCAGACTCGTCGTCGCTCGCGCCGCCGCCGGCGCGCACGCGCAGCGTCTTCACGGCGAAGGTCTCGCCGGTGGCCCTGTGCGCGGCTTTGCGCACGACCGCGAACCCGCCCGTGCCGATGGCCTCGCCCACCTCGTACTCCGACGCGAACGGGCGGTGCCGGTGGACGGTGCCGATGGACAGCACGTGCGCCGACGTGTCGAGCTCGTGCAAGCCAGCCGGAGCCGAGCGCACGCGACGCAACGCGCGGACTCGACGCAGCGACGCCTCGCTCTTGAACGCGCGCGTCTCCTCGCCGGAGCATCGCGAAGGCGCGGGCTGGAAGCGCGCTTTCCACGCGCTCCTTCCGAGCGCGGGCGACCGCGCGCGCGTTCCGGCGAACCCGCCGAAACCAACCGGTTTGGGCCGTTCCGAAGAGGCGCCCTCCGCGCCGCCGCCGCCGCCGTCGCCGCGGTTCGGAAAACGCAGATCCGGGAGCCGCCGTTTCGGCTTCGGGCGAACGTAATCGCTGTCCGAGCCCGAGAACGCCGAGCCCGAGGCGCCCCGGTCGCGCCGACCGGCGCGCGGCGCTCGCAAACCGGACCAGTTCGCGTCCACCTGGTTCGACTTGCTCACGCGCGCCGGCACGGCGGAGAGCACGCCTTGTTGCGAAGTCGAAAACGGCTTCGGCTCGGGGGAAGAAGAGGGCTTCGGAGGCGCGCCTTTCGCCGTCGCGCTTTGCGCCGCGAGCCTCGAGGGGCTCATGCGGCTCTTCTCTTTCTCGACCAGTCCCGGTCCCGGGTTTACTGAACCCTTCAGGGGCGAGCCGCGGCTTCCGGCGCCGTTCGCGAGCGGCGACGCTCTCTCTCCTCCCGGCGCGCTCTTCTCTTTCTCGAGCCCGACGGTTTTCAGCGATTGCGCGAGCGCGATGAGGTCGGGCGCGCTGTCCAGTCGCATGAGGTGCCCGCCCCCGCGCCCGCCGCGCGCGCGCGGCAGCGAGGCGCTCTCTCGGTCGCGCATCATCGCGTCTCCGTCCGTCCGCCCGAGCGCCGCGCCCGTGCCGCCGCCGCCGACGCGGAAGGACGCCCAGGCGGAGAGCCCCGCCGGCAGGAGGCCTCGCCCGCGCGCGTCCGCCACGAGCCGCTCGAAGATCTCCTGCGCGTCCGGCGTGTCCAGCACGAGTTCCTTGAGCGCCACCGCGACGCGCGCGAACCCCTTGGCGAACTGCGTGCCCGACACGACGCCCGCGGCGCCCAGGTACCCGAGAAGCTCCGTCACACGGCGCGTGACCTGCGGCCGCGCATAAGACTCCTCCACCGCCGTCACCAGAGCGCGCTTCACTAACTCGTGGTGGTAAAACGGGACGTGCAGAGAGACGAGCCTACGCGAAGCTTCGCGCGCGTCCCGACTCTCCACGTACTCCGCTAAAAGCGAGTCCATCTCGCGCACGGCGGCGCTCGCCGTGCCCCCCTCGGGACCGCCCCAGGCGTCCAGCACGCGCTCTTTACCGCCGGGCGCGCGAAGCGCGCCGCGCGCCGACAGCGCGACGCGTCTCGCCTCGACGTCGAGGCCGGCGGCGTCCGCGCACTCCTCGAGATACTCGTCGCTGACGACGCCGTCGACCACCGCGCGCGCCAAAAAGACGTGCATGTCATCCGGCGCGTTCGGGACGTCGATGGTGAGCGACTCGAGGGCCTGAAGGAGCAGGTCGAAGCCGGCTTCGCCGTGCGCGCGCGAGATTACGTTTTTGTCGCGCAGCGCGCGCAGAAGCTGCGCCGCCATCTCGCGCTCGCGCGCGCCGCGGTCCAGCGCCGCGATGACCGCGCGCTTCACGACCATCGCGCGCAGGGACGCCGCGCTGAGCGAGGACGGCGTCGTCAGAGACGAGGGCGCCAGCGGCGACGGCGCGTACGGCGCGGACGAGGAGGAACCGGGAGGAGCGCCATCCGAACGATGCGGTGGCGTTCGATCGCTGCGGTCGGGGCCCAAGCCCTCGCCGTGTTCCGTCCATCCCGGCCTGCCCAGAAGCTCCTTCAGGCTGTCCTCGACGTCAGTCACGACGCCGTGCGTGAAGTACTCGCGCACCAGCCCCTCGCACTCGCGCTTGAACTCGAGCTCGGTGCTCATCGCGCCGGAAAGCGCGAACCGTCGGAAATATCTCTGTCGCCGAGCGCGGGACGTCGAGACGCGCGATCAGCGACCGCGACGACCGGCGGGCGAGGAGATGCTCAGCACCACGCGGTAGCAAGAACGGCGACCATCGCGTCTTTCGGTCCGGCGCGTTCGTGAGTGTGAGCCGCAGCACCCGCGCAAACGACGTTCGACGAAGCACCGATTAAAGCTGCTCGACCGTCCTTGTCACGCTTGCTCAGGTGGACAGTCCGATCCCGAAAAACACAAAAAGGGCGGCGGCGAAGCGAGCGCATACCACGACGCGCGCGATGGGTATCTTCGACGCCGTGCTCGGCAAGAAGGACACCGGCGGAGGTCTCTTCTCGAAGAAGAGCGCCTTCGCCGAGAAGGGCCCGAACGTTCTCGCCGCGCCTCTCCCCGCGACCGCGCACCTCGCCGCGCTCCGCGCGCACGCGTCGCGCGGCGGCGGTTCCAAGCGCGATGCCTCGTCGGACGACGACTCCGACAGCGACTCCGACAGCGACGACGGCAAGCGTCGCAAGAAGAGCGACAAGCAGTCCACCGCGGCGCGTCGCGCGGAAGAGCGCGCGAGCGTCGAGGAAGCGTACGAAGCGGCCGCGGCGGTGATGAACGACGGGTCTGGCGCGAAGCGCAACAGTGGCAAACGCGACGCCGCCGCCGCTTCGGACACGGACGACGAGGATGATTCCTCGTCGTCTTCGAGCGACTCGGACGGCTCGGACGGCTCCGATTCCGACTCCGACGAGCGCCAGCCCTCGAAAGACTCGAAGAAGAAGAAAGCCTCGGAGTCGATGAAGAAGGGCGACGCCGCGACCGCGCCCGAGGAGGCGGGAGACGCGCTGCGTCGCACGATCTTCGTGGGAAACCTCCCCGTGACCATCAAGACCAAAAAGCTCCGCGCGGCGTTTGCGCCGTTCGGCGCCGTGGCGTCCGTGCGCCTGCGCTCTGTCCCGGTGGACCAGGAGGGCAAGATGCCCAAGGCGGGCAAGGTGATCACCGGCAAGCTCGTCGCCGAGCGCAAGTCCACGAACGCGTACGTGGTGTTCAAAAACGAGGAGAGCGTCGCGAAGGCGGTGTTCGCGATGAACATGAAACCGATCGAGGGACGGCACGCGCGCGTGGACGCCGCGGCGGCGCCTTCGTCGCGCGCGAACGAAGCCAAAGCAAAGGCTTTGTCCGCGGACTTGCCTCCTGGGGTGGGGATCACGAACGGCGGCGAGGTGGCGTACGACCACGCGCGCGCGCTGTTCCTGGGCAACCTCGCTTACGACGTCGACGAGGAGGATGTGATTGCGTTTTTCCACCGGAACAAGGAGTACCCGGAGCTCGCCGGGTCCGTGGAGGCTGTGCGGGTCGTGCGCGACCGCGCGACCAACCTGGGGAAGGGCATCGCGTTCGTGCTCTTCCGGAAGACGGGCGACGCGCGCGTGGGGCTTTTAATGGACGGCGCGAAGATGGGCGAGCGCGCCGTGCGCGTCACCCGCGCGTCCAAGAACCGCGCCGCCGCCGCCGCCGGCGCCGCCGCCAAGCGCAAGGCGCGCGAGGAGAAGGGGCGCCCGAGCGGCGCCGCGCGGCGGCTTAATCTGGAGGGCGACGCGGGGAACGACGCGGGGGGCTGGGAGGGATCCAGGTCGCGGCCGGGAGGGAAGAGGCAGAAGACGGCGTTCGACGGGGGGGCCGCCGCGGCGGGCGTTTCGAGGGGAGGCGGCGGCCGCGGCGGCGCCGGCGGCCGCGGCGGCGCCGGCGGCCGCGGCGGGAAGGCGGCGGCGGCGCGCACGGGGAAACGGCCTGCTGTGGCGGCGCGGAAAGCCAAGGCCAAGGCCAAGGCTGCGGGTGAGAAGAAACGTGGCGTTTGATGTGTAGCTGTTGAGGTATTCATACCGCGTATCTGGATACCCCCACCTTTGATACCCGCAGTCTTCGCCGTCGCGAAAAAAAAAATCGCGCCATCTTTTTCT
>Ga0209666_1002969_pt1 | contig 12491 bp, 5 predicted proteins | sample SaaInlV_125m_DNA_FD_184679 | JGI IMG/M metagenome (GOLD analysis project Ga0209666, IMG submission 184679) | Marine microbial communities from expanding oxygen minimum zones in the Saanich Inlet - Saanich Inlet SI037_S3LV_10m_DNA (SPAdes)... | ecosystem: Environmental > Aquatic > Marine >...
GGCGGGAAGCTCGGTGGACGCGAGGTGCCTCACGTTTGAATCGTGGTCCACGTCCACGCACTCGCCGCCGAACGCCATCTTCGACAACCGAGCCAAACGCTCCAGCTCCGTGGACGCGCCGCCGCCCGCGCCGCCGCCGCCATCCGCGCCGCCATCCGCGCCGGTCATGACGTCGCACGCCGCGCGTATGTCGCACCCGGGTGTCCCGCACGCCGGGTCGTTGCTCTGCGCCGGGAACACCTCGGTGAGCGCGGAGACGAACTCGGCTCGATTGGCGAGCGCCTGGAGAGGACCGACGTTGGGAATCTCGCTCTCGATCGCGCACACGTGAAAGGACGCGACCAGCCGCGACCTGCCCGCGGGGGTGGCGAGTAAATCCGACACGCGCGCGAACGCCTTGACGACGTTGTCGACGCACGCGGGTGACCCACCCACGTCCGCCTCCGCGAGCGCGTCGCCGACGACCTCGTCGTACCCGCGCATCTCCAACTGCGCCTGAACCGGCGCGGATGACGCAACCGCCGCGTGAACCAGGTGGGGAAACTTGAGCCGGAGCCACGACGCGACCATGCCGGGGTAGCTCCCCCCGAACGATACCCATCGCATGGGGCCGCCGTACTGCGCGTTGATGCTGGTGATGAGTGCCGCCGCGTCCGCCAGCGCCTGCGTCGACGAGAGGAAGCGTAGGGATTGGAGCGATAGATCCCCGGTGGGTTGGGAGGCGCCGTAGAACCTGTGCTCGAGGGCGACGATGAGCGCCCCGCGGTCTTTCGCCATCTGGCACATCAGCGCGCAGTGCACGCCGCCGGTGGTCACGACGTCGGGCGTGAGCGCGGGTCCCTCGCCCCCCACGCACAAGAACGCGAGCGGGGGATCCGTCGCGTCATCCGCGTTTGTTTCGAGGTCGTCTCGGTTTTTGAACCACCGGTCGTTGAGGAAGTATCTCTGCCGCCAGGTGCGCGCGTCCATTCCGGAGGTGTCGTGGTGGTCGAGGGGCTGCTCGATCCATCGCGCGGGGGGCGCGGGGAACGCCGGCGAGGGTCCAATTCGCGAGGGACGGTCCAATTCGCCCCGTCTGATTTGCGCTCGGAGGCGTTCCGGCCTGACGCCGGTTCGCCTCCACGGGTGGGGCGCCAGCGCGCTCGTCGAGGACGCGCAGAGGACGCATACGAACGCGATGAACGCGATGAACCGCATCGTGGCGCCGCCGGGTCCGATCCAAGAGTGTGACGACGCGTGTACCGAGGCTCCTTTTAATTAGTCTTGACAACATTATGGAAACATTTGGGTTGTATAACCCGGGGCAGCACTATCACTGCACACGCGTCAAGGGGTGTTCGCGTTGTACAGAGCGAGTTGGAAAGAACCGACTGACAGCATCCAGCCACTCTCTTCAAAAAAAGGGTCGGGGCGCCCGCGGCAGTCGCGAGGTCGTTTTCTTCTCTCAAGATGCAATCACAAAAGTCGTCTCACTAAAAACTCATCCCCGGCCCGCCGCCGACCTGGCGAACGCACCGCCAATCTCAGACTCGGACGCGACGCTGTCGTCGTCCGAGTCGTTTCCCGAAGCGGCGCCGTCGTCGGCGGCGGCGTTCTCGACGTACGCAGTCTGGCAGTGAGGACACTTGTCGTAGCCAGTCTCCTTGAACCTCTGCAGGCAGAACACGCAGATCCAATAGTTTTCCCAGCACTTGGGGTTAACGCACGCCTTGAAGTCCTTGTCTTCCTTCGGGTACCGGTTACAGCAATTCTCGCACTCGATCCTTCCGTCGGCGTCGGCCGCGTCGGCGTCGGCCTCGGCGGGCTTCGCCGACGGTACGTCGTTCAACTCGCGGGGCACGGGCGCGACAAACTTCGGCGCGCCGATGGCCCGAGGCTGACCGCCGCCGCCGTCGTTGAGCTGGTGCTGATGCTGATGCTGATGCTGGTGCTGGTGCTGATGCTGATGCTGGTGCTGATGCTGATGCTGGTGCTGATGCTGGTGCTGCGCTCGGTTGGACCACTCGCCCCGGAGCGACGGCGGCTGGCTGAACGGCAACTGCCTCCCCGGCCACCGCCCCGGCACCGCCCCTGTCTGATCCCGCGGCGTCTCCGCCGCCCGCGCCGAAAATCCGGGCGGAAACGCACCCCCCGCCGGTGCGCCGCCGCCGCCGCCGCTCCCTCCTTCCCCGAACGAGCTACGCCGCGTGGCCACCGGCGACCCGGACGACCACGAGCCCAGCAGCGGCGGCGGAGGCGCCGGATGCTGCTCCGGGCTGCCGCCGCTCGTTCCCCCGTTCATCACGGCGGCTCCAACGTGACCACCGCGATACGTCGGGTAGCCGCGCCTCCACGACGTCTGCGGCGGCGTCCACTCGCGGCTCATCATGCGCAGACCCGCGTCGGGAGCCGCGGGTCCGCCCTCGGGTCCACCCTCGAGTACGGCGTCTGGGAACTGGCAGTGCGGTTGGTGCGACTCCGGGATCACGGACCCGCACGAGAGGCACGAACCGCCCACCGGCCCGGGCTCCGACCACCGCGCGCGAATCACGGGATTGTTCATCACCCACGCGCAGTGCACCGACAGCGGCGCGGTGCGATGGGCGGCGGCTCCCGGCGGATGGCGCGCGTGTGCGCGCGGCGGATGCGCGTGCGTCGGATGCTGCTGCTGCTGCTGCGCGTGCGCGTGCGGCTGTGCATGCGCCGGGACGGGCTCGGGTCGACCGCCGGCTTGCATGAACGCGGCGAAAGGATGCGACGACGAAGCCGCCGCCGCGGGGGGCGGCGCCGCTTCATAAGCGCTCGGCTCAACCTCCCGCTGCCGCTGCTGCTGCTGATGCTGTTGATGCTGTTGCTGCTGTTGCTGCTGCTGTTGATGCTGATGCTCCTGCTGTTGTTGCTGCTGAGCCACCGGCTGGGACGCCGCGAACAGGCTCTCGCGAATCCGTCGCGAGTTAGTGATCCCGCCGTCCTCCCCAGCCGCCGCCGCCTCCTCCTCAGCCGCCGCCGCCGCCTCAGCCCGATCCAACGCGTCCACGAACGCGCCACCCCCCGCGCCCGCCAACCCGTCACTCGCGCTCAGCGACTGAGCCAGGGCAAGGACCGTGTTTGGATCCACCAGGTGCAGCGACTCCCACGCGTCGTCGTGGCACATGTCGTCGTTGGTGAGCGCGCCGCGTTCAATCGCCGCGTTGATGGCATCCGTCACCTCGCCGGGCGGGTCGCGCACGGCGGGCGCGTCGTCCGGCTTCTTCGTCGCCAACACCTCACCGCCCGGTGTCGATATGCGAAGGGTGAGCGCCGCCTGCTTCACGGTGCACGTCTTCAGGTCCACGACCGCGCACGTGCCGGATTGGGATGTTGATGTTTCACCGGCGGCGGTGAGATTCACGCCGAGGACCAACGGCGGTGTCTCGTCGAGATCCGCCGCGTACCTCGCGAGTTCGCTCTCGATGCGAATCGCGAGTCGCTCGCGCGTGACGCCGTCGGGGATGTTCAGCACGACGATGCGCCTCGCGAGGGTGAGTCTGTCGCGGACGGACGTCCGTGTGGGCGGCCGCTGCTGCCGCGGCTGGTACCGATCATTTTGTCGCCGTCGTTCACCGTCGTTTTGTCGCATAACTTGTTCGCCGTCGTCGTCGCGCGATCGGATGCGGTCGAGAACCTTTTCCCGTCGTTCGTGTCGTCCCGTCCCGCCTCCTCCGACCCCCGGCGCGTCTCCGATGAACCCGTCCGCGGATCCAGACTCCGAAGTAGGGCCGGCGGTGTGCGCGTGGGCGAACCCCGGCGGAAGGTTTTGTCCGCCCAGGCCAACGCCGAGAGCCTCGGGCCCAATCGCGGACCCGTCGCGAGTGTGCGCCGATAGCGAGGAGGTGTTGTTGGACGTCGTGGACGTCGCCGTGGTGGTCAACGATGCGGCGTTCGTGGACGTGGACACCGAGGAGGACGCGGGGGAGTCGTTCCCGGTGAACGATCCTCCCTCGACGCCGCCGCCGCTCTGGCTCTCCGCCTTGGCCGCCGCCTTTTTCCGCGCCTTCTTCTCCTTGTTCTTGTCGCGTTTACGCTGAGCCTTCAGCGCGGCTTCGTCGTCCTCGTTGTGTTCCTCGTCCTCGAGTTCCTCGAGCTGCGCGGCGACGGCGCGGGCGGCGGCGGCGGTGCGCTCGGCGGCGGCTCTGGCTTCATCCGTCGCTTTCGCCTCGGCGCGGCGCTGCGCCTCCGCCATCTTCTCAGCCTTCTCCCGCCGCCGCTCCTCAGCCTCCGCCTCCTTCCTAGCCTTGACCGCCGCCTCTCGTTCCTTCTTCTCGCGCGCGGCTTCCTCGTTCGCCTGGGCGAGCGCCTCGAGTTCCTCGGCGGTGAGCTCCGGTTTGGGCTCTTTCTTCTTCTTCTCCTTTTTTTTCTTCTCCGGGGTCGTCTCCGGAGTCGTCTCCGGATTGGGTTCCGGATCCAACAGTCCGAGCTCCGTCGACTCCTGTCGCGTGGGAACGGGATCGGGGGGCTCAAGGCCGAGGATGTCCGTCTTAGTACCCCGGCTCCACATCTCCGCGCGGATCAGTCTCTCCGGCGGCGTATCCCTCGTGCCCTTGAAACACTCCAACAAACACATCGGACACCCGGTGGCGTCTGGCGGGAACCACCCGGGGCCGATGTCGCCGCTGCCCTCGTTGTACGGTACCTTGTTCATATCCGCAATTGTTGGGTAGTTCGCGTACTTTTGCTCGCCGCCGTCCTTGTTCTTGAACGCGAGTTTCCTGGCGAATTTCGGGAAACATCGCGCGTGAACCACCGCGCAATGGCCGCCTTTGCACTGCGTGTACACGTACCTGGCGAGAGGCACGAGGCACTCGACGCTGCCGAAGCCGTCGGCGATGTCCGGCAGGCACTCCATGCAGCAATCCGCGGATCCTGGAATCTGTTCGAAAAAATGGAATCTCTTCGCGGCGCATTCTCCAATCAGCGTGGTCCCGCCCGCGAGGCCCGCGTCCGTGTCGGTTCCAATCTCCTCCTGTTTCTTCTCGATCCGCGCCTTGACCCGCGCGGCGATGAGCCGCGTCACCTCGTCGTCCGCGGGTGTCCCGTTGTCGTTCTCGCGTCGATCCTTCTCCGTGCCCCGCTTGGCCTCCTTCTCGGCGATTTTTTCCATTCGCCGGCGCTCCTTCTCCTTCTCCTTCTCCTCCTTCTTGCGCTTCTCAGCCTCCTTCTTGGCCTCCTCCTTCTGCCGCTTGCGAAGCTCCTTTTGCCACGCGCTGTCCAGCTGCGCGTCCGCTTTCTTCTTCTGAATCGTCTTCTTCGCCGCCGGTTGCGGCGGCGTGTAGAGCGACATCATGGACGCGTAGGAGACCCCGGAGAAAGGCAGCGACGCCGCCGCCGCCAGGTTCGTCCCGAGCTCCTTATCTTTCCGCAGCGCGCTCGCGAGGTGCGCGGGGAGGACAAAGTTGGGCTCCTTACCCTCCTTCCGCCACGTGTCCTTCTCGAACTGTTTCCGGTCCTTCTCCGAGACGTCGCCCATCTTACCATCCTTCTCCAGCTCGTCCCAGTGCGCCTTGACCTTGCGGTGGTACGTGGCGGTCTGCGCCGCTTGGTGCGCCTGTTAAAAACAAAACACGACGTCAGCATTCTAATCGCCCGTACGGAAATAAAAAGAAACTCAAATTGTAAACGCAAATAAGAAACGCACCACCTCCACCAACTCCGCCGAGAGGTAGTCCAGCACCGCCGCCATGTACGCCTTGGCCGCGGAGGTGCAGTAGGGCAGTAGCGTGTTGACCGCCACGTCCACCTGCTTGACCTTCACCGCGTCGCCCTCCGGGTAACGCAGAGTGCCGCGTCCATCCTTGAGATGCGTGAATATCTCACTCGCCGCGGCGTGCACCAAAGTGGGATGGAAGACTATCTTGTTGGGATCCTCCGGTTCTTTCTTACCGAGCACTTTCCACATGCCGCAGTTGTATTCGAGCGCGTCCTTGATCTCGTTCATGCCGTGCGTCGCGAGGTCGGTGGGGAACACGCGCCACATGGCAGCCTGCACGTGCTCCGCCCCGAGGTGGGTCGGCGTAGATTTAGACTCGTCTGCGATGGTCGCCTTTGACTCCCCTTTTGACTCCCCTTTTGACTCCCCCTTTGACTCCCCCTTTGACTCCCCCGCGTCCGAGTCCGAGTCGTCGGACTCGACCAACGACGGCACGGAGCTCGAAGTGTCGTCGTCGGAGTCGCTGCCGAGTCCGTCGTCGTCCTTCGACGCGCTCTTGTTGGCGGCGGCGCCGTCCTTACCGTCCTTGCCGTCCTTGCCGTCCTTGGTCGAACTCGACGGTTTTTCAATCGGCTCGCGGATCAAGGGACGCAATTTGCCGTCGAGGTAGTCCTCCGGGTACGGCGGGTACACCTTGGTCCCACCGTCCGGGTCATCCGGGTGCACGATCGACGCGTACGTCGCCTGGTACGCCGCCGTTCGGGAAAAACCCTTCGGTGCCGTGGATGGCTCGCTGTGCTCCTTCTCGACGCGAACCAGCCGATCGCACCCTTCGTCTTTCCGCTTCATCTCCCCGGTGAGCGCGTGCGTCGCGTACACCTCCGCCGCCGCGCGACACAGCCGAACCAACACGTCGGTCAGGATGCCGTCGATCAACGCTTGGGTCTGCCAGTGCAACTCGGCGCCCATCGGCGCGACTTGAAGTAGCGTCCGGCACACCGGCGCGGTCCACAAGCCGGAGCATTCCAGCGGCGAAACCGCGCCGTTTCGTATCGTGCGCATCGCGCGGATGATGTCGAAGAACACGCGGTCCTCGCCGCTGCCGTTCGGGCCCCAGTCGTGGTCCTTGTCCACCATCTTATCCACCAGCGGCGTTCGCATCGGACTCGGAAGGTCCATGAGGTCCAACCGCAGATACGGCTCGCCGCCCCCGGGTGCCCAGTCCGCCAGGTCCGCGGTGACGAACTCGTCGGGGACGCCGGTGGGGTAGTGGCTCTCCATGCAGACGTCGCGCGGGAACGCCCAGAGCGCCGCGGACGGCGCGTTGGACCTCGCGTGCGTCTCCGCGCCCAGCTCGTATTTCCGCCTGATCCAATCGGGGAGCATCAAGCCCGTCTCCGATGTGCGCCAGTCCTTCACGTCCGATCCCCCGAGCGTACCCGCGACGACGCCGAAGAGCGTGGCGCTGCCCCGGGTGTCCACCTCGGATCCCTGCCGCCGCGTCCATCGCACGGCGACGCCGGCGGTGAGAGTCACTTCGCCGTCGGTTCCTTCACGGACGAAGCCGCCATCCTTCGACGTGATCGCGTTGGTCACCGCGAACTGTGAGTAGCCCCACGTGCCGTCGCTGGTGTCGCCGTTGAACTCGTGCTGCCCGCTGCGCCACACCGTCTTGGTCGAATCCTGGGTAGTACGTCGGGTGTTGGTGGGAAGATGGGGTTCGAGAGTTAGTTTTTCGTGGAGGATGGCGGGGCTGGCCGGTAAATGTGGTGTCGGCGCTGGGGTGCGCCCAGATCGCTTCGTGGGACGCGGGGGATCGTCCCGATAGCGCGCGTCGGGCCATCCCCGAGTGCGTACGACACGGTGTGGTCATCGACGCGGGCTCGAAACCCACCCGGGATCGTCACGGGCGCCGCCGGGAGGCTCGCCCCGCGTCGGCGGTCCCGAGGAAAATAAAACCACGATACGACGCGAGCGGGAAAAATGGGCGCCGACGGAGGCGACGGGCGGGGCGCGCGTGCGAGACGTGAGACGCACCTTGTGGTTGATGATGGCGAGCCTGAACTCCACGAACCGTCTCCATCCCACGGGCGCGGACGTCGCGTCCGCGGCTTCTAGGTACAGCCCGACGTGGTCCCTCGAACCCTTCATGCTCGCGTTGCCTCGAGGGTACAGCGACAGTCGCCACGGGCATCCGCCAGCCATGAACGTGTGGGAGTAGAGCCGTTTGCCCCGCGCGCCCGCGTTGTGGAACTGCGGTATGCGCCACTCGTGCTCCTTCTCCCATCGACCCTCATCTTCCCACCAGTTCGGGTGCGGGGGCGTCACCTCGCCCGCCATGGCGACCACCCAGTGTGAGATTTGATGTGAGATTCACCGGGAAGATAGAGAGACGGACGAGTGATGACTGCGTGGAAACTGAACCTTGACTTTTCTCGAGAGTAACGCCGCGGAGGTACTCACGATTACACAACACTAAACGCCGACTCACTCGTCCTCGTCCTCATCGTCCCACTCCGACAGGTCCCGTGCCTCGATGGCGTTCGTCTCCATGTTCCTACTCCGCCGGCTCTGCCGCCTGTGCGTCTTGGTCTCCAACTTGGCCTCCATCCGAGCGTTGTCCCTCGACGCCTCGCTCCTCCTCGCGTTCCGCTTGGACTCCTTCGATCCATTCCCGCCCGCGGAAGATGAACCGGCACCCCCGCCGCCCTGGTTACCACCCTTGCCGCTCTTGTACTTGGTCCGCTGCTCGCTCACGCGTTTACCTCGCTCGCGTTCAACCTTTTCAATCGCCGCCACCTCGTCGAACATGTCCGCGTAAAAGTCGTAGCGGTCCTCTTCCCACGGCATCACCTCATCCACGACGCACCCCGGCTCGTCCCTGTGAGTACAGTCGCTGAACTTACACGCGCCACGCTCCGCCTTGGCGCGGACAATCTCCGGGAAGCAGTCTGGTAACGTGTTGGTGGTGATGGAGGTGAGGGACGGGTAGCCGAAGCCCGGGGTATCGGCGAGTAATCCGCCTGATTTGAGCGGGAGTAAAGTGACGTGCCGCGTGGTGTGCCGTCCCCGCCCCAGCTTTGACGACACCGCCTTGACGCTCTGGAGCTCCAGGCCGTCCAGCGTGATGGACCCGCGCGCGCCGCCGCCGCCGCCGGATATGTCCACGTCGGTGATGAAGCGGTTAACGGCGTCTTCGTACGTGTCCTTGTCATCCGTGTCGTTATCGTCGTCGCCTTCGAGCTCGTTCGTTTCGTTCTCGCCGATGACGGCGCAGTCGCCGTTCTCCTCCTCGAGTTCGCCCGCGGCGGCGAGTGCCTCCGCGAGCTTGGACCCCGCGCGCAGTCTGTTGATCAGCGATGACTTACCCACGCCCGAGGGACCCGCGAGCACGGTGACCGAACGGGGCGCGACGCCGGTGTCTGAAGTCCTTCCCTCAGCTTCGTCCGTTTCGTCGTCGTCGTCGTCGATGGACCCGGCTCCATCGCCGTCGCTTCCGTCCAGCGCGCGGTTGTGCGACATCCCGACCGCCAGCTCAGCCTCCAGCTCATCCACCCCCTCACCCGTCGCCACGCTCACGAACCGCGGGTAGTACCCCCACTGCTCCAGCCGCGCGCCCCAGTCCGCGCGCGTCGTCTCGTCGCACAAGTCGCACTTGTTCAGCACCAGCGTGAACGGCACCCCAGTCGCTTCCATGCTGACGAGGAACCGCGTGAGCTGCTTGGCTTCCAGCGGCGGACGTTCCAGCGCGAACACGAGCAGCGCGTGGTCCACGTTGGCCACCGGCGGGTCCACCAGGGACGACCGTCGCGTGTGCACAGTCTCCACCATGGCTCGTCTGTCCACCCAATCGATCCCTAAGACATCCACCGCGTCGCCGACTAAGACGCGTTGCTTGATCTTCTTGAGGAGCGCCCTGACCACGCATAGGAGTTCGTACGGCCCTTCGTCCGCGAGAACTTCCTGGAGCTTGGCGACATCCGCCGTTTTACCCGCCTGCGACGCGCGGTCCATGGCGTTCGTGAGCTGCAGCGCGCGTTCGTCGAGGTGCGCCTGCGTCATGCTTTCTCTGGTGACGACGACGCGGAGAAAGTTCGCCTGGGAGGTGACCACGGTGCCGTATCCGCGCGCGTGTTCGCTCACCGTGCTGCCCGCGGTGGACTCCGCGGTGGATGCGGCGTCGGTGTCCGAGGATGACGCGCGGGTGGTGACGTGGACGTACCCGCGGCGCGCGTTGACGGGCCGCCCAGGCCAAAGGCGCGTGGGATGGGACTGTGAGGGTCCCGTGGCGCGCGATGATGATGCCCGGGCGACGACGTGCGTACGCGCCGACGTGATGCCCGGTGTCGCCGCCGCGGTCGACATGCCGTTCCAGGAGAGGGTCACCGACGCCGCTCGCTGTCGTAACCGTGTTCCAGCCCTCGCCGCGGCGCCCAACATGCGCCGTCTGAAGTGAGCGTCGGCCACGTCGATGCGTAGGTTCTAGGGTTGTTTTCCTCGTCGGACTGGACTTGACTGGACGCCTAACTCTTACTTCAACACGAGCAACGGGTGAGACGTTCGACTTTCGATGCGATGTGTGGTGGATTACAAAAAGACTACGTATCGGCAGCAGCGTTGAGGGATTCACATCCCTCCCATGCCCTTCATCATGTCCTTCATTCCTTTCATTCCTCCCATCTGCTGCATCATCTTCCCCATGTCCTTGCCCTCCAGCTGCTTCATCATGTTCTGTAACCCCGACATGCCGCCCATCTGCTTCAGCATGTGCGGCGGGATGGCACCCGCCATCTGGCTCAGGTTCTGGTTCATGGCCTGCGACTGACCGTACCCACCCTTCTTCGGCATCTTCATCCCCTTCATCTTCCCCATCATCTTCGACATCCGCTTGTACTCCTCCATCAGCTCCACGACGTCGCCCGGTCCCCGACCCGCGCCCCGCCCGATGCGCTCCATCCGCTTAGGATCCTGGAGGATCTTGAGCGTCGTGGTATCCAGCTCCTCGTCCGTCATGGAGTCCATCAAACACATCATCCGCTTGATCTTAGCCTGCGACGCCTTCTCCTGGCCCTTGGGTAACATGCCGTCCATGCCGGGGATCATGCTCATGACCGAACTCATCGGGCCCATCTTCTGGATGTTGGCGAACTGCTCGTACAAGATCCTCATCGTGAACTGCCCAGCCGCGAGCTTGTCCATCAGCTCAGGCTGCTGGTCCATCGGTATAACGTCGTTGATCTTATCGATGAACCCGGTCCAGTCGCCGAGGCCCAGTAAACGCGATACGAACGGTTTGGTGTCGAAAGCCTCAAACTCGTCGATGTGCTCACCGGTCCCGATGAACGCGATGGGCGACCTGGTTCCCGCGACGGCGGAGATGGCGCCGCCACCCTTGGCGTGCCCGTCGAGCTTGGTGATGATCACGGATCCGACGTCCACGGTGGCTTTAAACGCCTTGGCCTGATCTTGCGCAGCCTGACCGATGGACGAGTCCATGACGAAGATGGTCATGTCCGGCTGCACCGCCGCCGCCACTTGTCGCATCTCCTCGAACAGCGAGTCTTCTTGCTTGTGCCGTCCCGACGTGTCCACGATGATGAGATCGTTCTTCTCATCTTTGAACCGTTCCACTCCATCCGCCGCGATCTTAGCGGGATCCGTCTCGGTGTAGGATCCGTAGAACGGGATCCTGGCTTTGGTGGCGTTCTGCTTGAGCTGATCGAAGGCACCGGCCCTGAAGGTATCGGCGCACACGAGCGCGGGCTTGTATCCTTTCTTCTGCCAGTGGTAGGCGTACTTGGTGCACGTCGTGGTCTTGCCGCATCCCTGCAGGCCGACGAACATGACCACGTTCGGTTTGCCCTTCTTCGGGACGAACTTCTCCTTGACCTCCGTCTCGCCGCCCTCGAGCATGTTCACCAGCTCGTTGAACACGGCCTTCTCCAGCAGCTTCCGCGCGTTCAACCCCGCCGCGAGCTCCTGGATGTTCACCTGCTTCACGATGTTCTTCTTCATCTGCACCACGTACTGCACGTTGACGTCCGCCTGTAGGAGCGCCTTGGTGACCTCCTTGAGGCACGCGTCCATGACCTCCTCGTCCACGACGGTGTGCTCGCCCAGCTTGCGCAGCGCGCCGGCGAGGGCGGAGCCCAGCTCACCGAGCACCATCGTCGATTGAACGTGGTCGGGTCGCCGCCGTGCGATCTGGTGAGGGGCGCGCAAAGGCCCGGAAGATGGAACCCTAAAGTGCTCGTCTCCTCGATGCTGCCGCCGTCACTATTTGCACGTACGCGGACGATCGTTTTTAAGTTTCAATTACGAGATTTCCGATTTGACCTGACCATTTGCTTGTGAATATGCAAACAAAGGGCCAGCAGGTGAAGATCTCGAATCCTCTCGATTTTATTGGCCACGGAGCCTCTTTGGCTCTCGAAGCGGCGGCCAAACACTCTTCACCGCAATCTAGCACCTCCACCTCCCTCCAGCCATGTCTCTCAAGGATAACGCGACCTGGAAGGCCGTCAAGCCGTTCATGAACGGTGGCCTCTCCGGTATGGGCGCCACGTGCATCATCCAGCCCCTCGACATCGTCAAGGTACGAGCGCGATCGCGCGCGCCGGATTGAGGAAAAACACACCCACGCCGGTCCCGATGATTGGTGTGTCACCGCCTGACCTTCCACCCCGTCCACCCCGATTCACACGCGCAGGTTCGCCTTCAGCTCGGTGCCACCGGCGGTCCCCTGGGCGTCGCCGCGGGTATCATCAAGAACGACGGCTTCGGTGCCCTCTACACGGTACGCGCCCGATCCCTAATACCCATCCGC